>Ga0307278_10001252_pt1 | contig 12667 bp, 11 predicted proteins | sample ER_DNA_117_FD_194482 | JGI IMG/M metagenome (GOLD analysis project Ga0307278, IMG submission 194482) | Bulk soil microbial communities from the East River watershed near Crested Butte, Colorado, United States - ER_DNA_117 | ecosystem: Environmental > Terrestrial > Soil > Floodplain | place... | reverse complement strand
TCGCGAAGTAGCCGAAGCCTGCAGCCTTGCAAAGTCGACTGTGTTGACGATCTTGAAGTTAGAAGGTGTTGAGGTCCGGCCTTGGGCAGGCACTATTGACCTTTTAAGGTTGCGGGATAGGGCGCCCTGCGTAAAAGGGAATTCAAAACGTCTACCATCCTTTTTGACAGTATGCAAAGAGAAGGTACCGCACCTAGAGCAAGCAAATTTATACGACTCACTATCCAAATGTGATAACTAGCCTTCGTAAGGCATCCGGTATCAATGTGGCTATTTCACTTGTTGCGGGATTGAGTGTTGCAATCCTGGGCTATGGTATAAGCATTTCCCAACGGTGCGAAGCAGCCTAAAATCAGGAAATTAGAGCGATGCATCAGTATGGGGCCGGACAATTTCGCGATCCGGCGATCCGGTCGTCATTGCTGGCAGGCACACGGTTACCTAGGGCATCGTGACGATTGCATTTGTAGCGATCTAGTGAACGCGTTGACCGGTAGTGGGGGCTCTGAGAGAATCGTTGGATTGTCGCCGCATCGCCGTAGCGCGGCGGTCTCGACGTTTGAGTCGTAGACCCGACATCCAACAAACGGAGGTCGACATGGCAACCATCGAATACGCAACCGAGATCCGTCCCTTCCACCTCGACGTACCAGAAGAGGAGCTGGCCGACCTTCGCCGCCGGATAGCGGTGACGCAGTGGCCGGAAGGGGAGACCGTCGCAGACTGGTCACAGGGCGTGCAGCTCGCGACGATGCAGGAGCTCGTGCGCTACTGGGCCACCGAGTACGACTTCCGGAGGTTCGAGGCCAGGCTGACTGCGCTGCCTCAGTTCATTACGGAGATCGACGGCCTCGACATCCACTTCGCCGCCTGGCAAGAGCCCGACCTCTTCACCACCGAGGTGCAAGCCGCATTCCGGTCACTGCGCACTAACGGAGGCTCCTGATGAGTAGCACCGTCGAGACCGCAACAGAGATCCGTCCCTTCCGCGTCGACATTCCGGATGAGGCTTTGGAGGACCTTCGTCGACGCATCGCGTCGACGAATTGGCCGGAGAAAGAGACAATCGCGGATCAATCCCAGGGCGTGCCGCTCGCCATGATCCAGGAGCTCGCGCGCTACTGGATGACGGACTACGACTGGCGCGCGTGCGAGGCGAAGCTGAACGCCCTGCCGCAGTTCATCACCGAGATCGACGGGCTGGCCTTCCACTTCATCCACGTCCGCTCGCAGCACGAAGACGCGCTGCCGCTCATCGTCAATCACGGCTGGCCCGGCTCGATCATCGAGCAGCTGAAGATCATCGATCGACTGACGAATCCCACAGCGCACGGCGCGAGCACGGAGGACGCGTTCCATGTGGTGATCCCGTCGATGGCGGGCTACGGGTTCTCGGGGAAGCCGACGAGCACCGGGTGGGGCCCTGAGCGCATGGGTCGAGCCTGGGCGGAGCTGATGGAGCGCCTCGGCTACAGCCACTACGTCGCCCAAGGCGGCGACTGGGGCGCGTTCGTCGTCGATCAGATGGGCCTGCAGGCACCTCCGGGATTGCTCGCCATCCACACCAACATGCCTGCCACTGTTCCGGCTGACGTCGACAAGGCTTCCCTGGCCGGCGAGCCGCCGCCGTCCGGTCTCTCAGCGGAGGAACGACGCGCCTACGAACAGCTGATCCGAACGTACAAGCAGGTCGAGTACGCCAGGATGATGGCCGCGCGCCCGCAAACCCTGTACGGGATCGCGGATTCACCCGTCGGCCTGGCCGCCTGGTTGCTCGACCACAACGACGCCGACGGCCAGCCCGCCGCGGCAGTCGTCTCTGCTCTGGACCGGACGACGAGCGACATGGGCGAACTGACGCGTGACGAGGTCCTCGACAACATCACGCTGTACTGGCTGACGAACACGGCCCTCTCCGCGTCTCGCCTCTACTGGGAGTACAAGGGCGGCTTCTTCAACGCCAAGGGCGTCGCCATTCCCGTCGCTGTGAGCGTCTTTCCCGGCGAGCAATATCAAGCCCCGCGGAGCTGGACCGAGCGGGCCTACCACAATCTGATCTACTTCAACGAGGTCGCCAAGGGTGGTCACTTCGCCGCCTGGGAGCAGCCGGAACTCTTCTCTGAGGAGCTCCGGGCGGCGTTCCGGTCAGTGCGCTAGCCGGAAGCGAGGGTACCGGCGTCGGTCACAACCTGCCGCAGAAACTACCCCAAGCCTTCACCGAGGCCGGTTTCAACGTCCACAGCTACTGAGGAGCAACAATGGACCAGGATGCAAACGAATGGAAGACGCTCTTCAAGAGGGCCAACCAGCTCCTCCGCGCTACCACGCACCCTGCAGTGGTCCAGTTGCCCGTTGAAGCTTCGTTGCCTTCCCTCGCCGGAGCGACGCAGTGGCTCAACTCGCCGCCACTGACGGTCGCCGGGCTGCGCGGGAAGGTCGTCCTGGTCGACTTCTGGACCTACACCTGCATCAACTGGCTCCGCACCCTTCCCTACGTGCGTGCCTGGGCCGAAAGGTACAAACAGCACGGGCTGGTCGTGATGGGCGTGCACACCCCTGAGTTCGACGCCGAGCACGACCTCGACAATGTCCGTGAAGCCGTCAGGGAGCTGCGTGTCGACTACCCGGTCGCGGTCGACAACGACTACGCGATTTGGAGGGCCTTCGACAACCACTACTGGCCGGCCCTGTACTTCGTCGACGCCCAGGGCAAGATTCGACACCATCGCTTCGGCGAGGGCGGCTACGAAGAGTCCGAAATGATTCTTCAGCAACTGCTGGCTGAGGCTGGGATCGGCGGCATTGGCCAGGACCTGGTCTCGGTCGATCCCACCGGTGTTGAAGCCGCCGCCGATTGGGACAGCCTGAGGTCACCTGAGAACTACCTCGGCTACCAGCGCACCGAAAACTTCGCGTCCTCCAACGGTGCCGTCTTGGAAACGCCGCACGTCTATGAGGCCCCTGCGCGGTTGGGGCTCAACCATTGGGCGCTTGCCGGTGACTGGACGGTACAGGCGCAGGACACGGTGCTGAACCAGGCCGAGGGGCGGATCATCTACCGCTTCCACGCCCGGGACCTGCACCTGGTCATGGGATCGGCAGCGCGAGGGACTCCCGTGCGGTTCCAGGTGCGTATCGACGGGCAACCCCCGAAGGACGCTCACGGGACGGACGCGGATGACCAGGGCAACGGCACGGCCACCGAACCGCGCCTGTACCAGCTCATCCGCCAGCCAGGCCCGGTCCGCGAGCGCACGTTCGAGATCACCTTCCTCGACCCTGGCATCCAGGCCTACGCCTTCACCTTCGGCTAGGTCCGGGGCAAGTGGACAGCAGGCTAACCGAAGTTCCCGGTTCGAGCCCCTGGAGATAGTGCGGGTCGGGGTCCTAGAGGTCGCCCACTACCAGGCCGGACCCGCCAACGGTGGCCCCTCCAGCCCCGGCCCCGTCTCGGGGGCGCCGAACCTTCCGGCAGGGTTCACCGACACGTTCACCAGCCGGTACATCGACACCGGTGGACTGCGCCAGCACGCGGTCATCGGAGGTGACGGACCGCCGTTGCTGCTGGTGCACGGCTGGCCGGAGAACTGGTATGCCTGGCACCGGATGGCCGGGCTTCGTCGTAGGCTCCGCCCTTCACCACGAGTACGCCTATTGCTAGGATCGGGATAGATAGCCCGAATTACCCTGCAGCCCAACTTATTGAGGGCGCACGCTCATGCGTGGAGCACACCAGGCGCCGTCGGCCTCGCTGGTTCGTATAGGTCCGTTGTCGTGTTGTCGACGTTGATTCGGCCTGCACCGGCGGCATTCTCGTCTGGCCGACCTGTGCGGTGCTCTAGGAGCGCAGCTCGTCAGGCTTCATGTTGCGCTGGTTGGTGGTGCGCCCAGCGGTTCTCTCCGGAGAGGGCCCATGCGTAGGCGGCATGATAGTCACGCTGCGATGTTCGGCAGGCAGAGCGAGTTAGCCGTCCTCGACGGTCTCGTGGCTGGCGCCCGGGCTGGGCAGAGTCAGGTGCTCGTGCTGCGAGGCGAAGCCGGAATCGGCAAGACAGCGTTGCTCGAATACCTCGAAACGCGCGCTGTCGGTTGCCATATCGTGCGGTTGGCCGGCGTCGAGGCGGAGATGGAGCTCGCCTACGCAGGATTGCATCAGCTCTGCGCTCCGTTCCTGGATCGACTTAACCGCCTGCCCGATCCGCAACGTAGCGCCCTTGGTACCGCCTTCGGCTTGACCGGTGGGGAAGCGCCGGATCGTTTCCTGGTTGGACTCGCGGTGCTGGACCTGCTGGCCGACCGCGCTGAGCAGCAACCGCTGATCTGCCTCATCGACGACGCGCAATGGCTCGATCGCGTATCCGCGCAGACGGTTGCCTTCGTTGCCCGGCGGCTGTTGGCAGAGCGGATCGTGCTTGTCGTGGCGATGCGGGAGCAAGGCGGTCTGATCGACTTCGCTGGCTTGCCCAATCTCATGATCAAGGGCCTGATCGAGGCGGACGCCGGCCGGCTGCTGGACTCAGTGATCAAGGGGCCTGTGGACCCTCGCGTCCGCGACCGGATCATCGCCGAGACCCGCGGCAACCCGCTTGCGCTGCTCGAGTTGCCGCGCGCCTTTACGGCGGCGGAGCTCGCCGAAGGGTTCGAGCAATCGGACCTCGTCCCGTTGGCCAGTCGCATCGAGGAGGGCTTTGTCCGTCGGCTATCGACGCTTCCGTACGAGACCCGGCGCCTGCTCGTTGCCGCGGCGGCCGAGCCCCTCGGCGACGCAACCCTGCTGTGGCGGGCGGCCGCTGTGCTCGGGCTCGGCGCCAATTCCGCCCACGCGGCCGAGGCGGCGGGATTGATCAAGTTTGGTGCCCAGGTCCGGTTCCGCCATCCCTTGGTGCGGGCGGCCGCCTACCGCTCTGCCTCTGCTGACGAGCGGCAGGAAGTGCACCGGGCGCTCGCGGAGGTGACCGACGGCGATGTCGATCCCGATCGGCGCGCCTGGCACCGCGCGCAGGCAGCGCTGTTGCCCGACGAGGCGATCGCTGCCGAGCTCGAACAGTCGGCCGACCGAGCTCAATATCGCGGTGGCCTGCTCGCTGCCGCAGCTCTGCTGGAGCGGGCGGCGAGTCTCACGCCGGACCCGGCTCGGCGCGCTGAACGCCAACTTGCCGCAGCGCGGCGGAAGTGTGATGGTGGCGCCCTCGAGGCTGCTCTCGCGCTCCTCGCCGCGGTCGAGGCCGGCCCGGAGGATGCGTTGCGGACCGCGGAGGCGAAGCACTTGCGGGGAGAGATCGCATACGACCAGCGTCGCGCTGTCGAAGCCGCTCGACTCCTGCTCGATGCCGCCCGGCTTCTCGAGCCGCTCGACCGCGAGCTGGCACGTGAGACGTATCTGGATGCGCTCGGCGCCGCGATCCTGTCCAGCGCGACTGACGATGCGGCGCGCGACGTGGCGGTGGCGGCGCGGGCCGCACCCCGGCCCCGGGGTCCGGCGCGGGCCACTGACCTCATCCTCGACGCACTGGCTACGCGATTCGTGGAGGGCCACGCAGCAGCCGCCCCGGCCCTCGGCCGAGCCCTCACGAACCTTTCGAGCATTGACTACGGCGCCGAGGACGTTGCTCGCCTCCTCTGGCTGGGCGGCAGGCCGTTCTCGGGATACATCGCCACTGAGCTGTGGGATTTTCAGGCGGCACGCGCAATGGCCGAGCTCCAGGTCCAGCGAGCCCGCGACGCCGGCGCGCTCGTCCTGTTGCAGTTCGCCCTCCACGCGCTCGCGGTCAACGAACTGCTCGCCGGGAACTTGACCAATGCCGCCGCGCTGATCGAGGAGGACAGAATGGTCGCCGACATCACCGGCAATCCGCCGGTCGGCTACGCCACGACGCTCCTCGCTGCCCTACGCGACGCCGACGATGCGGCATCGAGGCTGATTACGGCGGCCCGAGACGAAGCATTGTCACTGGGCCAAGGCCGCATCGTCAACTACGCCGACTACGCCAGCGCCGTGCTCAACAACGGCCTCGCGCGTCACGACGTCGCAGCGCTCGCCGCGCGCGAGGTCTTCGACCGCGATGCCGTGGGCGGATACCAGATGATGGTGGTCTCCGAGCTCGCCGAGGCTGCCTCACGCACCGGCGACACAGCGCTGGTAGCGGCAGCATTCCAGCGGATGTCAGAGCGCGCTCGAGGCACACCCACCGACTGGGCGTTGGGAATCGAAGCCCGGCTCCGGGCGATGATGGGTGGTGAAGAAGCGGAAGCTGCATACCGCGGCTCGATCCAGTACCTGGACCGAGCGGGGCTTCGCCTGGAGCTGGCCCGAGGCCACCTCCTATACGGCGAGTGGCTGCGCCGCGCCGGCCAGCGCATCAAGGCCCGGGAGCAGTTGCGCACCGCTCACGACATGCTGTCCACGATGGGGGTAGCCGCCTTCGCCGAACGAGCCCGGCGAGAACTTGCCCTGCTGGGCCACAAGGTGCTCAGACGGAGTGTCGAGACCACCGAGGAGCTGACCACCCAGGAGTTCCACATAGCGCGGCTCGCCCGCGACGGCCTGTCCAACGCAGAGATCGGCACTCGACTCTTTCTCAGTCCGCGCACTGTCGAGTGGCATCTCGGAAAGGTCTTCACCAAGCTGGGTCTCAGTTCGCGCAGGCAGCTGCGAAACTCGGTACCTGATTTCGCGCGCCGTTAGAAGTCCCCGGGCCCGGTTGCGCCTCGGACAATTCGGGGAGGCTCGAGCGCGACTCTCGCCAGGTCGAACTCACAGCGGTCGGTGCCGAGTAGTCGCAGCGCCCAGGCGGCGGCGAGCCCGAGCAGGATCAGGCCAGCGAGCCCGGCCAGCGCGTCGGCGACCACATGGCCAGCCGGGCCATCGGCCGCCGCGACCCCGCCGCGAGCCGGACAGACAGGTGATGCTGAGCGGTTCCGAACAGGGGCCGGCGTCACGGTCAATCACAGGCGGGTGATGGCTATGAGGGTCGATCAGCCGGCTGCGGCCGTCGGCTCTTGATTCGGCAGGCCGAGAAACGGGAACTCCGCCTGGAGGTCGGCGTGCGGTTTGACGCCACTGGAGCTGAATTTTCCGTTGGTCAAGTAGGCGGTTCGGGTGGCGAAGACGTCATCGGTCGGGACGCGGCCGTTGGGGTAGGTGGACGGGCGGCTGCGGTCATAGTTGAGGATGTCGGGGAGCAGGGTTAGGGCTGCCGCGCGCGCCGCGTCCGGCGCGTAGCCGTGTTCTTGCAGCAGCTGGGACAACGGCTCCAAGTAGTGCTTCACATCGTCCGCGGGGTGACGGGCGTTGAACTCGTCTTTTTGGTCGTCGGCGATGACGATCGGGTTCATCGAAGGGTGCCCGTCCCGCTCCACCTGCGTGAGGGTCCCATTGCGGCGCACGCTCACGGTGGCCCAGGCCCCGATCACCGGGCCGGCGCTGAGCATGTCGTTGGGCACCTCCAGGGCGATGCTGAGGACGTTCTTGCCCGCGAAGGTGTCTTGCCCGGTCCACTCGAACCCGTGGAAAAAGCCTTCCGCGTCGGCAAAGAACGGGTCGCTGCGCACCCCGAAAAACAGCCGACATTCGCCGGCCTGGACGGGCTGGGCGGTGGCGTCGAAGCCGACCGGCGTGGACTCGATCAGCACGTCACCAGTTGGCTCTGGCTGGCGGGCCTGGCTGCCAGTGGCGTAATAGACGGTCGCGGTCTGCTTGCCGTCGTCGGGCTGGGAGAAGACGAAGCTGAACGCCACGTCGGCTTGCACATCTGCGTCGTTGTCGATGTGGATGCGGTAGACCCCATCAGGGTGGAACTCTGAGCCGGTCATGAACGGGTTGGCGTCGATGATCAGCACAGTCTTGTCGGGGTTGTCTGGGGCGGCAAACACGAATAGGTCAGTGAGGTCGAGACGGGCATCGTCGCAGGGGAATTTGAGGTTGGCGGCGCTGAAGTGGTTGGACATGAGCGGCTCCTTTGGATGTCGATGGCGGCCGGACGGCCGTACGCGTTGGTTCGCTATGTAGCGTCGTGGCCCGCGCCGGCCTGGCGCGCCCGGGGAAACCCCGGGCCTATGCCGGGTCTGCGATTGGCTGGCCCCGGCCGAGCGAACCGGGCGCCGACCGGGGTGTTCGACGGGCGCGCTCCGGGGAGCGAAACGGGAGCATCGGAGCCGAGGCCGATTCCGTCGGCACCGAAGCTGAATTCAGGAGACGCCGGCAATGGAGTATCTGGTCACGATGACTACCCAGGTTCCAAACGGGACTACAGACGAAGTGGTTCAGGAGGTTCGCGCCCGGGAGGCCGCCCGCTCCCGGGTCCTTGCCGCCCAGGGGCACCTCCTTCGTCTTTGGCGGCCTCCCCTTCAACCAGGCGAATGGCGCACCCTGGGGCTGTTCGCCGCCGCCAGTGACGTGGAGCTCGACGGAATTCTTGCCTCAATGCCATTGCACGTTTGGCGCGCGGATCAGGTCCTCCCGCTCTCGACTCATCCAAACGACCCGCCCCAGTCCCACGGGGCGAATGCCATGGAGTTCCTCACGACATTCGAGATCACGTTCCCCGATGGCGTGAGCGAGCAGGAGGTCGCCGACATCAAGGCGCGCGAAGCCGATCGGACGCGCGAGCTCGCCGAGCAGGGATACCTCGCCCGACTCTGGACGCTGCCACCCAAGGCGGGTAGCTGGCTGGCGCTCGGCCTGTGGCAAGCCCGAGACGGGGAGGAGCTGCAGGCGATCCTCAACGGCCTCCCCATGGACAAGTGGATGACCACGGAGACGACCCCCCTCACCGAGCACCCGAACGACCCGGCCAAAGCCGAGGTATGAGACCGGAGTCACGCGGCACACGACCGGGTGATCGCCAATGCCTTCATCGCTGGGTTCGACCCAGGTTGGCCCCGGGGTCCCGGGAGGGGACCCGGGATCGACCGGGGTTCGGCACAGGCGCGGACAAGCCACTCGGAGCGCGACGGTGGGCGGCGACGAGGCATCCCTCGCGGTTGCGTCGCCATCACGACCCACCCGTACGCAAGCACCAGACAGGAGACCCGTCATGCCACGCATCACCGTCGGAACCGAGAACAGCGCCGCAATCGAGATCCACTACGAGGACCACGGTTTCGGGCAACCAGTCGTGCTGATCCACGGTTACCCGCTGAACGGCGCGTCGTGGGAGAAACAGGAACGTGTGCTGAATCAGGCCGGTTACCGAGTCATCTCCTACGACCGCCGCGGCTTCGGCAAGTCCAGCCAGCCGACTGTGGGTTACGACTACGACACCTTCGCCGCGGACCTCAGCGCGCTGCTCGAACACCTCGACATCAGCGATGTTGTCCTCGTCGGCTTCTCGATGGGTACCGGCGAAGTGACCCGCTACCTGGGCACCTACGGCTCGACCCGCGTCGCGAAGGCGGTGCTCATGGGGACGATCCCGCCGTTCCTGCTCAAGACCAGCGAAAACCCCGAAGGCGTTGACGGGGCGGTGTTCGACGAGATCAATGCCGCGGTCGTGAAGGACCGGCCCGCCTATTTCAAGGACTTCCTGGACAACTTCTACAACGTTGACGTTCTCGGCGGCACCCGGATCAGCGAGCAGGCCTGGCAGAACAGCTTCACTGTCGCCATCGGCGCCTCGCCGTACGCCGCCCGGGCCTGTGTGGACACCTGGCTGACCGACTTCCGCGAGGACCTGCCGAAGATCGACGTGCCGATGCTGTTGATCCACGGAGACGCGGATCGGATCCTGCCGTACGCCGCGACCGCAGCGCGGCTCCCCGGCCTGATCAATGACCTCGAGTTCGTCACCGTGGAAGGCGGCCCGCACAACATTGCCTGGACCCACCCGGATGAGGTGAATGGCGCGCTGCTGGCCTTCCTCGCCAAGTAGGGCGCGATCGCCGCGACGACCGAGGACCAGCCGTGAGCGTTCAAGCCGTTGCCGAGCCGACCCTAAGAGAGCGTCTGGGTCAGTTCCGTCGTTCCCTAAGCCCCCATAACTGGACCTCGCTCGCTGGCGTGACGGGCTTCATCGTCCTGCTGCACGTGGTCGGCTTTGGCATCCTGTTCGGGCTCGTGGCGCCCGCGCACTACTCCCTCGGTGGGGACCATCCGACCTTCACGATCGGCGTCGGCGTGCTCGCCTACACCTTCGGCCTGCGGCACGCGTTCGACGCCGACCACATCGCCGCCGTTGACAACACGACCCGCAAGCTGCTGTCGGACAACGCAGAGCGTGAAGCGCTCGGGCAGCCAAACCAGCGTCGGCCGCTCTCGGTGGGGTTCTGGTTCTCCCTTGGTCACTCCACGATCGTGTTCGCGCTGGCCTTCCTGCTCGCACTCGGCGTCAAGGCGCTCGCCAGCCCGGTGGAGAACGACGGCTCGACGCTGCACTCGGTCACCGGCGGCATCGGGGCCTCGGTCTCGGGCATCTTCCTGTGGATCCTGGGCATCCTGAACCTCGTCGTGCTGCTGGGCATCATCAAGGTGTTCCGCGAGATGCGGACCGGGACCTACGACGAGCAGACGCTGGAAGACCAGCTGAACAAGCGCGGCTTCATGAACCGCTTCCTCGGCGGGCTGACCAAATCGGTGCGCAAGCCCTGGCACATCTACCCGATCGGGGTGTTGTTCGGGCTCGGCTTCGACACCGCCACGGAGGTCGGCCTGCTGGTGCTGGCCGGCGGGGCCGCGGCGTTCAACCTGCCGTTCTACACGATCCTGGTCCTGCCGATCCTGTTCGCGGCCGGCATGTGCCTGATGGACGCCGCGGACGGGGTATTCATGAACGCCGCGTACGGCTGGGCGTTCGCCAAGCCGGTCCGCAAGGTGTTCTACAACATCACCATCACGTCGATCTCGGTCGCGGTCGCGCTCATCATCGGCACCATCGAGCTGGTCGGTGTGCTGGCGGACCAGGCGAACATCACCAGCGGCCCACTCGGTTGGATCGCCAACATCAACCTCGACTACGCCGGGTACGCCATCGTCGGGCTGTTCTTCGTCTCCTGGCTCATCGCCCTCGCGGTCTGGCGGTTCGGCCGGATCGAGTCGAGATGGTCCGCCCACCTCGCTAGCGACTGACGAGGCGCTAGAGCGCCTGACCACGATCGATCCGGCGGCGGCCGCACCCTCCGGGCCCCGCCGGGCGGTCGGATGATCAGTGACACGGCGGCTTACGGCTGGCAACAGAGGAACGCCTCGATCCGGAGTCGATGGCCGCGTCGTGGGGAAAGCTGCACCAGTTTGCGCTGCATCCGCGGGGACCGGGCTGCGCTGGATGTGCTGCTTAGCGACTGGGCCGCCCAGTTGGTGCGGGGCTCGAGTTCCCGGGCGAAGAGAAGCGGCCAGCGCAGCAGCCGCCCCGGCTCGGCGCAGGGGACTAGGCGCGCGACCCGAGTCATCACGGCGAAGCCTAGTGCTCGGCATTGCACCATTCGGCGTGGCGCGTACCCGGAATGGTTTGCGCGGCGTCCTGCTGAGCTGTCATGGTCTGGGTCATGGCGCACGGCAATGAACACTGTTCTCAGCCGTCCGGCGAGATCCCACCGCTGTTCCATGCCACGGCCCAAGACGACGAATCGGTTGCACAGATGGTTGCCTTGCTGGACTATCAGGACGCGTTGCCTTCGGCGAGGCGACTCCGTGACTGGGCAATTGAGACGGCCGCGGTCCAGCCTGGCGATCACGTTGTCGATCTTGGTAGCGGCACTGGGACAATGAGCAGGCAACTCGCCGCGCTCGTCGCACCGGTTGCCTCGGCTGGCGTGCCAGCCGGGCAGGTGATCGGCATCGAGCCGAATCCGCATCTGCGGGCCGTCGCCGTGAGTCGGGCCCAAGCAGCTGGCGTATCCAATGTTTCTTTTGTCGAGGGATTCGCTGGCGCGCTGCAGTTCGACGACTCAACCATCGATTTCGTCTGGTGTGAACGCGTGTTGCAGCATCTCGCTGATCCGCAGTCCGCGATCAATGACATAGCCCGAGTGCTGCGGCCGGGTGGTCGTGCAGTATTGCTTGACTCTGATTACGGAACGCGGATCGTTTCCGATCTTGATGCTGACTTGGCAGCGGCATTCAGCCGGGCCTCGCTCGGGCCGATCGCCAACCCGTACGCAGCTCGGCACATTCCGGCGCAGATCCACGCGGCTGGACTCGAACTTGAGCCGGACGTCGGCTCGTCAGCCTTCGTGTTCTCATCGGAGATGCTGCTACGCACTCAAGTGCTGAGCAGAGACGCCGACGATGCCGTCGAATCTGGCGGGCTCACTCGCGAAGTTGCTGACGCAGCCGTACGCGCGGTCCATGATGCTGCTGAGCGCTGCTTAGCTTTCGCTGCAATCACCGTATTCGGCTTCGTGGCACGCAAGCTCGAGAGCTTCGCAACTTGGAATCAACGGCAGAGGCTATAGAACTGTCATACTGCAAAGCCGACGTCGTCCACTGTTCAAATGAGAGGTGCGAGGCGGCCTCGACCGTGCCCAAGCCAACAGACTCGCGCGCGCACTTCGCAATATGCGGGAATTCACTTGGCCAGATCGGGAAGTAACTCAGTCGCAACTGGCCAAAGCTCTCAGTTCGGAGGGACGAGTCGCGGGCCCGACGCTGAGCTCTTGGGAATCTCGCACTAATCCCAAGACACCATCGGTGGAGAGGGTTAGCGGGTACGCCCGCTTCTTCTGTACCGAGCGA
>Ga0307278_10001251_pt1 | contig 12669 bp, 11 predicted proteins | sample ER_DNA_117_FD_194482 | JGI IMG/M metagenome (GOLD analysis project Ga0307278, IMG submission 194482) | Bulk soil microbial communities from the East River watershed near Crested Butte, Colorado, United States - ER_DNA_117 | ecosystem: Environmental > Terrestrial > Soil > Floodplain | place... | reverse complement strand
GCCGTTGTCCATCTGCTTTTCATCAGCGACAAGCTCGTGGCCCCTTGCCACTGTCACATCGATCCGGCACCGGTACGGATTTCCTTTTTGATGCGTGTGATTGGTTTGCTCGATGGCCACATCGCAACGGTTGATGTGGTCGCAAAATTTTTCAAGCCGTGCGGCATAATCCAAAATGAGATTTTCGATCTGGTCAGATTTTTCCAGACCCCGATACGAGATCTTAACAGGCAGTTGCATGATTAATTAGATACTAGTGCGCTCCCTCGCGTTGAGGGAATAAAAAATTCCGATGCTGGGATACTTGATGCTCGATAGATGGAGCAATCGCCAAGTTTTGTCGTCCAGTATCGAGTATCCAGCATCAGATCGTTAAATTTGCTGCAACGAACGAAACCGCGAAACGAGTTTCGCCGGTTCCACTTTAACCAAATCCGATTTCACATGTTCGACGATTCGGTCGCGCACTGCCGGAGGCAGAAGATCGACAATCGCTCCGTGAATTTCAGCCGGAGCGGCAAACGACCATCCCTCCTTTCCATGGAGCGAAACAATTTTTGTAATTTGATCGGCGAGCTCCTTATGAATGCGGCGGTCCATTTCTGTTGCCAACTGCGTACGCTCGGCAATGGAGCCCGCTCCATGATGAGCGCCCGCGCCATTGGTCACAGGAAAGCGGCCGGCCAAATCGCTTACCTTATCGACGAATCTCCCATGCGCATCGGTGATGTTGAATGCCTGCACTAATTGCAAGCTCGGTCCGCGCGTCGGCGTCTCGTTTACCCGATATGCTTTTAAACCGCCTCGGTCAGTGACGATGATAAACGAACTCGGTGTCATGAGGAATCACTGACCAAAAAAATTTTGGTCGCGCATCAAACTGTGCGCTCTACATCTCTATAGACTAATTCGTTTGTGGCAACAAGATTGCGTTGCCTGAATTTCTCACCCGCGCAACCGGCTATTCGCGGCGAGCGCGCTCTTCCTCCGCACTGAGCGGAGGAAACTCCACGCGACGTTTTTTCCATGATTCCTCACGGGCCTGAGCTTGCGTGCCGCTGACGAGTTGGAGCAAACAACAAGCGCGTCCGCCAAGGTCGACGTCGTCACCGGACGCGAATTTTTTTGGCTCAGCGAGGAAACCGTTTGGGTCCATTGTGTCGAGAATCAATTGCCACTCGAGATGCTCCTGACCGGGCAGGACAAAGGGGATCGGTTCGTAATGCGCATTGATCAACAACAGAAATGTATCATCACGAATTGCCTCGCCCTCAAAATTCGAAACATCGCTGGTATCGCCACTAAGCAGTACGCCAATACAGCGAACGAATGGCGACGACCATTCTTCGTCGGTCATCTCGCTCCCGCCGGGATTGAACCACATCACGTCGCGATTCTCGGAGCCGCGTATCCGCCGACCCTGAAAAAATTTCGGCCGACGAAACACCGGATGCGCATTGCGAAACGAAATTAGCTTTCGCGTGAATTCCAGAAACTGATTTTGCTTTTCGTCGCGCGCCCAATCGAACCAGCTGATCTCGTTGTCCTGACAATAAGCATTGTTATTGCCGTCCTGCGACCTTCCCCACTCGTCTCCGCCACTGAGCATCGGCACGCCCTGAGAAAGAAAAAGGGTGGTCAGGAAATTGCGCCGCTGCCGTCCGCGCAAGGCGTTGATCTGCGGGTCGTCGGTTGGGCCTTCGGCGCCGCAATTCCACGATAGATTATTGTTGTCCCCATCATTGTTGCCGTCACCGTTCGCCTCGTTGTGCTTTTCATTGTAGCTGACCAGGTCGTTCAGCGTGAAACCATCGTGCGCGGTCACAAAATTTACGCTGGCGTAAGGACGCCGCCCGTTATGCTGGTATAGATCGGGACTCCCCGTGAGCCGATAGCCCATCTCGCCGATTCGGCCTTCGTCGCCTTTCCAAAAACTGCGAACCGCGTCGCGGTATTTCCCGTTCCACTCCGACCACGGCGCAGGAAAATTTCCAACTTGATAGCCACCATCCCCAACGTCCCACGGCTCCGCGATGAGTTTCACATTCGAAAGGATCGGATCCTGCTGGATGATTTGGAGAAAGGGATGCAGCATGTTCACGCCCTCGCGATTGCGCACAAGCGTGGCCGCCAGATCGAAACGAAATCCGTCCACGTGCATTTCCACGACCCAATAGCGCAGGCTGTCGATCACCAACTGCAGCACACGTGGATGGAGCAGATTAAACGTGTTGCCCGTGCCGGTGAAATCCAGATAGAAACGCGGATTCTCCGGACGCAACCGGTAGTAAGCGGGGTTATCGATGCCACGAAAGCACAACGTTGGACCAAGATGATTCCCTTCGGCAGTATGATTGTAAACCACATCGAGAATCACTTCGATGCCGGCAGCGTGCAGGCTGCGCACCATTGATTTGAATTCGGAAACCTGTTCACCTGTTTGCCCGCCGCTGGAGTACTGCCCGTGCGGCGCAAAAAATCCGATCGTATTGTAACCCCAGTAATTCGTCAGGCCGCGATCGATTAAGACCTTGTCGTCGATGTGCGCGTGCACAGGCAACAGCTCGATCGCCGTCACGCCGAGTTTTTTGAAATAATCAATAGCCGCCGTGCTGCCAAGTGCCGCGTAAGTGCCACGCAAATTCTCCGGCGCATTGGGCCAGAGTTTGCTGAAGCCTTTCACATGCAGCTCATAGATCACCGAACTGTGCAGAGGCACGCCGGGTCTCTTGTCGCCCTGCCAGTCGAACCCGGTGTCGATGACGACTGACTTCGGCACACCCCACGCATCATCACGGAAATCCGGAGTCAAATCTTCCTTCTCGCCTCCGATGACGTAACCGAACATTTCATCCGCCCAGCTCACCTCTCCCGCGATAGCCTTCGCGTAAGGGTCGAGCAAAAGTTTCGAACTGTTGAAGCGCAACCCGTGTTCAGGATCGTACGGACCGGAAACCCGGAAACCATACAATTGTCCCGGACGCACATCCGGCAAAAATACGTGCCAAACCTGATCGGTGTGTTCGTGGACGGGGATACGAATGTTTTCTTCGGTAGCCTCGATGCTGTCGAACAAGCAAAGCTCAACACCAGCAGCGTGCTCGGAAAAAATGGCAAAGTTGACGCCGTTCCCCATCCACGTTGCGCCCAGCGGATATGGGTGACCGAGAAAAGTTCTGACGGAAGTCATAAATGCGCCGCGCATTTATCCGGCATCGAATCCCCATTGGCAATCATCAACGGTGAGATCGATTACAATCCCGGAGGGATTTAGGAAATTAGCCGGTGGTGCAAACCACTGGTGATCGTATAAAAACAGATCGAGCCCCAATCGGGGCGTCGTAATAACTCGTATGTCATCCACACATCTAAGTCTTCATTATCATATTGTTTTCGGGACAAAAAATCACGAACCGCTCATCCAACCGGCATGGCGCGGCAACTTGCATGCATATCTTGGCGGAATCGTTCGGACGGCGAACGGAATTGCCGAGAGCGTAGGCGGCGTCTCCGATCATGTGCATCTGTTGATTGGGCTTCGCGCGACCCACTGCTTGGCCGATGTGCTTCGCGAGCTAAAGGCGGTTTCCTCCGGTTGGGTGCACAAACAGATTGGCATTCGGGGTTTCGCGTGGCAGGAGGGTTACGGCGCATTTACAGTGGGTGCTTCCCAATGCGAAGCAGTTCGCCATTACATCGAGCAACAAGCGCAGCATCACCGCACGCGCACATTTCGCGAAGAGTATTTGGAATTACTGCGCCGCAGCGGCGTGCAGTTTGACGAACGTTATCTTTAATACGACGCCCCTACCGGGGCTCGCGATTTCGTGACGATATGATTACCGGTGGTTTACACCACCGGCTAATCTGCGAGCGACCCTTCGGGTCTATCCGTTTGCGTTGTCGGCCAGGACCGTCGAAACCTCACGATGTGATTGGGAAAGTCATTGTGACATCGACGGCATTGATTGCCGTGTGCGCTTTCGCGCTCTACTTTTACGCACATCACAATTGGCGTCCGCTACCGGCGGGAACAGCAATCGATCGGATCCTTGTGCAAAAATCAGCAAAGAGATTATCGATCTTTCGCGACGGCAACCGAATCAAGAGTTACCGAATCGCGTTAGGCCGGAACCCAGTGGGCGCGAAGCAGGAAGAAGGCGATATGAAAACACCGGAAGGCATCTACAACATCGATAGCCGAAATGCGCAAAGCAGTTTTCATCTGGCGCTGCACATTTCTTATCCGTCAGATGCGGACAACAAGCGTGCGGCCGCGCACGGCGTCTCAGCTGGTTTTGACATTATGATTCACGGAATTCAAAACGGGCGCGGCTGGATCGGCGCCTTTCATCGTTGGAAGGATTGGACTGCGGGTTGCATCGCGCTCACCGATGAAGAGATCGAAGAACTCTGGCGCGTGACGCCGGATGGGACGACAATCGAGATTCGTCCGTAAAGGATTACAAATCCTGCAGGGCACCCTTCGCTTTTTCGACATCCGATGGCCGCAAAACGATCAGACCCTTTTCCGTCCCCCGGCTGCCGGCGAGATATGTGTATTCGATATTGACTTCGACCTCCGCGAGACGCTTAGCGATTTTCGCTAGCACGCCCGGTTGGCTCGCCGTTTCGATCATTAACACTTCAGTCTCGAGCGCGAGCACGCCCGCCTCGCCCAGAAGCATGAGCGCCTTGGTTGGATCGCTGACCACCATGCGCACCACCGTGTGATCGACTGTGTCCGACGTAGCCAGGGCGTGGATGTTAATTTCTGCTTTTGCCAGCGCTTCACACACGCGCTCGAGCGCTCCCGGACGATTTGCAAGAAACACTGCGAGCTGGGTGGCCGTTTCGATGGAGAGCGATGGGTTCATGCTACTTTCAACGTGATGCCGGGAATGGCTTCTGACAACTTAGGAAAATCCGAAGCTGTGATTCTGCCTTCACTCTAAAACCACCGACGAATTTTCCGACCGCGACAGCACGTCGCGTCGTCTCGTTCGCCGATCATGAACTTGAATATCACTTCGAAAGAATTCGCGAGTCCCGATAATTTCGGGATTGTCGATCCAGAGATGGCTGCAGTTGCCGAACCTCATTCCGTGAAGTCGCGATCTCCGCGGCGGACTATTGGATTCGTCACGGCGTCTTCCATCGTTATTGCCAACATTATCGGCACCGGAATCTTCACGAGCCTTGGTTTTCAACTGGCAGACATTCAGTCTGGGTTCCCTCTGCTGATGCTTTGGATCATTGGCGGAATCACTGCGCTTTGCGGCGCGCTTTGTTACGGCGAGCTCAGCGCCGCGCTGCCGCGCTCCGGAGGTGAATACCATTTTTTATCGCAGATCTATCATCCCGCGCTCGGGTTCATGGCCGGATTTGTTTCCGCTACCGTTGGGTTCGCTGCACCCATCGCGCTCGCCGCTATGGCGTTTGGGAAATATTTCGTGGGAGTCTTCGACGTCGGCTCGCCGGTCGTTCTGTCGTTTGTCGTTGTTTGGGTGGTGACGCTTTTTCATCTGCACAATCTAAAGATCGGCAGTGCGTTTCAGAATGTTTGGACCATCGTGAAACTGCTCTTAATTGGTGCGCTCATTACAGCCGGGTTTCTCGTTGAACCAAAACAAGAGATCACTTTTTTGCCACAGGCCAGCGATACAATCTCGATCTTTGGCGGCGCGTTCGCGGTCGCCCTAGTCTACGTGATGTATTCGTATTCGGGCTGGAACGCATCGAGCTACATCATCGGCGAAGTGAAGAAACCGGAGAAGAACGTCCCGCGCTCGCTGCTCGCTGGAACGCTCATTGTGATTGCGGCTTATGTCTTCCTGAACGCGATTTTTCTCGCCACGACACCACAGGAGGAAATGAGAGGCCAACTCGAAGTCGGTTTAATTGCAGGTAAACATATCTTTGGGGCAAACGGCGGGCGGGTTGCCGGCGCGGTGATTTGTCTCGGCTTGGTTTCCGCAATTAGCTCAATGACATGGATCGGGCCGCGTGTCAGCATGTCGATGGGCGAAGATCATTGGTTATTGCGGCTGCTTGGGCGCAAGAATCCTCACGGCATTCCCACGAACGCCATCGTGCTACAGGTGCTCATCGTCAATCTGCTCTTGCTCACACGCAGTTTTGAAAGCGTCGTGCAATACACGCAATTCAGTCTGTTGCTCTGCTCGTTGTTCACTGTCATCGGCGTTATGGTGCTGCGCGCGACGCGTCCAGAAATCGGCCGGCCTTACCGGGTGTGGGCTTATCCGCTACCTCCCATTATCTTCGCCGTCATCACACTTTGGATGATGTTTTATCTATTGCGCTGGAAGACCATCGAATCGCTGGCGGGACTCGCCACCGCACTTATCGGCCTGCTGCTCTACTTCTGCGCAGGTAAGCACTCCTATCGCGCGTCATGAAAAGGCATCGGTTGGTAGCCACCGTGCTCGCGGCTGCGGTCAGCGTTTCGGCACAGGAGATTCCTCAGGTCGCGCCGCGCGCTATTCCGGTGACTCCAGCAGTTGCCGGTCCTAACGACATTGCACGATTCCTTGCCGGGATGCCCGTTCCTGAGAATTCTCCGCTTGCGCCGCTCACGCGCGATCCAGCATGGCAAGCGCATTTCGCTTTTTTCGAGGGGGAATTTAGCAAGCTCTATCAGCGTCAGCTGCAAAGGTTGCACGCGTGGGAAACCACTAATCTTCCGGAGGTAACGCAGCCAGTTCCGGTCGCGTTTTATATGTTCAGCGGCCCGGACTTTTTGTACGTCGATCAATTTTTCCCCAACGCCTCGGTGTACGTGCTTTGCGGGAAGGAATCAATGGGACCGCCGCCCGATCCGGTGCGCATCCCCAACCTCGCCGGCGCGCTGGGAAATCTCGAGAATGCAATGCGATCCTCACTCAACACGACCTACTTCATCACCAAAAATATGAAGATCGATCTGCACGAGCAGAACCTCAATGGCGTGTTGCCTATTCTCTACACTTTTATCGCACGCGCCGATAAGTCGATCACGAACGTGAGCTTCGGCGCGCTGAACAGTAACGGCGCGTTTGAAGAGGCCGCGCCGGGAAAGAAGGGCGGCATTCCCGGGGTGCGAATCCGCTACACCGATAATCAATCGGGCAATTCGCAAACACTCTATTATTTCACCACCGATATTTCTGATGGCGGCATCAAGTCGACGCCTGGTTTCTTGAAATTTTGTCAAAGACTTGGGATCGGCTCGAGTTTTCTGAAGTCTTCTTCGTATCTGATGTTCGAGCAGGGTTTCGCCACCATCCGCGATTTCATTCTCGAACATAGTACCCGGATTGTGCAGGACGACTCCGGAATCCCCCTGGCTTATTTCGATCCAAACAAGTGGAGCCTGCGTTTTTTTGGCGTTTATCTCGGCCCGATCGATCTCTTCAAACAACATTATCAGCCCAGGCTTCAGGAACTTTTTCGGCAGGGCAATCCGCCGCCGCTCGACTTTGGATTCGGCTATCGCTGGAACTACAAGGAAGCCAATTTAATCGTGGCTGACCGGAAGTAGAATCGTCGCTTTAATGCTTCATCGGTTCAACGTTTCGGGCGTTAAAACCTCCGAAACCACGAGTAAGGAAAATCGTCTCCGGGGCAGTCGGTCGGCCAACGCGGTGGATTCATTTCACGGTGTGGCCGCACAGGAATCGCGCCTCTGTCGGTCTTACCGCAACGGTCTCGCAGATAGCGGATGAGTTCCTCGCATGCGTCAAGCTGCGCGCGCGTTGGCTGGCCACGATTGAAATCGCCAACCAGACAAATGCCGAGCGAAATGTTGTTCAGATAATCGCTGTGCACGTGTCCGCCGTTGATCTGCCGGCGCCAGCGATCGCCCACTTCGACCTGGCCGTTCCCCGTAGATGTTCCGTTCCCGATCACAAAATGATAAGCGAGACCATTCTGCATCCGGCGCACGTGCCGGTGATAATAATCGAATACGCGCGCGTTCCCCTGCCGCGTGCCGCTGTTGTGCACTACAATGAATTGCCAGCGACGCCGTTTCACCGGCGCGCGTCGGATCGCTTCGATGACGGATCTCGTCAGATAACGGTAGTTAGCCGAACTGCGAGACCAGGGCCAAAAACCCCGTCTCGGTGGAGGCGACGGCGCAGGCTCAAGGCCTTGATCCTCTTCGAGACCCGACTTTTCAATTACAACCTGAGCGCGCTCGCCGCTTGGTGCACGCGGAACCTTTTGTTCGGACGACGCCGCTGGCGTTGGCGCCGCAGCTCCGACACTCTTGGGCGCTGGAGTTGGGCGCTCTGACGCCGTAGCACCCTCTTCCGCAGGGGGTGTCGGCGTTTTTTCCGGTTTCGGTGTTTCTTCTTCTTTTCGGGCCGATTTGGATTTCCCCGCTTTTTTTGTTTTGAGCGAAACCTCCTTGGATTTCTTCTTCGCCGATTTGGGTTTGGGCGTGGGCGTGTGGCGCCGTTTTGATTTTGCGGAAGCCCCGGGCTCGGGCGTCTCGCGTGGGGTAGGCGCTGGCGTTGCCTCTTCTTCGTCGCCAGATTTTGGCTTTGCTTTGCGAGGACGCGGGGATTCCTCTGCGTGTTTCGATTCGTTATCGTCGCTGGTTGACGCTTCTTTTGCTGCCTTTGCTTTCGGGATTGGCGTCGGCGATTTTTTTTCTTTCAAAGAAGGGTCTGTTTTCTTTTGCGACTCTTCGTTTGCTAATTTTGCGTGAGGAATCGCGGTTGGGGCTTTTTCCGGGCTTGCAGACCCGCCTGCATTGCTATGCGAAGCATTGCGGCCAGGAGGCAGGTGTTTTTTTTCCGATTTGTCTTTCGATGCTTTTGCTACCGGGCTCGGAGATTTTTTTGGTTTTGGAGACGCCGTAGCATGCGTCTCGATTCGTTCGGATTCATCGCGCCGGTTTTCTTCTTCGTCCCCGACCTGCGCACGGAGGAGACTTCCAACGATTGCGCCAGAGGCGAGCGCAGTTGTGAGCCAAATGCAAAAGCGCGCCACTGCGACCGACCGTAACAGAGCGCGGGACGCGATCAACCCCGAATGCTTTCGGGGTCAACGGAATCGTTAAAAAAGTTAAAAGTGTTACGAAAGTTACAAATGTGGATCACGTCTTCCTTTTAACCTTGTAACCTTTCAGCTCTTTAACTCGTCGCCGCAGGCGCAGGGTCCGGCACGGCAGGAGCAGCCGTGTGCATTTTTTCCCATTCGCGCCGCAGAATGGCGTTCAGCTTACCGCCCAGCAACAGCAGCAGACAAGTCAGATACATCCAGGTGAGCAACACGACGATGGACGCCAGCGCGAGATACGTGGGGTTGTAGCGATCATACCTCGCTACATAGAGCTGAAAAAGCTTCGTCGCGATGATCCAACCAACCGAAAAGAAAATCGCGCCTGGCAACGCCTGACGGACAGTCAAATAATTTTCCGGCGTCAGGAGATAAAGCGCGAGCGCGAGAATGACCAGCGCCACAAAGGTGAAGGGCAAATTCAATGTCGCGATCCATGCTTGCAGCGGAAAAGCCAGCTGGAAATTCACTTCTGCAAGACCGGCCAGCCGTTCGCCAAAGACGATTGCGTTGAAGCAGAACACGATGACGATCCCGAACCAAAACAGCATGAAAAATGAGATGATATATTTCGACCACCAATGGGGATCTTCCCGTATTCCGTAGGTATGGCTCAGAGCGCGTGAGGTCGTCGCAACGAAGACGGTCCCGAAATAAATTCCGAGAATGATTCCCGCGTTAGCGAGCAGGCCGCTCGAGCCTGTCACCACCACATTCGCCATCGTAGAGTCCAGAATGTCCTGCACTTTCGGGTCGGGCGGCATGAAGCTTTTCAACAGAAGAAACATCCGATGCAACTTTGTCGGATCAGTGCCGAACAAACCGAGCAGATGCCAAAGAAACAGCGAGCCGGGGGCCAGCGCAAAAAGAAGCAGGTACGCCATCTGTGCGGCCAGCCCGGTCGTGGTATCGGTTGCCGTTTCCCAAACCAGTTGCCGCAAAACGCGCCAGAGAAATCCGATGTATTTCATCTGCACGGAGAGTTTACTTTGCCCGACATAAATATCCATTAAACTCCGAATGCTTCCGTCCTCTTTACCTCATGAGGCGAGTTTCCCATAGTCGTTACGATGGCCTGACAAACTGTGAAAAAACGAATATTGATCCTCACGGCGAGTTTCGGGGAAGGTCACAATAGCGCCGCGCGCGGAATTCGCGATGGACTGGCCCGCGTTGCCCCGGAAGGAACCGAGGTAGAATTGCGCGATTTGTTTGCCGAAGCCTACCCCCTGCTCAACGAACTGGTTCGGAGGAGTTATCTTTGGGTAGTTGATTTTGCGCCGCGTGTGTGGGGAAGCGTCTACCGCTGGCTCGATCGCAAGCAGGATTATGACAAAAATTTCCGGCGATTTTCCCGGCTCAAGGAACACTTCGCTGCTTTGCTCGATCGCTTTCAACCAGACATAGTCGCTTCCTCCTTTCCAGCTTATCCCTACCTGCTTGAGCAAATCTTAGGGTCCCACAGGCTCTGCAAAAGCGTCGTCATCGTGACCGACTCGATCACCGTTAACAAGATCTGGTATCGCTGCGACGCCGATTACTTCCTCGCTCCAAACGAACAGAGCGCCGCGGTCTTGCGAGCAGGGGAAGTCGCGCCACAAAAAATTAAAATATTCGGGTTTCCTGTTAGTCCGAAGTTTGCCGATTCGACGCGAGATCGACAATTCCCTTCGGCCAATTCCAAACGCCGAGTCCTCTACATGATCCATGCCGCGACACGTGACGCGCCCGAACTCGTGCAACGGCTTGCCGATCTTGGCGTCGATCTCACCGTGACTATTGGCCGCGCCGACAAACTACGGCCAGCCATCGAAACGGCGGCAGCCGATCCCAACATCAAGGTCCTCGGCTGGACCAACCAGATTCCGTGCATGCTACAGGCCAGTCATTTGCTGATCGGAAAAGCTGGAGGCGCCACGGTACAGGAAACGATCGCTGCTGGCTGTCCAATGGTCATCAATCATGTCGTCGCCGGACAGGAGGAAGGCAATGCCAGGTTGATCGTCGAGACGAATTCGGGCGTGATCGCAAATTCGCCGCGAGACGTGATCGCGCAGGTGCAACGCGCGTTTGCTGACGACGCAAAACAATGGCGCGAATGGTCTGCGAATATCAACAAGCTCAGTAGGCCGCGTGCGGCGCTCGATATCGCGGAGTTTTTGCTGTCGCTGTAGTCCTCTTAACCCACGAATGGGCACGAATAATTGGTGTTCATTCGTGTTGTCATTAACACCGTGGCTTTAGCCCGGTGTATTCACCGTGACTGAACCGGCAGCCGTTTCAACGGCTTGGTACACTAGGTAAACCGTTGAAACGGTTTGCCACTTGTTAGGCGTCTTCTTCACCGGGCTGAAGCCGCGGTGTTACTCAGGCCAAATTTCCTCGCCGCCCGCGAGCGTTCGCACGACCTCCAGTTCCGGCGAGAGAACAACCAAATCCGCATCTGCGCCTATCTCTAGGCGCCCTTTGGCTTCAAGGCCGATAGCACGCGCCGGATTTTCCGTGGCCATCGTGATCGCTTCGTGCAGCGGAACGTTTACTTGCATGACCATCACGCGCACAAGGTCAATCATGCGCGAAGCGCTACCGGCAAGCGCCGAGCGGTCTGCAAGCAAAGAAACACCATCTTCCACGATGCAATCCCTCCCAAAAAGCGAGAACTGCGATCCGTCTGGCAATCCAGCGCCGGCGATTGCATCGGTCACAAGACAAATCCCACGCGGTCCTTTTGCGCGATACAACATTTTCATCAGCGTCACGGCAACGTGGTGACTGTCGGCGATAAGTTCGCAACTGATCTGCGGCTCGCTTAACGCAACTTCCAGTAAACCGCCAACACGATAAATGCCGCGGCGACGCGCGCTCGACATGCAGTTGAAAGTGTGGGTGACGCTGCGCATGCCGCGTGCGAAACCTTCTCGCGCTTCCTCGTCCCATGCATCGCTGTGGCCTCCGCTGACGCTAATCCCGTGTGAATGAAAATTCTCGATCGCCTCGAGCGCTCCCGGCAGCTCGGGCGCGATCGTGATTCGTTTGACTACGTCTGCATAGTCGAGCAGTTGCTGGACTGAAGCTCGCGACGGGCTTTGAATGAATTCAGTACGTTGCGCACCGCATTTGGCCTTCGAAATAAATGGGCCTTCGACATGAACGCCAGCGATCCGGTTGCTGGCAGCGCGCGACCTGAGCCTGTCCTGAGCGGAGTCGAAGGAGGCCCGCCGTTCCATGCAATCTCGAACTGCGCTCAGGACTTCAGCCAGCTTTCCGAGCGGCGCGGTCGCCGTTGTCAGCAATAGCGAAGTCGTGCCGCCGCTGGCATGATAATCGCAGATGGCTTGAAACGCTTCCGCAGAGGCTTCCATCGTGTCGCGGCCCAGCGCGCCGTGAACGTGAAGATCAATGAAGCCGGCCGCGAGATAATTTCCCTGGAGATCAAGAACCTCGTTTGTGCGCGCATGGTTATGCTCGCGGATTGCGGCGATTTTTCCTTTTTCAACGACGACCTCAAGCCCATCACGAATTCCATCAGGAAAAACCAAACGCGCGTTCGTAAGAATCATTTCGCTCCGCCGTCCAAGCTATGGATTCAGCAATCCCGCGTAC
>Ga0307278_10001250_pt1 | contig 12674 bp, 16 predicted proteins | sample ER_DNA_117_FD_194482 | JGI IMG/M metagenome (GOLD analysis project Ga0307278, IMG submission 194482) | Bulk soil microbial communities from the East River watershed near Crested Butte, Colorado, United States - ER_DNA_117 | ecosystem: Environmental > Terrestrial > Soil > Floodplain | place... | reverse complement strand
AACATGAGGAAGAGGCGAATACCTGGCTGCTAAATTTCCTGCTCCGGTATAACGAGCAGCCCCACCGCACAGAACCGCACTCCCGACTCGAGGATTGGCTTGCCAACCTCCCCCCTGCGGGGATCCGCCAGATGTGTAGCTGGGAGCGGTTCTGCACCTTTGCCCGAGAACCTGAGCGCCGCACCGTGGGGCCCGATGCCCAGGTCTCGGTCCATGGCACGCGGTATCAGGTGGACGAAGAGCTGGTCGGGCAGGCGGTCGTCCTGTGGTGGGGGTTGTTCGATGACGAGCTCTTCGTCGAGCGCGAAGGGCGCAAATATGGGCCCTATCGTCCGGTCGGCGGGCTCATCCCGTTTGACCGATATCGCGCCTTTCGGAAAACCCCGGCGGAGCGGCGGGCCGAACGGGTTGAAGCCATCGCCGTGAGCCTCGCCCTGCCGCGTGAAGCCCTGACGACCGATCCCCGGGCCCCCGAGGTGCTCCGCCGCCAGCTCCCGCAGGACGTGCCTCTCCTGGCGTTTCGGGATCCTGATCCCTTTGATGAGCTGACGTTCCCCAGCGTACCAGCGGCGAAGCGGGCGATCGCCGCCTCGTTGGGGATGCCCCTCGCGAAGCTGAGTCCAGGTGAGCGGGAGACGATTGATGGGATCGTCCGTCGGACATTGGTCAAGGCTGAGGTGATGACAGCTGTGCGCGCATTCTTGGATGGAGCTCCGGTATCGCCGCTGGCAGAGGGGGACGCCCATGGTGATCTTGCCTGAGGTGCTGGGGTTTTTCGGGTTGAGTCGAGAATTCCGCAACGCGGGGTACTTTGAAACCGAACAGGCGCAACGGATCGCCCTGGCCCTCAAGCCTGCCATTGAGGCGGGCCATCTCATCGCGCTCACCGGGATCACTGGCTGTGGCAAGACCACCACGGCGCGACGGATCCGCCAGGACCTGGACAAAGAGCGGAAAATCTTGGTGGCCACGAACCTAGCCGTGGACAAGGAACGCGTCAAGCTCGGCACGCTTATGGAGGCGATCTTCGCCGACATCGGCACCGACAAAGAGGCCACCCTGCCCACGCAGGCCGAGCTGCGGGAGCGCCGGTTGCGGGACCTGATCCAGCGCCGGGGCAGGCCCGTGGTGCTGTTCATTGATGAGGCACACGATCTCCATCCCAAGACGATGGTGGGCCTCAAACGCTTGGTCGAAGTGGTCCAGGAGGGCGGCGCGGTCCTGGCCATCGTTCTCGTCGGCCTGCCACGCTTGCGGGTCAATCTCCGGCGCCCGGCGATGGAAGAGATTGGGGCCCGCGTCACGATGCTCACGTTGGAGAGCCTGCAGGGGAGTGGCTTGCCCTTTCTTACGTGGTTGCTCGAGCGCTGCAAGCGGTCCGAGGTCGCCAGCACCGACATTTTCACCGAAGAGGCGATGATGATGTTGGTCGACCGCCTGACGACGCCACTCCAGCTCATCCATTATGCCTGGAGGGCGCTCGAAGAGGCGTACGTCGCCGGCCAAAAGCCGGTCGATGCGGAGACCGTCCACGACGTGCTGGTGCCGGATCTGGACGGCTTGGAGCCGCGTCTGGTGCGCTTGGGCTATCCCGTCAAATCGCTCTGTGAGGCTCTGAATGCCCGCCCGGCCGAGATCCGTGCCTTCCTGCGTGGCCGGTTAGCCCCCGGGAGGATGCAGGAGCTGCACCAGGAACTGCTCAAGCTGGGGGTCGTCGCCTAGCGTTCTGCCCCTCCATTCAGGTGCAATCAATGTGGGCCGATACGACACGATTGCGAGCCCAGGATCAATAATGTGGGCTCCGGTGCAATCAATGTGGGCCGGACGCACGTGCCAGAATCAATGATTGTGGGCCAGGACGGGTGCTCTATTGCGAGCCGAGCGTGCAATTAGTGCGAGCCGCTACAGCTAGGTGTAATAACCCGAGAACATAAACCGCTCTGCCCGAGAACATCGCCGTTTCGTGCCCACATTCAGGCTCTTGCGCACTTTTGGTGATTCAGGTGAATTGAAGCGAAAGTGCCACGCGCGAGGAGAGGGTGGCACACTCGAAACTCCCTGTGAATCACTGGAGAAGCGAGGCCTCTTCTCGCGATTAGCTAGGCTATTAGCTGGCATTCACCAAAAGTGCGCAAGAGCCATAGTGTGAGCAGAGTGAGGGCTCTATTCTCAATAAGTGTGAGCTGGAAATGCGCGCTGTTATCGAGCAGACGCCGTGATGTTATCAATTCGCCACACTTAACGGAGGTTTTCGGTGGCAAACCACGTCAGAGCATTATTTACCTCCGTGGGGAATGAAGCCGACCGTGTTGGACCTCACATTCCGCACCCCTAGACGTTGAATGATCGTCTTTTTCATCATCGCTCAGACCGTTCCCCTCTCTTCGGTCTTCCCCACCCTTGTAGTTTCAACACCTACCTCTGACCGGGTTGCATTTTTGCGTCGCACCGTGTGCAATAGCAGGCCCATGAGCTTGATAGTACCCGAGGCGCCACCCGTCTACCCATCATGGAGCGTGCGATGAGTTCTAGCCCTCAGGAGATCGAAGCCGATCAAGTGCACCATCTGCCCATCGTGAAGGCCTATGCCGACAAGATTGGCTTGGTGGAGATGGTCAATCAGTTGGTTCCTACCGAGATGGCAGTCGATCCAGGGACGATTGTCCTCGGGATGATCCTCGATACCTTGAGTGGACGGAGTCCCTTATATCGCTTGCAAGACTTCTTTGCGCAGCATGATACGGAACTGCTCTTAGGCAAGGCCGTCCCGGCTGAGGCGTTCAACGATGACACGGTGGGCCGGGTCTTGGACCGGCTCTATGACACGGGCACAAGCAAGCTGTTCACGGCCTGTGCCGTGCGTGCGGATCGGGTCTTTGGGTTGGAGAAGCGCTACGTACACTTTGATACGACCTCGGTGCGTGTCTATGGAGATTATCGCCCACCTGCGGAGCCGGAGGATCAAGAGGTCCCCTTTACGATGACCTATGGCTATAGCAAGGACAAGCGGCCGGACCTGAAGCAGTTCGTCTTGGCCACCCTGTGTGTGGATCGGGCCGTGCCCCTCTGGGGGCAACCGGAGGATGGGAACGTCTCAGATAAGACCGTGAACACGACGATCTTAGCGGAGATCACCCACTTGCTGGCCCACCACGGCGTCAAACCCGGTGCGTATATCTACGTGGCTGATGCGGCTTTGGTCACCGAGGACAATCTCGCCGCGCTCGGCGCCACCTTGTTCATCAGCCGTCTGCCAGCTACCTATAATGAATGTGGGCGAGTCATCGCGGAGGCGGTGGCCCAAGACCGCTGGGAAGAGGTCGGCATCCTAGCCTACACCAAGCCGACGCAGCACCGCCCAGCTGCCTCCTACAAAGTTGCCGAGGGCACCGTGACGCTCTATGGGCAGCCCTACCGGGCGGTAGTCGTACAGTCCAGTACGCCAGATCAGCGCCGCCTCAAGCGCCTTGAGCGTGAAGTGCAGGCATCGTATACGACCCTGCAGGACACGGTCCGGGCTGCGCAGAAGCACGATTACTTCTGCCGGGCGGATGCGGAGGCCGCGGCCAAGACACTGCGGGCCATGCAGAGCGCCTACCATCAGGTGGAGGTCACTGTGGAGGCCCGCCCGAAGTACGGCAAGGGCCGGCCAAGCACCCGGAAGCCCCGCCCCGTGCAAGAGATGCGCTATGGGCTCAAGGCCGTGGTCACGGAGCGGGCAGCCCTCATTGCCCGCGAGCGGGACGCTGCAGACTGTTTTGTCTTACTGACGAATGTCCCCACGGAGGGCTCCCTGGCGCATCGGGCCGAGGAGGTGCTCCAGGCGTATAAGGACCAGCATGGCATAGAGCAGAACTTCGCCTTTTTGAAGGACCCACTCATTGTCAATAGTCTCTTCCTGAAGAAGCCCGAACGGATTGAAGCCTTGGGGTTGGTGTTGTTGCTGGCGCTGCTGCTGTGGCGTCTGATGGAGCGGCAGATGCGAGCGCACGTTGAGACCACGGGCACGCCCTTGCCAGGGTGGGACAAGAAGGTAACCGAGCGCCCGACAGCCTTCATGATGATGACCAAGTTCGCTGGCGTTCTGATGCTCAAAGTCGGTTTACAGCGCCAACTCGCACGGCCGCTCTCTGCCATGCAACAGCAGTATCTCGTCGCCCTGAGGGTGTCGCCTACCTGCTTCACGATCCCCGCAGGCTAACAGAGGACAAGGATGGCAGCAACACGTCTCTCACAGCTCCAGAAACGGATCCTCCGCTGGTTGGCCGCCGATGCCCAGCGAACCAAGGGGGTGATCGCGAGTAGCCACCAAGAGTTGGTGTGCGCTCTCCAGGGTGACAAGGGCAATATCAGCCATAGCCTTCGGACGCTCGAGGCACACGGGTGGATCGTCATCGGGCGATCCACTGGTGGGAAAGCGGAATATGTCGTCCTCACACCCAGAGGTCAAAACTGGGTGGCGCAGTTTGCAGGAAGTTGTGATTAATGAGGAAGCAACAGAGAAGCAATGCGTTGTGCGGCCTCCATTGCCCATCTCCTGACTACCCTCAGTCTCCCTCTGTGGGGGCTCCCCCCAAAAAACCGCTGAGCTGCGTCAGAGGGTGCGGAATGTAAGTTGGACCAACGTAACCCGTTGGATTTACGTACGCCGACTCGCACGCATGAGGGCTCTTTACTAGGCGCCGCGCGGCTCTGGGTGCTGGTCAAGCGGATGTTTCCCAAACAAGGTCGAGTTAATTCCCCACTAGAGTAAAGGATGTCTTGGCGAGGGCTGTTCGGTGGGATGTGGTTAATACGCGATCCAGCGCATCACGGATTGGTATCTCCATGCCGAGGCGCTGCAGGCCGCCCTCGCCGATATGGTCAATGCGATCGCTGCCCTCGAGACGACGCAGCTGTGGGGGGATGGCAGTGCCTCCAGTAGTGATGGCCAACGCTTTTTGTTTCCCCGCCGCGTCCTCCAGCGCACTTATAGCCACCAGCTCGGTGATTTCGCCTTGGAGTTCTATACCTTCATTGCCAACAACTATGCGCCATTTTATACCGTGCCGATTGAGTGTACCGAGCGCGATGCCCCCTACGTCCTTGACGGCTTGCTCTATCACGAATCCGACCTCGACCCCGAGGAACACTACACCGATACGCATGGGTACGTCGAATTGAATTTTGCCGCCTTCCCGATGTTTGGCAAACGATTTTGTCCCCGCATCCGCGGTTTGCATCGGCAGTGGATCTATCGCATTGATCCCCACAAAGATTATGGGCCACTCACGGCCATCGTCAGTCGGAAGAAGCGCACCATTCATCTGGACTGGATCACGGCGTACTGGGATCAGATGGGCCAGTTCTTTGCCTCCTTTGCCGCCGGCCATACCACGGCCTCTGTCGCCTTGAAGCGTCTGCTGGCCTGCGGGCCGCGCAATCATTTCTACCGCGCCGTGCGTGAGCTTGGGCGGGTCTACAAAACGCTGTTCATCTTGGACTATCTGCGCGATCCCCACCTGCGGCGGCGGGTACGGCGCGGATTACTCAAGGGTGAACAGCTGCACGCCTTGGCGCGCCACGTGCACTATGGCAAGCAGGGCCAGGCCGATGCGCGGGATTTGCGGCAACAGATGAGCACGGCCAGTTGTCTGGTCCTCATCCTGGCCGCCATCGTCTATTGGCAGATCACCGAGATTGATCGGGTGCTGCGCACCTGGGATCCTCACGAGGAAGGGCTCGATCCGGCGCTCCTGGCGCATATCAGCCCCATCGGATGGGACAATGTGCTCCTCTACGGCGAGTACCGGCTGGATCGCACCCACGTACGCCCGCCGCGCTCTGGGGTCCAAGACCACACCCAAGAAACCTGGTGACACCGTTGCCTCATCAAACCTACAGGCTGATACCTGAGCGTACATTTTCGCACGAATCTCCCCGCTACCCCTTCCAGCCGACCACCTCGCACATGGCAAGGGCGTGGAACGCGTCCGGGTGCTCTCCCCACTCCTGCCATGCCACCATCATCTTTTCCAGCGTCGGTTGGTCCACCCACCCTGCGTCAATGGCCTCATGAAAGGCTGGGGTGCTCTTGATCCGTGCAATCTGCGCCAGCGCGAACGCCCGAGTCTCCGCCAACGTTCCAGCATAATCATAGGAGGCCGACCCTTCAATGCGGATAAATCCCGCCTGGCGCAGCAAGCTCCGCAGGTGCCTCCCCAGACGGAGGTCACTCCCATGATGCGTCCATATCCGTTCATGAAGGTCGTAATACTCATCCAACCCTTGGTTGGCAGGCACAATCATCCGTCCCCCGTGGTCGACCGTGCGGATGCCAATGACGCCACCAGATTTCAACACTCGCCCCATCTCTTTGAGCGCGCTGATCGGCCTGCTGAGGTGTTGCAGAAGCGTATGCGCGAAGACGGCGTCGAAAGAGCCTGCAGCGAACGGCAGGGCGAAGCTGCTGGCGACGTGGAAGTGCACCGTGGAGACCCCTTGCTCCCACCCCAGCACACGCGCACGTTCCACCACCTGGGGTTCAATATCAATGCCCACGACCAGACCGGGCGCGACGGTATGCGCGAGGCCGATGGTAATCGTGCCAGGGCCACATCCGCAGTCTAACAGCGTCATGCCGGATCTCAAGTGGGTGAGGATAAACGCCGCCTGGCACGCCACCGTACGCCTCGTGTAGTGTTGGATGGTGGCGGGGCTGTATCCGGCGACATAACGATGTGCCCTCATAGGGCCCGTCTCGGGTTCCTGGTTGGGATCGTTGGTCATGTGCCCTCGGTCTTGGCAGATTCGGTTGGTGTGTGAGAGGCAATCCCCCATGTCGATCCTCGAGGGGACTGCGAGACCATGATTCTCGTATGCTCCAAGCATAAAACGGTCGACCGTGATTCACAAGTCGTCTCGGGGCCGACAAGATGCCACTCCGGCCTTTTGCCTTTCAGGGCTCAGTGACGGTAAGCCGGTCCCGGGGCCACAGCAGCACCACAGCCCTGCGCGATAGGCCTGCCGTCTTTGCAGGGCGTTGACCGCCCAGAGATTCCGCCTTAGCGTACATTTTCGCACGAATCTGCCCGCTACCCTAAATACGAAAACGTTTTCGTATTTGATGGGCCACTCAGCCTGAGCCACCGGCCTCGCCTCAGCCGTGAGCCCGGCCGAGAGGCCGCCTGGCTGCCTCGTAGTGCGACGATCTCCCCTGACCCTTGGAGTAGGAGATACCCCACGCTAGCGGTGATCAGGGGAGATCAGCGCCACCGGCATCGGGTTGTCAGTCGCGGTGGTGCTCACGTGATGCATGATGCATTCATCACGCGAAAGACGCGCGATCATCCTGGGCCTGTGGGCAGGGTCACACTGGCACAGCGGTCTAAACCCATCTTCCCGAGACGCGTCGACTCGCCTCTCACTCGAACGTACTGTACCAGAGATAGCCCTGCACGAGGCGGCGGTGATCGAAGAACACGAAGAGCATCTTTTGCTGCGCGTCCCCTCCTGCCGTCGCGGTGGCGTAGTGATACTCCCAGACATCGATGGGGCCGGCCCCCGGCAGGTAGCCTTGACCGCGCCCCATCGGCGCTCCCAGCGCCCGTTCGACGGCCTCCATGGAGGTCTCTTGCGGGCGGAGCACTTCCGACGCGCGTGGGCCTGAAAACTCTTTGCCCATCTGCATCGAGCATGCGGTCAGCCCCAGCATAAGCAGCGCACCCCACAGCACGACATGAACGATGCTCTTCATCGCTGCCCCCCTCCTGTAGAGGATTCCTCAGCGTTCTCCTCGACCACCGCGAAGGCCTCGGCCGCCACGGTGCCGATATCCTCCCTGTAACCGTTCAGGTGGTATCGGCCTTTTGAAAACAATATGTTGCAATGCCAATTTTCGCTAAAATGACCCAAAATTCGATCCCATGAATCTGTAAGCCATTGAAATTAAATGACGTTCACTACGTGAACGGTTACTCCTCCCTCAGCCACAGCTCCTGCCTATCTTTACGTGAATACGTGACGACGCCAATACGTCAGTACGTCATTCCGCCACCTGGTCGAGATAGGCATCGAGCGCCTCGACGAGGATCTCCTGGTGGGTCTTGCGCGGCACAAATCCAGCGGCATAGGCGACCAGACGACGGTAGCGCTCCTGGTCCAGCCGCACGGTCAGCGCTACGGTGTCTTTCGTGCCGTGCGGCACGGTCGCTGCCGGCGGGCTCGCCGGACTCGTGATCTGCGCCGGCGCGGCCTCGCCTTTACGGGCGATCAAGTCAGCATCTAACGGAGTCGCTTTGCGTGTCGCCATCTCAGGCCCTCTTGCTGTCTTTACGTAACTGCGTCGTGACGTACTGCCATAACGACGTGACCTCATCGGCCGAGCGTGACTGCGGGTTCAGCTCGCCCACGGTGCGGCCGTCGACCATGCTGGCGGCGAAATCGATGCGCTGATGCAGGGTCACCGGGGCGACCTTGCCATGCTGGGCCAAGGCACGGACAGCCTCCAGGGCGATGGTGGTGCGCGGGGTGGCGCCATTAACCACAAAACAGAACGGCGTGCCCGAGGCCTCGGCCATCGCGACGATGACGCCCACGGCCCGGAGGTTATGCGGGCTTGGCCTAGCGGGGATCAACACTAGGTCGGCCACGGCGATCGCCGCGCGGATCATGTCCGTGAGCGCTGGCGGCGTGTCGATCACCACCAGCTGCACCTGGCGCCGTTCAAGCGTGCGCAAGTGGTCAGGCAGACGGGCGATCTCGACCGCGGCGAAGAGGGGGGTCGGCGCCTCGCGGGCGTTCCACCAGGCGGCGAGGCTGCCCTGGGGGTCGGTATCGACCACGGCTACCGGCCCTGCGCCGGAGCGCTCAGCTTCGACGGCGAGGTGGGCGGCCAGGGTGGTTTTGCCCGCCCCGCCCTTCTGTGACGCAATGGTGAGGATACGCATCGGTGTCAGTCCGTCATGACGTTTTTACGTAAATACGTTGATACGTCGATAGCTCTGGCCTGCCACAGGGCGATGAAGGTGGCTTCCTCGGCGGGGGTCATGACCAGCTTTTCCTTAGTACCTGAACATTGGACGTCATACCTGCGGCGGTTCACGCAGATGCTGATACTTCTGCATAACCGCTTCTAGCAGAGGTGAATCCAGTTTGGCTTGGTACAGAGTTTTTGCGTCGGCAAGCTGCTCAACAGTTAAGCCAATAACCCGTCTGAGGTCTGCTTTCTCTAGGTCTGCTCCCATGAGGTCCGCTCCTTCTAGGAAAGCTCCCCCGAGGTCCACTCCCTTTAAATGAGTATTCCAAAAATGTACTCCATCCAGATGAGCACCCCAGAGGTCCGCTTCCTCCAGGTAAGCCTCCACGAAGCGTGCTCCATTCAGGTGAGCAATGCTCATGTGTGCTCCCTCCAAATGAGCCTCCGTGAAGTTCGCTCCCTCTAGATGAGCGAGCTCCAGATGAGCGTTGCGGAGATCCGTATACGATAAGTTAAGGCGCTGATCTTCTCCCTTGCCGAAAAGCCGCGTGCGTCGTCCAATTACCGTCAAGATAGCCTGAATGTCAGGAGCCATCTTTGGGGCATACTGTGGAGCCTTTGCCGTCGAGCTGTGGTCCACCTCGCTTGGGGCATGCTCCCGGACGTAGGTGGTCAAAATCTCCATAATGGGCCAGTGATCGCGTTCTGAGTCCTTGGCAATGCGCTCCAGCCCATAGACGCCGCCTAAACGAATCGCCAGCTTGTTTGGTCCGGCTTCTCCTAACTGGACAATCGCCTTGGTAAAGCGATCGGTAATTTGCCCCTCTCGCGCGGTTTCAAAGTTTCGCAGAGCGGTTTCCTGAGTGATCTGAATATTCTTCTCGGTCAGCCTTATGTTGCGCCACGTAAGCCAGAGCCCGACGAGGAGAACTGCCCCGCCTATAGCTTGGACCACGGTGGTCCGTGTATCGCTTTCCTGTTTGGCGACCTCCTTGAGCTCAATCCGGCCTTCCCATCGAGCGGCTTGCCATTGCGGAACCTTCCAGATGATTAACAGGAGCAGCAGCGCCCCGAGTCCCACCACGAGCGCTTTATGCTGCAGGGGCAACGCCTGCCAGGAAGTAGTGCGTAGGTAGGTGACACTCTTCTGACCAGCGCGCCGTATGGTCTCCCTCGGCTGCTGCGCAGCCACCCATGCTTTGGCCCTCGCAGGGATGGAAGCGCTTTCCGCGCTAATCCATTGCCTCACCTTGGTTACAGCAGACCATAGGATACGGAGCCTGGCGGCTTTCATGCTCAGGGCAGTGAACTGGGTCTCGTCGTCAGGGGTCATCGACAGCGCCCCTCCCACTGGCGGGTGCGTGGGTTCAGGTGCCCGGTGCAGGTCTTGCCCGGCGGCGGCATGACGGTGGTGGTCCACTGCTGCATCGTCGGGCTGTAGGTCGACACCGCCCGCGTGCCGTCGCTGCAGATCGTCTGTTGCCGGTTCAGGCTCGGCTCGGGGTAGGTCAGACAGCGCACGGCCGGGCCGGCCAGGGCGGGGCTCGCCAGGGCCAGGAGCAGGGTGGCCAGGATGCCTGCTAACATACTAATTCTCATGAGGATATATCCTTATTAACAACTAGACGGCGGCCCGCGGGGGTCAACTCCACCGCTTCGGCCCTGCCGCCTGGGGTCCGGGCGATCGTCACCAAGCCCTTCGCCTCCAGGCCCTTGAGCAAGGTCGAGACATTGCCCTTGTCATGGGCCATGGCCTGCACCAAGTCCTGATGATCAGCCGCCACGGTGCCCCGTAGGCGCTGCTCCTCCGCCCACAGCCAGGCCAGGATACACCGCTGTAGCCGGGACAGGCGTTTAGTGGCCATGTGCACGCCTTTCCAGGGCATCGCCGCCGCCAGGCACGGCTGTTACGCCGCCACGGCCGGTGGGTGCTGCGCCTGTTTGGCCTCCAGTGTGGCGATGAGGTGATCCAGGCCGGCCACGGTGCGGTCAAAGTGCTGCCGCAGCAACCGATCCTCCATCAAATGAAAGTAGGCGATCGAGTAGACCGCGAAGCCCATGGCAAGGCGTTCGATCGTGTGCGCGACGCCCTGGACGTATTGCTGTTCAACGGTCCACGTGGGATGTAGGGGAATTAACCCTTCAACCGCCAGCTGCATGCCCAGCAGCATCAGCGCCCACAGCACGCCAGACAGCAGCCACCCGTAATACGCGCGGTCTGAGTCATGCAGCTGTTGCAGCCAGTCCCGCCGCCTCTTCAGGTATGCGAGCCGTCGCGTGCGACCCAACAGGACGGTCCAGAAGATCCCTCTTGTCCCCCAGCCGCTGGGTAAGAAAATGCTCAAAATTAAGGCAATCAGCCACGGATTATCCTTGATAGTCGTGATGACATCACCGCTCATGAGCCCTCCTGCCGGTTCGCGAGGTGTGCCTCGATAAAGGCCTGCAAATCGGCTTCGCGCACCCGCCAGTGCCGATCGAGCTTGACGCCCCGTAGGCGTTTCGTCCGCAGATAGTCCAGGACGGTGAAGGGGCTTAATTGCAGGCGCTCCGCGACCTGCTCCGGTGTTAAGAGCTTGTCGTCTGCCATCTATGCGACCTCCCTCTGAGCGGCCAATGGATGCCGTCGCAGAATGCCCATAATCGTCGACGGTCCCCACTGGCCTCCGCGCACCGTCGGCACACCCGCGGCCGTGAGCTCCGCCGCGATCTCCTGCAGGGTCGCGCCTGCCGCCCGCATGGTGTAGATCTGCGCCAGCGTCGCGGCGTCGTCAAACACCGGCCGGCTGTAGACTTGGCCGCTGGCTTTCAGGTGCTGCATGGCATCGCGCGTGCGCTCGCCGATCGTCTCGCGTTCGAGCTGATTCATCACCGCCAGCAAGCCGATCATGGCGCGGCCGGTGGCGGTCGTGGCGTCGAGGCTTCCTGCAGGCTGACCAGGGCCACCCCCTTGCGCTCGAAGAGCTCCACCAGGTCGTACACGTCGCGGACACGCCGGCTCAGGCGGTCGAGCTTCGCCACCACCACCACATCCACCTCACGCGCCCGTACCAGCGCCAACACCCGTTGCAGTCCCGGCCGCTTTAAGGTCTTGGCGCTCAGCCCCGCATCCGTGATTACCTCGCGTAGCGTCCAGTCCTTCACCACCGCGTAGGCTTCGATTTTTGCCCGCTGCGCCGCCAAACTGACCCCCTCCATGGCCTGCTCGGTGGTGCTGACCCTCGTATACCCAATGACCTGCATATGACTCCCCTTCCCTGAGACCGTAAGATAGAATTTTTGACTAGGGTCTAGTATAGCATAGTGTAGTAAACTTCCACACGGGTTCCCTTGTGAAAAACAATCGCCGCTAGGAGCGATCTTTTTTGACTCTTCGGGAAGTTTTGTGGCGAATAGGCTCATCGAAAATTCGAATGTAGTCTTTTCAATGGTTTGGAAGATCGGTATTGTAGGGGAGACATGAATTCCACAAAACTTCCCGAAGAGCCTCTTTTTTCTGGCCAGGCTATGGGGAGTAGCGGGCGGGTGCGATCGTGGCGCCTAGGGCCAGGGAGCCAGGGGGAGGGGTGTCCCTGTGCCCTGGTCTCGGGGGAAAATGGGGGGAGCGGACTTCTGGTGATTGTCACCAGAAGGACCTCTGGAAGGGATGCGGCGAGACGCCGGCATCGGCTCTACCCGCCATAAATAGCGATTGTTCTATACGGGGTCTGAGTAGCAA
>Ga0307278_10001249_pt1 | contig 12678 bp, 15 predicted proteins | sample ER_DNA_117_FD_194482 | JGI IMG/M metagenome (GOLD analysis project Ga0307278, IMG submission 194482) | Bulk soil microbial communities from the East River watershed near Crested Butte, Colorado, United States - ER_DNA_117 | ecosystem: Environmental > Terrestrial > Soil > Floodplain | place... | reverse complement strand
CGCGCGATCGTCACGCCGAGGCATGCGCCGTCATTCGGATCCTTGAGCGTGAAGAAGACGGACTGCCACCGGGGATTGCGACGCAGCTCGGTGACCTCGCCCTCGACCCAGATCGTGGGTAGGCGGCTGAGCCAGTCCGCGACGCCGCGGTTGAACGACGCAACGGTGTAGACCTTGCGGTCGCCGTACTGGATCGCCTCGACCTTCACACCGGGATGGTACGCCCGGCGATGCGCTGATCCGTGCCGACTTAGATGAGGATCTCGGCCGCGGTCTCTGGGTCGCAGCCCTGACCGACGAGCTCGACGGCGCGGTGCAGATCGGCCTCGCTGCCGGCAAGTCTCTCGGCGAGCGGGAGCGGATAACCGGCCTCCATCAGCACATGGAGGCGCCAGCTCTCGACCTTCGAGCTCTCGCTCCCGTTTGGTTCGATGATTTCGGTCGTCTCGGCCACGGTGTGGATCGTTCGTTCGCCGTTTCATAGACGAACCCTGCTGCTGTTTGTTTGTCGGATCGTTCGGGCTTGAAACAGACGCTACGAACGGGCGAGCGTCTCGTCGATCTTCCGGGCCAGCTCTCGCAGGCGGGCCTCGAGGACGGCGCGTTCCGTCTCCGTATCCGCTGCCAGGACATCGAGCCGCCGCCGCAGGTCGTGCTCCGCCTGTGTAAGCCCCGCTTCGAATTTCGCGATGGCCTCCGCACGCTGGCGTTCGAGACCTTCAGTCACCTGGGTGAGCTTGCGCTCGAGGCGCTGCGCTCCGGTGTCGCCGACCTGCGAGAGCCGCTCCCCGAGGACTGTCTGCGCCTCGCGTGCGAATGCTTGGACCGAGCGGTCGAGCTCACGTGACAACCGCGTCGCGGAAGCTTCCCGGGTTCCGCGCACCGTGTCGGCGAATTGCTGCGCGGCCGCGTCGGAGTAGCTGGATGTCGCCCGCTTGAGGATGCGCTCGAGCTGCTCGATCTGCTTGCGCTCGACGTCCGCGAAGCCGGCCTGGATGCGGCGCATCGCGTCGGTCTCCTCGCGTTCGATCAGCTCGGCCATGTGGCGCTCACGCCGTCGCATGCGCTCGTTCAGCTCGTGCAGCGCCCGCCGCCGCTCTGCGGCGAAGCCTTCGAGCTCGGAGGTGCCCGCAGAGACGGCTTCCTGCGTCGCGCGTGCGAGATCGTCGCGCAGGCGCACGAGCCCTGCGCGTTGCTGCTCGCTCTCGGCTTCGAGTCGCTCCGCATCAGCGAGGATCCGTGCCTCGGCCTCGGAGATGAGCTGCTTCTGGCGTTGTGCGAGCTGAGCGAGCTGGTCGACGACGGCGTGCTGTGCGCGGTCGAGATCGTCCGTCCACGCGTTGAACCGCGCCTCTACCTGCTGTTGGGCCTTGGTCAGTGCTTCGCCGAGCTCGTCCACAGCCACGCGGGAGCGCTCGGCTGCGGAGGCGCGCCGTTCCTCCGCGATACGTCGCTCTTGCTCTGCGAGCAGGGAGCTGGAGTCCGCACGCGCCCGCGCCAGGACCAGCTCGAGCTCGGCCGCGCGCTCCTCGGCCTCGCGCGCGACGAGTGACTGCAGACGCGACTGCGCCCGTGCGAGCTGCTCGTCGACGCGGCCGGCCGCGCGTAGGAGGTCACGCAGCCTCACGGCGATCAGCTCCGCGCAGAACGCGAGGGTCATTCCACCGGCGACCACGGCCAGGGAAGTCCCCGGACGGAGAGCGAATGCGACCCATGCTGCGACTGCTGCGAAGCCGATCAGGGTCGCGAGCGCCATCAGCAGCCTGCGGCCGAGGCGATCGAACGCCGCGCCCGCCAGTGACAACGCCGTCACGGCGGCGGTGACGGCGAACACGATCTGCGCGATCGTGACGAGATCCACGGCGTCAGGTTACGCGGAGAAGGACGAGCGCGACGGCGAGCGCGACCATCGCAGCGGAGAGCAGGCGGAGGGCGGTTTCCGGAGCGTGACTCAGCGTCTCACCCGTCACCGGCAGCTCGGTGCCGTCGGCCAGCTCGATCCTGCCGGTGACGTTCCGTACTTGACGGCGCACCAGCCGCACGGGTGTCGAGAGCACCCGCTGAGCCCAGCTCACGAGTGCGGCAAATCCGGCGGCGAGCGCCGCTTCGGCCCGGATCGCTCCGGCGGCCGCGAAGAACGTCGCGAGGACGGGCAGGGCGCCCCAGGCGAGTGCGAACCACAGCGTCCCATGAAAGCGTCCACCGAACAGCTCGAGGTTGTACGCCACCGCGATGAACGCGCCGCCGCCCACGAACGCGAGCAGCCACAGGTCGGTCTCGATCGCCGTGCCGATCCCGATCGCCGCGGCGGCCAGCAGCGAGATGCATGCGAGCGCAATCAGCGTCGTCTCGCCGATCCGCGTCTGCAATGGTCGGCCGTGCAGCTCGTCGAGTGCGTGTGCGCCGATGCCCATGCCGAGGAAGAACGCCGCCAGGGCGAGCCCGAGGATCCCCGGCCGCCACTGCGGCGCAAGCGCGGCGCCGATGACGACGTATGACAAGTGCCACGCTGTGTACGGCGGGTGGAGAAGCGTCACGTAGTCACGCCAGCCGCCGGGCGCGAGCGCGTAGAACGCCGGCCGCGCAGCCTCGTTCACGCGCGGTGGCCCCACGTGACGATCCCCCCGCCGAGGCTCAGCCTCCGTGAGCGGACGTCGCGTACTCCGGCGTCCCACCAGAGCTCGTGCAGACGTTCCTCCGGGTACCGCTCGTAGAACGTGCGGATGCTCGGGCCGAGGAAGTCGCCGACCTCCGCCCAGCCTGGCGAGAGCAGGCGGCCGGCAGCCGGTAAGCCGACGCGGACGTAGAGCTCCCACAACGGCCGCCAGACGCCGCGTGGCAGCGCGAACTCCAGGCCTGCGATCGTCCCGCCCGGCCGCACCACACGAACGAGCTCATCGAGCGTCGCAGCGGGATCGTCGACGTACCGGAGGAGATAGGTGAACGTCAGCGCGTCGAACGCCCCGTCCGGGAACGGCAGCTTCTCGGCCCGGCCTTCCATCAGCGTGACGCCTGCAGGTGCACGCCGGCGAGCTTCGGCGAGCATCTCGGGGCTCTGATCGAGCCCGACGACCGTGCAGCCCTTCTGCGCGACGAGCTCCCGGGCCACAGCGCCCGTCCCGGTTGCGACGTCGAGAACCGTCTCACGGGGCCCGACATCGACGCGCGAGACGAGGAAGCGTCGCCAACGCGGGTCCTGCCCGAAGGACAGGAGAGCGGCGTAGCGGTCGTACGTCGGCCCGAGCGGGGCGAAGAGCGTCCGCGCGGAAACGGCCCCGGCCACGGGCCGAGTTTATGCTCGTCCGGTGGCGCTGAGCGAGGACGTCAGCCGGATCGCTGCGGCGGCTGCCACGCACAGGGCGCCGCGCGAGCAGGTGGTCGCGGTGCTCGCGGTGGAATCCGCGGCCGGCGAGCGCGTGTATCTCGCGGCTTTTGTAGACCCGGATGGCAACCAGCAGTGGCTCGCGCTCGATCACGACGGCTTACCGGTGACGAACAGAGCGCGTGTGCGCGAGGCAGCGTCGATCGCCGCACTGGTGGAAGTGGCGGAGGAGGCTGCGGAGCGTGTGGTGGATGGGCCGAGGTTGGCGTCACTGCCGTATCTCGACTCGATCGGCGGCGACGCGAGCATCACCGGCGCGTTGCCGGCGGTGGAAGAGCTCACGCGCGATATCGAGCAGAACTACAAGCTCGACCTCGTCTGATGCTGCCCGACGGGTCGCTCGCGGATCGAGTCGTGCTCGTGACGGGCGGCGGTAGCGGGCTCGGACGGGCGATGGCGCTGGAGCTCGGACGGCTCGGCGCCAAGGTGGCGGTGCTCGGACGGCGGCCTGAGCCGCTCGAGGAGACAATCGCGCAGCTGGGCGGAAAGGGAGTCGCTGCGCCCGCCGACGTGCGCGAGCCCGAAGCGGTCGCCGCCGCCTTCGATGCAGCCGAGTCCGCACTCGGCCCGGTCACCACGCTCGTCAACAACGCAGCCGGGAACTTCCACGTGCACGCAGAGGAGCTTTCGCCGAACGGGTGGCGTGCCGTCGTCGGCATCGTGCTCGACGGAACGTTTCACTGCTCGCGCGAGCTCGGTCGACGCGTGATCGAGCGAGGCGGCGACAACGCGCAGATCGTCAACATCGTCGCCAGCTACGCATGGACGGGCGGTCCCGGAACGGTCCATTCCGCCGCCGCGAAGGCCGGCGTCGTCAATCTCACACGCACGCTGGCGGTGGAGTGGGCGCCGCACGGGATTCGCGTCAACGCCATCTCGCCGGGGCCGGTCGACACGGAGGAGACGCGTGAGCGACTCTGGCCGACCGAGCAGATCCGCGAGCACGTACTGCGGCGCGTTCCGCTGCGTCGCTTCGGCACGCCGGACGAGATCGCACACGCGTGCGCGTATCTCGTCAGCGACTACGCCGCCTACATCACGGGTGACGTGCTCACGGTCGACGGAGGTGCGTGGCTCGAGCAGGGGATGTTCAGCAGCTAGGGGGCGAGCGTCGGCGGCGGCCTGCGGACGAAGCGTCCGGCCCAGGCCTTCCCGTAACGGTGGATCGCCATTCCGAGCAGGAAGATCCCCAGGCCGAGCACGAGCAGCAACAGCGCGAACGGCCAGCGGTTCTCGTTCAGGTTCTTGAGCAGGTAGTGCACGACCGCTGCGTACAGGCCCAGCACACCGTAGACGGCCCAGGTCGCACGACGGATCGGCCCCGCGACGGTCAGGACCAGCACCGACAGGATCAGCATCGGCACCCAGCCGCGATCCGGCTCGCCGCCCGGATCGGCGGTGAACCAGACGAGTCCGGCGGCCGCGGCGAAGAAGCCGAGCACGTGGAACCAGAACGCCTCGCGGCGGCGCCCGAACGCGTCGAGGAAGACACCTGCGACCACAAGCACCGCGCCGACGACGAGGGCCATGGTGGTGCGGCCGTCACCGCTCGGCCCTTCCTCGAAGCACGGCACAAAGAGCTGCGAAGCGACGATCACGACCCCGATCGAGACGCCGAGGATGAACGGGAACCGGGTCAGTGCGAAAGCGGCCAACCCGACGGCCGCGGTCGCGAGCGCGACGCCGAACCAGTAGCCGTTGAAGTCGTTGAGCGGACGGAAGAAGGGATCGTCCGGCCAGACATGGATCAGCTGCAGGAAGCCGACGGCGACGGCGGGGAACGTTGCCACCGCCAGCGCGGCGGCGAGCCCACCGGGAACCCACAACCAGCGCCTCAGCAGCAGGGCCGAGACCAGCGCGAAGGCCACGAAGAAGCCGACCGCGGTCACGAGCCGCCAAAGCCCGTCCTGGCTGTCGGGAATCGTCTCGATCAGCGCATAGACGGCGAAGCCCGTCGCGAACGCGCCGAAGAACCACAGGACGTTCGGCGGGTCCATACGCGGCCGGTCACGCTCGGCCGGTCTCGGCGGAAGGACGACGCCTGCCCAGTCCTCCACGGGCGCGACCTTAACCGGTGGGCCTTCCCTATGCTTGAGGCATGGAAGGCTTCGGTTTTCAGGGCGACCCGGAAGATCTCCTGCGTGGCCTACGCGAGTTCGCGGAGCAGCAGGCCGAGACTGTGCAAGAAGCGCAGCGCGAGCAATTCGCGACGCTGACCCTGAACACGGCAGTGGAACTGACCGCAGCGGCACTGGGGCAGATGAAGACGGACGGGAGCAGCGACGAGCAGGCTCTGGCGCTGCGGGATGCGATGCGCGTGCTCTTCCCCGAGGCCGTTGCGCTGGTCAGCGCCGCGCGCCAGGGCTTCATGCGCGAGCGCTGAGGCGACGCTTGGACCCACTCCGCTGGATCCGCGAGTGGCGGATCGACCGGATGACCGACAGGGTCGCGCGACGTCCACACGGACGGGCTGCGAGGGAAACGTACGGCGCGGACGACGTGCACTCGTTCGCGTGGGAGCCTGTCCTCGACGCTCTGCAACTGACGCCCGACGATGTCCTGCTCGACGTCGGCTGCGGCGGCGGCGTGTTCCTCAGACGCGCACTCGAGACGGGTAGCCGCGCCGTCGGCCTCGATCACAGTCGCGACATGGTGCAGCTGGCACGCGCGACGACGCAGGAGCGCGCCCGCATCGTGCGCGGCTCCGCCGATGCACTTCCGTTCGGTGAAGGCGAGTTCACCGCCGTCTCCAGCATCGTCGCCTTCTTCTTTTTTCCCGATGCCGTCGCCGCGCTGCGCGAGTTCCGGCGAGTGCTCGACCCTGCCCGTGGACGCATCGCGGTGTACACGACGGCGCCGGAGATGAAAGGCACGCCGGCAGCGCCGTACCCTTTGGCGACGCGCGGGTACTTCTACGAGGACGACGAGCTCGAGGCGCACGGGCGGACGGCCGGTTTCGCACACGCCGAAGTGCGCCACCCCGATCAGGGAGCGCAGCTCTTGGTGGCGCGGCCGTAGAATCGCGGCCCTTGGCGATCTTCGACCGCGCGATCGTTCGCCTCCTTCCGGCCGTGCCGCGGCCGGTGGTTCAGAAGCTCTCCCAGCGCTACATCGCCGGGCCGGAGCTGAAGGACGCTCGCGAAGCCGTCCGCAACATCAACGCAGAAGGCAAGCTGGCGACCATCGACGTCCTCGGCGAGGAGATCACGACCGAAGAGGAAGCGGCGGCGATCGTGCGCGCTTACCAGGACGTCTTCGCAGATATTCAGCGGTGCGGGCTCGACTCGAACGTCAGCGTCAAGCTCACGGGCCTCGGCTTGAAGCTCGGCTACGACCTGTGTCGCGAGAACCTGAGCACGGTCGTCGCGGACGCCGGCTCACGCCGCAACTTCGTTCGCATCGACATGGAGGACTCCTCGACCACGGACGACACGCTTCGCCTCTACCGGGAGCTGCGCGATGCGGGGCACGACAACGTCGGCGTGGTGCTGCAGGCGATGTTGCGCCGGACGCAGGCCGACATCGTTGGGCTCGCGGAGCTGAAGCCGAGCGTTCGACTCTGCAAAGGCATCTACGTCGAGTCGCCGGAGCTCGCGTATCAGGATTACGAGGCGGTGCGCGCCTCGTTCGTGCGCGGGTTGGAGGCGTTGCTCGACGCGGGGTGCTACGTCGGGATCGCGACGCACGACGAGTGGCTGCTCGCAGAAGGACGGCGACTCGTCGCAGAGCACTCACTCGCGCGCGACCAGTACGAGTTCCAGATGCTGCTCGGCGTTCGCCCCGCGCTCGGCGACGAGCTCGTCACCGCGGGGCACCGACTCCGCATCTATGTCCCGTTCGGGCGCCACTGGTACGCGTACTCGCTGCGGCGCCTGCAGGAGAACCCGAAACTCGCCGGCTACATCGCAGCGGACACGCTCGGCCGGCTGATCGGCCGAAACAACGGTTCGAATGTTGCTGGATGAGGTCGAGCGTCTCGGCCGGAGATCGCAGACGGGCCCGCGGGCATAGCCCGCGCGCCCTGATGTCGGCACCGCAAGCGGTGCCTTAGTTGATCTGGGCCCGCGCCGAGGGCTGTCGCGTCTGGGACGAGAACGGACGCGAATACCTCGACCTCTCCGCCGGGTTCGGCGTCGCAACACTCGGGCACCGCAATGCCCGCGTGATGGAGGCGATCGCCGCAGCGCCGGTCGCGCACGCCCTCGGTGATCTTGCAGTTGCCTCCGTCACCCGCGAGCTGCGTCGCCGCTTACCGTGGCCGGCGAAGCTCGGCGTCACGGGCGAGGACGCAGTCGAGATCGCGCTGCGCACCGCTTTGCTTGCGACCGCCAAGCCGGGGATCGTCGCGTTCGAGGGTGCGTACCACGGCACGGGCCTGCTGGCGCTCGCCGCGACCGGTTTCGAGCGCTTTCGTGAGCCGTTCGTAGCGTGGCTGCCCGGGCCTGTCTACAGGCGACCCTTCGGCGAGGATCCGGGTGCACTCCCGGCGGACGCCGGCTGCGTGATCGCCGAGCCGGTGCAGGGACGCGCCGGCGCGCGAGTTCCTCCGGCGGAGTGGCTCGCGCAACTGCGCGAGCGATGCGACGAGGCGGGCGCCTTGCTGATCGTCGACTCGATCTACGCCGGGGTGGGACGCGTCGGTGAGCTGTGGCCGGGCGAAGACGTCGCGGACGTGATCTGTGTCGGCAAGGCGCTCGGCGGCGGGCTCCCGTTGTCGGCGGCGCTGTTCGTGCGCCGCGAGCTTGGGCAGGTCTGGCACCTGGGGCCTGAGGACGTGCTGACGCACACACACGTCGGCAATCCGCTCGCGTGCGCAGCCGCGCTGGTGGTCCTTGACGAGGTGCCGAAGCTGCTCGACCGCGTCGGGGAAGCGGGTAGGCGCTTCGAAGCCGAAGGCTGGGGCGGCGCCGGTCTGTTGCGGGCGAAACCGGGCGACGCTCAGGAGGCGGAACGCAACGGAGTCATCGTCATCCCCGCCGGCGAGGACGGCTCCCTGATCTCGGCCACGCCCGCACTGACGATCTCGGACGCCGAGCTCGACCAGGCGTTCGCGCGGCTGGCGGGCTAGGGAGGGGGAGGAGGACTCCGCTATGCCCGCTGCGCGTAAAGCAGGAACGTCTCCGGCACCCGCGCATCGTGGTGCCGCCAGTTGTCGCTGCGGGCCGGGTACTCCTCGAGCGCCCGCAGGGCAAGGCCGTTGCGCACGACCGCACTGACGATCTGTCCGAGGCGGCGCGAGCCGGCGTCGAAGTAGCTCTCACGCCAATGCATCAGGCCGTCCACGCAGAGGGCGACCGGGTGCTCTTCGAAGAGGAGGAGGTCTCCGCCCTCGCGCAGCGTCGCGGCGACACCTCGGAGCCACGCTTCGACATCCCCGACGACCGCGAGCGAGCCGAGGCCGGAATAGACCAGGTCGAACCGCCCTCGTCGCAACTCGCGTGGAAGGGCCTGCGGATCCGCTTGCACCCACAGGATCGACGGCCAGCGCTCGCGCGCGGCCTCGAGTGCTGCGCCCGACACGTCCACGCCGGTGACGACGCCGCCCAGCTCGGCCAGCTGCGCGGTCGCTTCGCCCGTCCCGCACTGAAGGTGGAGCACGCGCTTGTCGCTCAGGTCTGCGAGCGCGTGCCGCACCTGCGCCGGCAGGCCGCGCTCGCCGGCGAGCGCTTCGGTGCGCCGGCGGTGGATCTCGTCCCAGGCGCGGCGGTTGTGCTCGGTCGGCTCCATCAGGCGAGCAGCGAGTAGCCGCCGTCGACGATCAGAGTCTGCCCGCGCACCATCTCGGCGTCCGGAGAACAGAGATATGCGACGGCAGCCGCGACGTCGTCCGGCTCGACCATGCGCCCGGCCGGCGTGCGTGCCTGCGCGGCGTGCAGCATCTGCTCACGGTTCGGGAAATGGTCGAGGGCCTCGGTCTCGACCACGCCCGCCGAGACGGCGTTGACGCGAATGCCTCGCGGCGCGAGCTCCACGGCCAGGTAGCGGACGACCGACTCTAGCGCCGCCTTCGACGTTCCGACGAGGACGTAGTTCTCGAGCACGCGCATCGAGCCGAGCGAGGAGATGCCAACGATCGACGAGCCCGGGTCCATGTGAGGTGCGCACGCGCGCGCGAGTGACAGGAGGGCGCGCGCGTTGGTGGCGAGCGTCCAGTCCCAGTGCTTGTCCTCCGTCTCGAGCGCACTCCGGATCACGCCGGTGGCTGCGTTGTGGACGACGATGCGGTAGGGACCATGCGACGCGAACTCCTCGACCACGCGGTCCGAGGCGACGTTGCCCCGCACGAGCACAGGTTCTGCGCCCGCGGCGCGTAGCTCGTCCGCTGCGCTCTCGGCTGCAGAGTCGTTGCGCAGGTACCCGAGCGCCACCTTCCTCGCGCCGAGCGACGCGAAGCGGAGGGCGATCGCCTTGCCGATCCCACGCGTCCCGCCCGTCACGAGGACGGCGCGGCCGTCGATGGTCACGACCGCGGCGGGAGCGGGTCGTACGCCGGGGCCGAGCTCGGCAGCTCGTCCCAGCCCGGGCGGGAGCGTGGCTCACGCTCGCCCTCCTCGGCTTTCGAGGACGCATAGCCGAGGCGGTCGAGCAGCTCCATGCGCTCGAGGCCGTACTGCCTCACGGGATGGCTGTCGGGCAGATCGAGGATCAGCTCCTCCACACGCGCGCGCAGCTGGTAGGCGAAGTGCGGCGTCGCCGGTCCGACGAGCGCGTCGATGTCTTCTCTGGTCGGCTCCGGCACTGGCCGGAAGCCTAACGCCGCCTAGGCCGTGGGTGCCGCGATGTAGACGCGCGCCTCGAGCGGCCCGAACGTCGCGCTGAATGCGCCGTCCTTCGCCTCGACCTTGTGCTGGCCGTCGAGAGTGATGAGCGTGCGGTCGACGAGCGCCGGAATCGTGATCGTTGCCAACGCAGACGTTCGGCTCGCGTTCACGGCGATGACGTACACGGCGCCGTTGTGGTCGCGCGCACCGACCTTGATCGTGCTCCCGAGCGACGCGCTCGCCGCGATCGGCGGCTCGAGCAGAGCGGGAACGAGCGTCGAGATCTCGTGATTCGTCCGCGCGATCTCGGCGCCGACGGTCGGGCTCCAGTTGTTCGGGAAGTAGCCGATCGCATGTGCCCCGCCGGCGATCGAGAGCCAGGATTCGGCGCGCAGCGTCTCCGGGGTCGGGTCGAGCTCTGCGCCCGAGCAGTCCATGCGGCGGGCCTCGATCCACTGGAACGTCGGCTTGCCGCGAGAGATCGCAACGAGGTCGAGCTGCGAGTCGAAAACGTCGCCGAAGCTGTCGAACCGGCACCAGTTCTGCATCGGGTAGAGGTCGAAGCCGAGCACGTCCGCGGTTGCGACAAGCGCCGGGTACATCCCGCGACCCTGCGGGAGCGGCGCGGCGCGGCTGTAGAAGTGGTTCGTCAGCGTCAGAAAGCGCGGCCCCGAGCCGGGACTCGGCGGAATCAATCGCGCTGCGTCCGCGGCTGTGAAGTCGTTCGGGAGGTGCGTGTCCCACTCGTCGGGGAGGAAGGTGCCGATCGAGCCGGCGCGTGCCGCTGCCTGCTCCTGCGCGTCGCCGACTGCGAAAGCGGTGCCACTCAGCCAGGTTGCGAGCTGCGCGCTACTGCCGCAGCCGTTGCTCATGAAGAGGTCGATTCCAACGGCAAGGTTTCCGGCGACCGCGTCGGGACACTGATTCCAGACGATCTTCGGGAACGACGGCTGTCCGTTGAGCAGGATTGCGCCGTTGCCGGTCGATGCCTGCACCGGGCCGAAGAGGGCGGGTGTCGTGAGCAAGAACTGCGAGACGGCACTGCGGCCGTCGGCCGTCGTCGCGGTGACGTCGAGGTGATACGTGCTCGAAAAGGTGAGACCGGTGATCGTTGCCTGGTGAGTCGTTCCCGCTGCGGTGGGCGCGGACCACAGCACGGGCGCGTCGAGGCCGTAAACCACGCGTGACGTTGCCGCCTCGCTCGTGCGCCACGACAACGTCGCCGAGAAGGGCCCCACGGAAACGGTGCGCACTTCGGCGATCGACGGCGGCGGGCCGCTCGGTGCGGCCGGTGCGGAAGTCGTCGTCGTAGTCGTCGTCGTCTCCGTCGGCGTGCTCGTGGTGGGCGGCGCGGCGCCGCTGGGGAAGGCCATGAAAGTCAGGTCGCGCGCGTAGGGCGCGTTGTAGGAGCTCGCAGGCGTGCCGCCACCGGGGAGTTCGTCGCTGCCGCCGCTGACGGCGAGGGACTGGGCGTCGACGCCTGAGAGCGGCTGTAGCCCGACGGCCGCCTCGCGTCCCGTGTAGAGCCCGACGGCCTTGACGGGGCGCCGCCCGGTTGCCGGTGCTCCGAAGCTCAGGCCTGCGGCCGCCTCGTCGGCGCTCGCAGCGGAAGCGGACACAGCGGGGCCGGACCCGGGGAGGCCGATCTTGAAGCCGATCGCGGTGCCGGCAATGACGGCAAGCAGGAGCCAACAGACGTGTCGCAGGGGCACTTTGTAGAAGTCGGCTTTCCAGGGCCGCACCTCTCCCTCGTCCGAGGGATCCGAATCGCTTTACTTGGCGCAAGTGCGCCGCCCGACCGCCGACTTGATGCTGCTCGGGACGGTCAGCCTCTGGGCCCTCAACTTCACCGTCTCGAAGTACATCCTCGACGAGGGCTTCCGGCCGCTCGCCTACGCGTCGGTCCGCTACGCGTGCGCGGCGCTGATCTTCGTCGCGATCACGCTCGTGTGGGAGGGATCGCTCCGCATCGGCCGCGGCCAGTTACCGCTGATGGCTCTCTGCGTCGTGCTCCTGTTCGCGAATCAACTCAGCTTCGTCTACGCGCTGAAATTCACGACCGCGACCACGGTGGCGCTGCTCTTCGGGACGCTGCCGATCTTTACGGCGATCCTCGCCCGGGGCTCGGGCGTCGAGCAGCTCAGTAGGCGCTTCTGGGTCGCGGCGCTCCTCTCGTTCGCGGGAGTGGCACTCGTCGCGATCGGTTCCGGCGGCAGTTTCTCGGCCAACCTCAAGGGCGACGTGCTCGCGGTTACGGGCGCTCTTACCTGGGCCGGCTACTCCGTGGCGATCGCGCCGTTGATGCGGCGGTACTCACCGTTCCGGCTCAGCGCCGTTTTCCTCGCCGCCGTGACGGTGCCGCTCGCGCTCGCCGGGTCCCACCAGCTGGCCAATCAGGACTTCCACTTAGGGGCGCTGGTCTGGCTCGGCTTCGTCTTCGCGGTGCTTGGCCCGCTCGTGACGACGAACTTCCTCTGGTTCACGGCGATCGACCGCGTCGGCCCGTCCCGTGCATCGTTGTTCGCGAACCTGCAG
>Ga0307278_10001248_pt1 | contig 12683 bp, 11 predicted proteins | sample ER_DNA_117_FD_194482 | JGI IMG/M metagenome (GOLD analysis project Ga0307278, IMG submission 194482) | Bulk soil microbial communities from the East River watershed near Crested Butte, Colorado, United States - ER_DNA_117 | ecosystem: Environmental > Terrestrial > Soil > Floodplain | place... | reverse complement strand
GGATGCCCTCCTACGCCATCGAGGAGGAGGGGCCCGACCACGCCAAGCGGTTCACGGCCACCGTCTCGGTCGCCGGCACCGCCTACGGCAGCGGCAAGGGGCGCTCCAAGAAGGAGGCCGAGCAGCAGGCGGCCCGCGAGGCCTTCGAGACGCTGGCCGCCGACCGCATGGTCTCCGGCAGCGGCGACGCCGGTCCCGAGGTGGTTCCCGCCGATCCGTCGTCGCCGACGGCCGAGTAGTGCCCGAGCTTCCCGAGCTGGACGTGCTGGCCGAGAACCTGGCGGCCCGGCTGGCCGGGGCCAGGGTGGCCGCGGTCCGGGTGGTCTCGGTGGCCGCCCTCAAGACCTTCGACCCGCCGATCGACGCCCTGGCCGGCCTGGCCGTCACCGGGGCCGGCCGCCGGGCCAAGTACGTCTGGCTGGAGCTCGGCGACCTGCGCCTGGTCATGCACCTGTCGCTCGGCGGCCGACTGACCCTCGGCCCCAAGCCGGCCTCGCGCAAGGTCGCCGTGCTCACGGTCGACTTCGACGACGGCCGGGTGCTGTCCGTCACCGAGGGCGGCACCCAGCGCCGGGCCGCGGTCTGGCTGGTCGACGACGTCGAGAAGGTCCCGCCCCTGGCCGGCCTCGGCCCCGAGCCGCTCGACCCCGGGTTCACCGTCGAGCGGCTGGCCGCCATCCTGGCCGAGGGCGGCCATACCCTGAAGGGCATGCTCACCGACCAGCGGGCCATGGCCGGGGTCGGCAACGCCTGGAGCGACGACGTCCTCCACCGGGCCAAGATGTCCCCGTTCGCCCGCCCCGAGCAGCTCAAGCCCGACGAGGTCGAGCGCCTGCACGCCGCCCTTGTCGGGGTGCTCACCGAGGCCCGGGCCGCCCTGGCCCAGCAGGTCGGCGACGAGGTCGTCATCCCCAAGGCCTCCGAGCGGCTGTTCGCCGTCCACGCCCGGGCCGGCGCCGCCTGCTTCGTCTGCGGCGACACCATCCGCTCGGTCTGGATGGGCGACCGCGAGACCTCCTACTGCCCGACCTGCCAGACGGGCGGCCGCATCCTGGCCGACCGCCGCCGGAGCCGCTTCCTGCGCTAGCCTCACCCCTGCTTCACATGCGCACGAGGAGCTCGGGTAGCTACACTGCGGCGTCCGGCCCGGGGGAGCTCGGGCGAGGCGAGGCAGCCCGCCGGAGGAGCCCGTGCCCGAGTTGCCGGAGGTCGAGACCCTCCGACAGGACCTCGACAAGGAGGTCGGAGGCCGGAAGGTCAAGGCGGTCGAGGTGCGGGCGGCCCGGGTCGTGCGCCGCCACCGCAACCGGCCGGAGTTCGCCGACCGGCTGGTCGGCCGCAAGCTCGGCACCACCGCCCGCATCGGGAGCCTGCTCCTGATCGGCCTCGACGGCGGCCCCGAGACGGCCGCCCTGGTGATCGACCTGGGCCCCACCGGCCGGCTGCACAAGCAGCGCAGCGCCGCCCCCGTGGACCGTCAGACCGACGCCGTGCTCAGCTTCTCGGTCGGCGGCGACCTGCGCGTGCTCGACCTCGGCAGCGACGGCGAGCTGTTCCTGGCCGGGCAGGCCGAGCTGGAGGAGCTGGCCGGCCGCTGGCGCGGGGCGATCGACCCGCTGGCCGACGCCCTGGCCTGGCAGGCGCTGGGGGCCAGGCTGGGGGCCCGCCAGGAACGGCTGCGGACCCTGCTCCTCGACCCGACCTTCGTGGTCGGCATCGGGCCGGTCTACGCCGACGAGATCCTCTGGGCGGGCGGGCTGCGCTGGGACCGCGACTCCGACGGCCTCTCGGCCCAGGAGGTGCGCCGGCTCCACCGGGCCATCCAGGAGGTCGTCCAGGAGGCCGTGCGCCTGCGCGGCGTCTCGGTGGGGGAGCACCCCTGGCTGGACCTGCACGGCGGCAAGGGGGAGTTCGAGCCACAGCTCAGCGTCTACCAGCGCGAGGGCCTGCCGTGCCGGCGCTGCCGCACGCCCCTGGTCCGCGAGCGCATCCAGCGCGGCCAGGCAACGTACTATTGCCCCAAATGTCAGAGCTGAAGGCCCGCCGTCCCGCTGCCGTCCCCGCCGCCCTCGCCGCCCTGCTGGCGGCGGCGGTGGCCCTCGCCGGCTGCGGCGGGCCCAGCTCGGGGGCGGCCCAGCCGGCCGCGCCCGGGACCTCCGCGGCGCCCACCCCAACGACCCGGACGGCCCCCAAGGCGGGCAAGGTCCGGCTCGGCGACGCGCCGGCCTACGTCGCCCTGGCCGTCAAGGACGTGACCGTCCTGTCCCGGCCCAGCAGCGGCGACGTGGTCGCCGTGTTCCCGGCGAACCTGCCATGGGGGAGCCCGACCCCGTTCCTGATCACCGAGGCCCGGCGCAGCGCCGCCGGGGACACCTGGCTCAGGGTCCTGCTGCCCCGGCGGCCCAACGGCTCCAGCGGCTGGGTCCGGCGCGAGCAGGTCCGGATCAAGCCGGTCGACTCCGCCGTCGAGGTCGACCTGTCCTCGCGCACCGCCAGCCTGCTCCGCAACCACCAGCGGGTGCGCAGCTGGCGGGTCGGGGTGGGGACGGCGACGACGCCCACCCCGACCGGAAGGTTCTACGTGACCGTGAAGCTGCGGCCGCCGCAGATCAGGGCCGACGCCTACGGCGCCTGGGCCCTGGGGCTGTCCGGCTACTCCGAGGTCCACCAGAGCTTCGGCACCGGCGACGGCCAGATCGCCCTGCATGGGACCTACAACCCGGCGACGCTCGGCCGGCCGGTGTCCAACGGCTGCGTCCGCATGGACAACCAGACGATCACCATGCTGGCCGAGACCCTGCCCCTCGGCAGCCCGGTCACGATCAGGTCATGAGCATCCAGCGGCTCAGGGCGGTCATCAGAGGCGAGGTCCAGGGCGTGGGCTTCCGCTGGTCGGTGCAGCGCCAGGCCGGCCAGCTCGGGCTCACCGGGTACGCCGAGAACCTGCCCGACGGCTCGGTCCGGGTCGAGGCCGAGGGCGACCCCGGCCAGCTCGACCAGCTCGAGGCCTTCCTGCGCCAGGGACCGCGCTGGGCCGAGGTCGCGTCGCTGGACAGCCGGCGGGTCCCCGCCACCGGCGAGTTCCACCGGTTCGAGGCCCGTTGAGACACCGCGGGTGGGCCGGTGAGACGGCGGTTTCGTCTCGATGGGCTCGCTTGGCGCCTCCATTCCAACGTGTTATAGTCCGCTTGTGAAATCAGGTCTCTGGGACCGCCCGGACGCGGTAACCGCTTGGCCCGGCTGTATCGGGCAGAGTCGCGCACACGTTTTGGGCCTTCCTCTCCCAGGGAACAAACAGTAAGCAGTCGTCGGCCGTTCCGCGCGGCACTGGACGACCCATGTGGCCTGCCAGTCCAGCGGACAAGAGCGCAGCGGGACCCCGAAGCCGCTGCAGTGGGAGGAGCTTCCCGGATGTCGAAGGCGCTCATGGGCTACGTTGGTCAGCCGCCCGCCTACATGATCTTGCGGGAGCTGAATGCCCTCAAAGCGCGTGTCGCCGAACTCGAGCGGCACCTCGCGGATGCGGAGCAGGAGCTCGCCCTTCGCGAGGTCGAGGACTTCCGCACCTCGACCACCAAGGAAGCGGCCCTGGCCTAGCCAGGGTTTCGTCGACGTTCGGGGCCTCCTCCAGGAGGCCCCGAACCGTTTGCCCCAGATCTCCGGCATCCCCGGGATGGTCGGATGCCCGTGCTAGCATGCGGGCGCCCAACGGCTAGTAGGGGGTGCGGGCCAGCCGCGTGTTCCTGAAGTCGCTGACCCTGCGCGGGTTCAAGTCGTTCGCCGAGAAGACCACCCTGGACTTCGAGCCGGGGATCACCGTCATCGTCGGCCCCAACGGCTCCGGCAAGTCCAACGTGGTCGACGCCATCGCCTGGGTGCTCGGCGAGCAGGGTCCCAAGTCGCTGCGCGGCGGCAAGATGGAGGACGTCATCTTCGCCGGCACCGGCAGCCGCGGCGCCCTGGGCCGGGCCGAGGTCGCCCTCACCATCGACAACACCGCCGGCCTGCTGCCGATCGAGTACACCGAGGTGACGGTCACCCGGCTGCTGTACCGCTCGGGCGAGAGCGAGTACGCGATCAACGGCACCGGCTGCCGGCTGCTCGACATCCAGGAGCTGCTCTCGGACACCGGGGTGGGCCGCGAGCTGCACACCGTGCTCGGCCAGAACCGCCTGGAGGACGTCCTCCAGGGCCGGGCCGAGGACCGCCGGGCCGCCATCGAGGAGGCGGCCGGGGTCTACAAGCACCGCCGCCGCAAGGAGAAGGCGCTGCGCAAGCTGGCCGGCATGGAGCAGCACCTGGTCAGGCTGTCGGACCTGGTCGGCGAGCTGCGCCGCCAGCTCAAGCCCCTGCAGCAGCAGGCCGAGACCGCGGCCAGGGCGGCCGAGGTCGCGGCCGAGCTGCGCGAGGTCCGCCTGACCCTGCGGGCCAGGGAGCTGGCCGGGGTCCGGGAACGGTCGGCTTCGCTCGACGCCGAGGAGGCCGCCTTCGCCGCCCGCCTGGCCGAGCTGGAGCAGCGCCACGACGCCGAGGAGGGCCGGGAGCGCAGCCTCCAGGCCGAGCTGGCCGAGCTGGAGCCCCAGGCCGGCCGGGCCACCGACGCCGTGCACCGGCTGGCCACCGTGCGCGAGCGCCTCAAGGGCACCGTCGCCCTGGCCGAGGCCCGCGCCCGCCACCTGGCCGAGGCGCTGGCCGGCGAGGCCGACGGCCGCTCCGCGGCCGACCTGGAGCGCGAGGCGGCCGAGGTCGCCGAGGAGCTCGCCGGGGTCGAGGCCGAGCTTGCCACCGCCAGCGCCACCGCCACCCAGGCCGCGGCCGCCCGCGACCGGGCCAGGGCGGCTCTTGCCGCCTTCGACCAGGCCGCGGCCAGGGCCGAGCGGGACCGGGCAGCTGCCCACAAGCGCGAGGTCCGCCTGGCCAGCGAGGTCGCCGGGCTGGAGCGGACCATCGAGCAGATGGAGGCCGAGACGGGCCGGCTGCGCGAGCAGACCGCCGCCCTGGAGGGTCGCCGCGCCGGGACCGCCGCCCAGGTCGACCAGCTCAGGGCCGAGCGGGCCGAGCTGGAGCGCCAGCAGGCGGGCAGGGACGCCGAGCGGCGGGACGCCGACGCCCAGCGGGACCAGCGGGCTGCCGCCGCCCGGGCCCTGGCCGCCGAGGAGCGCCGGGTCGAGGCCGAACGGGCCGGCGCCAGGGCCCGCCGCGAGGCGTTCGAGCAGAGTCACCGTGCCGCCGGCGGCGAAGCCCTGGCCTTCCTGGAGGGCGCCGGCCGCGACGGCGTGCTCGGCCCCCTCGCCCCCGCCCTCTCGGTCGACCCCGGCTACGAGGCCGCCGTCGCCGCCGCCCTGGGTCCCGACGCCGACGCCATCGTGGTCGCCACCCCCCTGGTCGCCGCCAGCGGTGCCCGCCTCCTCCGCGACGCCAGCAGTGGCCGCGCCATCCTCCTCCACCCCCCGGCCGCCCCGGATGTGGACCCCCGGGTCGACCCGCGTGCGGACCTCCCGCCCGACCCGGCCGCGGGCGCCCGGGTCGACCCGCGTGCGGACCTCCCGGCCGACCCGGGTGTGGGCCCCCGAACCGGGAGGGTAGCCGACGGCGAGGTGACCGTCCGCGGGGTGTCCACAGGGGTGCCGCTGCTGCTGGACCGGGTGGCGGCGGCCGGGTTCGCCGCGGAGGTGGCCAGGACCCTGCTGGGCGGGGTGCTGGTCGCCGACGACCTGGACCAGGCCAGGGAGCTGCTGGAACGCCACCCCGACCGGCGGGTCGTGACCCTGGCCGGCGAGCTGCTGGCCACGGGGCGGGTCGAGGGCGGGGTGGTTCCCGAGGCCAGCGGCCTGGCCGCCCGGCGGGCGGCCGAGGAGGCCGCCCGCGCCGAGGCGGCCGCGACCGCGGCCCTCGAGCGGGTCGGGGCCGACCTGCAGGCCGCCCAGCATGAGCTGGAGGTGGCCGAGCGGCGGGCCGCCGACGCGACCCGGGCCCTGCGCGACGCCCAGGCGGCCGTCCGCCGCCTCGACGACCGCGCCACCCTCACCGGCAAGGAGCTGCGCGGCCTGGAGCGCGAGGCCGCGTCCGCGGCCGAGCGGCTGCACGAGCTCGACACCGGCCGCGAACGGACCGCCGCCCGCCTGGTCGCCGTCCAGGCCGACCTGGCGGCCATGCGGGACGGTGCCCGCCCCGAGCTCGCGGCCGGCCGGGAGCCGGCCGCCGCCCGCGAACCGGCGGCCCGCCCGCAGCTGGCCGCGCCCCGCCAGGGCGTGCTCGCCGGGACCGGCGCCGAGCGCGACGCCCAGCTGCTCCGGACCGGGCGGCCGCCCCTGGCCGACGCCCTCGACCGGGCCGAGCAGGCCGCCAGCGCCGCCCGGGCGGCCGGCGCGGCCGTGGGCGAGCGGCACCGGCTGCTGGGCCAGCGCCTTGCCGAGCTGGGCAGCCAGGCCGCCGCCGAGGTCGAAGCCGCCGAGCGCAGGGCCAGGGCCCGGGCGGCCCGCCTTGACGGCGCCCGCCGGGCCGGGGTGGCCGCCACCGCCGGCGCCTCCGCCCTGGTCAGGCTGGAACGGTCCCTGGCCGCGGCCACCGCCGAACGCGACCGCCTGGCTGGGACCCTCCAGGAGGCCAGGGCAGGCCTGGCCGCGGCCGCCGCCGCCCGCCGCGCGGCCGCCGCCGCCCTCGACGAGCACCACGCCGTGACCCGCGCCTCCGACGAGGCCCGGGTCGAGGCCCGGCTTCGCGCCGAGGAGCTGGGCAAGCGGATCGTCGAGGAGTTCGCCATCGACCCCGACGAGGCCATGGCCGAGTACCTGCCGGGCGAGGCCCGGCTGGCCGCCCTGGCCGAGACCGACCCGCGCCGCCAGCCCTCCACCGAGCTGCGCCGGGCCGCCGCCGCCCTCGACCGCCGCCTCACCCTGCTCGGCCGGGTCAACCCGCTCGCCCTGGAGGAGTTCAAGGCCCTCGAGGAGCGCTACAGCTTCCTCTCCTCCCAGCTCCAGGACCTCAAGGAGAGCCGCCGGGACCTGCTCAAGGTGGTCAAGGCGGTCGACGAGCGGGTCCGGGAGGTGTTCGGCCAGGCCTTCGAGGACGTGGCCCGCGAGTTCCAGCGCACCTTCGGGCTGCTGTTCCCCGGCGGCGAGGGCCGCCTCGTGCTCACCGAGCCCGACGACCTGCTGGCCAGCGGGGTCGAGATCGAGGCCCGCCCGCCGGGCAAGAAGGTCCGCCGCCTGTCGCTGCTGTCCGGCGGCGAGCGCAGCCTGGTCGCCCTGGCCTTCTACTTCGCCATCTTCCGGGCCCGGCCCAGCCCCTTCTACGTCCTCGACGAGGTCGAGGCGGCCCTGGACGACGTCAACCTGCACCGCTTCCTCGACCTGCTCGACGACGCCCGCGAGCACGCCCAGCTGCTGGTCGTCAGCCACCAGCGCCGCACCATGGAGGCCGCCGACGCCCTCTACGGCGTTTCCATGCAGACCCATGGGGTCAGCAAGGTCGTGAGCCGGAGGCTACGCTCTGGCACCCTCGACCAGAACGCCGTCGCCGCCGCAACGAGGTGAGCTAGTGGAAGGGCTGCAGATCGTCCTCGTGGTCGCCGCCACCCTGGTGATCGTGAGCCTGCTGGCCGTGGTGCCGCTGGTCGCCGGGCGCCGCCGGCGCCAGGATGCCGACCCGGTCCGCCAGGTCGACCTGGACCGCGAGCCGGGTGTCGGCGACGACGCCGGCCAGCCCCAGCCGCCCGGCCGCGAGGTCGCCGACGTCGACCTGCCGCCTGACGACCGCAGCGTGGCCACCGCCGCCCCGCCCGCCCCCGAGGAGGTCATCGCCCCGCGGCGCCGCTTCCGCGAGCGCCTCGGCCGCTCCCGGGCCGCCCTGTCCCGCGGCATGACCGGGCTGCTGTCGCGGGGCGTCGACGACGACGAGGCCTGGGAGGAGCTGGAGGAGGCGCTGCTGGCGGCCGACGTCGGCGTGGCCACCGCCAGCGAGCTGGTCGAGCGGCTGCGGACCCGGGCACGGGCCGAGCGGGCCAGCGGCCCGGCCCTGCGCGAGCTGCTCCGCGACGAGCTGCGCGAGGCCGTCGGCAGCGGCGACCGCTCGCTCGCCCTCGACCTGCTCAGCGAGCACCAGCGGCCCGGGATCGTGCTGGTCGTCGGCGTCAACGGCACCGGCAAGACGACCACCGTCGGCAAGCTGGCCCTGGCCCTGGCCGAGGAGGGCAAGCAGCCGGTGCTGGCCGCGGCCGACACCTTCCGGGCCGCCGCCACCGAGCAGCTGGCCATCTGGGCCGACCGGGTCGGCGCCCCGATCGTCCGCCACCAGCAGGGCGCCGACCCGGCCGCGGTCGCCTTCGACGGCCTCGCCTCGGCCAGGGCCAGGGGCGCCGACGTCCTGCTGGTCGACACCGCCGGCCGCCTCCACACCAAGAGCAATCTGATGGAGGAGCTGCGCAAGCTCCGCCGGGTCCTGGAACGCGAGGGCGGCCAGGTCCGCGAGGTCCTCCTGGTCCTGGACGCCACCACCGGCCAGAACGGCCTCGCCCAGGCCCGCCAGTTCACCGACGCCGTCGGCGTCACCGGCGTCGTCCTGACCAAGCTCGACGGCACCGCCAAGGGCGGCATCGTCATCGCCGTCCAGCGTGACCTCGGCATCCCCGTCAAGCTCGTGGGGCTCGGCGAGGGCCTCCACGACCTGGCCCCGTTCGATCCCGACGCCTTCGTCGACGCCCTGCTGTCCGACGACGGTTCCTGAGCCTCAGCCGGCGACCCGCGGGCTGAGCCCTGCGACCACGGTGTCGGTGAGGTCGGCGGCGAGGTGCCCGCCGGGGTCGAGATCGGGGTCGAAGATGGTCAGCTCCATCCCGGTGGCCAGCTGCGACGCGGTCAAGGTCTGGAGCAGGGCGGTCAGCTCCGCATGGGTGAGGCCGCCCGGGTCGGGGCTGTCGACGGCCGGCATGAGCTCGGGGTCGAGGACGTCGGCGTCGACGTGGACCCAGAACCCCGCAACGCCCCGGTCGGCCAGGGTGGCCAGCGCGCTGGTGGCGGCCTCGGCCGGGCCGAGGCGGCGAAGATCGGCAACGTCGAGCAGGGTCATCTCGGTGGCGAGCAGCTCGTCGGCGATCGGCTCCAGGCCGCGGTGGCCCATCGCGACCACCGCGGCCTCGGCGACCAGGGGGCGGCGGCCCTCCAGGTCGGTGAGCTGGGAGGCGCCGCGGCCGGTGACCACGGCGAGGTCCTCGCCGGCGACGCTGCCCACGGGCCCGACCAGGTGGGCGTTGCCGGGGTGGCGGAAGTCGAGGCCGCCGTCGATCGAGACCAGGCCATAGCGGCCGAGACGGCGCAGGGCCAGCATGGCGCCGAGCAGGATGCTGCAGTCGCCGCCAAGCACCAACGGGAACGCGCCGGAACCGAGCAGCTCGACCAGCCGGTCGGCCAGGGCGACGCTGTAGCCGGGGATGGCCGTGCCGTTGCGGACCCCGGTGGCCGGGTCGATCTCGGGAGCGTACGGCGGCGGGTCGACCCGGCCGGCGTCGCCGGCCTGCAGCCGCTCGACCAGCCGGTTGGCCCGCAGCGCCTGCGGGAGCCGCCGAGCGCCCGGCACCTTGCCCGGGGATGGCGGGCGGAGGCCGAGCACCGAGGGGGCGTCCAGGACGGCGATCATCCGGGGCGGCGCGCTCCGCCCAGGTGGTGGCGGAGGAACCCGACCGTGGCCGCCCAGGCCTGCTCGGCCTGGGCGGGAGCGTACAGGGCGACGTCGCGGTTGGCGAAGGAGTGCTCGGTGCCCGGCCAGGTGTGGGACTGCACCTCGGTGCCGGCGGCCTCGAGAGCGGCGATGAACCCCTCGAAGTGCTCCGGAGGATCGAACTCGTCCACCTCGGCGAGGTGGAGCAGGACCGGGCAGCGGATCCGGGCCGCGTCGTCGGTGTCGAGGGCGGCGTAGTAGATGGCGGCCGCGTCGACCGTGCCCGCGGTCGCCTGGGCCAGGGCGTACATCCCACCCAGCGACCAGCCGAGCACCCCGACCGGCCCGCCCTCCACCCGGGCCCGGAGCGTCCTTGTGGCCTCGTCCACCCGGGTCGGGGCCGCGGCCCTGTCCATCCCGTCCACCAGCGCCTCCGCCTGCTCGGGATCGGTGGTGGTGCGGCCGCCGTACAGGTCGACGGCCAGGGCCGTCAGCCCGGCCGCGGCCAGCTCGTCGCAGACGGCGCGGACGTGCGGCAGCTGGCCGTACCAGTCGTGCACCACCACCACCCCGGCTCGCTGCGGCCCCGAAGGGGCGGACGGCTCGGCCAGGTAGGCGCCTTGGACGTCGGGCATGGTCGACTCCTCGATCGGGCCATCGGGCGACGGCAAGCTACCGTATGGCCATGACAGCCGTCCCGCGACGGGCTCGCCGGCACGTCGAGCTGCATGTCTTCCGCGGCTACGGCACCCCGACCCGGCTGCTGCTGCGCGGGCGGGTGCTGCGGTCCAGCGGGCTGGTCCGCTCCCGGCTCGGCGACTCGGTGCTCGACAACCTGCGCAACATGGTCCGCCGGTTCGAGAGCGACGAGGTGCCTGGGGCCTTGGTGGCCGCCAGGGCCGCCCTCGGCGACGAGGCGCGGGCCCGGACCGACCGCGAGGGCTACTTCGAGTTCGCCCTCGACCTGCCCCGGCCGCTGGCCGACCAACGGGTCTGGGAGCCGGTCGAGCTGGAACTGGTGGAGCCGTCCAGCCCGGCCGAGACCCGCGCGACCGGCCAGGTGCTGGTGCCCCGCGACCCCCAGTACGCGGTCATCAGCGACCTGGACGACACCGTGCTGCACTCGCGCGCCACCAGCCTGTGGCAGATGGCCAGGCTGACCCTGCTCCACAACGCCCACACCCGGCTGCCGTTCGAGGGCGTGGCCGGGTTCTACCAGGCGCTCCAGCGGGGCCGGGACGGCGAGGCCTACAACCCGGTGTTCTATGTCTCCAACAGCCCCTGGAACCTCTACGACCTGCTGGAGGACTTCCTCGACCTCCAGGGCATCCCCCGGGGCCCGCTGCTGCTGCGCGACTGGAGCCTGCGGACCCTCAAAGGGGGCGAGACCCACAAGCTGGCCGCCATCGAGGCGTTGCTGGCCATCTATCCCCACCTCCAGATCGTGCTCATCGGCGACAGCGGCGAACGCGACCCGGAGATCTACCGCCAGGTGGTCCTGGGCCACCCGGGCCGGGTCCTGGCCGTGTACGTCCGCGACGTCGCCCCAGAACGTCACGGCGCCGTGCGGGCGATCGCCGCCGAGCTGGCCGGCCACGGGGTCGACCTGGTCTTCTCGCCCGACACCGAGGCGGCCCGCCGCCATGCCCTCGACCACGGCCTGATCGTGGCCGCCGCCCTCCCCGGCGACCGCTGAACGGAGGTCAACGCAGCTCGGCCACACCCGCCAGCAAGCGATCGACGTCCTCCCTCGAGTTGTAATGGACCAGGCTGGCTCGGACGGCGCTGCCGGCGTCGCGGATGGCCAGGGCGCCGGTGAGCTCCCAGGCGTAGTTGTGGCCGTTCCAGACGTTGACCCGGCGGGCGGCCAGGTGCTCGGCGACCTGACGCGGGCTGTGCCCGGCGACGGTGAAGTAGGCGGTTGCGGTCCGCCGGCCTCGCAGTCCGCCAGGCGACGGACGCGGCGTGCCGTAGGTCGTGACATGCCCCATCGCCTCGAGGCCGCCCAGCAGCAGACCGAACAGCTCCAGCTCGTAGGCCTCGGCGGCGGCCATCGAGGCCAGCACCCGCTCCCGGCGGCTGCCGGTGGCGGCCGGGTCGAGCGAGGCCAGGTGGTCCACGGCCGCCACCACCCCGGCGAAGTCGGCGAACGGCGAGGTCCCCTGCTCGAACCGCTCCGGCACCGCGTCGGGAGAGGAGGCCAGCTTGTCGGGCCGGAGCGTCTCCAGCAGGGCCGGGTCGGCGACCACAGCCCCGACGTGCGGGCCCGACCACTTGTAGGCGCTGGTGGCGTAGAAGTCGGCCCCCAGGGCCGGCGCGTCCACCGGGCCGTGGGCGGCCGCGTGCACCCCGTCCACGTAGGTCAGGGCGCCGGCGGCGTGGGCGGTGGCGCAGATCGCGGCGACCTCCGGCCGGGTGCCGAGCACGTTGCTGGCCGCGCTGACCGCGACCAGCCGGGTCCGCTCGCCGACCAGCTCCTCGTACTGGCCGGCGGGCAGCTCGCCGGTGGCCAGGTCGACCTCGGCCCAGCGCACCACCGCCCCCACCCTGGCCGCCGCCTGGAGCCAGGGCCTGACGTTGGCGTCATGGTCCAGCCGGGACACGACCACCTCGTCATCGGGGGACCACCCCGCCGCCAGGGCGTTGGCCAGCCGGTAGGTGAGGGTGGTCATGTTGGGCCCGAGGACGACCCCGTCCGGTTCCCCGCCGACCAGGTCGGCGACGGCCCGACGGCACCCGGCGACGATCGCGTCCGAGCGCCCGCTGGCCGGGAACGCCCCGCCGACGTTGCCGATCCCCGCCCGGTAGGCGCCGGCGATCGCCTCGATCACCGCCGCCGGCACCTGGGTCCCGGCGGCCCCGTCGAGGTAGGCGTAGCCGTCGGCCAGGGCCGGGTACAGCGCCCGGACCCTGCCGACGTCCCACCTCACCAGGCGTACGCCTCGGGGGCGGGGCCACCGGGCCCGGGCCAGATCTGGTCGAGGCGAGCCAGCGCCTTGTCGTCCAGCTCGACCTCGAGCGCCCGCAGC
>Ga0307278_10001247_pt1 | contig 12684 bp, 14 predicted proteins | sample ER_DNA_117_FD_194482 | JGI IMG/M metagenome (GOLD analysis project Ga0307278, IMG submission 194482) | Bulk soil microbial communities from the East River watershed near Crested Butte, Colorado, United States - ER_DNA_117 | ecosystem: Environmental > Terrestrial > Soil > Floodplain | place... | reverse complement strand
AAGCGGGAGAAAAACGCTACTCCAAATGAGCACTGCGCGCAGACGATTCCAGTGACCGGGTGGAATTCGTTTCGATCGTCTGGCGACTACATCTAACGAGACAGAGATAAGCTACGGCAGGGTGTCGCGGCAAGCTCACTGTGGTTGCTTCGCAATGGGGCCGTTGGCTTCATCGATTGGTTAGATGGGCAGACCGCGTAGGGGGCCGGCTACCTGACTTTCGTAACCTTGCCCTCTGCGATCACCGTCCATGGCCCACCGTCTTTCGACGCCTCGGCCTGGTATGTGTAGAATGTCGGCGACACCTGCACTTCGGTATACCTGAGTTTGGTGGGCTTCCCTTCTACATCGCTATCCAAGTCTTTTACGAAGGTCCGTTTGTTTCCGACGATGGAACCACCTGTGCTATATTCGCTGTCGCCAAGGCTGCTGATGCCATACTCGGTGTAGGCCTTCGCCTTCTCGTCGTAGGTGAGGATGTTTAGGAACGTTCGCTTCCCCGTGGGCCCTCTCTCCTCGCCCCGACACACGAGATGAAAACCTCCGGCGAACCAATCGCAGGTCATCGTGCTCGAAAGCTTGCCCGCAGGCCCGAACGGGCCGCTCTTCGTCTCTCCCTCACCTCTCCAGGTGCCAAGATAATAGGCCAACCTCTGAACCTCCGGCGGCGTGGTTGCGATTGGTGAGGCCGTCGGCGCTTGCGCAAACGAGCTTAATGAAAGCGCGAGGGGACAAATACAGACAATAATTGATCTATTCATAGTGGGTGGTTTGACCGTAGGATGCGTTCAACGCTCTATTTGGATTCAACTTCAAGCCAGCCACGGCAATTAAAGGGTTTTTACCATCTAACGAGATATAGATGGAATTTTTCCGCAATATTTTACGGAATTATTCCGTCTAATCCGGTCGCTCACCTGGGGAGAATTCAGTTCCTGGAGCAGCTCAATCTCGTCATTAACCAGCAACTTCGAATAACCGACGACGTCGATTAGCAAAATGTGCGCGATCTCCAGCGGGAGATCTGGCATGGTCTCGGCGGATGACAGAAAACTAAAATTGATCGGAGCGCCGATCATCACTGTAACGGGAAAGGCATACTGGGACGTTGGCCATGCGCCCAAGGATCAGTCGAACCGGAGAAAGAATCTTCCGGGCTACGCTGCATGGGAGATTCATCCGGTAATGAAACTGGAAACGCTATAAAAGAGAGTTTGCACGTTTATGAGGCCGGCCCGTGCGACTGCCAGTCGGCCGGCTGTGTTGAGCATCCACGGGTGGCTTTTCGAGAATCCGGTGAATAGTTTCCTCGTCATCTTGCCAATTTCCGTGCCAAGCTGCATTCCATACTTCCTGCGGTATTGACATAGGCAATCCGTTTGTTGTTGAAAGTGCTATGACCATTCTCCAAAGAACGGGTCGAAACATTTTCTTCCTTTCCGTTTTCATTTTGATTTCACAAGTGGCTGTTGTAACAGGGCAAAACAGAAAAGGCGGTGTAACAGTTTCCTACGAGAGTTTTGGCAGCTCCCGAGTCGCGCGCTTTACAAACTCAAATTCATTTCCAGTCCGAGTGGAGTTCTCATATCATGGCACAAAAATGCGTGGTTCAGGTGAGGCGTCTGGTGAGGATGCGGTTTTTGTAGCAGCCAATTATTTCGCCACGTATGGCGGCCATGGGATTTCTATCACGTCGGTCCGAATCACTGGGGTTATGCGGTCGGACTGAGGCCACCGCAACGACGACTGCTGTGCTTCCGGTACGACAGCAGCGACGGAGCCGCCCGTCGCGTTCAAGCAGCTTCTGAAAGCTGTCGAACATCTCTACTGACTTTCAATCACCTGATGCCAAATCTGATTTCTGTCAGATGTGACAGTTTTGTGCTAGATTTTTAGCGAATCTCGGTCAGCGTGCCGCGTCTGGGTGTCACATTACTTTTGATTCGCGTGAGCCCGCCAGACTGTTTAAGAGCGATATCGTAGGGCTCACCGGCGTAAACCATGATCGGGGTGCCAAAATTTTTGGTCTCTGAAGCGATCTTGTTGGTTCCAGCCCGAAGCGCGTAAATCGCTTCGACGGCCAAACCAGTCACCTTTGGCTCATAGACGACAAACCCGGCTATTTCATCATCCGTTATGATGCGCTTGGACTCGCGTGCCCTCACCGGAATGTTCTTCACGAGAACGAACTCACCGCCGTCCGCAGTCTTGCATTCCACATCGTACGTGCCCGCAATGATCGGCAAGATGGCTCCTGGCTTTTTCGTCCGTTGACGAATCAGCCGGCGTCCAGTCTTTCCCGCGTCAAAGACAATGATTTCCTTGATTTCGGGAAATCCCTTCCGCGTGAGCGGATCGACAACAATACTGCCGAGGACCGCATTGGGATTGATCCTGGCCATCGTTCCATCCTTCACCTCCACATTTCCGAGCAAAAGAAAGGTTCCCCCGCCGCTTGTTTTCGCCAGAACATCATAGGTGCCCGGTTCGACAACAAGAGCGGTATCTGGCTTTGGTTGATACTTTATTTGATAAGTGCCGGCCAGATCAGTTCCACCTTTTACAATGTGAAACTCATCCAAGGCATCGGGTGGACCGTCAAACTTTTCGACCACGATTGCAGGCATGGAGCTCTTCTCGAATTTGACTGCCGAGGTGGCGGTTGCCGGAGGTTTCACCGGTGTAGGTGAAGGAAGAGACGCAGTTATGTTGGCCAAAGTCTTTTCGGTGCTGATTGCTTGACTTGCCGCTTCTGTGGCTTGCTCCGTTTTCTGCATGGCGAGCTCAGGCTTCTGCTGCTCTTCCGCCGCTTTCACCTCTTTAATGTTGGTCGCGATCTGAACGATTTTCGTTTCATAATCCTTGGCTCCACTCATGCAGACCTGGAACTGGTCTGCGCTCATTGTGCGGGCCTCCTGCGCGATGCAACAGGTCTTCAAGTGAAGCGCGACTTTCTGGGAACCTTCGGACAGTTCCTGCACTTTCTCGCGGCCGAGTACCAGTTCGCCTTTGATTTTGATGACTTCCAGATTCCCGCGTAGTCGGTTCTCAGTTTGCTCAAAGATGCTGTCGCACTTTGAGTGGGAGAACCATTGGTAAACAAAGTAGATGATCGTCAGTACGACAGCGGTTGCCGCGATCAGTAGAAGCGGTAACTGGCTCTTCAAAACATTTCGTTTCACGGCCACGATCTTCTCCGCTGGAACAATCTCTTTCTGCCATGGTTGACTTTAACTGGCAATCGCGAAAGACATTTCCTCACCCGCATCGAAACATGCTCTGCGGTCTCACCGTCCAGAAGTTTTGTTCATGAAACCCGAGATGCACCGCGAACCGGCCGGACGATCGAAATCTTCTTGCTCTTAATGGAGCTGAGTCGGGACGAGGCGACATCGGCGGGCAGGCCCGAAGAGGCGAATTTATCGCGCCGAAGGGCGTTGCGACGACTGAAGGCGAAAGCGTGGACAACGGTTGAGTCAATGGAGCCGACGGCCAAGTGAGCTGGAGCGACTGAGTCAATTCGTCGAAAAAGGCGCTGAAGTTTACGCGAAGGGGAACTGCGGAGTGTGGGAACCGAAAAAGCAAAACCTCAATTGTAGACGAGCCGCACTTTCAGCTCCGCCGAGGGTGGGCCGCGCGAATGAATGAGAAGGACATGTTGGCCGAGCTCCGCACACGCAACGCATCAAGCAAAGATTTCTTCGCCTGAGCGACACAGCTCCCTGGAGTGAGTCAAACCAAGCTACACCGGTAATCGAGGGACGAGTGAGCCGCCGGTTGCGAGGCGAACTTCGGATCTCGTGGCGCCGATTAAATTTCTCAAATCTATGGTGGTTACTGCGTAGATCGAAGCATCAGCGTTACTACTCCTGTAACGTCTGGAACTTTCGCAAATTCAATGAGTGTCCGTCGTCACGAGCCACCAAAGCGGGATTCACCTCGGCTACTGCCTCGTGATCTTCGAGGCCCAGTTCGACCCTTGCTAAGCGATTTGGCGGATCGGCGATCAACTTCAGTCCGAGCCGTCGCGCCCGGCAGCTTGCTGCGGATTACCGGGCTTTTGGTCGGCGCGGACCGATGAGTCCGGTGCCCGGGTCCGGCGATCGGGACGCCGGTTGCGCCCTCTAAGTTCGCCCCTTGGAGGTTCGCGCCGTTGAGATTGGTGCCTTGGAGGTTCGCGCCTCTAAGGTCGGCGTTTTTCAGGTCGCAGCCGGACAAGTCTGCTTCCTGGAGATTCGCCTTTTGAAGGTTCGCTCCATCAAAGCGCGACCCCGGGAGCTTGGCTTTCATCATATCCGCACCCTCCAAGACTGCAGAGGTGAACCGACAGTCACCTAGCGAGCTTGCTAGGCTCAGATTGGCTTCTTGAAGGTTTGAACTGCGGAAGTTGGTTTTTTTCATTATCGCCCATTCAAGGTTGGCGCCGTGGAGATTCGCGTTCTCGAAGAACGTGCGCTCGAGGCCGACGCCCCGCATGTCCGCCCCCTGCATGTCGGCATCTGGGGCAATGCAGTCGATGAATTTCGCCTTACCGAGGTTCGCTCCCTTGAGAATCGTCTTAGAAAACCAACACTGGTTGAATCTCGCGTGGCCGAGCTGCGCGTCCTTTAGATTCGCATCGCCGAAATCGAATGACGACACCTCGATCCAACGGAGCCACAGTGGCCCTGGCCGATTCAGAAGGTCATAGAGTTGGGACTCGCTCAGCTTGATGGTGTTCATGTCGGATACCTCCCTGCGATTAAAATGTGAGCGACGCTGACGGCGGTGGCTGGGCCGACTTTCGACGACGCTAGGAGCTGAACGGATGCATTTAGCCTGCGGGAAAGCGATATCGCCACAAACTTAGCCTCGCGGGAATTCGAGCCTCACAGTTGCAGTAAAGTTGTCCAAAGCGACGTGAACTTGCAAGATTGCCAAAATGACCATGAAAAGGTCAAGCTTTTTTGCTGGGGTGCCTCAGACGACCATTTACGGCATCTGGGCCGCCACGTCAGGCGGCTGCGGCTGCGCGTTTTCTGGCTGTTGCGTCGAGAATCCGCTTGCGCAAACCCAATGATCTTGCGGAGTTTTGGCGGAATCCCCGACCCGTCAAGGCAAATCGGCGATTTCGAGACTTCCACAAACGCCGTCAGCTTCTCATCCGCGTGCACAACGAAATGCTTTCCGTCGTCGCGGTGCGCGTCAACAATCCAGACCGTCTGAGCGTCGTTCACTCCGGTTCCAGAAATGCAGTTAGCCTTTCGTCGGCATACAACGACTTGTCGACCTGATGGAAAGAGTGACAGCAGTGTTACTTTTCGCGGGCTGCGCACCTAACAGACGGTGTCTACATTATCGATATGAGTTTGTTAATTATTGCTCAGCTGTTCCTGCTACGAGCTATTGATAGTTTCAAGCGTTCGTCGCGATGGGCGTCAGCAACGAAGATTTATTCGCCCGGTAGAATCCACGACTGACACGCAGCCCCAACTCCAACCGGCTTTGCTGAGATTGTCGGCGATGACTTCCCAGAACTTCACGTTGATCGGATTGTGCCGCTTTTGCTCTCCACACAGCAATGACAAAATGAAGTGCGACCGCGCAGCGATTGCCGCAGAAATGTCCCCAAATGAGCCCTTCTTCGAGCTTTATCGGCGGAAAGCGCGTACAGCCGCGCGGCGAAGCTTGGCGATTGTCTCAGCGCTCGTTGGTTGATGAAAGTTCACCATAGCTTGGCAACATACCACGGCGGCGCCGCTGACATGAATAAAAGGTGCGCCATGTGGTTGCCAACCTTCCTTGAGCGCGGCATTCACTTTTTCGGCGAGCGAACCGAGGTCTTGGCTTTCAATAATTTTGTACTCTTCGATCGTGTCCATCTGCCTATCATCGGAAGCGCGCGGCGGCTTCAGGAAATCTTGACGACGTTCTTGGCCACGAGACCCTTCGGTCCCTCCTCCACATCGAAGCTGACGCGGTCGCCCTCGCTCAGGGTCCTGAACCCCTCCGCTATGATGGAGGCCTGGTGGACGAAGACGTCCGCGCCGCGCTCCCGCACGATGAAGCCAAAGCCCTTGGTCTCGTTGAACCACTTCACGGTACCTTGCTCAGGCATACTCTTGCTCCTTGCAACAAATGAAACAGGCTTGTTGTTCTTGCCGCCCGGAAGTCTTAGCTGGTCGCTCGACCGCAGACAAGAAAAAAATCCCCGAGGCAAGAACTGGAGCCCCGCCCGCCTGCGCCTTTTATGCACGTTTACGAGATACGCCCGCGTAAAGATCATCGCGGCGTCGATCTCATTTCCATGTACAGGACGCCGCTCGGTTGAGTGCCAGATAAAATTCGCATGCAGCTCAACGCTCCGCGCGCAACGTTCAACGTCGAAATTCGAACAAAATATCGACGACGCAGAGGACGACCAGTAATCTGATCGGTATGTCCGGCAGAATTTCCGGTATCGTGCTGACCTTGCTCTGGCTTCATTCGCCGATTGTTTTTGGGCAAGCGCACTTCAAACGTTTTCCAGAAACCGTGACTAACAATGGCGCCTACGTGCTCGGGTGGGGAATAAAGGATGATCCTGCCGGCAGTGTCGATTCGAAAACTGAAATCGTCGCTGACGGCTCGGAGCAGCTCGACCTCGACTCGGACCGATTCGAACCTTACGAACGCGTCGAAGATTATCTAGTCGACACGGCGGCCGGGAAAATTGTCGCGATTATTCCGGATTTTACGTACTACGCGGGCTCGGAAGGGCGCGAGAACCATTTCGATCTCGAAGTCAGCTGGTCGCCCGACAATCGGGGCGGTATTGCGATCTACCAAGCGCGTTATGCTACGGACAAGGTCGCATGGATTAATCCCACTGAGCACAAAACGAGCAATGTTTGGCCGCAAATAGAAAAGGCGGTTCGGCGTGTTGCGGTCCGGAAGAAAGGCAAAGAGGCCGCCGACGCCGACTATGAAATATCGGTGTCCAATCCTGTGTTCGTCCGACCGCGGCGTGTCGTCATGGATTCAGTAATTGGCGCGTTATCATCGAAAAGACTGAACGCGCCATCGTACAGATTCGAGATCCTATTTGACGTGAAAGGAAATCTCGATGCGCCCCAATTAGAGTTGGCGTCCGCTAAATCCGTTTCGGACGAATCGGGCCGGGACATTGGTGACAATGAAATCGAAGCGCGACTCAACAAGGCTTACCACAAATTGGCAACGACCCTCCCCCCGCGTGACCGTGAAAGTCTCAAGCAGGAGCAATTGAAATGGCTCGCCACACGCGAGCACATCACTGCCGCTGAAAAGGACAAAAAAGAATTTATCCAATTACAACTAACTCGGCAGCGCGTTGCCGAATTGGAAGCGCGCGCCCGATATCGCTAAGGAGAATTCGCCTTCTGGCGAGGGCGCGGCGGAGCCCCACACGGAATAGCGATCCGCGTTTACGATGAGGCGAGCAACTTGATTGAAACGCACGAGCACGCGGGCGATTTCAAAGAACCGTGAATTTTTACTCGCATCGCGTCGCAGTTCCCATTAAGAATTTCCCATAAGCTGCTTAGGCCGGAAAAACCCGTAATTAAAGGCGGGATTTTCGGCCCGAATTATAGTTAGACGTTGTTCCAATGTGCATATTGACACCAAAAACACTAAATATTTGTGGGTTGATTTTGTCGTTCATCGGTGCCGTGATGCTGTTTATTAGATTTTTGGCGCATCTCATCAGGGCTTCAGGGCGACCTATCTGGCATTCGTGGTTCGTGCGTTGGTGCGGTCGCCTTGGAATCGCGCTGATTACTATTGGTTTCCTTCTCCAGCTCCTCGCTAAATTTTCCCAGTAGAACCGCCAACCACAGCCCCAACTCCAACCGGCTTTGCTGATATTGTCGGCGATGATTGCCCAGTACTTCATTCTAAATTTGGGATGACTCCAATCACCCACTCCGCTCCGATTTCTACTCATTGAACTTAATGTTGATGTTATCGCCTGAAAGATTCAAAGGGTCGCTCACCTGAGAGCAAAGCCGAATAATAAGCGTCGCAATCAAGGGATTGGGTACGGCCAACGCTATTGTCTTCTGGCGACCCTCAACTGAAACTAAAATTTCCGTGAGACTGTTATGAACGGAAACAATCTTATTCAGCGGAATCGCTCGATCTTCTTTCGCGCCGACGAAAACCAACCGTTTGTTTGTAACGGTGAACGTCCCCCGTGTCGAGTGCGGCCCATTGTTGTGTGCTTATGGAGCGGCCAGTTGTCCCGCCGATATACATGCCCTTGGCCACTCGCACGCCACTATGGCCTGCTTGATAGCTTCGCACTGCGCGTGTCTCGTACAGAGTCGATGGCGTTGAGTAAAAGGCATTTTCACCTGGCTTCAGAATGATGTCTGTCTGCACAATCGGCAAAGCGCGATTTTGTTGGAGACTGGCAGCGAAATCACGAGCCTGCTTGAACAAGAGGTCTCGCAATTCGCGTCGTTGTTTGGCGCGAACGACCACGACGACGGTCGCGACGACAAGAATCGCCACGACTAAAATCGGGGTTATGGGAAAGTTGGAGCCTGCTGCCGCAACTGTTGTTTCTTGTTTGGGGCGAGCGTCCTGTTGCACTCGTGACGCGACTTGTTCACGCTCACGCTGTGCAGTGGCGATTCTCGCGGGGTCGTAATGAAAACGTTGCTGAACGTCTGCCGGTAATTCAGCGAAATATACCTTCGAAATTCCCGATTTAGTTCTAAGCACAATACCGTCAGACTCGACACGTGTGACTTCGGCGTTTTTGTATTTTTGCCGTTAACAGTCGTGAAGTCCTCAGCCACTACGAGTGACGTGACCAGCGACAGTGAGATTGCCAGAGCGGTTGGCCAGTACTTCACGGCGGCGGGATTCTGCCTCTTTTGCTCTCCACACAGCAATGACAAAGTGATAGGAACGAGCCGCAATGACGCGGGCAAGAATCATCATTGCCGCGATGTTTCTTTGCAGCCTAGTAGCTGTCTCAAAAGCCGATAAATTGCGAGGGCTTTTGTTCCATGCGAGTCTCCTCGCGCGATGCTTTATCGGAAATCAACTCTGGCTGTCTTGCTGGCGCTGATTTTCTTTTCGTTTTTCGGAACGCTCACTGCGAGCGCGTGGATGTTCCCCCCAAATTACGATTGGCGATACCGCGTCATCTCCAACTTGCTTTCGCCGCGTGATAATCCCAGTCATTATTGGATGGCTGCCAGCGGCCTGGCGTTGACAGGATTGTTGATGCTGCCGTTCGCCGGATATTTGCAGCGGCATTTGGGAGTGATCGCTCCCCGCGCGGCAAATATTAGCGCTGGAACTTTTACGGCGGGAATTATCGCGCTGATTTGCGCCTGCTTCGTCGTTCCGCAGCACACCCATGATGTCTTGGGAGTTCGCCGACTCCATGAGCTTCTTGGCCGCTCCGCCGCAGGTTTTCTGGCAATGGGAATGTTATGCAGCTGTTGGTGCGCGTGGAAAGGCCGCGGACGAAACCTGTTTGCAGCGCAATTGTTTTGGATCTGGTCGTTAGTGACGCTGTTGCCGCTGGTTGGAATTTTCTTTAGCGAATCTTTGTTGCTCCTTACGCGACTGGAACCCTCTTGGGCGACGCCGATCCACAGTGCGCTGCGACATTCCGTGTTCTGGCACTTGGGCTTTTGGGAATGGACGGGTGCGGTGGCAGTGTTTCTATTTCTTTGCGCGGCGGTTTTCCTAACGCCGCGGCGAGCAACTTTGCCGTATGTCGATCCGTTCGACTGCGCTCAGGCCAAGCCTTGGTTAGAGTAATTCGACCGGCTGCCATTCAACTCGAAGGCATTGATCACGCAGCTCTCGGCGTGCGCGACACCGATCATGCTCCAAAAAAAATGATTCAAGCGCCCACATGGGACATCCAGATTTTCGCATCCAAGGGAGGATTTTTGCGACAACGTCCACCGGCAATGAGAACTTGGCCACACCTTCAGACCGATTCGGTCTCCCAAATCCCCGGTCAGCACGTGCAATGCAGGATCGCGTACGCTTGGCCCTTCTTGACGTCCTCTAGCAGCTGACAGGCTTCCAATGTGGGCGCCGCAATGACCTCGATACCGCGCTGTTTCGCTTCTGCTAGGACTTCGTCCATTACCGGAAGCGCCCCATGGGCGCCGGTCCCGACAATGAGCCGCTTGCCTCCCCAGGGAATTTCTTCCCCGGCCGAAAGCGGTGTGTGACCGAACTTTTCTCGTAATTGCTTGGAAGGTCCTTTCTTCCGCTTCCGCACTTTGCCGCCGTCGATCACCACATCATGTGTGTAGCGTTTTCCCTCGACCTCGATCTCGCCAAACTTGACCAGTCGTGCTTGCATTTCTCAATGTTCCGCTGGCTTGATCTCCAAGGCAATGATGCTGTGATCCGCGTTTGCCATGAACCTGGCAACGTCATTGAGACGCACGAGCACGCGGGCGGGTTCCCTTTGGGGTGGAATCGCGAGGGTTTGCATTGCCTGCTGTGAGAGCAAGTGTGAGAGTCAACAATCGGTTCGTCGATCATTAAGCTGCGCTACGTCTTCACATTGTTTGCGGCAGTGCTTCTGTCGCTCACCGCGTCGGGTGGCACCTCAACTATCCGCCCGAGCATCATCTTCATCCTCATTGACGATCTGCGCTGGGACGAAGTGGATTATCCGTTCGTCAAAGTCCCGAACATCCAGCGTATCGCACGCGAAGGCGTCCGTTTTCAAAACGCGTTCATCACCACGCCGCTCTGCTCGCCAAGCCGCGCGAGTTATCTCACTGGCCAATACGCGCACAAAAACGGCATCACCGACAACACGGACCGCAGCCAGCGCAGTTACGAACTCGTCACTTTCCCAGCCCTACTGCACGATGCCGGTTACGAGACCGCTTTTCTCGGCAAATGGCATATGGGCCTCGACGACAATCCGCGACCAGGAATTGACTATTGGGTGAGCGTCAAGGGCCAGGGCAGCTACCTCAACCCGGAGTTCAATGTGAACGGTAGACGCGAAACCAAACACGGCTACTTCACCGACATTCTGAACGACTACGCGCTGGATTTCCTGAAGCAGAAGCACACGAAACCGTTTCTCCTCTACATCTCGCACAAAGCGGTACATCCCGATTTGATTCAGAACGCGGACGGCAGCTTATCCGATCCAAGCGCGAGCAAGTTCATTCCGGCTGAGCACCACAAGAACCTTTATGCTAACGCCCAGCTTCCGCATCGGCCGAATTACGCCAAACCACCCGAAGGCAAACTGTCCCTGCTTCGCCAAATCGGCGATCTACCTTCGCTTGGTCCGAAGACGGTCACGGACAACGAAACGATTCGCAATCGGCTGCGGATGCTCGCTTCCGTGGAAGATGGTGTCGCCGACATTTTCAAAATGCTCGAAAACCAAAAGCAATTGGACAACACACTCATCATTTTCACGAGCGACCAAGGCTACTTCTACGGCGAACATGGTCTGAGCGTGGAGCGACGGCTTGCTTACGAGGAATCGATTCGCATCCCGTTGTTCATGCGCTGCCCTAAGCTGATCAAGGCCGGTAGTGCGGTTGACCAGTTTGCATTGAACATTGACATCGCGCCGACGCTGCTCGAAATCGGCGGCGCATCTGCACCGAAAGAGATTCACGGACGCTCACTCGTTCCGCTGCTGAGCGGTGAGAAGGTTTCATGGCGTGATTCGTTTTTGATCGAATACTTCTCGGACAAAGTTTTCCCGCGTGTGTCCAAGATGGGTTACCAAGCTGTGCGCGACGAGCGATGGAAATACATTCACTACATTGAACTCGGCGGCATGGATGAGCTTTATGATTTGAAAGCCGACCCATACGAAATGAATAACCTTGCTGCGCGTTCGCAGGCAGGCGAAACAGTGGTACAGATGCGGGCGAAGTTGCAGCAGCTCATCGATTTGTCCAAATGAGTGGACATCTGTCAGGTTTCGCCCACGCGCCGACAAGCGCCGCGTCGATCTAATTTCCGATGCGCTGCCATTCGGTGGACTGTGATATGGCGAGTCGAACGCAATCAGCAATGCAATCGACTACGCGAAATTCTATAGCCGTTCAGATCGCGCTGTGATTCGCGTTTATCGTCGGCCCGCCAGAAAAGCGTATGATATGGGCAGAAAACTCTCCAATGGCTTTATGGACCTATTGAAGGTGGTGGGAATGGCGTAACAAAGGCTACCAAATCAAGGAGCCGCCGCGGATAAGTGCCAATTGGTAGAGGGCTTCACGGCTCGTTATATTCATTAGTCGAAATTCCGGGTATCGCCATATGCCTCGCCGAGCGGAGAAACATGGTATTGCGGTGCTTCCAGGATGGCTTCCTTGGTCACGTTCACAAATACCTTGGATTCCTCGTAACTGATCCGGTCGATATGCTTCGGTGAAATCACGATCTCCTTGTGGGAATACCAATGGCCGGTTTCCACAACCAGGTGACAAATCGCCCAACTGTTGTCGTCCATGATAAAATCAATGACGTGGCCGATCGCCCCTTCGCTGGTTTGGATGGGGTAGCCGCTAAGAGCCTGTGTGCTTTGCAGATGAAGATCGTCGCTTGCTTGCTCACTCGGAATAAAATGCAGCGGCGGTGGAGCCTCGGGAAAACCGCCCGCGCCCCACGTTTCGCCTTCACGATAATACTCCTCTACATATTGTCGCGAGACCGGCT
>Ga0307278_10001246_pt1 | contig 12697 bp, 11 predicted proteins | sample ER_DNA_117_FD_194482 | JGI IMG/M metagenome (GOLD analysis project Ga0307278, IMG submission 194482) | Bulk soil microbial communities from the East River watershed near Crested Butte, Colorado, United States - ER_DNA_117 | ecosystem: Environmental > Terrestrial > Soil > Floodplain | place... | reverse complement strand
GTTTGGCCCACTGCCATCGGTCGCTCTCCAAGCGATCTTCTGGTCGGGCACCTGGTCGACGATCTCGGCCTGCCACTCGCGGCGCTTGCCGCCGATCTCGGCGACCCAGCGCAGGTGCGTGTCGTCGGTCTGCGTGACCGACTGCACGCCCGCCATGAAGCTCGGAAACTCCTCGAACTGCGTCCACTGGTTGTACGCCGTGCGCACCGGCACGTCGATTTCGATTGACTCTTTAACCGTCGTCATCTTGCGTCCCCTTTCATCTTTTAGCTGAGGCGTTCCCGGGCGTGAGGCCTCTAAACGCGGCCGACATGGGCGCGAGTAACCTCTGCCGGCGCCGCGCAGCCGCAGAGCGCGAGCGCCAGCACGAGCTCTTCGCGCAGCAGGGCGAGGACTCGCTCGACGCCCTCGGCGCCGCCAACCGCGAGCCCGTAGAGGGGGGCTCTACCTACGAGCACCGCTTGCGCCCCTAGCGCGAGCGCCTTCACCACATCGGTGCCGCGCCGAATTCCTCCGTCCATGAGCACCTCGGCGCGGTCTCCGACCGCCTCGACGACCTCGGGCAGCGCGTCGATGGATGCAGCCACACCGTCCAGTTGGCGGCCGCCGTGGTTCGAGACAACGACGGCTTCAGCGCCGGCCTTGCATGCGAGCACGGCGTCCTCAGCGGTGAGGATGCCCTTGACGACGAGCGGCAGGGAAGAGACTGAGCGCAGCCACTCGAGGTCGCGCCAGTTGAGCGAGTTGTCGACGACCCAGTTGATGTCCGCGGGCGAGACCGAGCCCGCGCCCTCCGCAAGGGCGAGAAACGCGGGGACCGCCACGTCGTCACGAATCTCGAATCCGGTCCGCAGATCTCGCTCGCGGCGCCCGAGCACGGGCAAGTCGACCGTGAGCACGACCGCGCCATAGCCGTCGGCGGCTGCGCGCTCGACCAAGTCCTGGACGACGCCGCGGTCAGTCGACCAGTAGAGCTGGAACCAGCGTGCTCCGTCGCCGGCTGCAGCGCCGACCTCCTCGATCGTCCCGGTCGCAAGAGTCGAGAGGCACATCACGGTCCCGGCCGCCGCGGCGGCGCGCGCCATGGCCCGCTCGCCGTCAGGATGGGCCATGCGCTGGAACGCGGTCGGCCCAACGAGGACCGGCAGCGCGACCTCCGTCCCGAGCACCCTCGTGGCGGTTCTGACCTCGGAGACGTCGACGAGCGTGCGCGGTCGCAGGACCCAGCGGTTGAACGCAGCGAGGTTCTCGCGCATCGTCCACTCGTCGTTCGCCCCGCCGGCGATGTAGCCGAACGTCCCGGGATCGAGCCGCGCCTCGGCGGCGCGCTCATAGTCCCGGACGTTGAGGAGCTGTTCTTCGTCCACCGAGCGAGCTTACTGCGGGCCTCTCGCCATGAGATGCCTATCTCGACAGCGCCGAGATTTTCTCGGTCAACGCGCTCATGCCGAGCTCTTGGGAGAGCGACCTCGCTGAGGCGAGGAGATCATCTGCGCGTCCACGATCGTCGGCGTTGCCGCACGCCAGCAGCATGTGCACAAAGTCGTACTGCGTGTGAGCGAGCCACGAACGGGCGCCCGTCTCGGCGTTCATCGCAAGCGCATACTCGAAGTGGTGGACTGCGTCGGACCACATCGATCTCGTCGCGGCGAGGATCCCGAGGCCGCGGGACACTGATCCCAGACAGAGCTCGGGCGGCGTCACGGCATTGAGCGCTGCATAAGGAAGTAGGAGCTCGTAGAGCGTCGCTGCCTGTGCGACGTCGCCGAGGTCGCGGCACACTTCGGGTAGAAGGCTGATACTGCACAGCCACTGCATTTCCCCGCCGGCCCCGTAGGCCGGAAACGCGTCAGCGGCGAGAACGTCGAGTGCGGCACGGGCGTCGTCCATCCGCCCGAGCTGTGCGAAGACGTCGGCGAGCACATACCGCCAGACGGGGTACGCGGGGTAATCGTCGACGGCGCGCTCGACGACTTCGACGACCTCCCCCAGCCGACCCTGCTCGCGCCGGAGCGCGTACATCTGGAGATCGAATGCCTGCTGCGCATTCGCGCTTTGCGCCAGCCGACCTAGCTCGAGTGCCTGGTGAATCGCGGCTTCGGCCTCTTCGAACCTGCCCTCGAAAAGCGCGAGCATGGCGCTTCGGGTGACCGTGTCCCAGAGCTGAGCCGGCTGGCGAAGCTGGTGCGCCAATCGGGTTGCGGCCTCATCGTCCTCGTGTGCGGCAGGCAGGTCACCGGCCTCGATCAGAACGTAGAAACGGCAGTCGTGCCCCGCGTATGCTCGCTCCGCATCGCCCGTGCTCTCGGCGACTTCGATCAGCTCATTCACAATGGCGAGCCGTTCTTCGAGGACATCCGGGCTCCAGTCCGACTCATAGCGCCCCTCGAGCGCGTACGCGAGCGTCGCCCGATCGCCGAGGCGGCGGGCGATGTCGAGGGCCTGCTGGGCCATGGCCACCCTCGGTTCGCGAGGGAGCGTGTCTCGCAGCGGGCCGCCCGTCAGCCGCGCGATCAGCCGAACCCGCAGCTCGCCGTCCTCTTCGGGAAGAGCGGCGAGAGCTTCCTCGAGCAACGGCACCAGCTGCGTGTCGCCCCAGGCTCGGGACCAGACAAGCCTGCCGCCGTAGCCGAGGGCGGCGCGCGCGAGCTGCTCCGGCATCGTGGCACTCCTCGCGGCCGCGGCGGCTCGCAAGAAGGTCTGCTTCGCCCTCGGAATGTCTCCCGCCCGTGCCTCGACGTCGCCGAGCCGGAGAAGGAGCTCGCAGCGCAGCTCCTCGTCCGATGCGCCCGCAAGCTCGAGCGCCTCGAGCGCCATCTCGTACAGGCGCGCGCTCTCCTCGTAGGCGAGAAGCTCGAGCGCACGATCTCCGGCGCGCTGGGCGTAGCCGAGGGCCTTGTCGAACTCGCTGCCAGCGATGGCGTGATGGGCCAACTCGGCTAGGTGGGGTCCCGGTTCCTCGCCGTAGAGCGCCTCGAGTGTCTCGATCGCCTGCCTGTGCATTCGGACGCGGCGAACGGTCGTGAGCCCTTCGTACAGCGTGTCGCGGATGAGGACGTGCGCGAAGCGCAGACGACCGCGCCCACCGGGAACGTCGGACAGGACGCGAGCGGCCATGGCCTCGTCCAGGACGTCCAGAAGCTCGTCTTCGGAGATACCCGCGACGTGAGCGAGCGCGTCGAGCGGGAATTCGCGGCCCAACACGGATGCCAGCAGCAGCACACGGTTGCACGCGTCGGAGAGGTGGGTGAGCCGACGGGCGATGACATCGCGGATGGTTTCCGGTAGGGAAACCCTCGCCGCCGCGGATTCGGCGCGAACACCCTCGACCGAGAGCAGACGGACGGACTCGCCGACGAAGAGCGGGTTTCCCTCCGTTTCCTCGTGCAGCGCCGCCACCAGCTCCGGCGACGCGATCTCCGCCGCTGTCAGCTCGAGGTATTCAGCCACAGCCTCCTCGCTCAGCCCGCCGAGCGAGAGGCGGCGCGTCAGGGACTCGCGGGCAACCTCGGCGAGCATCTCGGTGAGAGGCTGTCCCGGGATCGGGTCGACGTCTCGGTAGGCGCCGAGCACGAGCACCCATGCCGAGCTGAGCTCCCGGGCGAGAAACTGCAGCAGGAGGAGCGACGGCGTGTCGGCCGCATGCAGATCGTCCAGGACGAGCACGATCGGTCGGCGCTGCGAAGCGTTGCGGAGAAACTCGGCCGTGGCGTCGAAGAGGCGGAAGCGGTCTCCTTCGGACCCGAGTGAGGGTGGCTCCGGCAAATCGGGGAATCGCAGCCGCAGCTCGGGGACGATCTGGGCGAGATCCGCGGCGCCGGCGCCCAGCTGCGAGCGCAGCGCGGCCGTATCGCTCTCCCGCACGTACGCGCGAAGCGACTGCACCCACGGCCAGTAGGCGGGGGCGCCTCCCGCCTCCCAGCAGCGGCCGACGAGGACGCGCGCACCGCGGGCTCTCGCGTGCGTGACCAACTCTTCGGCAAGCCGGCTCTTGCCGATGCCCGGCTCGCCGACGAGCAGGAAGAGGCGGCCCCGGCCCGCGAAGGCATCGTCGAGGCCGGCCAGCAGCTCCGCGAGCTCGGGCTCGCGGCCGACGAACGCGCCACGCGCCGTCTCCGTTGCCGGATCGACCGCCGGCGCGGCAGCGACCGCGAAGTCGAGTGCCGGGTCCTGCTGGAGGATCGCTTGGTGGAGCTCGCGCAACGCGCGGTCCGGCTCGATGCCGAGCTCGTCCACGAGGGCTCGCCTTGCGTCCTGGTAGGCAGTAAGAGCCTCGCTCTGACGCCCACAGCGGTACAGCGCGAGCATGAGCTGACCGCGCAGCCGCTCCCGCAGGGGATGCTTGGCGATCAGCGCCTCGAGCTCACCGACGAGATCGGCGTGCCGGCCGAGCGCGAGATCGGCCTCGATCCGCTCTTCGAGGGCGACGACCCTGCGCTCCTCGAGCCGTGCGATCTCGGGCTGCGCGAATGACTCGAAGGCGAAATCGGCGAGGGGCGGCCCGCGCCAGAGCGCGAGCGCCTCACGCAGGAGGTCGGAGGCCTGCTCCGAGTCGCCGCGGGCAAGCGCACCTCTCCCCTCGTCGAGCAGCCGCTCGAAGCGATCGAGGTCGACGCTGCCGGCCTCGAGCCGGAGCGTGTAGCCGGAACCTTCTGTGACGAGGAGGCCATCTGCGAATGCTCGCCGCAGCTGTGAGATGTGGTTCTGAACCACCTTCGAGGCCGTTGCCGGCGCGCGCTCACCCCAGAGCTCCTCGACGAGCCGGTCGGTGGAGACCGTCTCGTTCGCGTTCAGGATGAGCAGAGCCAGTAGGGCTCGTTGTTTGCCGCCGCCCAGGGAGATCGTCCGATCGCCAGCTCGGACTTCGAGCGGTCCGAGGATCCGAAACTCCATCGTCCTGGCGCTGACGGTAACACCGTTACTCCCAGCCGCCTAGCGCGTCTCGGGCCGTTACCGAGTCATGACCCGAACATGGACGAGTCCTGACCGGCAGGGCGCATTGTCAGCTCACGGCCGCCGAGTGAGGAGCGGTCAGAACGAGAAAGGAGCAGAAGATGCGCACTGGCAAACGACATCTCTTCCGCCTCATCGCGATCGCTTTCGCGGCTCTGGCGGTAGCAGTCCCGGCCGCTCAGGCAGGAGGGCCGGACGATCGGCCCCTGGCTCGCGCTACCTCGACTGCGCTTGCACCGGCGACGATCTCCCCCGACGACCGCGGCTACTACCGGGGCGCTTCGGCCACCCTCGCGCCGAAGAGCCTCAGCCCCGACGACCGGGCATTCGCGCGCAGCGTGCCCGGCATCGAGCCGGGGACGATTCCGCTGGCGGTCACCGTTCCGCCGAGCGGTTTCGACTGGGGAGACGCGGTCATCGGAGGCGCGCTCGGGCTCGCGCTCGCGTTGCTCGCCGCGGGTGCCGTCCTGATCAGCGTCCGGCATCGCCGCAGCGTTCTAACCGCCTAGTCCACGCAGTTGCCGTGCGCAAGCGGGCGTGGGGCCTCTCGGGGCTCCACGCCCGTCTTGTTCGAGCTCATCGTGGGAGCTTGACCGAGCCGTCTTCGTCCAGCGTCCAGTGCGGGTTGTGCGCCACTTCCCAGGGGTGCCCGTCAGGATCGATGAAGACGCCGGAGTAGCCGCCCCAGAAGGTCTCGGCTCCGGGGCGCGCGATCGTCGCCCCGGCGGCTTCGGCCTCCGCGATCACCGCGTCGACCTCGGCCGGCGAGCGCACGTTGTGCGCGAGCGTCACGCCGCCCCAGCCGCCGCTGTCGGAGACTCCGCTGTCCTCCGCGAGCTGATCCCGGCCCCAGAGCGCGACGATCATCCCGCCGCACTGGAAGAAGACGACGTCGTCGGCGGCGGCGCCGGTCGTCCAACCGAGTGCCTCGTAGAACGCGCGAGCTCGACCGAGATCCGCAACGCCGAGCGTGACCAGGCTGAGCCGCTGCTCCATCAGTTGTGAGCATAGTTGCGAGGGGAGTAGAGTCGGGAGGGATGGTGGTTGTGCTTCTTGCCCTCTCGATCGCCGCAATCGGGGGTCTTTGCGTCGCTTGGGTTATTCGGCTGCAGAGAAAGGGCCCTCCCGTCTGGCTGTCGAGTCGTCTAACGAAGCTGGAGGTCAACCCAGCCGATGCGCTTCGGAGAAGCCTCACGGAGGGCCTCGAGGTCAGCGCCAGCGAGGAAGAGGTTCGACGCGGTGAAGACGTTGAAGCACGCGTCACCATCTCCAGCCCCGCGGGATTGGGAGACGTCGAAGTAGGTGTTGTCTGCACCGAGAGCTACGACGAGGACTCGACCGACGCCGAACGCAACACGTCTCGTTGGACCCGTGAGGCGTGCGCGCACGAGGCTTGGCAGCCACTCGAGAGCCTCGCGGGCGTCCAAAGCGTTCGCTTGCCGATTCCCTTGGCTGCGCCGTTCTCGTACGAGGGCAGCTGCCTCTCCTTTCGGTGGGAGGTGGTCGCCCGCGGGGTCAAGCGCCGCCGGCTCGACGCGCAGGCGAGGCACGACATCTCCGTTCTCCCATGAGCCCTCGATTTCAAGTGCAGCTCGAGCGCGAGCACTACACCCCGGGGGACACCGTCAAGGGAACGGTTGTCATCCTGGAAGGCGGCGGCTCGCGCTCCTTTGAGGTGTCGCTCGAGTACCACGAGAAAACAGATGACTATTCCGAGGTCGCGAGCAGCATCTCGAGCGGCCCGCTCCGCCAAGGCGACCTGACGACGGGCACGTCGTTCGAGTTCGAGCTCCCTCTCCCCCCGGACGCCCCGCCGAACTACCGGTCCATGCACGGCGAGCTCTATTGGGAGCTCGACGTCAAGTCCGACGAGGCCGGCCGCGACACTCACGAGCGCCGCCGGATCGAGATCGATCCTGCGCCGCGCTCAGACTGAGCTTCGGTCAGCCGGACTTGAAGCGCGCGGCCTCGTCGGAGCCGCCCGTGGCGTCGCCGGCGCTGTACGAGTGCGCGCCCGCGCCCGCGAGGGTGCCGCCGTCGACGATCAGATACTCCTCGCGGATCGGGCGCCCGTCGAACCAGCACTCGAGGATCTCGCGGGTGCCGGCGGCGTAGCGAGCCTGCGCCGAGAGGCTCGTGCCCGAGGTGTGCGGAGTCATGCCGTGGTTCGGCATCGTCCGCCACGGGTGATCCTGCGGCGCAGGCTGCGGGAACCACACGTCGCCCGCGTAACCGGCCAGCTGCCCGCTCTCGCACGCTCGCGCGACCGCGTCCCGGTCGCAGATCTTGCCGCGTGCCGTGTTCACGAGATACGCACCGCGCTTCATCTTCCCGATCAGCTCCTCGTCGAACATGTGCTCGGTCTCCGGATGGAGCGGCGCGTTGATCGTGACGACGTCGCAGACACGAACGAGCGACTCGGCGTCGGGATGGTAGGTCACGCCCAGCTGCTCCTCGACCTCGCCCGGTAGGCGGTGTTGATCCGTGTAGTGGAGGCCGACCTCAAACGGCTTCAGGCGGCGAAGCACCGCCGACCCGATTCGGCCGGCGCCAACGGTGCCGACCTGCATGCCCTCCAGGTCGTACGACCGGGAAACCGCATCGGCGATGTTCCAGCCGCCGTCGAGCACGATTTCGTGCGCGCGGATGTAGTTACGGACGAGCGCGAGGATCAGCATCACCACGTGCTCAGCGACGCTGATCGAGTTGCTGTACGTGACTTCGGCGACGGTGAGACCGCGGTCGATCGCGGCCTGAAGATCGACGTGATCCGAGCCGATCCCTGCCGTCACGGCCAGCTTCAGGTTCGGGGCCTTGGCGATGCGCTCGGCCGTCAGGTACGCGGGCCAGAAGGGCTGCGAGATGACGATCTCCGCCTCCGGAAGCTCTCGCTCGAAGACCGAGTCTGGCCCGTCCTTGTCGGAGGTCACCGTCAGCTGGTGGCCGCGCTCTTCGAGGAAAGCCCGCAGGCCGAGCTCGCCCGACACGCTCCCGAGCAGCTCACCGGGCGTGAAGTCGATCGCCTCCGGCGTCGGGGTCGTCTGACCGCCGTAGTAGCCATCGATCGTCGGAATGCCGTCACGCGAATACGCCGGCGGGTACCCGCTGACAGGGTCGGCGTAGAGGACGCAAAGGACGTTCGCCACCCGCCTATTCTCGCCGCTGGACGAGCTCCTCGCGCCGGGAGCCGCCGGAGACGGTGACCGCAAGGATCGGTCCGACCCCCTTCGCGTAGAACCTGTGCTCGACGACGTCAGGCTCCAGCGGGGTGTACTCCTTGGTCTGGAGGAGTTGCTGAAATGAGCCGACCGGCACCCTCGCGCGCGCGTCCACGCTCAGCACGTCGGCGGCGTCCTCGGCCTCGCCCTTGTAGTACTCCTGCCGGTAGCTCAGCCCCGGCTTGGGCTTCCCGGGCAAGAGAACTCCCGGCTGCGCACCGTCGACGCCGGCCTGCCATGAGCCTTCGGTGCTCACCTTGCCGTCCTCGAGCTCCCTCGTGTTCTCACCGAGGTACCAGATGCTTCCGGACTCGTCCTGCGCGTACCAGTCGAACGTATCTTCCCTGACCTTCCCGTCCTCGGTGAGGACGTCGTGGACGACCCGAGCGTCGATGCCGATGATCTTCTTCGTCAAGGCGGTGACGGTCACCTCGACTCGCGCCTTGCCCTTCCGGTAGACCCAACGGCTCCCTGGGCGCATCGGCCAGTACGGGTTGTCGATCTCGGTCGTGAAATCGTCGGGATCCAGCTTGACCGTCTCGTTGCCCTGCGGCAATGACGACGACTTCTCGGATCCACAGCCCGCCGCAAGCGCAAGAAGCAGCGCCACGGCGAGGACGATCCTCACCGCCGGGCTGCCGCCGGCTCGGCGTGGATCCGCCCCTTGGCGTCCTTCAGCGGCCCGCCAGAGCGGCCGGCGCGCCGGGCGAGGATCTCGGCGAGGATCGAGAGCGCGGTCTCGGCGGGAGTGTGCGCGCCGATGTCGAGCCCCGCCGGCCCCGCGATCCGGTCGATGTCCTCTTCGGCCACGCCCGCTGCGAGCAGCCGCTCGCGCCGACGGGCCTGGTTGCGGCGCGCGCCCAGGGCGCCGACGTAGAACGCGCTCGTACCGAGCGCGCCCTTGAGCGCCGGGATGTCGAAGCGATCCTCGTGCGTGAGCACCACGATCGCCGTCTCCTGGTCGGGCTCCGCGCGCGCCAGGACCTCCTCGGGCCACTCGACGAGGAGCTCGTCCGCGCTCGGGATACGCTCGGCGGTCGCGAACTTCCCGCGTGGGTCGGCGACGATCGTCCGCCAGCCGAGCTGATTCGCGGCGGCGCAGAGCGCCTCGGCCGTGTCGACGGCGCCGAAGACGAGCAGGGCCGGCGGCGGGCCGAACTCCTCGACGAACTCCTTGCCGTCGTCGTCGATGACCGTCGTCCGTGTGAATCGCTCGCCGCTCTCGATCCGCCGGGTGAGCTCACCGAGGTGAGCCAGCGTCTCTCCCTCGACGAAGACGTCGATCTCGCCGCCGCAGGGCAGGCCGACCGACCAGGCCTGCTCATCCGAGATCCCGTACGACAAGAGCTTCGGCGGCGCGCCCTCGAGCACCGCGCGCGCCTCTTCGTAGACCTCGTTCTCGACGCAGCCGCCTGAAACCGACCCGGCGAGCTCCCCCTGCTCGGAGATGGCGAGCTTCGATCCGATCGGCCGCGGCGCCGAGCCGCGCGTGGCGACGACGGTGGCCAGCGCGACCCTCTCATCGCCACGGGCACGCCAGCGCTCGAGGTCCGAAGCGATCTCCTTCATGGCGGCTCCGAGCCTACCGGCCCGGACGGGTCCTCTTCCGTCTGAGGGCGCGATCTGTTAGGGATTGGGGTCGTTCGTTTCCATTTTAAGGGGAGGGAAGATGAGACGATTTACCGCGGCTCTACTAGTCGCGACGGTAGCGACGCTCGTCCTCGCAGCCGGATCGGCACTCGCCGGCGGCATCTCACCGCTGCAGCCGACGGTGGGGACGGCGGTCGCCTTCGACAAGAGCGCACCGCTCCGCAGCGTGCCGATGATCGCGCCCGGCACGGAGCAACCGTTCACCAGGACTGCCAAGACTGACCGTTCCTTGACGGGTCCGGTCGCAAACGCGGGACACCAGCGCGATGGGGCCCTGCAGAACGGCGCCGTCTCGAATTCGATGCCGGCACCGGCGTTCACCTTCGAGGGGCCGAGCAACGAGGCCAACTTCAACATCTTCGGATTTCGGGTCAATCCTCCGGATCCGAACGGCGACGTCGGGTCACACAACTACGTCGCGATGGTCAACTTGACCTTTGCGATCTACTCGAAGACCGGCACGCTGCAGTACGGGCCCGCTGACACGGGCACCCTCTGGCAGGGCTTCGAGGTCGACGACTGCACCGATCCGAGCGGCGACCCGGTGGTCGTCTACGACGAGATCTCGAACCGCTGGATCCTGACCCAGTTCACGACACGAGGGCCCGAGTTCTTCAACTGCGTCGCGGTCTCGACGACCGACGATCCGCTCGGGTCGTACTACCGCTACGCGTTCTCGACCGGCGAGTTCTTCCCGGACTACCCGAAGTACGGGATCATGTCCGACGGGCTCTACATCACGACGCGTGAGTTCGGGCCGATCGACGAGTACCAGATCGGCGTCTACGCGATCAACCGGCACCAGCTGGTCGAAGGCGACCCGAATCCGACCGTCGTCTCGTTCTACCTCGTCGAGGGCCGCGATCCGCTCTATCTCCTGGGCGACGGGATCCTGCCGGCCGACCAGGACGGGAAACGGATGCCGCCGCCAGGGAGCCCCGAGTATTTCGCGGGGACGATGGACGACGACTACGTCTATGGAGCGCCGTCCGACGCGATCAACTGGTTCGAAGCGGACGTCGACTTCGCGCATCCGGCGAACTCGACGTTCGGGCTGACAGCCCAACTCGCAACGGCGGAGTTCGACTCGAACTTCCCGTGTGGGCCAGCCTCCGCCCGTGACTGCCTGCCGCAGCCCGGCATCACAGATCCGGCGCAGTACCTCGACATCCTCTCGTACCGGCAGCGGCCGACGTTCCGGCTCCAGTACCGCAACTTCAAGACGCACGAGTCGCTCGTCACCAACCAGTCGGTCGAGGCGCGGCCGGGTGTCGCCGGAGTCCGCTGGTACGAAATCCGGAACCCGCAGGATCCAGTCATCTACCAGCAGGGCACGTACGCTCCGAACGACGGAGTCCACCGCTGGATGGGCAGCGTTGCGCAGGACAAGAACGGCAATTTCGCCGCCGGCTACAGCGTCGTCAACGCGACCGATGTCTACCCAGGCATCCGCTACGCAGGACGCGTGCCTAGCGACCCGCTCGGCGAGCTGAGCCAGGGTGAGTCCGTACTGCGGAACGGGACAGGCGTGCAAACGACGACGAACTCCCGCTGGGGGGACTACACGTCGATGAGCGTCGACCCCCGCGACGACTGCACGTTCTACTACATGAACGAGTACTACCTGGTCTCTGGAACGCCAGCTGATACGAGGCCATGGAAAACCCGAATCGGCGCCTTCAAGTTCCCAGGCTGCTGATCGACGCATTGGTGCCACGGGCCAGCGAGGGCGGGCCCGTGGCTCCATCTTTCGTTCTATCCTTCCGCTCGCCGTGCAACGGATCTTCGTTCTCGGCGCAATCGGCGCCTTGCTCGCAGTCGCCGGCGCGACCGATACGCAATCGGCGCGTCCGCCGGTACTCCTGACCTACAGCGTCGAGTCGAGCGGCGGTCTGTGCCTCGCCCGGGCCGACGGTTCGCACCGCGTCCGCCTCACGCGGGGCAAGGACCGGGCTCCTTCCTGGTCGCCGAACGGGCGCTCCGTCGTCTTCTCGCGACAGGTGGGCACCCAGTCGCGCATCGTCATCGCGAATGCGCGCGGACGCGTCGCTCGCAGGCTGACGCAGGCAGGCTCGTTCGCGGACCCGACTTGGTCGGCCGACGGAAAGCGAATCGCCTACGTGTCACGAGAGGGGCGGTCGCGCATCGTCATCGTCGGGAGCACCGGCCGGGCGCTCGGCCAGGTGCTCGCCGCGCCTACGACCGTCGTCAGCAGGCCCTCGTGGGCGCCGGGCGGGCGGCGGCTTGCTTACGCCGAAGACCAGCAGACGGAGGCGGAAAGCGGCGGGACGAGCCGAATCGTGGTCGTCAACGCCGACGGGACCGGGCGGCGCGTGCTCGCCGGCCAGGCCTCCGACCCGGCCTGGTCGCCGATCGGCTCGATGATCGCGTACGTCTCGTACCCGTCGCGCTTGTCCGACACGGGCTCGATCGTCGTCGCGAAGGCCGACGGAAGCGGTGTGCGCCACCTGACGAGGACGGGCGTGGGCGAAACGCGGCCGGCCTGGTCGCCCGGCGGACAGCGCATTGCCTTCACGCGGGTCGCTGGCGGGAAGAGCACGATCGTCGTCGTCGGGGCCGACGGCAGCAGCGAGCGGGTGGTCGTTGGCGTCCGAGGTTCCGGTGGCATCGACCCAGCCTGGCGACCGTCGGCCTTGCTTCCGCAGGCGCGCCGGCGCTCCTGCTAACGCGCGGACTTCGAGGGGGAATCCCGGGTTCCCCCACGAGCTCCGAACGGCACAGCTCTCTAGGTCGCTAGCACGTGAGGTGGAGCGCCGCCGCTGTGCGGGCCTCGTCGAGCTCGCCGTACCGCCTGACCGCGTCGGGTGTCGGCAGACTCTCGACCTCGATCTCCCGCGCGCGGAGTTGCTCGAGCG
>Ga0307278_10001245_pt1 | contig 12698 bp, 11 predicted proteins | sample ER_DNA_117_FD_194482 | JGI IMG/M metagenome (GOLD analysis project Ga0307278, IMG submission 194482) | Bulk soil microbial communities from the East River watershed near Crested Butte, Colorado, United States - ER_DNA_117 | ecosystem: Environmental > Terrestrial > Soil > Floodplain | place... | reverse complement strand
CCGGCCCCGGCCGGCCCCGGCCGGCTCGACGAGCACCGCGGCCGGCTCGACGAGCACCGCGGCCGGCTCGACGAGCACCGCGGCCGGCTCGACGAGCACCGGTGGCGGCTCGATATCGCCGGCTGCCCAGCGGTCGTCGCGCCCGAGCCACTCGGCGTCGGCGCGGTCCAGGACCGGGAAGACCATCGCCGGGTCGAGCCAGCGGCCCGGGTCGGCGGCGAACTCCGGGTAGACCGTGAGGCGGGGGGCCAGCACCATGCCGGCCGCCTCGGTGACCTGCCGGAGCCGGTCAAGGGCGGGCCAGGGCCGCTCCGGGTTGACGTGGTCGGCGGTGACCGGGCTCACCCCACCCCAGTCGTCGATGCCGGCCTCGAGCAGCACCCCGAAGTCCTCGGTCAGGTTGGGGGGGGCCTGCAGGTGGATGGAAGGGTCGAGCAGGACTCGGGCGGCCGCGACCGTCCACAGGTACTCGTCGAGCGACGGCGCTGGCGTGTCGGCCATGGCCGTGCCCGGCTTCGGGCGGAAGTTCTGGACGATGACCTCCTGGACGTGCCCGTGACGCCGGTGGCTGGCGTCGATCGCGGCCAGCGCCTCGAGCCGCTCGGCTCTGGTCTCGCCGATGCCGACCAGGATCCCGGTGGTGAACGGGACGGCCAGGGCGCCGGCGGCCTCGAGGGTGGCCAGCCGGCGGGCCGGCAGCTTGGTCCGGCAGCGGGCGTGGGGGCCGCCCGGCTCGTGCAGCCGCTCGGACAGCGACTCGAGCATCATGCCCTGGCTGGCGGTGACCGGCCGGAGCTGGGCCAGCTCGTCCGGGTGCAGCGCGCCCGCGTTGGCGTGGGGCAGCAGGCCGGTCTCGGCCACCACCTGGCGGCACGCCTCGGCCAGGTAGTCGACGGTCGAGGCGTGGCCGAGGGCGGCCAGCCCGGCCCGGGCCGCCGGGTAGCGCTCCTCGGGCCGCTCGCCCAGGGTGAACAGGGCCTCGTGGCAGCCGTGGGCCTGGCCGGCCCGGGCGATCTCCAGGACCTGCTCGACGGTGAGGTAGGGGCCGGCGTCCAGGCGGGCTGGAGGCTTGGCAAAGGTGCAGTAGCCGCAGTGGTCGCGGCAGAGCATGGTCAGGGGGATGAAGACCTTGGGCGAGTAGGTCACTCTGGACCCGAAGCGGCGGTCGCGGATGCGCCGCGCCTCGGCCAGGAGCTCGGCGGCGGGGGTGGCTGGGGTCACAGCATGCTTCGACATGCCAGCAGCGTCGAGGGACCGCTTCAGAAAGTCAAGTGAAAGCTCCTCTGCTACGGTGCCGATCGTGACGAAGCGCTACCCGTTGCCCGGACCGGTCGCCCGCTCCCTCGAGACGGTCGGGGACCGGTGGACGCTGCTCGTCATCCGCGAGCTCCTGCTGGGCACTGCCCGCTACGCCGAGCTGGAGCGGGCGCTGCCCGGGATCCCCTCGAACCTGCTCGCGGAGCGGCTGCGCCTGCTGGAGGACGAGGGCGTCGCCGTGCGCGCCCCCGGCGACCGGGGCTACCGGCTGACCGCCAAGGGCCGCGACCTGGCCCCGGTCCTGGCCAGCCTGGCCGCCTGGGGCATGCGGCACTACGGAGAGCCGTCCTCCGCTCTTGCCACCCATGCCGGCTGCGGAGGGCGGGTGCTCACGCGGTCGTCCTGCTCCCGCTGCGGGGCCGCCGTCTCCTCCACCGAGCTGGACCTGCGCGGCCTCCCCTGAGGCGCCAAGGCCAGCGGCCTCCCTGAGGCGCCAAGGCCAGAAGAAGCATTCGGTCTGCTCTGGTCTCTTGGGATATTTCTGTCGTATGCTCTTCTGGATAGGACCGGGTCCGGCCCATCCCCCATCCCCGGCCTGTACAGCTGAGCGTTGGATAAGAACCGTTCGGAACGACCTGGTCGTTCCACCGTTCGTATCCTACGATCATGGTCACAGGGTCCCCCAACTTCGAACCGGTCTTTCGACGTCAGCCCTGCTGATAAGGGGACGCCATGCATCCCGCACCCCACCGGGCCCGACAGGTCCGCCCGCCACGCCCATCTCCCACTCCCAGCCTGCCGGGGCCGCTGGATGGCCTCGATCTTCCCCGCATCCTGCGCGAGACGTGCGAGCGCGCCCGTTGGAGCTACGCCGAGATCTGGGTGCCCGATCCCGACGGCGACGGGCTCGGGCTCCACCAGGCCTGGTATGGCAACCAGGCCTGCGCCAGGCACTTCCGGCCGCCGACCGAGGCGCTGGCGTTCACGCCGGGCACCGGCCTGCCGGGCCGGGCCGCGCACACGCGGCAGCTCGTGCTCGTGCCCGACGTCACCGTCGACCCCGAGTTCTGCCGGCCGACCGCGGCCCGCAAGGCGGGCCTGCGAGTGGGGCTGGCGGTACCGGTGGTCGCCGGGGGGGAGGTGACCGCCGTGCTCACATTCTTCGGCCCCGAGGACGCCGAGGCCGACCCGCCCCTGGCCACGCCCGCCCAGGAGCTCGCCGACCTGCTGGCCCGGTGCCTCGAGGAACCGGTCGGCCAGACCGCCCCGTTCTGACATCCTCCTCTGCCTGCAGGCAGAGAATTCCCGGTTGGCTCTCCGGGCGGTGCTTTGTCGCTCCGGGGTGGTTCGCGGAAGCGGCTCCCCGGTCAGCCGAGCGCGACCGGGGTCGCGCCCTGGACCACCGCCTCGACGATGGCGGCGGCACCGACGATGGTCGCCCCGGGCACGAGTTGGTCGGCGGTGATGCCGCGGGGGGTGGTGCACGCGCTGCACCCCCAGATCGCCCCGCCGGCGGCCACGAAGTCGGCCAGGAGGGGCCCGAGGTCCGGGTAGCCGTCGAGGCGGACCGTGTCGGCGTACCCCCGCTGGCAGAGCCAGGCGCCCTCGGCGGTCAGCAGCACGACCGCCTCCTGGCCGGAGGCGGCGGCCACGCTGGCGGCGATGAACGGGACGATGGCGCGCTCCGGGTCGTCGGCGCCGTGGGTGCAGTGGAAGAGCAGCTTGGCCATGTCTGGCTCCTTTCCTACCGCGACTGGGGGCCGCTCCCCGGCTGGTGGCAGACCAGGTCGATGACCACGGCGGTGGCGAGCACCACGACCTGGTCCTCGCCCTCGACGACGTCCACGGCGTAGGTGTCGGTCATCGTGAACAGCTCCTTGGAGACCCTGGCCACCCGGCGGTCCCCGCGCGAGAGCAGGTAGTCGTTGGCGAAGAAGTTGCCGGTGACCCGGAAGCCGGCCTGGCCCGGGGTGTCGACCGTGAACCGCCGCCCCGAGGTGAACGGCACCGCCTTGACCACCGCGGCCACCCGGCCGCCGCGCACCACCTCGTACCGGGGCCGCAGCGCCATCTTGCGCTGGCGCACGACCGCGACCTCGATGCCGGTCGCGTCCTTGACCGAGAGCCTGCGGCCGAGCAGGGACGCCCGGCCATGGACCACGAAGGCGTCCCGGCCCGCCTCGTCCCTGATCGAGTAGTCGCTCGCCCGGGCCAGCAGCGACTGCTTCACCACGTAGCGCACGGCGCTGATCCTATCCGGGCGGGTTCAGGTTCACCGGGGCACCGCCGTCACCGGAATCGGGCAGACTAGTGAGAAGCGGTCGAGCCTTCCCAAGGAGCAGGGCCATGGCGCGCACCCGGATGGTCGTGGTCGGCGGGGACGCCGCCGGCATGAGTGCGGCATCGCAGGCGCGCCGGCGCCGGCCCGCCTCTGACCTCGAGATCGTGGCGTTCGAGCGGGGGCCACACACCTCCTACTCGGCCTGCGGGCTGCCCTACTACGCCGGCGGCGTGGTCGCGGACTGGAACGAGCTGATCACCCGGAACCCGGCCCAGTTCGCCGAGCAGGGCATCGACGCCCGCACCGGCCACCTGGTCGAGGAGGTCGACCTGGTGGCCGGGCGGGTGCGCGTGCGCGAGCTGGCCGGCGGGAGGACCTTCGACGAACCGTGGGACGTGCTGGTGGTCGCCACCGGCTCGGAGCCGATCCGGCCGCCGCTGCCCGGCATCGACCTGCCAGGCGTCCACGGCCTCTCGATCCTCCAGGACGGCATCGACCTGCGCCGGGCAGTGGACGCCAAGCCGGACCGGGCGGTCGTCATCGGCGGCGGCTACATCGGGCTCGAGGTGGCCGAGGCGCTCGTCTACCGGGGCGTGCCCACCTCCCTGGTCGAGCAGGGCCCCGAGGTGATGAGCAGCGTCGACCCGGACATGGGGGCACTGGTCGGCGAGGCCCTGCGCGAGGCCGGCGTGGAGGTCTTCACCGACGAGAAGGTCGAGGCGATCGAGGGCGGCAGCCGGGTGCGCGCGGTGCGCACCGCCGCCCGGACCCTGCCCGCCGACCTCGTCGTGCTCGGCCTCGGCACGCGGCCCGCCACCCGCCTGGCCCACGAGGCCGGCATCGCCATCGGCCAGACCGGCGCGATCGTGGTCGGGCCCCGCATGCAGACGCCGCAGGAGGGCGTCTGGGCGGCCGGGGACTGCGTGGAAACGCGCCACCTGGTCTCCGGCGCGCCGGTCAACTACCACCTGGGCACGATCGCCAACAAGCAGGGCCGGGTCTGCGGCATCAACCTGGGCGGCGGGTACGCCACCTTCCCGGGCGCACTGGGGACCGCGGTGACCCAGATCTGGCCGGTCGAGGTGGCCCGGACCGGGCTGTCAGAGGCCGAGCTGGCCCCGCTCGGGCTTGAGTACGAGACCGTTTCGGTCGACTCGACCACCCGGGCCGGTTACTTCCCGGGCGCGGCCCCGATCCGGACCAAGGTGATCGCCGAGCGGCGCTCCGGCCGGCTCCTCGGCGCCCAGATCGTCGGCCGGGAGGGCGCCGCCAAGCGGATCGACGTGTTCGCCACCGCACTGTGGAACCGCATGACCGTCGACGACATGGTCCACCTCGACCTGTCCTACGCACCGCCCTTCGCGCCGGTCTGGGACCCGGTGCTCATCTCGGTGCGCAAGCTCAGCGAGCGGATCGAGGACACCCTGCGGGACTGCCGGTGAACGCCTCCCGCGTCACGACGCCCCGGAGCCGAACAGCTCGACGCGGTGGTCGGCGCACAGCCCCAGCGAGGTCGCTTCCTGGCGGCCGCAGGCGCGCACCGTCCCGTCCGGCATGTGCACGTCGGCCCAGCAGGTGTCCTCGGGCTGTGGGGTGCGGAACAGCGCCCGGGCCGCGGCCAGGGACAACAGGGGACGTGGGTTCTCTCCCGATGCGCTCATCACGTTCACGGTTCCCGAGCCGGGGGCTTGATCAACCCCTCAATCGGCAGGGCCACCGGGCCGGATTAGGCATCCGCGGATCCCAGGCGACGAGCAGGGGGCTCGCCTTGGAGGGTCCGGTTCTGGTCCACTATGTCCCGCTCGCCAGCTCCTCCCGCTCGGTGGCCGTGCGGCCACGCCTCGACGAAGGTCAGCGCCACCGATGCTCCTACGCTCGCATCCTCTCGACGTCCTGCTCGGCATCGTCCTGATCCTGGCCGCGCTGAGCGGCTGGCGGCGGGGCTTCACCGTCGTCGTGCTCGGCTATGCCGGGCTGCTCGTCGGGCTCGCCCTCGGCGCCTGGGCCGCGACCCGGGTCGGGCTGGTGATCTCCAGCGAGGACTCGCTGCGCCGCATCTTCATCGGTGTCGCCGTGTTCTTCACGGTCGCGGCCGTCTGCCACACCGTCGCGATCCGCCTGGGCAAGATCGCCCGCGACGCCCTGGACGGCCAGCTCACCTCCCGCCTGGACTCCGTGGGCGGGGCGGTGGTGGCCGCCGCCGTGGCCGCGATCGCGCTCTGGTTCGTCGGCCTGACGCTGTCCGGCTCGGTGCCGCAGGTGTCGAAGGCGGTGGCCAACTCGGTGATCCTCACCACCATCGACCAGCACGCGCCCCGCCCGCCCGCCGCCCTGGCCGAGCTGCGCGGCATCCTGGCCCGCTCGCCGTTCCCGGACGCGTTCGCCAGCCTGCGTCCGCCGCAGACCTCCGGGGATCCGCCCCTGGCGGCGAAGACGCCCGGGATCACGCGCGCCTCCGCCGTGACGCTGCGGATCGAGGGCGAGGGCTGTGGCGGCCTGCTGTTCGGCAGCGGCTTCCCGGTGCCCGGCAACTACGTCGTCACCAACGCCCACGTGGTCGCCGGCACCCGCGACCACCATGTCCGCCTGAGCAACGGCAGGCAGCGGTTCGCGGCCAGGGTCGTCTGGTTCGACTCCAAGCGCGACCTGGCCCTGCTGCGGGTGCCCGGGCTCAAGCTGCGGCCGTTGACCCTGGCCGACGTGACCCCGCCGGTGCCCGGAGCGGTCATCGGCTACCCGGGCGGCGGGCGCCAGCAGGTGGTGGGCGCCCAGGTGTACTCCAAGACGGTGGCGAGGGGCCGTGACATCTACTCCCGCTCCCTGGTGACGCGGCAGATCTACGTGCTGCGGGCCGTGGTCCGCAGGGGCGACAGCGGCGGCCCGGTGGTGGACAGGAACGGCCGGGCCCTCGGCGTGGTGTTCGCGGCCTCCAAGCTCGACGACCAGGAAGGGTTCGCGCTGACCAACGCGGAGCTGCGGGCCACCCTGGCCGCCGCCGGGAGCCGCGCCGGGGCGGTCCCGACCGGCGCCTGCGCCGCCTGAGCACCGAGAAATATACGACAGTCTCTTTACGGCAGCCGCGCGGATGTAGCACAATAGTGAGACGCGACGAGCTGGAAGAGGGCAAGCCATGCGCCTCGCTGAGACGGCAGCGCCGGTCGCCGGTCCGGACGGCGCCCCCTGGGTCAGCTTCGACACCGATCCCAGCCGCTACCGCCACTGGACTCTCGCCGTCGACGGGCCCGTGGCCACCCTCGCCCTGGCCACCCAGGAGGACGGGGGGCTGCACCCCGGCTACACCCTGAAGCTGAACTCCTACGACCTCGGTGTCGACATCGAGCTGCACGACGCCGTCCAGCGCCTGCGCTTCGAGCATCCCGAGGTGCGCGCGGTCGTGCTCACCAGCGGCAAGGACGGGGTCTTCTGTGCCGGGGCCAACATCCGCATGCTCGCCCAGGCTCCCCACCCCTTCAAGGTCAACTTCTGCAAGTTCACCAACGAGACCCGCAACGCCATCGAGGATGCCAGCGTCCATTCCGGCCAGGTCTGGCTGTGCGCGGTCAACGGCACTGCCTCCGGGGGCGGCTACGAGCTGGCCCTGGCCTGCGAGCACATCCTGCTCGTCGACGACGGCGCCAGCGCCGTGTCCCTGCCCGAGGTCCCGCTGCTCGGCGTGCTGCCCGGCACCGGCGGGCTGACCCGCATCGTGGACAAGCGCGGGGTGCGGCGCGACCACGCCGACTTCGTCTGCACGGTCGCCGAGGGCGTGCGCGGCGCCCGGGCCGTGGCGTGGCGGCTGGTCGACGAGCTGGCGCCCCGGAGCCGCCTGGCCGAGGCGGTCCGCGCCCGCGCCGAGGAGCTGGCCGCCCGCTCCGACCGGCCCGCCGACGCGGCTGGGGTGCCCCTGCCGCCCCTGGAACGCAACCTGGACGGCACCCGCCTGGCCTGGCCGAACGTCACCGTCGAGCTGGACCGTGGCGCGCGGCTGGCCACCTTTACCGTGCGCGGGCCCCGCGAACCCCAGCCGGCCCATCTCGACGGCATCCACGCGGCCGGCGCGGCCTGGTGGCCGCTGGCGGTCGCCCGCGAGCTCGACGACGCGATCCTGCTCCTCCGCTTCAACGAGCTGGAGCTCGGCACCTGGGTGCTGCGCACCGAGGGCGACCCAGCCGCGGTCGCGGCCGTGGACCAGGCGCTGCTCACCCACGACGGCGACTGGTTCGTGCGCGAGGTCGTCCTGCACCTCAAGCGGACGCTCAAGCGCCTGGACCTCACCTCCCGCAGCCTGGTCGCGCTGGTCGAGCCGGGGAGCTGCTTCACCGGCACGCTTCTCGAGCTGGCCCTGGCCGCCGACCGCACCTTCATGCTGGAAGGGAGCTTCGATCCGGAGGGGCCCGGGGGACCCGGCACGGGTGCCCGGGTGGGGCGAGGGGGTGCCCCGGAGGATCGGGCCGACACCCCCCCGGCGACCCTGTCGCTCACCGGGATGAACCTCGGCCCCCTGCCGGCGGCCAACGGGCTGTCCCGGCTCGAGAACCGCTTCCTGGACCGCCCCGACGAGCTGGAGGCGGCCAGCGCCCGGCTCGGCGAGCCGCTGGAGGCGGCCGAGGCCGACGCGCTCGGGCTGGTCACCTTCACCTACGACGACATCGACTGGGCCGACGAGGTCCGCCTCGCACTCGAGGAGCGGGCCAGCCTCTCCCCGGACGCGCTCACCGGCATGGAGGCGTCCCTGCGCTTCGGCGGCCCCGAGACCATCGAGACCAAGGTCTTCGGCCGCCTGTCGGCCTGGCAGAACTGGGTGTTCCAGCGCCCCAACGCGGCCGGCGAGGAAGGGGCGCTGCGCCGCTTCGGCACCGGCACGCGCCCCAACTTCGACCCGAGAAGGGTGTGATCGGCGTGTCGCGGATCGACTACCAGCAGCAGATCCCGAACAACGTCAGCCTCTCCGACAACCGCCGCCTGCTCCGCGCCCTCGAGTCGTGGCAGCCGAAGTACATGCAGTGGTGGCACGAGATGGGACCGGTCGGGTTCCAGGGCGACGACGTCTACCTGCGCACCGCCATCTCCACCGACATCAAGCGCGAGTCGGCCTGGGGGTACGTGAAGCTGCCCGACTACCGCTGGGGCATCTTCCTCACCGACCCCGACCCTGACCGCCGCATCAGCCACGGCGAGTTCAAGGACCAGCCGGTCTGGCAGGAGGTGCCGGGCGAGTTCCGCAACCCGCTGCGCCGCCTGATCGTCGTCCAGGGCGACACCGAGCCCGCCTCGGTCGAGCAGCAGCGCCACCTCGGGCACACCTGCCCGAGCCTGTACGACCTGCGCAACATCTTCCAGGTCAACGTCGAGGAGGGCAGGCACCTGTGGGCCATGGTCTACCTGCTCGACGCCTACTTCGGGCGGGACGGCCGCGACGAGGCCGAGGCGCTGCTCGAGCGGAGCTCCGGGGACGCCGACAAGCCGCGGATCCTGGGTGCGTTCAACGAGCCGACCCCCGACTGGCTGTCGTTCTTCATGTTCACCTTCTTCACCGACCGGGACGGCAAGTACCAGCTCGCCTCCCTGGCCGAGAGCGCCTTCGACCCGCTCTCCCGCACGGTGCAGTTCATGCTGCGGGAGGAGGCGCACCACATGTTCATCGGCACCACCGGCATCGCCCGGGTGATCCAGCGCGCCTGCGAGCTGGCCCGCGAGGCGGGTGCGACCGACGACGTCCGCCGCCACGGCGGCATCGACCTGCCCTTGGTCCAGAAGTACGTGAACCTGCACTTCAGCGTCTCGCTGGACCTGTTCGGCAACGAGCTGTCCAGCAACGCGGCCAGCTACTTCACCGCCGGCCTGAAGGGCCGCTTCCAGGAGACCAGGCGCAACGACGACCACCGCCTGCTCGGCGCCACCTACCCGGTTCCCGAGTTCGACGGCGGGCGCATCGGCACGGTCGAGGCGCCCGCGCGGAACGCCATGAACGAGTGCCTGCGCGACGACTACGTCGACGACTGCCAGCGCGGGGTCAACAGCTGGAACAAGATCATCGCCAAGGCCGGGCCCGACTTCCGGATCAACCTGCCCCACCGCGGCTTCAACCGGCAGGTCGGCGTGTTCGCCGGCACCCGGATCTCCCCGGAGGGCCGGCCCGTGAGCCAGGAGGAGTGGGACCAGCGGGTCGGCGAGTGGCTGCCGACCGACGCCGACCGCGAGTACGTCGCCTCGCTCATGCACCCGGTCACCGAGCCTGGGAAGATGGCCAACTGGATCGCCCCCCCGGCCACCGGCATCAACGACAAGCCGGTGGGCTACGAGTATGTGAAGTTCCACGGCCGCGGCTGACGCGCGGGTCGGTGACCGCGCAGCGACGGGAGGTGGTGGGCAGATGGCCGACAGGCTGGACGCCCGTGGGCAGACGGCCGGCAGGCTGAACGCCAGCGAGTGGCTGCTCGACCGGCGGGTCGAGGCCGGGGACGGCGACCGGGTCGCGGTCGAGTGCGGCGGGGAGCGCATCACCTACGCCGACCTGGCCGGCCGGGTCGCTCGCACCGCGGCCGCGCTGGCCGGGCTCGGGGTGCGGCCCGAGGAGCGGGTGCCCCTGGTGCTCGAGGACGGGCCCGACTTCGTGGCCGCGTTTCTCGGCGCGCTGCGCCTGGGCGCGGTGCCGGTGCCCCTGTCCACCATGCTGACCGGGCCCGAGCTGGCCTTCCAGTGCAGCGACGCGCGCGCCCGGGTGGCGGTCGCCTCGGCCGCGCTGGCGCCGACGGTGGGCGAGATGGCCGGCCTGGCGTCCGAGGAGCTGACCGACCTGGTCGTGGCCGGCGACGGCGCGGTCGAGACGCCGGCGGGGACGCGCCGCCACCGCCTGGCCGAGCTACTGGCGGGCGCGGGAGCGTCCACCACCGCCTACCCGACCTGGCCGGACTCCCCCGCCTTCTGGCTCTACACCTCGGGCACCACCGGGCGGCCCAAGGCGGCCATGCACCGCCACGCCGACCTGCCCTTCACCGCCGAGACCTACGGCCGGCAGGTGCTCGGGATCACCCCGGACGACCGCTGCTACTCGGTGGCCAAGCTGTTCTTCGCCTACGGGCTGGGCAACTCGCTGACCTTCCCGCTGTCGGTCGGGGCCACCACCGTCCTCGACCCGGCCCGGCCGACCCCGCAGGGGGTGGCCGCGGCGGTGCGCGGGGCCCGCCCGACGCTGTTCTTCGCGGTGCCCACCTTCTACGCGGCGCTGCTCGCGGCCGAGCTGCCCCCTGACACGTTCGCGTCGGTGCGGCTGGCCGTCTCGGCCGGGGAACCACTCCCGGCCTGGCTGTACCACCGGTTCTCCGACCGCTTCGGCGTCGAGATCCTCGACGGCATCGGTACCACCGAGACGCTGCACATCTTCATCTCCAACCGGCCGGGCGACATCCGCCCGGGCACCTCCGGCCAGGTGGTCCCCGGCTACCAGGCCAGGCTGGTCGACGACGAGGGCGCTCCCGTCCCGCCGGGTGAGAACGGCCACCTGCTGGTGTCCGGGGAGTCTGTGGCGACCGGCTACTGGTGCCGGACCGCGGTGAGCCGGCGAACCTTCCAGGGCGAGTGGCTGCGCACCGGCGACGTGTACACCTGCACCGAGGACGGCCTGTTCACCTATGCCGGCCGGTCCGACGACATGATCAAGGCGGGCGGCATCTGGGTCTCCCCGGCCGAGGTCGAGGCCACCCTGGTCCAGCACGACGACGTGCTCGAGGCGGCGGTGGTGGCCAGGCGCAGCGCCGACGGGGTGCCGGAGCCGGCCGCGTACGTGGTCCTCCTGCCTGGCCGCACGCCAAAGGCCGACGAGCTGGTCGACTTCTGCCGGGAGCGGCTCGCCTCGTTCAAGCGGCCACGCCAGGTGCTGTTCGTCGACGAGCTGCCCAAGACCGCGACCGGCAAGATCCAGCGCTTCAAGCTACGCGATGCCCCCTGACGGGGCAGACCCGGGACCCGACGCGGCGGAGCCGGGACCCGACAGGGCAGAGCCGGGACCCGGCGGGGCAGACCGGGGACCGGCGGGCAAGCTCGTCACCATGCGCGAGGCGGTCGCCCGCCTGGTGTCCCCGGGTGCCCGGCTCGCCTGTGGCCTTGCCCTGGAGGCGGCCATCCCGTTCGCCTTCACCCACGAGGTCATCCGCCAGGACCGGCGCGGGCTGCACCTGGTCGGGCCGATCGCCGACGCCGTGTTCGACCAGCTCATCGGGGCCGGCTGCGTGGCCACGGTGGAAGCCGCCTGGGTCGGGAACGTGACCACCGGCTCCGGCTACTGCTTCCGGCGCGCGGTCGAGCACGGGCGGCCGGCGCCGCTCACCGTCCGGCAACACACCAACCTGACGATCTCGCTCGCGCTCCAGGCCCAGGCGTCCGGGGTCGGGTTCCTGCCCACCCGCACCGCGCTCGGCTCGGCCATTGCCAGCGACCACGACGGGTTCCAGCCGATCGCCTGCCCGTTCACCGGGGCGCCGCTGCTCGCGGTCCGCGCGGTCGCCCCCGACGTGGCCGTCGCGCACGTGCAGCGGGCCGACCGGCACGGCAACGCCCAAGCCTGGGGCAACCTCGGCGTGACCCTGGAGGCCCTCGGCGCAGCCCGGGCGGTCGTGGTGGTCGCCGAGGAGCTGGTCGACACCGCCACGATCCGCGCCGCGCCCTGGCACACCCTGGTGCCCGGCGCCCTGGTCACGGCCGTGGTGCACGAGCCGGGCGGGACCCACCCGGCCCCGCTGCAGGGCGTTCGCGGGCACGACGCGGCCGCCTACCGGGGCCTACGCCCAGGCGAGTGCGACCGAGGAGGACTTCCAGGCCTGGCTCGAGCGCTGGGTGCTCGGCGTCGGTGACCGGCGCGGCTACCTGGCCCTGCTCCGCGAGGAGGGCGGCGATGCCTGACCGCTGGACGACCCGGGAGCTGATGGTCGCCTGCGCGGCCCGGGAGCTCCACGACGGCGACGTCGTCTTCGTCGGCATGCGGCTGCCGCTGCTCGCGTTCGCGCTGGCCAAGGCCACGCACGCGCCCGGCGCGCTGGGGCTGTTCGAGAACGGAGTGGTGCGCGACACCCCGCCCACGGGCACGGTGGTCACCATGAGCGACCCTGCCAACCTCGACGGAGCGCTGTGGACGGGCCCGATGCGGACCGTGATGGTGTGGCTG
>Ga0307278_10001244_pt1 | contig 12700 bp, 14 predicted proteins | sample ER_DNA_117_FD_194482 | JGI IMG/M metagenome (GOLD analysis project Ga0307278, IMG submission 194482) | Bulk soil microbial communities from the East River watershed near Crested Butte, Colorado, United States - ER_DNA_117 | ecosystem: Environmental > Terrestrial > Soil > Floodplain | place... | reverse complement strand
TCCAGGACCTCGATCCTAGCCAGGACGGCGGCCCGGCGAACCCCGGCATCCACAGTGGGGGGAACTACCCATGCCCGGCGGCGCCGGGAAGGCGGGCTTCTCCCGATGCCGGGGGCGGGACGCCGCCCTAGGTGGCTGGTGTCTTTCGCGGGCGTGAGCGCTCGCGATGTGGTTGGGGATGGGTGAGAATTACATGGTTGTAGTTCTCGACTGGGAGCGACCGATGACCCTGGGGCTGGCCCAACGCCAAGGTGAGCTGCTGGATGATGTGACCCGGTTCTGCGACCAGACGCTGCCGGAGAGATCGGTGTATGGGCTGTTGCATCGGGAGCGGGACCGGCTGTTCGGTGATGAGCTGTTCGCCGATCTGTTCGCGGACCGGGGGCGCCGTTGTGTGCCGCCGTCGGTGGTGGCCACGGTGATGGTGCTGCAGCGCCTGGAGGGGCTGTCGGACCGGGAGGCGGTGGAGCGCTACACCTTCGACGCCCGCTGGCGGTATGCGGCCGGGGTGGGCGGCTACGGCGGCGGCGGGTGGGGTCGGTTCGCGCACACCGTGCTGGTCGACATGCGGGAACGGCTGCGCCGCTCCGACCGCCCGACCGGGTGTTCGAGGTGGCGTTGGCGGCCGCCAAGCAGGCGGGGCTGGTGGGGCGGCGGCGGGTGCTGGACTCCACCCCGCTGTAGGACGCGGTGGCCACCATGGACACCGTCACCCTGATCGGTTCGGCGCTGCGGGGGCTGCTGGGGGTGGCCGACCAGGGGCTGGAGGCCGAGCTGGGGGCGGTGCTGGTCAGCGGCGACGGCTATGCCAGCGCGGCCAACCCCCAGATCGACTGGGACGAGCTGGCCGCCCGCGAGCAGCTGGTCGACGCCCGCGCCACCGACGCGCTTGGATGCCTTGGGGTGCTGGATGGCCGCCAGCTTGTCGGTGCGCTGGCCGAGGCCGCGGTGCTGCTGGCCACGGTGGTGGGCCAGGATCTGGAGCAGGGCGAGGACGGGGTGTTCGGCATCGCCCGCAAGGTCGCCGCCGACCGGGTCATCTCCACCGTGGATCCCCAGGCCGTCACGGCCACAAGACCGCCGCCCGCGGCTTTGACGGCGACAAGGGCCACGCCGCGGTCGACCCCGACTCGGAGATCATCACCGCCACCAGGGCCACGCCCGGCAATGCCGGTGATGCCAGCGTCGCCGCCGACCTCATCGCCGACCTGCTCACCGAGCGGCCCGCTGCCGGCCCCGGCGATCCGGCCGGCCAGACCGGCGGGGTGAGCGCGCCGGCGCGCCAGCCGGACCAGGGGGCCGATGAGACCCAGCCGCCCAAGATGGATGGGGACGGCGCCTATGGCACCGGCGAGTTCCAGTCCACCCTTGCCGGCGGCGACATCGCCTCCGGCTGCAAGACCCAGCCGCCCGCCGCTGCTGGCGGGCGCCTGGCCAAGGACCGCTTCGACATCAACCTCGACCACGACACCGTCACCTGCCCCGCCGGGCACGCCGTGGCGATCCGCCGGGGCGCAGATGGCGGGGGCATCGCCTGCTTCGGCGAGGTATGCGCCGCCTGCCCGCTGCACCACCAGTGCACAGGCGCCGCTGGTGGGCGCAGCATCCGGGTCGGACCCTACGAGGACACCCTCGCCCGGGCTCGCCGCCGCCAAGCCGACCCCGACTGGCAGGCCGACTACCGCGCCACCCGCCCCAAGGTCGAACGCAAGCTCGGCCATCTCATGCGCCGCAAACACAGCGGCCGCAGGGCCCGGGTGCGGGGCACCGTCAGGGTCGACGCCGACTTCCGGCTGCTGGCCGCGGCAGCCAACCTCGCACGGCTGGCGGTGCTGGGGCTGCGCTCCACCACCACCGGATGGGCGGCGAGGGTCACATGAGCCCTCCCCGCAGCGCACCGTCGTGGCGGCCAGCCCGTCGACCCAGCACCATGTCACCACCAGCAGCCGCCAGCCAACACACCGCGACCTGCCATCCCACAGCCAGCTGAGCATGCCTCGTCGCCCACCGCCCCATCCACCAACCCACGCTTCACACCAGCCACCTAGGCTCGGGCCGACCCCGGCGAGGAGGACGGCGATGGGCGGCAACGGCAGGGACGGCGAGTGGTTCGAGACGGTGGTCGTGGGTGGCGGCCAGGCCGGGCTGGCCACCGGCTACCACCTGGCCAGGCGGGGCCGGCCGTTCGTGATCCTGGACGCGGGCGGGCGGGTCGGCGATTCCTGGCGGGCCCGCTGGGACTCGCTGCGCCTGTTCACCCCGGCCCGCTACAGCGGGCTGCCGGGCTGGCCGTTCCCGGCCCCGGCCTGGCACTACCCCACCAAGGACGAGATGGCCGACTACCTGGAGGCGTACACGGCCCGCTTCGAGCTGCCGGTGCGCCACGGCGTGGCCGTCGACGGGCTCACCCGGCGGGGCGGGCGCTACCTGGTGACCGCGGGGGAGCGCCGCTTCGAGGCCGACCACGTGGTCGTGGCCTCGGGCGCCTACCACACCCCGCGGGTCCCCGCCTTCGCCGGCCAGCTCGACCCGGCCATCCGGCAGCTCCACTCCAGCGGCTACCGGCGGCCCTCCCAGCTGCGGGAGGGATCGACGCTGGTGGTCGCGGCGGCCAACTCCGGGGCCGAGATCGCCCTTGAGGCCGCCGCCGGCCACCCGACCTGGCTGTCGGGCCGGCACCCCGGCGCCGAGCCGACCCGCGCGCCGGGAGCCGGCTGGACCGGCTGCTCACCCCGCCGCTCTGGTTCCTGCTGACGCGGGTGCTGACGGTGGGCTCGCCGGTCGGGCGCCGGGCCCGGGCCAAGCTGCTGCATGCCGGCCTGCCCCTGGCCCGGGTCAGGCCCAGGGACCTGGAGGCCGCCGGGGTCAGGCGGGTGCCACGCATGGTCGGGGCCCGCGACGGCCTCCCCCTGCTGGAGGACGGGCGGGCCCTGGAGGTGGCCAACCTGGTCTGGTGCACCGGGTTCCGCCCCGACTTCGGCTGGATCGACCTGCCGGTCCTCGACGCAGACGGCGAGCCCCGCCACGACCGCGGCGTGGTCGCCGGCGAGCCCGGCCTGTACCTGGTCGGGCGCTTCTTCCTGTCCGCGGCCGCCTCGCCCCTGACCGGCTGGGTCGGCCACGACGCCGGGCACGTCGTCGCCCGCATCGCCGAGCGTGCCGGACCCGCTAAGGTGGCAGCGAGCCTGCGCGCCGGAGGGCCCGTTGCACGAGATCGAACCGCTGCTGCTGGCGTTGATCCTGGCCGTGGCCGGGCTGAGCATCCTGGCCCGGCTGGTTGACGTCCCCTACCCGATCCTGCTCGTCCTCGGCGGGCTGGCCCTGGGGTTCGTGCCCGGCATGCCGGACGTCGAGCTGCCGCCCGAGCTGGTGCTGGTGGCGTTCCTGCCGCCGCTGCTGTACTGGTCGGGCTTCTTCGCCTCGCCCCGCGACCTGCGCGCCGACGCCAGGGCGATCGCGTCGGCCGCCGTCGGGCTGGTGCTGGCGACCACCGCCGCCGTGGCCGTGGTCGCCCACGCCGTGGTCGACACCATGGGCTGGCCGGAGGCGTTCGCGCTGGGGGCGATCGTGTCGCCGACCGACCCGCTGGCCGCCACCGCCATCGCCCGCCGCCTGGGCGTGCCCCGCCGGCTGATCACCGTGCTCGAGGGCGAGAGCCTGGTCAACGACGCCACCGCCCTGGTCGCCTACCGGGTCGCGGTCGCCGCCGCGGTCACCGGGACCTTCGTCGCCTGGAAGGCCGGGCTGCACTTCGTGGTCGGGGCGGCCGGCGGCGTGGCCGTCGGGCTGGCCGCCGGCTGGCTGGTGGCCGAGGTGCGGCGCCGGCTCGACGACCCGGTGGTCGAGATCGTGATCTCGGTGGCCACCGGCTACGCCGCCTACCTGCCGGCCGAGCAGCTCGGCGTCTCCGGGGTCCTGGCCGCCGTGACCGCCGGGATCTACGTCGGCTGGCGGGCCCCGCTGCTGGCCTCGCCCTCCACCCGCCTGCTGGGCTTCTCGTTCTGGGAGGTGCTGGTCTACCTGGCCAACGCGGTGCTGTTCATCCTGGTCGGCCTCCAGCTCCACCCGATCCTGACCGGGCTCGGCGACACCGCGGCGGCGGTCCTGGCCGGCCAGGCGGCGCTGGTCAGCGCCGTGGTGGTGGCCGTCCGGCTGGGCTGGGTGTACAGCGTCCCCTACCTGATCCGGCTGCTGGACCGCCGCCCGGCCCAGGTGGCGCGCCGGGTCGGGGCCAGGGAGCGGCTGGTGATCGGCTGGAGCGGGATGCGCGGGGCGGTGTCGCTGGCCGCGGCCCTTGCCCTGCCCCGCGACTTCCCGATGCGCAACCTGATCCTGTTCCTGACCTTCGCGGTGATCCTGACCACCCTGGTGCTGCAGGGGCTGACCCTGCCCGCCCTGATCCGGCGGCTGCGGCTCGGCGGCGACGGCGACGAGGAGCGGGAGGAGCTGAAGGCCCGGATGGCCGCCACCAGGGCGGCCCTGGACCGGCTCGACCAGCTGGCCGCGGCCGACTGGACCCGCGACGACACCGTCGAGCGGCTGCACGGCCTCTACGACTTCCGCCGCCGGCGCCTCAAGGCGCGGGCCGGGTACCTGGAGGACGACGGCGCCGAGGACCGGTCGCTGGCCTACCAGCGCCTGGTCCGCGAGCTGCTCCAGGCCCAGCGCGAGGCCATCGTGCGGCTCCGCAACCAGGGCAGGATCTCGAGCGACGTGATGCACCGGATCGAGCGGGAGCTCGACCTCGAGGACACCCGGCTGGAGATCTGACCACGCGGGAGGTGGCGCATGCGCTTGACCAAGTTCGGGCACTCGTGCCTGCTGGTGGAGGAGGGCGGGGCCAGGGTGCTGCTGGACCCCGGCTCGTTCTCGGAAGGGTTCGAGGCGCTGGAGGGGCTGACCGCGGTGTGCGTCACCCACCAGCACCCCGACCACCTCGACGGCGAGCGGCTGCGGCGGCTGCTCGACCGCAACCCCGGGGTGCGGGTGGTCGGCGACGAGGGCAGCGCCGGGGCCCTCGGCGAGGCCGGCGCCGACGTCGAGGTGGTCCACGACGGCGACGAGCTGACGCTCGGCGGGCTGGGGGTGCGGGTGGCCGGCCGCGACCACGCCGTCATCCATCCCGACATCCCGGTGGTCCCCAACGTCGGGTACCTGCTCGGGGGACGGCTGTTCCACCCGGGCGACGCCTTCACCGTGCCCGGCGAGCCGGTCGAGCTGCTGGCCGTGCCCGCCGGGGCGCCGTGGCTGAAGCTGGCCGAGGCGGTCGACTACCTGCGCCGGGTCGCCCCGCGGGTCGCGGTCCCGGTCCACGAGAAGCTGCTGTCGGAGCGCGGCCTCGCCCTGCACTACGGGCAGCTGGAACGCCTCGGGGCCGGCGGCGGCACCAGCTTCCGGGTGCTGGACGACGGCCGGCCGGTCGAGCTGTAGCGCCCCTGCAGTACGCGCGCCTGCGTATCGAGCTCGTGCGAGTGCATCGGTTCGCCGCCGCACGGAGGTGCGACAGTCGACCGGCTCGGGCCGGCGCCCGGGCGCCGTACCACACCTACGCTCAGGGGGGCGTGCACTTGCGTCGCAAACTGCTCACCGTCACGGCGGCACTGGCCGGGGTCCTGGTCATGGCCCTGCCCGCCAACGCCGCCATCAACCAGCCGGTGGCCATCTGGCAGATGAACGAGGGCGCCGGCGCCCGCGCCATGATCGACTCGAGCGGCAACAGGCTCGACGGCGTCGTCGGGACCAGCGTGCAGACCGGGGTCGGCCTGACCGGCGGCGGCACCGGCTACCGGTTCCCCTACGCCAAGCCGAACACGCCGCCGCCCGACCCGCAGCACATCGTCACGGTGCCGAACGACAACCGGCTGAACCCGGGCACCGGCGACTTCGCCGTCGAGCTGCGGATGCGCACCACCCACTCCTTCGGCAACGTGATCCAGAAGGGGCAGGCCGGGGCCAAGGGCGGCTACTGGAAGTTCCAGCAGCCCAGCGGCAAGATCACCTGCCTGTTCCGGGGCTCGGCGGGGAGCAGCACCGGCACCTCGGGCACCGTCCGGGTCAACGACGGCAACTGGCACACGGTTCGCTGCGAGCGCACCGCCTCCATGGTCACCATGTGGGTCGACGGGTCCGTGACCAGCCGCAACCGCAACGCCACCGGCACCATCGCCAACACCCGCCCGGTCACCATCGCCGGCAAGGGCAACTGCGACCAGGTCGACATCACCTGCGACTACTTCTCCGGTGACATCGACTACGTCAGGATCGAGACCTCCTAGCCGCGGCACCGTCCCAGCAGCCCCGGGCCGCCACCCGGGGCTGCTGGCCGCCGGGCCCGGGGTGGGCCGCCGGGGCGTCAGCTGAGCTCGGCCAGGCGGGCCCCGGCCCGGTCCAGGCGGGTCGCGGCCGCCTCCAGCCCGGCCCACGGGTCGGGGCCGGCCAGGCGCTCGGCGATGGTGGCCAGCGTGTGCCGGCCCGGGACCCAGCCGTCCAGCTCCGACCAGTCCAGGGGGGCCGATACGGGCGCCCCCGGCAGGGCCCGGACGGCGTAGGGGGCGGCCATGGTCTGGGCGTAGCCGTTGCGGCCGATGTCCAGGTACAGCCGGCCGTGGCGCTTGGCGATGCGCCCCTCGGTGGTGAGCTCCTCGGGGTGGCGGGCGGCCAGGGCCTCGGTCACGGCGATGCTGAACACCTTGACGGTGTCGGTGTCGGCCGCCGGGACCAGCGGCACCACCACGTGCAGGCCGCGCGACCCGCTGGACTTGAGGAACGAGGCCAGCCCGAGCTCCTCCAGCAGCCCGCGCAGGGCGGACGCGGCCAGCCGCAGCACCCCCAGGTCGTCGGAGGCCGGGTCGAGGTCGAAGACCATCTGGTCGGGGTGGTGGATGTCGGGGGTGCGGCTGAGCCACACGTGCGGGGTCACGCAGCCCTGGTTGGCCAGGTAGGCGAGGTCGTCGGGGTGGCGGCAGACCGCGTAGGTGACCTCCTCGCGGACGGTGGCCTGGCGGGTGCGGCGGTTGGGCGCGGTCACCCGCTCGATCCAGTCGGGGAAGTGGCGGCCGACCTGCTTCTGCAGGAAGCCGCCGCGACCGATCCCGTCGGGGAACCGCTGCATGGTGACCGGCCGCCCGGCGATCAGCGGCAGCATCCGGGGCGCGACCGTGCGATAGTAGCCGACCAGGTCGCCCTTGGTGATGCCGTCGGCGGGGAACAGCACCTTCTCCGGGTGGGTGACCCGGACCCGGTCGCTCACGCCGTCGCCCTCAGAGGACCACCGTGCTCACGACCAGCGGCGGCGCCTCCCCCAGCGGGAGCCCAGGGGTGGCGAACCGCAGCTCCAGCAGCCCGGTGCCCGGCGGCGGCGCCGGCACGAAGGTGCGCTGGTGGACCCGGACCATGCCGAAGCCCGGGGAGGAGCTGACCCAGTTGATGTACTGGGTGCCGGCCCGGTCGGACACCTCGCAGGGCCCGAGCACCGGCGGCCGCGGCAGCTCCCCCTCCGGCTCCGGGCTGGCGTAGGCGACCGCGTAGCGCAGGTCGAACCAGTCCGACCAGATCTCCAGCGACAGCAGGACCAGCCGGTCCCCCGACGGCAGCCGGTGCTCGCTGCCCAGCGGCAGCACCCGGGTCAGCCGGGCCCCGGCCGGCGGCACCCATGGCGGCGGCCCCCGGTCGGGCGGCAGGGGCTCGGGCTCGGTCCCGGCCGCGTGCACCGACCGCACCGCCTCCCGCAGCTCCAGCAGCCCGGCGCCGGCGTCCTCCAGCACCCGGGCCGCGACCCCGTCCCCCTCGCGGGCCAGCCCCAGCAGCAGGTGCTCGGTGCCGAGGCGGTCGTGCTCCAGGTCCATCGCCTCGCGGCCGGCCAGGGTCAGCACCAGCGTGAACGGCCTGGTCGTGGGCAGGTCGTGGCCGGCCAGCTCGACCCGCCCGGCCGGCCGGCCCTCGACCGGCCCGGGCCCGGCGGCCTGCTCGACCCGCCGGCGGACGCCGTCGATCTCCACCCGGCGCTCGCCGAGGGCGGCGCTGGCCAGGCTGTCGCGGTCCGCCAGCAGCGCCAGCAGCAGGTGCTCGGTCCCGACCCGGTCGTGCCCGAGCCGGGACGCCTCCCCCCTGGCATGGCGGACCGCCCGCGCGGCAGGCTCGGTGACCCGCACGCCGCCACCTCCTCGGATCGTGTCGGCTCAGGATAGCCCGGTCAGGACCCGCTCCCGTAGGGCCGGGTGATGATCTCCAGGAAGTGCCCGCTCGGGTCCTCCCAGTAGACCCCGCGGCCGCCGTCGTTGGTGTTGACCTCGCCGGGCCGCCGGCGGCCCGGGTCGGCCCAGTAGGGCAGGCGGCGTTCCCGGATGCGGCCGAAGATCTGGTCGAACTCCTCCTCGCCGACCAGGAACGCATAATGCTGGGGATGCACCGGCCCGTGGTCGTCGGCGAAGTCCAGGGACACGTCGTTGTCGACCTCCACGACCAGGAACGGCCCGAAGGCCGTCGGCGGCGCCACCCCCAGCAGCTCGGCCAGGAACTCGGCCGACTCCCGCTTGTCGCGGACGCGGACGATGGTGTGGTTGAGCTGGACGGACATCAGCCCTCCGATCGGTCGAGCGCATCGAGCACGGCGCCGCGCAGCTGGCCCAGGGTCAGCCCGTGGGACTCGACCAGCAGCCTGACCGGGCTGGGGCCGTGGTCGGGGAGGCCGAACATGGACCGCTTCCGGCGTTCGGATAGGTAGCGGTGGGCGGTGACCTCGACCGGGTCCTCGGCGTCACGCAGCAGGGCCAGCAGCCAGTGCAGGGGGGTGGCGTCCTCGCCGCGGGCGGTGGCCTCCTCGTGGACAAAGGTGAACACTCGCCAGCAGATGAGCGGCGTCCCGGCCCCCGGGGCGCGGGGGAAGGGCTGGACCGGCCGCAGCCGCACGTGCTGGGCCGCGTAGTAGTACGCCTGCGAGCCGAAGCTCTCGTCGATATGCGCCATGACCGCGTCCAGGTCGATCCCCAGGGTGGCCAGCAGCTCGGCGTCGCTGGGCTGGGGGCCCGGGAGGACGCCCTCGGCGACCAGCCGGTCGATCCCGGCCCGGACGGTCGCCGAGGTCAGCCCGTGCGCACGCAGCACCCGGGCGGCCAGGTTGTCGTCCCCGACCTCAACCGGCATCCCGTGGGCGCGCAGCTCCCTGACCGCCGGGTTGTCCTCCTCGACGAGCAGGCCGAGGAGCAGGTGCTCGGGGCCGAGGTAGTACTGGCGGCGGCGCTCGGCCTCCTCGCGGGCGAGGTGGGGCAGGAGGCCGGCCGTGTCGGTGAACCGCGCCATCGTGGTCACCTCCCCGGGCCCGACCGGCTTCGGGGGCCGTGCTTCTGGTGGACGGCCTGCTTGGTGACCCCCAGCCGGCCGGCGATGTCCTGCCAGGACCAGCCCTTGGCCCGGGCGTTGTCCACCTGCAGGGCCTCCAGGGCTTCGACCAGGCCCCGCAGGGCGGCCACCGCCCGGAGGCCGACCTCGGGGTCGGCGCTGCCGGTGGCCGTGGCCAGGGCCGCCGCTCGGGAATCCCCCGCCCCGTCCATACCGTCAAGATACCTTGACGACAGGGTGCCGGCAATCCCCGCGACGAGCCCGACCGGGTCAGGCGCCGAAGGCGGAGCCGGCGGCCGTCCTGCCCCTGCCGGCCTGCTCCAGGTAGCCGTAGGTGCCGGCCTGGCGGAGCTCGGTGGCGGCCTCGACCACGGCGCCGAGGGCGGCGAAGGCGAAGGCGCCGCCGACCGAGATCCGGGCGACGCCGGCGGCGGCCAGCTCGGCCACCGGCGGCGCCCCGGCCACGGCGAGGACGTTGACGGGGCGGTCGACCGAGGCCACCAGCCGACGGATGTCCTCAAGGCGGCGCAGCCCTGGGGCGTACAGCACGTCGGCCCCGGCCTCCTGGTAGGCCTGGAGGCGGGCGATGGTGTCGGCCAGGTCGGGGCGGCCGTGGAGGTGGTTCTCGGCCCGGGCCGTGAGCATCAGGTGGACCGGCCCCCGGTGGGCGGCCTCGGCGGCGGCCCGGACCCGCTCGGTGGCCGGCCCGGCGTCGTAGATCGGGTCGTCCCGGCGGCCGGTGGCGTCCTCGACCGAGCAGCCGGCCAGCCCGGCCCGGAGGGCCAGGCCGACCGTCTCGGCCACCCCGGCCGGGTCGTCGGCGAACCCCTGCTCCAGGTCCGCCGACACCGGCAGCGCGGTCGCGCCCGCGATCGCGGCCGCGTGGGCGAGCGCCTCCTCCCTGGTCACCGACCCGTCCAGCCGCCCGAGAGTGGCCGCATGGCCGCTGCTGGTGGTGGCCAGAGCCTCGAACCCGAGCCAGGCCAGCAGCCGGGCCGACCCCTGGTCCCAGGGGTTGGGCAGCAGCAGCGGCCGCCCGGGGACGTGCAGCTCCAGGAACCGCCGGGCCGTGGCGGCGTGGTCGGGGTGGTCGGGCATGGTCGCCTCCAGGGTCACAGGGCCGGGGGAGAATCGGGGCGGGCCACGAACAAGGATGGGGGAGCAGCTTGCCACCCGACAGCGGAACGCGGGCAGCCGCCGACAGCCACGACCTGATCCAGGTCCGGGGGGCCAGGGAGAACAACCTGGCCGACGTGTCCCTGGACATCCCCAAGCGGCGGCTGACGGTGTTCACCGGCGTCTCCGGGTCGGGGAAGTCGTCGCTGGTGTTCGGGACCATCGCGGCCGAGTCGCAGCGGCTCATCAACGAGACCTACAGCGCCTTCGTGCAGGGCTTCATGCCGAGCCTGGCCCGCCCCGACGTCGACCTGCTGGAGGGGCTGACCACCGCGATCATCGTCGACCAGGAGCGGATGGGCGCCAACTCGCGGTCCACGGTGGGCACCGCCACCGACGCGAACGCGATGCTGCGGATCGTCTTCAGCCGCCTGGGGACGCCGAGCGCCGGGCCGGCGTTCCGCTACAGCTTCAACCTGCCGGCCGGGGCGTGCCCCCACTGCGAGGGCGTCGGCAGGGTCACCGACATCGATCTCGACCAGTTGTTCGACCGGGACAAGTCGCTCGCCGAGGGCGCCATCACCATCCCCGGCTACACCGCCGACGGCTGGCAGGTGCGCATCTTCGCCGCCTCCGGGTTCATCGACCCGGACAAGCCGATCCGGGACTACAGCGGGCCGGAGCTGCACGACTTCCTGTACAGGGAGCCGGTCAAGGTCAAGGTCAACTCCATCAACCTGACCTACGAGGGACTCGTCCCGAAGGTGCAGAAGTCCTTCATGCAGAAGGACAAGGAGGCGCTCCAGCCGCACATCCGCGCGTTCGTCGAGCGAGCGGCCACCTTCACCCCGTGCTGGTGCGCGGCATCACGGAGCCGTCGGTGGCCCCGCTGCTGGCGACCCTGCGGCAGACGCTCGACTCCTTCATCGAGATCGGGCTCGGCTATACGTCTTCGACGAGCCCACCGTTGGCCTGCACCCGCACGACATCCAGCGGATGAACCGGCTGCTGCAGCGGCTGCGGGACAAGGGCAACACCGTGCTCGTGGTGGAGCACAAGCCGGACGTGATCGCCATCGCGGACCACGTCGTCGACCTCGGCCCCGGCGCGGGCGCCCACGGCGGCACGGTGTGCTTCACTGGCACGGTCGGCGACCTGCGGTCCAGTGGCACGCTCACCGGCCGGCACCTCGGCTACCGGGCCGCCCTCAAGCCGGACACCCGCAAGCCGACCGGCAGGCTCGAGATCCGCGACGCGACCCGGCACAACCTGCGTGACGTGAGCGTGGACATCCCACTCGGCCTGCTCTGTGTGGTGACCGGCGTCGCCGGCTCGGGCAAGAGCTCGCTCATCCACGGTTCCATGCCGAAGGGGGCCGGCGTGGTCTCGATCGACCAGACGCCGATCCGCGGCTCGCGGCGCAGCAACCCGGCCGCCTACACCGGGCTGCTCGACCCGATCCGGGCCGCGTTCGCCAAGGCCAACGGCGTCAAGCCGGCGCTGTTCAGCGCGAACTCCGCCGGCGCCTGCCCGAACTGCAACGGCAACGGCGTCATCTACACCGACCTGGCGATGATGGCCGGGGTGGCGACCGTGTGCGAGGAGTGTGAGGGCAAGCGGTTCCAGGCCAGCGTGCTGGAGTACAAGCTCGCCGGACGGGACATCAGCCAGGTGCTCGCGATGTCGGTCACCGAGGCGCTGGAGCTCTTCGGCGGCGGGACGGCGAAGACCCCGGCCGCGCGGAAGATCCTGAGCCGGATGGCGGACGTCGGGCTCGGGTACCTGAGCCTCGGCCAGCCACTCACCACCCTCTCCGGCGGTGAGCGGCAACGGCTCAAGCTGGCGATCCAGATGGCCACCGACGGCGGCATCTACGTGCTCGACGAGCCGACCAGCGGCCTCCACCTGGCCGACGTCGAGCAGCTGCTCGCGCTGCTCGATCGGCTGGTCGACGACGGCAAGACCGTGGTGGTGATCGAGCACCACCTCGCGGTGATGGCTCACGCCGACTGGCTGATCGACCTCGGCCCCGGCGCCGGCCACGACGGCGGCCGGGTGGTCTTCTGCGGCACCCCGGCCGAGCTGGTCGCCTCCGGCGACTCGCTCACCGCCCGGCACCTGCGGGCGTACCTGCAGGGCGGCTGAACGGGCAGAATCGTCCTGCGATGGCGACCGGGGACGGGCTCGTCGGGCGGGACCAGCTGCTCGCCCAGCTCCGCCGCGCCCGCCGAGGCCGCCGCCGCCGGCC
>Ga0307278_10001241_pt1 | contig 12720 bp, 15 predicted proteins | sample ER_DNA_117_FD_194482 | JGI IMG/M metagenome (GOLD analysis project Ga0307278, IMG submission 194482) | Bulk soil microbial communities from the East River watershed near Crested Butte, Colorado, United States - ER_DNA_117 | ecosystem: Environmental > Terrestrial > Soil > Floodplain | place... | reverse complement strand
GGTCGTCCCGCCCATGGGTGCAGTGGAACAGCATCCTTGTCACCTGGCCCGACCTCCCGGATAGCCGTCGCTCCGAGAGGGCAGACTAGCTCCGACAGCCGACGGGGAGGAGGGGCCGTGGCAGGGACGCGCATGGTGGTGGTTGGCGGCGACGCGGCCGGGATGAGCGCCGCCTCCCAGGCGCGCCGGCGCCGCGACCCGGCCGAGCTGGAGATCGTCGCCTTCGAGCGCGGCCGCCACGTCTCCTACTCGGCCTGCGGGCTCCCCTACTACGCCGGCGACGTGGTCAAGGACTGGCGCGACCTGGTCGCCCGCACCGCCGAGGAGTTCGCCGAACAGGACATCGAGGTCCGGACCCGCCACGAGGTCGACGCCATCGACCTGGAGGCGCGGCGGGTGCGGGTCCGCGACCTGGACGCCGGCCGCGTCGTCTCCGAGCCCTGGGACCTGCTGGTGGTGGCCACCGGCTCCGAGCCGCTGCGGCCCCCGATCGACGGCATCGACCTGCCCGACGTGTACGGCCTCTCGGTGCTGGAGGACGGCATCGAGCTGCGCAAGGCGGTCGACGCCGGCCCGGAGCGGGCGGTGGTCGTCGGCGGCGGCTACATCGGCCTGGAGGCGGCCGAGGCCCTGGTCGCCCGGGGGGTCCGGACCAGCCTGGTCGAGGCCGGCCCCCAGGTGATGGGCCGGGTCGACCCGGACATGGGCGAGCTGGTCTCCCAGGCCGTCCGGGACATCGGGGTCGAGCTGCACCTGGGCGAGCAGGTGGCGGCCATCGAGGGCGACGGCCGGGTCCGGGCGGTGCGGACCGACCGCCGGACCCTCGAGGCCGACCTGGTCGTCCTCGGCCTCGGCACCCGGCCCGCCGTCGGCCTGGCCGAGGCGTCCGGCATCGAGCTCGGCCAGAGCGGCGCCATCGCGGTCAACCCGCGGATGCAGACCCGCCACGACGGGGTGTGGGCGGCCGGCGACTGCGTCGAGGCCCACCACCTGGTCTCGGGCCGGCCGGTCAGCTTCCACCTGGGGACCATCGCCAACAAGCAGGGCCGGATCTGCGGCATCAACATCGGCGGCGGCTACGCCACCTTCCCGGGCGTGCTCGGCACCGCCGTGTCCCGGGTGTGCGAGGTCGAGGTGGCCCGCACCGGCCTGTCCGAGGCCGAGCTGGACGGCCTGGGCCTGGAGTGGGAGCAGGCGGCGGTCGACTCGACCACCCGGGCCGGCTACTTCCCCGGGACGGCCCCCATCCGGGTCAAGGTGCTGGCCGAGCGGCGCACCGGGCGGCTGCTCGGCGCCCAGATCGTCGGCAAGGAGGGGGCGGCCAAGCGGATCGACGTGTTCGCCACCGCCCTGTGGAACGCCATGAGGGTCGGCGAGATGGTCAACATGGACCTGTCCTACGCGCCGCCGTTCTCGCCGGTCTGGGACCCGGTGCTGATCGCCACCCGCAAGCTCTCCGAGCAGGTGGACCGGTCGCTGGGCGACTGGCTCTAGGCCGGCGCCTCAGGAGGCCTCGAGGCCGAACAGCTCCACCCGGTGCTCGGCGCAGAGCCCGAGGCTGGTCGCCTCGGGCCGCCCGCAGGCCCGCACCGTCCCGTCGGGCATGTGCACGTCCGCCCAGCACGCGTCCTCGGCCTGGGGGGCCCGGAACAGGGCCCTTGCCGCGGCCAGTGAGAGCGGCGCCAGCTCGGGATCGACGTCGATGTCCATACGCCTCTGAGCATCGGCACGCGCCCGCGCCTGGTGTAGCCCCCCATGCTTGGTCCGCCGACCGATTAGGATGAGACGGTCACCCTCCTGCGGCCGGAACAGCGATGCCCTTCCACGTGCAACCCATCGACATCCTCCTGCTCCTCATCCTGGCCCTCGCCGCCCTCAGCGGCTGGCGGCGCGGGTTCGCGATGGTGCTGCTTGGCTACCTCGGGCTGCTGGTCGGCCTGGCCCTCGGGGCGTGGGCGGCCACCCAGGCGGGGCTGCTGGTCTCGGCCGACAACTCGGTCCGGCGGCTGCTGACCGCGGTAGTGGTGTTCTTCCTGGTCGCGGCCGCCTGCCACGCCGTCGGCAACCTGCTCGGCATGCGGGTCCGGGCGCTGCTCGAGGGGCGCTGGACCAGCCAGGCCGACGCCGTCGGCGGGGCGGTGGTGGCCACGGTGGTGGCGGCCATCGCCATGTGGTTCGTCGCGCTGACCCTGAGCAACGTGCCGCTGTCGCCGTTCACCCGGGCGGTGCACTCCTCCAGCGTGCTGCGGACCATCGACACCTACGCCCCCCGGCCGCCGGCGGCCCTGGCCCAGCTGCGGGGCCTGCTGGACCGCTCCGGGTTCCCGGAGGCGTTCGCCACCCTGCGCCCGCCGGTGGTCTCCGGCCCCCCGCCGGAGGCGGCCAAGAACCCGGCCGTCCTGCGGGCCGCCAACGCCACCCTCCAGATCCAGAGCCGGGGCTGCGGCGGGATCCTGTTCGGCAGCGGCTTCCCCGTGGCCCCCAACCTGGTGATCACCAACGCCCACGTGGTCGCCGGGTCCCACCGCCACGAGGTGCTCACCAACAAGGGCCTGCGCGCCCCGGCCAGCGTGGTGTACTTCGACCCCTCCCACGACCTGGCCCTGCTGTCGGTCCCCGACCTGTCGGTCAAGCCGCTGCGCCTGGCCGGGTCGGCGGCCACCCGCGGCCAGGAGGCGGTGGTGGTCGGCTACCCGAGCGGCGGCCCCCAGAAGATCATCGGGGCCACCGTCGTGCTGCGGACCCAACCGGAGGCGCCCGACATCTACGCCCGGCCCCAGGGGACCCGCCGCGACATCTACGTGCTCCACGCCCTGGTCAAGAAGGGCGTCAGCGGCGGCCCGGTGGTCGACCTGCGGGGCCGGCCGCTGGGGGTGGTGTTCGCCGCCTCGACCGTCGAGCACACCGAGGGCTACGCCCTCACCAACGCCGAGGTCCGCCGGGCCCTCGACCGCAACGGCGACAACCGCCGCCCGGCCTCGGTCGGCGGCTGCGCGGTCTGAGCGCCGGGGCCCGGCTCAGCCCGCCAGGGCGGCCCGGCAGGCGTCCTCGAAGCCGACCAGGTCGCGGGGCAGGAGCCGGCGGGCGGTGCCGTCGGCGACCACCACCCGGTTGCGCAGGCCCTCGGCCAGGGGCCGGGCCACGGCCGCAGGGACGTCGGTGACCAGGCCGATCCAGTAGGACGACAGGCCGGGCGTGAACAGCGGCACGCCGACGATCAGCCGCCGCCGGCCCTCCAGCCGGGCGAAACGCTGCATCATCTCCCGGTAGCTCAGCACCTCGGGGCCGCCGATCTCCAGCCGCTGGCCGCGGGTCGCCTCCACGGTGGCGGTGTCGGCCAGGTAGCCGACGGCGTCGGCCAGGGCGATCGGCTGGCTGGCCGTCTCCACCCAGCGGGGGCACACCATCACCGGCAGCCGCCGGACCAGCTGGACCAGCATCTCGAAGCTGGCCCCGCCGCGGCCGAGCACCATCGCCGCCCGCAGCACGGTGAGGTCGGGACCGGTCGAGGCGAGCGCGTCCTCGACCGCCCGGCGGCTGGCCAGGTGCTGGCTGAGGCCCTCGCGCTCGTCGCCCAGCCCCGACAGGTACACCACCCGGTCGACCCCGGCCGCCCTGGCCGCCCGCCCGAAGGCGCGGGCGTGCCGCAGGTCGCGACCGGCGAAGGAGCCCCGCTCGGCCATGGAGTGGACCAGGTAGTAGGCGACCTCGACGCCGTCGAGGGCCGGCGCCAGGCTGGCCGGGTCGTCCAGGTCGAACCGGTGGGCGACGGCCCCGGCCGGGGCGCGGTAGCGGTCGGGGTGGCGGGTGGCGGCCCGCACCCGGTGGCCGCGGCCGGCCAGCTCGGGCGCGAGGGCGCCGCCGACGAACCCACCGGCGCCGGTGACGAGCAGCTCCATGCCGGCCATCTTCTCCCCGGGTCCCATAGTGCGCATCCCGGCCGGGCTCCCCGCCACGCTGGACGCCGGCCTGCCCTGCTGGCAGGCTTGCCGCCATGGAACGCTCGGCCGGCATCGGCGGCCTGCTGCGCCGCATGGAGGGGCTGCTGGAGCCGCTGGAGGCCGGCGGCCACCCGGGCCGCTACTTCCTCGCCACCTACCTGCGCACCACCAGGGCGGTCGGCGAGGAGCTGGAGCGGGGCGGGTTCCGCGACCCGGCGTGGGTCGAGCGCTGGGACGTCGTCTTCGCCGACCTGTACCTGGACGCGGTCGAGGACGAACAGGCCGGGCGCCGGCCGCCCGAGCCGTGGGCGGTCGCCTTCGGCGCCGGCGATCGCGACGGCCTGCCACCGCTGCGCCACGTGCTGCTCGGCATGAACGCCCACATCAACTACGACCTGGCCCAGTCGCTGCTGGCGGTGATCCCCTCCCGCGACTTCGACGACCCGGAGCTGCTGGCCGACCGCCACGCCGACCACGAGCACATCGACCAGGTCCTGGTCGCCCGGGTCGGCGCCGAGGACACCGAGCTGGAGGCCCTGAGCGGCCCCCGCAGCCGCACCGACCGCCTCCTCCAGCCCCTCAACCGCCTGGCCACCAAGCGCTTCCTGCGCGAGTCCCGGGCCAAGGTCTGGGCCAACGCCCACCTCCTGGACGCCGCCCGCCGCGCCGGCCCCCACGCCTACGCCGCCCGCCTGGCCGAGCTGGAGCGGCTCGCGGCCGCCCGCGTCGCCGACCTCATGGCCCCCGGCCAGGTCGTCCTCAAGCTGGCCGTCAAGGGCTTCGGCGTCCGCTTCCCCGACGCCTGATCCCCGGTAGGGCTGTGGACAACGAGACGGCAATCCCCTTTGCATGTGCTACACATGCACCTATGCTCTTGCGCATGAAGACCCGGATGATCCAGATCCGCCACGTCCCCGAAGACGTCCACCGGCGGCTCAAGGACCGCGCCCGGCGCCAGGGCATGTCCCTGTCGGACTATCTCCTCCAGGAGGTGACGCTGCTCAGCCGGCAGCTCAGCTGGGAGGAGCTGTTCGAGGAGATCGACGAGGAGGATCCCGCCCCCACCGGGATCGACTGGGCCGAGACGATCCGTGAGGGCCGGGAGGAGCGCGACCGCGAGCTGCTGGGCGACGTCCCCCGGACCGACCCCGAGCCGTGATCGTGCTCGACGCGTCAGCGATCGTGGACCTGGTCGTCGAACCGCGGGCGGTGACCCGCGCCATCCGGGCGCGCCTCCAAGCCGACCCGGACATCCATGTCCCGCACCTGGTCGACGCGGAGGTCACCAATGCGCTGCGGCGCAAGCTCCTCAGCGGTCAGCTCGACGCGCTGCGGGCTCGGCGGGCGATCCGGCGGCTCACCGCCATGCACCTGGTCCGCTGGGAGCAGACCCGGTTGCTGGGACGGGCGCTCGCGCTGCGCGACCAGCTGAGCGCCTACGACGCGATCTACGTGGCCATGGCCGAGGCGACCGGGGCGACCCTGGTCACCCGGGACGCCCGGCTGGGCCGGGCCACCGGGCACCGGGCCCGGGTCGAGGTGGTCTAAGGCGTGGTTCGTAACCCGGTCTTGATGAGCAGCTTGTCCGTGCTCAACGGTGCCCCGGCGCGAGGACGGCTCCCGACGACAGCCCGGCCAGCGGGATGAGGACGCTCGCGTCGCAGGCAGGGTCGCCGCACTCGCAGCTGAGCTCACCCACGACCGCCTCGGCATCGCCGCGCGCCCACGGGCGAGCGTAGCGGCCGCGGACCTGGTTGGCGATCGCCTGGTTGGCCTCGCGCAGCAGTCCCCGACGCTCGGCAAGGGTCTTGGCCCGCGGGCCCTCCGCCAGCGCCTCCGCCAACAGCTCCTCGACCGCGGCGACCATCTCCTGGACGCCGCGGGAGCCATCGACCGTCAAGGTCCGAGCACCGTGCTCGCGCGCCTCCTGCTCGATCGTCTCGCCGAGCAGCAGGTACAGCGCGGTTGGGCCAGGCGCCGTGTCCCGGTCGGCCAAGGTCGCCTGCTGGAACTGGCGCGTCGGCAGCAGCCAAACGGCCCGCGACCGCTCGGCGACCCCGGACGACAGCGCCCAGGCCGGGAGCGTGGATCCCTCCGCGACCACCAGGGGCGAGTGGGGCAGGGCCCTGAGATCGTCGATCACCATGGGCCCACGTTCGCGGTGCAGCGACCCCTCGAGCAGCTCGGGTGGCGTCGAACCCACCCAGCGCTGCTGGGGGGTCATCGCCTCCCAGCGACACGCCGCCGCGTTGCCGGCGCGCAGCGCGCGGTCGCGGTGCTGCCAGGTCCGGGTGTCGGCGCCGTACCAGCGCAGCCCGTAGCGGCGGGCGATCCGGGTGGCAACGCTTGACTTGCCTCCGCCCGGCGGCCCGCCGATCCACAGGACGTGCCTGAGCGTCTGCACCCGCGCCTCCCACCCCGCACGATACCTACAGGCAGTCGCCGCGGAGGCCGGGGCTCAGTCGGCGAAGCCGTTGCCGCGGGCGACGGTGCGCAGGTCGAGGACCTTGTCGAGGACGTCGGGGGCGACCCCGTGGTCGAGGGCGACCTCGCGGAGGGAGCGGCCGCTGCTGGCGGCCTCCTTGGAGATGGCGGCGGCCTCGTCGTAGCCGACCACCGGGTTGAGGGCGGTGACCAGGACCAGGGTGGACTCGGCGAGGGCCTCGGCCCGCTCGCGGTTGGCGGTGATGCCGTCGACGCAGCGGGTCGCGAACGCCCGGCAGGCCGCGGCCAGGAACCTGATCGACTGGAGCAGGTTGCGGGCCATCAGGGGGATGAAGACGTTGAGCTCGAAGGCGCCCGAAAGGCCGCCGACGGTGATGGCGGCGTCGTTGCCGATCACCTGGGCCGATACCTGGGTGAGGACCTCGGCCATGACCGGGTTGACCTTGCCGGGCATGATCGAGGAGCCCTTGAGGAGCTCGGGCAGGAGCAGCTCGGCCAGCCCGGCCCGGGGGCCCGACCCCATCCAGCGGATGTCGTTGGCGATCTTGGTGCAGCTGACGGCCACCGTCTTGAGGGCCCCGGACAGCTCGACCAGGGCGTCGCGGGCCCCTTGGGCCTCGAACGGGTGGGCCGGCGGCGACAGCTCCAGGCCGGTGGCGGCGGCGACCCGCTCGCGCACCCGGCCCGCGAACTCGGGGTGGGCGTTGAGGCCGGTGCCGACCGCGGTGCCGCCCAGCGGCAGCTTGCGCACCCTGGCCAGGGCGTCGCTGACCCGCTGGGCCCCCTCGCGGACCTGGGTGGCGTAGCCGGCGAACTCCTGGCCGACGGTGACCGGGACGGCGTCCATCAGGTGGGTGCGCCCGGCCTTGACCACGTCGTGCAGCTCGGTCGCCTTGGCCTGCAGCGACCCGGCCAGGGTGTCGAGCGCCGGCAGCAGGTCGTTGCTGGCGGCCGACAGGGCGGCCAGGTGGACCGCGGAGGGGAAGGTGTCGTTGGAGGACTGGCCCATGTTGACGTGGTCGTTGGGGTGGACGCCCTCGCCGGCCAGGCTGGAGACGACCTCGTTGACGTTGGTGTTGGTGTTGGTGCCGGAACCGGTCTGGAACACGTCGATGGGGAACTGGTCGTCGTGCTCCCCGGCGGCCACGGCCTCGGCGGCGGCCGCGATCCGCTCGGCCCGGCCGGCGTCCAGCAGCCCGAGGTCGGCGTTGACCCTGGCCGCCTCGGCCTTGATCCGGGCCAGCATCCGCACCACCTCGACCGGCACCCGCTCCCCCGAGATGGGGAAGCTCTCGATCGCCTTGTCGGTCTCGCCCTGCCACAGCTGGGTCATGGTCCGCTCCTCCTCACACCTTGGATGCTACCTACTGGCGCCGCCTAGGATCTGTCCATGACGACGATCGGCGAGACGTGCTGGATGCGGGTGCTCTGCTCGGGCTTCCGGCCGGCGCCGCCGGCTTGAGCGGCTCCCGGCCGCCGCTGTGGGCCTGCCCGCGCTGCGGGCGGTCGTTCGCCAACCGCAACCAGCCGCACGCCTGCGGGCCGCTCGACCTGGGCCGCCACCTGGAGGGCAGGGACCCGGAGGTGGTGGCGATCTTCGAGCGGCTGGTCGCCTTGGCTGAGCGCAACGGCCCGGTCACGGTCCTGCCCGAGAAGACCCGGATCGCCTTCCAGGTGCGGATGAGCTTCGCGGCCTTCACCCTGCGGCGGCGCTGGGTCGACGGGCACGTGGTCCTGGCCAGGCGGCTGGAGCACCCCCGGTTCCGGCGGGTGCAGAGCTTCTCGCCCCGCAACCACCTGCACCAGTTCCGGCTGGAGCGGCTGGAGGAGGTGGACGAGGAGGTCGCCGCCTGGCTGGCCGAGGCCTACCGGGTCGGCGAGCAGCGCCACCTGGGTCCCTAGCCGAGGGCCTCGGGGTTGAGCAGGTTCGGGGGCCGGCGGCCCTCGAGGGCGGCCAGCAGGTTGCCGGCGGCGGCCATGCCCATGGCCACCCGGGTCTCGAAGGTGGCCGTGCCCAGGTGGGGCACGACGGTGACGTTGTCCAGCTCCAGCAGGCCCGGGTGGACCTCCGGCTCGCGCTCGAACACGTCGAGGCCGGCCGCGCCCAGCTCGCCGGCGGCCAGGGCGGCGGCCAGGGCGGCCTCGTCCACGATCGGCCCCCTGGCCGTGTTGACCAGCACCGCCGTCGGCTTCATGCGGGCCAGCTGGGCCGGCCCGATCAGGTGCCGGGTCGCCGGCGAGAGCCCGGTGTGGAGGCTGACGAAGTCGGCCTCGGCGAGCAGCTGGTCCAGCTCCCGCCAGGCGACCCCGAGCGCGGCCTCCTCGGCGGCGGGCAGCCGGCGCCGGGCGGTGTAGAGGACCGGCATGGCGAACCCGGCGGCCCGCCTGGCCACCGCCCGGCCGATGCGGCCAAGGCCGACCACGCCGAGGGTCTTGCCGTGGACCTCGAACCCGAGGAAGAACTCCGGCCCCCAGATCCAGGGCCGGCGGGCCCGCAGGAACCGGTCGCCGCCGGCCACCCGCCTGGCCGCGGCCAGCAGCAGCGCCCAGGCCAGGTCGGCGGTGGCCTCGGTGACCACGTCGGGGGTGTTGGTGGCCAGCACCCCCCGGGCCGTGCAGGCCTCCAGGTCGAGGTTGTCGTGGCCGACGGCGTAGTTGGCCACCACCCGCAGCCCGGGGCCGGCCCGGTCCAGCAGCTCGCCGTCGACCCGGTCGGTGAGCATGGCCACCATCCCGGCCTTGCCTTCGACCCGGTCCAGCAGCTCGACCCGGGGCATGACCCCCTCGCCCTCCCAGACCTCGAGCCGGCAGCGCGCGGCCAGGCGCTCGCGCACCGGCCCCGGCACTCCCCGGGTGACCAGCACGGCGGCGCCGGCTACGGCAGGCAGGTCGCGACTCCCATGGCCGCCTCCGGGTCGCCGGGTGTGGCCGGGAGTCTAGCCTCCCGCGGCTACAGCAGGGCGCGCAGGACGGCGACCCGGCCCAGCAGGCCGAGGGCGCGGCCTGACTCGGGGTTGCCGGCGGTGCGGCGGGCGGCCTGCTCGAGGGCGACCCGGTCGGCGCCGGGCAGGGCCAGCAGCCGGGCGGCGGCCTCGTCGTCGGGCGTGCCGTCGGCGGCCAGCTTGGCCGCCAGGCCGGCGGCGGCCTTGGCCACCCGGCTCATGCGCCGCCGCTCGACGAAGGCGCCGACGAAGGCCATGCCGGCCGCGACCGAGCCGACCTGGCCGCCGGCCAGCAGCGCCAGCTGCAGGTCGTGCTCCAGGTAGCTGGTGCCCGCGCCGACCCCGGCGGCCATGGTGAGCCCGAGTGCGGCCCCGCGGGCGGCCAGCCGCGAGGTCGAGGAGCGGATCGGCTCGTGGCGGCCGGTGCGGCCGCGACCCTGCTTGGCCGGGGCCTGCGGCTGGCGCTCCTGGGGAGCGAACGACGACGAGGCAACGGGCGCGATGGCGCTCATGGTCGTGGTCCTTTGCGTGCGGGGAAGTGGGACCGTGGTGACGCGGAGCGCATCCTAGACCGCGCTACGTGAGGGGATCCCGTGGTTCGCGGACCTGTGACCAAATCGAGACGATCGAGCGGCTCAGCCGGCCAGGAAGCTGAGCCGGACCCGGCGCCGCGGGTTGTCGTCGTTGAGGTCGACGAGGCAGATCCGCTGCCAGGTGCCGAGCAGCAGGCGGCCGCCCTGGACGGGGACGGTGAGCGAGGGGCCGGCGAACACCGGCAGGAGGTGGTCGGCGCCGTGACCGCGGCTGCCGTGGCGGTGGGACCAGCGGTCGTCCCGGGGCAGCAGGCGGCCGAGCACCTCCTCGAGGTCGCGCTCGGACCCGGAGCCGGTCTCCATCACGGCCAGCCCGGCGGTGGCGTGGGGCACGAACACGCACAGGAGCCCGTCCCCGCCGGTCTGGCGGGCGAAGGCGGCCGCCCGGTCGGTCAGGTCGAGCACGTGCCGGCCGCCGGTGTCGATCGAGAGCTCAGTGGTCTTCATGCGCCGGAGGCCCTATCGATCGCCAGCTCGGTGGTCTCCACCGCGCCAGCCTATCCGGTGGTGGCCTCGGCCGCCTCGGCCCGGGCGATGGTCTCCTCGGTGACGTAGCGGAAGCCGGCCAGCACGGCGAGGGTGACCAGGGCGGCGACCAGGAACGCGCCCCGCAGCCCCAGGGCCTCGGCCAGGGCGCCGCCGAGCAGCGCCCCCAGCGGCATGGTGCCCCACCCCACCAGCCGGTAGCTGGCGTTCATCCGCCCGAGCAGCCGGTCGGGGGTGATCCGCTGGCGCAGCGAGACCGTGACCACGTTCCAGAGCACGACCCCGGCGCCGCCGGCCACCATCGAGGCCCCGATCGGGACCGGCAGGGCGGTGACCACGGGCACGGCCAGGCAGGCCGCGTTCAGCACGATGCTGAGGACCAGGGTGCGGACCCGGCCGAGGCGCCGCTCGACCGGGACGGCCAGCCAGCTGCCCAGCAGCGACCCGACCCCGAGGGCGGCGGTCAGCACCCCGTAGCCGGCCTTGGACAGCCCCATCGGCCCCGGGGCGACGGCGAACAGCACGAACACCGAGAAGGCGGCGGTGAAGGCCATGTTCTGGACGCCGAGCATGATGGCCAGCGGCCGCAGCACCGGGTGGCGCCAGACGAAGCGGGCGCCCTCGGCGACGTCGTCCCGGAGCCTGGTCGACCCCGCCGGGCCGGCCCCGGCCGCCCGGAAGCCGCCGACGAGCAGGGCCAGGCAGCCGGCCCCGACCAGGTACGCGGCCGCGGGCAGGCCGAGGGCGACGGCCAGGCCGGCGGCGGCCAGCAGGCCCCCAAGGGGCGGGCCGATGAAGGTGTTGGCCACCAGCTCGACCGCGAACAGCCGGCTGTTGGCCCGGGTCAGGTCCTCGCGGTCCACGACCGCCGGCAGCAGTGACTGGGCCGAGGTGTCGAACAGGGTCTCGGCCACCCCGAGCAGCACGGCCACGGCGTACAGCATGGGCAGGCTGGCCAGGTCGGCGGCCACCGCCAGGGCCAGGCCGCCGAGCAGCACGGTCCGGACCAGGTTGACCCGGACCATCGACTGGCGTCGGTCCAGCCGGTCGGCGAAGGCCCCGGCCACCGGCGCCAGCAGCCACGGGAGCCGGGCGGCCACGGTGACCCCGGCGATCAGCAGCGGCGACCGGGTGAGCTGCACGGCCAGCAGGGGCAGGGCGACCCAGAGGACCCCGTCGGCCAGGTTGGCGAAGCCGGAGGCCACCATGGTCTTGAAGAAGTTCCGTCCCAGGCTCATGGATGGACCGTAGCCCATTGATTTGGAAAAGTCAATTGATAGAATCTTCTCCATGGAAGGACGAGAGCAGCCGAGGGCACCGGCCCTGCGTGGCCCGGTGGTGCGGCGGCCGGCCACGGCGGCCGAGGCGAAGGCGCTGGCCCATCCGCTGCGCATGCGCATCCTGCGGCTCTGCCTGGACCGCTCGCTGACCAACAAGCAGCTGGCCGAGTGGCTGGGCAAGGACCCGGGCACGGTCCTGCACCATGTCCGCACCCTGGTCGCCACCGGCTTCCTGGTCCCCGACGAGGTCCGCCAGGGCTCCAAGGGCGCGCTGGAGAAGCCCTACCGGGCCACCGGCAAGTCCTGGACCCTGAGCCTGGAGGAGAGCCCGGTCGCCGAAGACTTCGACGCCCGGGCGATGCTGGAGGCGTTCCAGGCCGAGCTGGACGAGGCCGGACCCGGCGCCGCCGCCAGCTTCAACCGCCTCGCCCTGACCCTCGACAAGGCCTCACACGAGGAGCTCGTGTCCAGGGTGCTGGCGATCCTGGACGAGTTCGTGACCCGGCCCCCCGACCCGGACGGCGAGCCCTACGGCCTGCTGTTCGCCATGCACCGCCGGTCGCTCGGACCCGACCCCCCGGATCAGGACCCGGGCAGCGGCGGGGTCGCCCCCAGGTCGTAGGCGAGCAGGTCGCCGTCGCGGCGCACGCCCTCGGTGGGGCGGTGCGGCTCCAGCCGGCCCCGGTGGTCCAGGTGCAGGATCTCGGCCCCCCGCACCAGCACGGCGGCGTCGGCCAGCAGCCGCCGGTGGCAGCGCCACCACAGCGTCTCGGAGCACATCGCCGCCGTCGGGGCGGCCGCCGCCTCGGCCAGCAGCCGGTCCAGGGCGACCCAGAACGGCGGCGTGCGCATGTAGTCGGCGTAGCCCCGGAAGGCCGGGTGGCGCAGGGCGTGGTTGACCGACTCGGGGTCGGGCCTCCGGAAGCCGCCCAGCTCGGGCTCCCAGCGGTAGGCGACCCCGGCGCCGGCCAGCCAGCCGGCCATGGCCTCGCGGCGGACGTGGGGGTGGCGGCGGCTGCCCGGGGCGGTGCGG
>Ga0307278_10001240_pt1 | contig 12723 bp, 12 predicted proteins | sample ER_DNA_117_FD_194482 | JGI IMG/M metagenome (GOLD analysis project Ga0307278, IMG submission 194482) | Bulk soil microbial communities from the East River watershed near Crested Butte, Colorado, United States - ER_DNA_117 | ecosystem: Environmental > Terrestrial > Soil > Floodplain | place... | reverse complement strand
TGGCCAGCGTTGCGGGCGACGCCATCGTGGCGGTGGCCCTGGCCAACTCGGTGTTCTTCTCGCTGCCGGTGGGCCAGGCTCGGCTGAAGGTCGCGCTGTACCTGGGCCTGACCATGGCGCCCATCGCGGTGGCCGGGCCCCTTCTGGTTCCGTTGCTGGACCGGGGCGGGTTCCGGCGAGCCATCTCGTTCGGGGCCGCCGCGGGCCGGGCCGTCGCGGCGATCTACGCGGCCCCCCGCGTCAGCACCTTGCTGCTCTTTCCGGCGGCCTTCGTCCTCCTGGTCCTGTCGAAGGTCCACGGGATCACCAAGAACGGTCTGACCGTGGCGTACGCGCCCTCCGAGGAGGGCCTGATCAAGGTCAACGCCAGGATGGGGCGGCTGGCCGCGGTCTCGGCCATCGTGGCGGCCGGGCCGGCCGTGATCATGCTGAAGGTCGCCGGATCGACGGGTGTGCTGTACCTCGCGGCGATCGCCTATGGCGTCACCATGGTGCTGAACCTGCGGCTTCCGCAGCCATTCGTGAAGCGCGGGGAGGGGGAGGTGGGGCCTCGGGGCCGGATCGCCCATCTGGCCACGGCCGCCGCGGCGACCGCGGTGCTCCGCGGCGCCAGCGGGTTCCTGTTGTTCCTGCTGGCATTCGCGCTCCGCCGAAGCCACCAGCCGACGTACTGGTTCGGGGTCCTGGCGGCGGGCGCGACCGCCGGGACCTTCCTGGGAGACGTGGTGGCTCCCCGGATGCCCAGCAAGGTGCACGGGCAGACCCTGGTGCTGGGCGCGCTGTTCGCGGCGGGGGTGGCCGGCCTCCTGGCCTTCGGGACGTTCGACCTGGTGGTCCTGGCGATCTTCTCGGGGGTGGCCGGCGCCGCCACGGAGTTCGGCCGGCTGGCCTTCCAGAGCCTCATGCAGCGCTCGGCCCCCCAGGGAACGCAGGGAAGGGTGTTCGTCCGCTACGAGGTCCTGTTCCAGCTGGCGTGGGTGGCGGGGGCGTTCATCCCGGCCATCCTGCCCCTGCGGTTCCGGGTGGGGATCCTGGTGCTGGCCATGGTGTACCTGGTGTTCGGTCTGTCCATCGTGGCCTGGCCGCACCTGCCCCGGAAGCCGGCGCAGCGGTAGGGCCCGGCACCGCGCTCGCGCGTATACAGGAAGTCCGAGTCGTTCAGAATGCCGGTGAGGGCCGAGTTCGCACCCCGACGGAAAGGGAGGGTAGATGCCTGGGTTCGTGACGGTGGGCTCCGTGGAGGATGTCCCGGATGGTGAGGTCCGCGCGTTCGACGTGAATGGGCAGCCGGTGGCCGTGGCCAATGCCGGCGGCACCTTCTTCGCGTTCGGCGACACCTGCACGCACCGGCAGTGCTCGCTGGCGGAAGGGGACCTGGATGGGACCACGATCGTGTGCGCCTGCCACGGGAGCGAGTTCGACGTCACCACCGGCGAGGTGCTGAACGGCCCCGCCGCGGTGCCCGTCGGGAGCTACGAGGTTCGGGTGGAGGGCGGGAGCATCCAGGTCCAGGTGTGACGGAGACCATCGCCATCGCGGGGGCCGGCATCGCCGGGGGCACCGCCGCGGCGACCCTGCGGGAGGAAGGCTTCGAGGGTCGGGTCGTGCTGGTGGGGGAGGAGTCCCTTCCTCCCTACGAACGGCCACCGCTGTCGAAGGAGTACCTCCGCGGCGAGCAGCAGCTCGATCAGGCGTTCGTCCGGCCGGAAGCCTGGTACGACGAGCAGGGCATCGAGCTTCGCCTGGGCGGGCGGGTCGAGCGGGTTGACGCGGCGGAGCGCGCCTTCGAATTGTCCGACGGCGAGCGGCTTGGATTCGACCGGGCCCTCATCGCCACGGGGGCCCGGAACCGCCGGCTGGCTGTTCCCGGGGCCGACCTCGACGGCGTGCTGGACCTCCGGAAGCCCGCCGACGCCGACCGGATCCGGGAAGCGGCCTCGGTCGGTGCGCACGCCGTGGTCGTGGGCATGGGGTTCATCGGCGCGGAGGTGGCGGCATCGCTGCGGTCCCTGGGGGCGGAGGTCACAGTGGTGGAGCTCTTCTCCACCGCGCTGTACCGGGTCCTGGGGTCTCAGGTGGGGGTCGTTCTGGAAGGCGTCCATCGGGACCAGGGGGTCCGGATGCACTTCGACCAGTCCGTGGAGCGCTTCGAGGGTGGCGACCGGGTCGCGGCGGTGGTGACCACGGCCGGGCGCCGCATCGAGTGCGACTTCGCCGTGGTCGGCGTGGGGGTGCAGCCGAACGTGGACGTCGTAACAGGGACGGACGTGGTGGTGGACGACGGGATCCTGGTCGACGCCACCCTGGAGTCGACCGTCCCGGGGGTGTTCGCGGCCGGCGACGTGGCCGACCACGACCACCCCACGTTCGGGCGGATCCGCGTCGAGCACTTCGACAACGCCCTGAAGATGGCACCGGTGGCCGCCCGGAACATGCTCGGCCACAGAGAGCCCTTCGACGACCCTCACTGGTTCTGGTCGGACCAGTACGACGTGAACCTCCAGATGGCCGGCGTGGCGAGGGCGTGGGATCGGCTGGTATTTCGGGGGAGGGTGGAGGACCGGAGCTTCTCCGCGTTCTACCTGTCGGACGGCGTGCTGCTGTCGGCGGTCAGCGTGAACCGCCCCCGAGACGTCCGGCGAGCCATGCCCCTGATCAAGGCCCGGGCGCGGCCCGACCCCGCCGCGCTTCAGGACGAGGACGTGGACCTGCGAACCCTGGCCCCCGCCCCCGCGTAACGTTCGACGGTCCCGGCGGTCTGTGCGGCGAGGGCTCGTTCCGGGCCCGCGGTGTGGGACCATGGAAGCAAGGAGGGTCATGTCGTTCACCCCGGTCATCGGTCATCCTGCCTGAGACCTCAATCTCCAGCAGCGGCTCCGCGAAGCGCGGATCGAGTCGCTGGTCCGGTCGGTCGGCCGGAACGGGAAGAAGGGGTTCTGGGCCAAGCTGTTCCGTCGCAACGGCGTGCGGCGGGGCTATGCCGAGATGGACTTCCACGACCGGGGCGAGGACGTGTGGCGGGCCCTCCGCTTCTGACGGGTTCTCTCAGTCCACAGTGAGGCGGTCGGCCAGCTCGGCCGGCGTCCCCTCGGCCTGAACCTGGCCGTCCCGGAACAGCACCACCCGGTTTGCGAACCGCAGAGCCTCGGGATTGTGGGTGGCCGCGATGACGGCGCCACCCCGGCGGACCACGTCCCACAGCGCTTCCAGGATGAGGTCGGCGTTCTCCGTGTCGACCTCGGCGATGGGCTCGTCGGCCAGGACCACGTCGGGCTCCACGATGAGGGCCCGCGCCACCGCCACCCGTTGCTGCTGCCCCGCGGACAGCTCGAAGATCCGGTTGTCCAGCCGGTCGGCCAGCCCCAGGCGGGACAGCCACTCGACCGCCCTGGCGTGGGCGACCTTGGGGGACGCTCCCGACACGCGCAGCGGCAGTTCGGCGTTCTCCACGGCGGAGAGGGCCGGGAGCAGCCCGAAGCTCTGGAAGACGATGCCCATCTGGCGGCGGCGAAGCTCGGTGTAGGCCTGCGGGGCCAGCCGGTCCATGCGCTCCCCGTGCCAGAAGACCTCGCCGCGGTCCGGACGGTCCAGGCCGGAGAGGACCCCCAGGAACGTGGTCTTCCCGGAACCCGAGGGACCCATGAACGCCACGAAGTCGCGGGGACGGAGCTCGATCGAGGCGCCCCGGACCGCGGTCACGCCCAGCCTGCCGGGGTAGGTCCGCACGACGTCGTGCGCGGCCAGGATCGCCGGGTCAGCCACGGGAGCCCTCCTGCCGGTCGTCCGTTGGGGTCGGCGGCCGCTTCCACGTCTCGTCCCCGACCGGGCGGGGTCCGCCCACCGGTCCCCGCTCCGACTTGCGGCGCAATCGGACTTCTCCGTCGTGGACCTCGGCCTCCACGTCGGTCCCCCACAGTGCCTGGATGGCCTCCGGGGGGAGCTTGACCTGGCCTTCCTCGCCCAACCGGCCCACCGGGTGCCCCTCGTGGACCAGCCTGCCGTCTCGGACCCGGACGCTGCGGTCCGCCTTCTTCGCCGCCACCAGGTCGTGGGTGGCCATGACGATGGTGACCCGGAACTCCCGGTTCACCGCCCGGAAGGCGGCCAGCACGCGCTCGGCCGACTCGGTGTCGAGTTCGGCCGTGGGCTCGTCGGTGAGCAGCAGGGCAGGCAGGTTGGCCAGGGCCACGGCGATGGCCGCTCGTTGCTGCTCGCCTCCTGACAGCTGGCCGGGCCGGTGCCGGGCCCGGTCCCCCAGCCCCACCGCGTCCAGCAGCTCCTCGGCCCGCCTGGCCGTCCACCGGGCCTGCCCTTTGGCGATGAGCGGCAGCCCCACGTTGTCCCGGATCGACAGGTACGGGACGAGGTTCCGGGCGGTGCCCTGCCATACGAACCCGACCTGGTCCCGGCGATACCGGGTGAGCTCCTCGTCGCTCAGGCGGCTCAGGTCGCGCCCCTCCACCTCCACCGCGCCCGCCGACGCGCTGTCGAGGCCGCCGGCCAGGTTGAGGATGGTGGACTTCCCCGACCCGCTGGGGCCCACCACCGCCAGGAACTCCCCTCGGGGGATGTGCAGGTCCACGCCGCCCAGGGCGACCACGCCGGTGTCGGCGATCCGGTAGATTTTGTAGACGTGCCGGAACTGGACCAGGGTCACCTCCGGCCCCAGGTCCACCTCGCCGGGCGCCTCCCCCCAGGTGAGCCGCTCGCCGGGCGTGGACGGCTGGACGTCCCCCGGCCTGGCCCTGGCCACGGGCCGCTCCGGCGGGCGCCGCATCGGCCGCCCCCGGCCCCCGAACGTCCCCCCCTGGCTCATCTCTGCATCCCTACTCGGCCTCGCCCCGCAGCACGGAGGTCACCGACGAGCGGAGCAGTGTCCGCAGGGCGAGGGTCAGGCCGAACACCGTGGCCGCCGCGATGGCCGCGCCGTAGATCGCCAGCCACCGCCAGTCCACCACCAGCACGGGCGCCGGGAAGGCCGCTCCCACCGCCTTTCCGAAGTAGGGCATCATCAGCCGCACCACGGCGAACCCCAGCCCCGCCCCGGCCAGAACGGCGAACGCGATCATCGCGCCCTGCTCGGTGAGCAGCGTCCCGGCGACCTGCCGCGACCTCGACCCCATGGCCCGGAGCGAGGCGAACTCGAACTCCCGGCGGCGCTGGGTGAAGTACAGGCCCACCGACACCCCGATCACCACCAGGGCCATGCCCCCGGCCGCCGCCGTGAAGTGCATCCCCACGGCCAGGCTCTGCGGCAGCTGGGACAGCAGGGCCACCTCCGTCGCCGCCCTGTCGGTGTGGCCCGGGATGAATCCGGCCTGCCGGAGCGCCGGACGGGGGTCGTCGCCCATGGCCCACACCTCGTTCACGGCCAGCGCGGGCTCGCCAACCCGCTCCATGTCCAGGATGAGCGGCCGGATCGGCACCACCAGGAAGTCTCCCACCGCGGACGGGAACCCTCTGGCCTGGCCCACCACCCGGAGGTGCAGGGTGGCGCCGCCGAGCGTCACATCGAACTGGCCCCCTTCCTGGGCCGCCAATGGCGAGGACACCAGCACGGGGAGCGGAGCCTCGGGCGGGATGATCCCCCCCAGCACGTGGCCCACGCCCCGGGTGATGGCGATCTCGACGCTGTGCCCGTCGATCCGGACGTGCCCGGAGCTTCCCCGCCACACCAGCGGGCTCCATCGGCCGAGGTCGATGCCGGGCGGTCCCGTCCCCCCCACCAGCCGGGCGGCGGTCACCCTCAGCACCACCGGCCGGGTGCTGCCGGAGACGCCGGCCTCGCGAACCACGATGGACAGCAGCCTGGTCGAGCCGGCCACGGGCGCGGTGTAAGTGGCCGTCCCGGGCCGGAGCCCGCCGCCCTCCGCCGTGAACGGGACCGTCTCCACGTCCCCGCCCGGTTTCAGCACGTTGCTTTCCAGGGCCAGCCCCGTCACCGACTTCGTGGCCTGCACGGTGAGCTCGAGGCTCTGCGCGCCGCCGGACAGCCGGATCCCCGGTGTGGGTGCCGACAGCCGGGAGAGGATGTCCGACTCGGAGATCCCCGAGTAGTCCCCCCGCCACCAGCCCCCCGAGGAATAGGTGGCCGGGTCGATGGCCAGGGCCGTCGGCGGCGGAGTGAACGAGCCCTGCTCGAAGATGGGGTCCGTCCGGATGACCGGCGTGGTGTCCGCCGGCAGGTGGCCGATGGCCGCCAGCTGCTGTGGGGGGGCGGCCACGTCGACCCGCCAGTCCGCCCCCAGGTCCTGGTGCGCGGAGTCCTCGTGGTTGCGGATCACCGTGGCCCGGTACGACGTCGACACCACCAGCAGCCCGATGGCCAGCACCAGCAGCAGCGAGATGGCGAAGCTCGTTCCCGGGGACCTGGCTAGGCGTCGTCCCGCCAGGTAGGCCGGCAGCGCCCTGGATCGCCCGATCAGGTGCTCCAGCCGCCGCAGGATGAACAGCAGGACCCGCAGCGCGATGAACGACGCCGCGAACAGCAGCAGGGTGGGTGCCAGCACGACCAGCGGGTCCAGCGAGCCCGACTGCGAGATGGGCAGGAAGCCTCGCGTCTTGACCTCATAGAAGGCGGCGATGCCGAGCGGCAGGATGAACAGCTCGATCGGGTAGCGCGCCAGCAGGGGGCGGGCCTCCCGCGACAGCAGGCGGCGCTCCTCGATGATGGTGCGGGAGATCACCGGCAGCGACAGCAGCAGCAGGATGGTCATTCCCGCGAGGGCTCCGATCGCTCCGGCCAGGAAGGACGGCAGCGACAGCCCGATGGGATAGATGGTCCCGGGTGGAGCCGGCCCGTTGGAGTGCGTGGCCAGCCGGGCCAGGCCCATGCCGATGGCCAGTCCCAGCGGGTACCCCAGGATCGCCGTGACCAGCGTCTGGGCCGCCTGGGCCAGCAGGAGCTTTGTCCGGGTGAAGCCCCGGCTCCGGAGCACCGCGAGCTCGAAGGACTGCCGGGTCAGGGCCAGGGAGGCCACACCGGCCAGGACGGCCAGGGCCACCGCGCCGATCTGGAACACCACCAGGTACACGGGGATCCGCAGGTTTGCCGTTCGCTGCTTCACGATCTCCAGGAGCGTCGGGAAGCCCGTGCTGATCCCCGCCTGGGCCAGCGGAGAGTCGTCCGGGAACGACAGGTGGTGGATGCGGTCGGCGATGGCGACGGCCTGGCCGAACGTCAGCCCCCTGAAGTTGATGTAGAGGTCCCACACGAACTGTGAGGTCAGGCTGAGCCGCTGCACCAGGGCCAGGTAGCCGATCCGGTCCACGATGGACGGCGCGGGCTGGGTGGTGTCCGGCGGCGGGAAGGGGTTGAGGGAACCGAACCAGAAGGGGTCGCTGACGTCGGGCGGCCCGTAGATGCCCGTCACCTGCATGGCGACCTTGGCACCCGACGCCCCCGAGGCGATGAGGGTGTCGCCGACCTCCACGCCCAGCTGCCGTGCCGTCCCGTTCGGCAGGGCGATCTGGTTGGGGCCCACGGGCGGCTGTCCCTTGAGCGGGAGGTGGCTCCCGGCGCCGTCCCTGAACAGCAACGGGAACGAGCCGGAGCGGCCCCGCACGGTGAGGCGCATGTTCGACAGGCCCTGCCGCACCAGCTGGTCCACCGGGATCGACCGGATGGCCTGCCGGAGATCCTGGTCGGCCCGGCCGTAGTCGAGCTGCTCGCTGCCGAACGTCGTGACTCGCGTGTTCTTCACGGTTACGTCGGCGGTGTGGATCTGGGAGGAGAGGATGGCCTCGCGGGCTGAGTCGGCGTAGATGGGACCGGCCACCAGCACGCCGATGCTGAAGGCCAGCGTGACCACCATGGCCAGGCCCAGCAGACGCTGGGCCACCAGGCGCTTGAGCACGAACCGGAGCGTCGCCATCAGGAATGTGTACGGAACCGGCGGCCCGCAGGGTCGGCCCGCACGTCCTGGACCACATTACCTTCCGGCTGGTTCCACCGGCCGGTCTGCGACGTCACGCCGTCACGGGCCCGCCTGGAACCGCACGCTCCGGAGCGCTCGCATTGCCTCCCGCTGGAACGGACGGGAGCCCACCGCATCCGTTCCCAGGACCACCAGGACCGGCGCGGACCCTACCGCGAGCAGCCACAGGGTGGCGTGCTCCGCGGGGAAAAACGACAGGCGTTGGCCGCCGAAGGTGATCCGCGCGTGGCCCCCGCCCGCGACAACGGCCACCCGAGCTGCGGGCAACCCCGCGAAACTCCTCTGTCCGACGGATTCGACATGCAGCCCCGACCCCGCCCGCAGCGCCTCCATCAGGGCCGGTTTGTTCGGGCTTGAGCCCTGAGCGGAGAGGGCCAGGAAGCTGAAGAAGCCGCCCCGGCCTCCGATCTGCACGCGCCGCCCCGTCTCGCCGAAGGTTCCCCACTGCGACGACACCGGGATGTCGATGGTGAAGGCGGGACGGAAGATCTCCGTTTCGTACGTGCCGATCTCGAGGTAGCCCCGACGAAGGGGAAGGGCCGGGTTGGCCTGCGATGACGCCGAGGCGGTGACCGCGGCGGGGCCCGGGGCCGAGGGGCTCGACGAGCATCCCGCCGCCAGCACCGACATCGCCGCCGCAAGCACCGGGAACGCCCACCTGCGTCGCACGGGCGAACCGTACCGTTTGCGGTCCCGGATCGTCGTCGGCCCTGAGTGGTGCGTCCTGCCTACGACCGTGGTCTGAGGGGACGCGCTCGTGCCTATGGAGCGGGTGATCCGGCGGGAGCCGCCGTCCCCCAAGCCAGCTCCTCGATGGTGTCGGTTGCGGGATCGACGGCCAGGGTCCGCGGGTCCGAGCCGTCGGGATGCACGATCACGATCCCCCCCGCGCGGCCGCCGGGCGTGTACGCGATCCACTCACCATCCGGCGACCAAGCAGGGTTGCTCACGTAGTCGGGGTAGTTGGCCTCCGTCCCGGGCACCATCGTCGGTCCGCCGCTTCCGTCCGCGGGCACCAGCATGATGCCGCCGGGTGCCCCGTCCTTCGTCCCGTTCACCGCGATGACGATGGTCGCGCCGTCCGGGCGCCCAGTCGGGTCCCCCGAAGATCTCGAGGTTCGGACCCGTGAGCTGCCGTTGATCGGAGCCGTCCCGGTTCATGACGAACATCCTTCGCCCGCCCGGAGGCAGGCGATCCGGGAGCCGTCGGGCGACCACGCCGGCGCGTAGTCCGAGTGCTCGGCGGAGGTCAGCCTGCGGACGTTCGTCCCGTCCGCGTCCATGACGTAGATGGAGAGGGCCGTTCCCACCGCATCGTCCCCGGCCGGCACGAACGTGCCGGGATCGGCCCGGGCGAAGGCGATCTCGGTTCCGTCGGGCGACCACGCGGGAACGCTCCCGTCGTCGATCAGCTTCATCGCGTTGGACCCGTCCGCGTTGACCACCCAAATTCCCTGGTCTCCGCTGCCGCTCGGGGATTCGCTGTCGTAGACGATCTTCGTGCCGTCCGGCGACCAGTCCGACCCGTAGTCCCGGTACCCGTGCGTGATCTGGCGCTCGACCCCGGTCGAGGGATCGAGGGCGAACAGGCTCCAGCCGTCGCTCAGGCGCTTGGTGTACAACAGGTCGCCGTTGGTCGGCGGCGCGGCCACACTGGGGCGCTCCGCCGGCGGCACCTGGGTGCTTCGCCCACCCGCGATGCGGATGGCCCCAACGATCAGGGCGGCGGGAAGGATCAGGGCGAACGCTACGGTCGCGATCCTCCTGGTGAGCCGCGGTCCGGGCGCCTTCCGGCGGAGCCGGGCGAGCGCCCGATCCACCAGGTCGGGGTCGGGGCGGAGATGGTTGATCCGCTTCAGCTGGGTGCGCCAGCGCTCAGGCATCGTCGACCTCCTCGGTTCCGAGAATCTGACGGAGGCGGTTCCGCCCCCGGTGGAGATGCACCTTGACGGCGGCCGACGAGGTGCCCATCAGGCTGGCCACCTCGCGCACCGGCAGGTCCGCTTCGTAGTGCGGGAACACGGCCGGCCGTTGCGACGGCGAGAGCTACCGAATGGCACGCATCAGGTCGCCCGTGGCCGGATCGTCCGTGTGCGCCTCGGCCGGCCGGAGGGGCCTCCGCTCACGCCGGAGTTCCGCAGCGGCGATGCGGAACGCGGTCCGGTACAGCCAAGGAAACGGATTGCGGATGACGCCCTCGCTCTCGATCGCACGGGCGAACGCCTCTCCCACTGCATCGTCGGCCACCTCGCGGCGACCGCCCGCATACACGAGGATGGCCCTCCAGAGCTGGGGACCGACCTCGCGAAAGAGCTCGGCGTAGTCCTGCTTCCCCTCCTGGTCCGCACACCCACACGATGAACGAGCGCCGGGGAGCGCGAAAGGTTAACCCTCTGGGCCGCGCGGAGGGGCGGCGTCGGCGCCACGCCATCGACGCAGCGAGGTGCTCCGGCGGGGGCCGCGGGGGCGCGTGGTAGGCTCGGCCGCGATCGTTCGTCAGGGAGAGTGAACGTCGATGGACAAGCCCGAGATCTTCATGGCGCCGGGGCCGACTCCCGTCGCCCCCGAGGTGTTGCTGGCGCAGGCCGCCCCGCTCGTGTACCATCGGGGTCCCGGCTACGGGAAGCTGCTCCGCGAGGTCACCGAGGACCTCAAACGCTTGTTCCGCACCGAGCACGACGTCCTGATCTTCACGTCCTCGGGGACCGGTGGGCTGGAGTCGGCCGTGGCCAACCTGTTCTCGCCCGGGGACCGGGTGGTCGTGCCGGTGGCGGGGTACTTCGGGGAGCGCTTCGCCGGGATCGCCCGGGCCTACCGCCTGGACGTGCGGACCATCGACTACGAGTGGGGTGACGCGGTCCGCCCTGCCGACGTGGGATCCGCCCTGGCCGAGGCACCCACGAAAGCTGTGCTGGTGCAGCAGAGCGAGACATCCACCGCGGTCATCCACGACATCCAGGCCATCGGGCAGGCCGCCAGGTCCGCCGGGGCGCTGCTGGTGGTGGACTGTGTGTCCAGCGTGGGAGCCGTCCCGTTCGAGTGCGACGCGTGGGGTGTCGACGTGGGGGTGGGCGGGTCGCAGAAGGCCCTGTCGGCCACGCCGGGGCTGGCCTTCGTGGCGGTGTCGCCGGCCGCGTGGGAAGCGTCGAAGACGGCCACCAACCCGCGGTTCTACTTCGACTGGGCCGCGTACAGGGCGTCCTACGGGCTTCCCGATCCCGAGAACCCGTGGACGCCGGCCATCTCGTTGATGCAGGGCCTACGGGAGGCACTCCGGATGTACTTCGCCGAGGGCCCCGAGGTGGCGCTGCTTCGGCACCGCCGGCTGGCCGCAGCGGTCAAGGAGGGCGTGCGGGCCCTGGGCCTCGACCTGTTCGGTGCGAACCCGGAGAAGGCCTGGGCGGTCACGGCCATCCGGGCTCCCGAGGGCATAGACGGCAACGAGCTGGTGGCCCGGGTCCGGGCCGACCACGGCGTGATCCTGGCCCCCGGGCAGGGGCCCCTGAAGGGGAAGGTCTTCCGGATCGGCCACCTCGGCTACTACGACCCGCTCGACATCATCCGGTGCCTGGCCGCGCTGGAGATGACCCTGGCCGACATGGGGTATCCGGTGAAGCGGGGAGCCGCGGTGGCCGCCGCGCAGGAGGTCTTCGCGGGAAGCTCCTAGGGCCGCGGCGCCTTCACGCCCGCCCAGAGCATCTCCAGGCTCTGCCCCACCCGTCGCGCCTTCGTCTCGGGACGCTTGGCTTCGGCCACCCACCGGGCGTACTCCCTGCGGTGGGTGAACGAGAGCCCCTCATAGACGGTCCGGGCCACCCGGTCTTGGGACAGCGCTTGGGCCAGCTCGTCGGGGACCTCGACCTCGCGCGCCGCCTCGTCCCGCTCCAGCTCGATGACGACGCGGTCGCCGAACGTCTTCCCGGCGGCCTCGCGGGTGGCCTTGTGGATCCCCAGGCAGACCGGCCACCACCGAGCGGCATGGTCGAGCTCTCGAACGCCAGGCCGTCCAGGGTCCCCCTCACCCGGAAGCGGGAGCCACCGCCGAGTGCCTCCACGACATCCGGAGGCAGTTCCACCAGGCAGCCCCGCCCCCGGGCGGTGTCGCCTCCAGCGTCCCCTCGAAGGTGGCCACGAGGCGATTGTATGGGGCGCGCCCGGCGCTGCCCGGCTCCAGTAGCCCTCGCCGGGATCGGGTGGGAGCACCGCGCACGTGAACGACTGCTCGGTCGTGCCGGACTTGACCCCAACCGAGCCGATCACGCCGTCCCCGTCGTGCGCGTACTGAGGGCTGGCCATCGACTCGTCCTTGACCACCGTTCCGTCGGCGAAGTGGATCTCCGCGAACGAGATGTCCTTCGAAGAGCCGGCGAAGTCCGTGCAGTCACCGCTGAAGGGGACATGGGGCCGGTCCTCATCCTCGAACCTGGACGACGAATGGCCAGCTACCCGCCCAGGACGCCCGGCAGCCAGGCCGGGTGGACGAACACCACGACCGCCAGGGCCAGGAGGGCCACCCCCGCCACGGGGACGACGCGATCCCCTGCCCGCCCCACCTTCTCGTAGAACATCAGCGCGGTGAGCCCGGCCATCCACCACAGGTTGGCCACGCCGGCCGCGAACATCAGGAGCATCATTGCCCAGCAGCACCCCAGGCAGAACAGCCCGTGCCCCAGCCCCAGCCGGCACGCTGCGGAGACGCCTCGCTCCCGGTAGTGCTCCATCAGGTAGACGCCGGGGTTCCGGCACTTGGCCAGGCACTTCTCCTTGAGCGAGGAGAACTGGAACT
>Ga0307278_10001239_pt1 | contig 12723 bp, 9 predicted proteins | sample ER_DNA_117_FD_194482 | JGI IMG/M metagenome (GOLD analysis project Ga0307278, IMG submission 194482) | Bulk soil microbial communities from the East River watershed near Crested Butte, Colorado, United States - ER_DNA_117 | ecosystem: Environmental > Terrestrial > Soil > Floodplain | place: USA... | reverse complement strand
GTCCTGCAGCTCGTCTCGCCGACCAGGCTGGACTTCGTGATGGTCATCGTGAGCGGGCTTCCCCGGGACCCGTCGCTCGCCCCGTACCGCGTCACGTTGAAGGACGCCGAAGGCCGGGTGATTCGGGGGGGGACGATCCCGGAGCTGGACGCCGACGGGGGCGGGCAGGCGTTCCGCGAGTTCAGGAACACCGACCTCACCGGGTTCACCACCGTGCTGGTCCGTGACGCGTCCGGGCGCCTTGTGCTGAAGGGGACCGTGGACCAGAGCAGCGGGGCCTGAGGGCCCGCTCGCCCAGGCCTCGATCTCCTTCCTCCAGGTCAATCCGCCGACAGGGCCTCGGCCAGGAAGGCAAGGCTCCTCGGATATCGGTAGCCGATCGACATGTGGCCCGCGTCGAACAGCTCCAGCGTGTGCTGGACCCCGATCGACTTCAGCTCCTCGGACACGGCTACCGCGCCCACGTCCAGGTACCACTCGTCCTTCTTCCCCCCGTCGAGCCAGATGGCCCGCATGGAGGCAAGGGCGTCGGCGCGTCCCGGGACCATGCGCACGGGATCCTTCTCCAGCCAGCGCTGCCACACCTCGTCGACGAGCTTCCCGGTGCGCGCGTCGAACGGGAGTCGCACCGTCCCGTCGTCGTCGGCCGAGTAGCAGGCCGCCATGCACCATTCGTTCATCAACACCCCGTCCGACTCCTTCGTCCCGAAGGGGCGCGACCGGACATCGGCCCAGAACCGCTCGAACGACCCGCCGTACTCATCGCGGAGGGCCCGCACGCTCTCCCTGAACTCGGGCAGGTAGCACGCCTCGAACAGGGCGTCACCGGCGTGGCTGGCGAGCGCCGAGAACAGGTCGGGCCGGAGCATCGGGGTGACCATCGCACCGTAGCCGCCACTCGACTTCCCCTGGATCCCGCGCTTCTCCCGCCGAGCCTCGGTCCGGTAGCTGGCATCGACGAAGGGCACGGCCTCGTCGCACAGGTAATCGTGATACCGACCGGTGGCCGGTGAGTTCAGGAACTGGCTACCGCCGAGCGAGGTCCAGCAGTCGACGAACGCCACGATCAGCGGTGGGGCCTCGCCCGAGCCGAACATTCGATCGGCGAGTTCGAGGTAGTTCGGACGGAACGCCTCGCGGTTCCGCCACATGTCGAGCTGGCCGGTCAGGCCCTGGATGACGAACACGGCGGGGTAGCGGCGATCCGGCTCGTCGTCGTAGCCGGGCGGGAGGTAGACCCACAGCGGGCGGACGGCCGGGTCCCCGAGCGGATTGCCCCGCAGCACCTCGCTCTCGATCTCGAGCTCGTCAACCCGGCCGGCGAACTCGCTTCTCCACGGCGTCGTCGCGGTCCTCATGTCTGCGTCCTCCTCGGTGGCCTGTCCCTGCCCGAACTCGTGGTGCTGAACCCGGATATCATGCAGGTCCATGCCGGAAGTGTCCGAAGTCATCGGCATCGGCCTGGCGGGCGGCCAGGGCGTCCGGGCCCGTCCGCTGACGCTCAAGGCGCCCGGCTACCTGCGATCGAAGGCCGCCATGTCGTTCCTCGGAAGGCGCTTGATCCGATGGGTGATCGAGATCCTGTCGACCGAGGGGATCAAGGACTATTACGTGATCGCCCACGGCAAGGAGAACCGGTACCAGATCAAGGTCCTGATCGGGTACGGGGAGGGCTTGGGCGTCGACGTGAAGTACTCGCCGGTGAAGTACGACTCCTTGTCGATGGGGAGTGCCGACTCAGCCCTTCGGATGCTCGATCACTGGGACATCACGCAGACGGCCCTGGTGTTTCCCACCGACTCCATCATCGACTTCGACCTGGAGCCCATGCTCCGGGCGCACCGCGAGACCGGCGCGGTGGCCACGATCGCCGCCATGGTGCGTGAGCCTGACGAGGTGGCGGAGAAGTACGGCGTGATGCTGGCCGATACGAACGGACGCGTGCAGGAGTTCGTGGAGAAGCCCACCCTCGCGGAGCTCCGCGAACATTTCCAGGTCCCCAACGATGAGGAGTTCCGCCAGCTGCCGCTCCGCACCAACGCGGGGTTCTACCTGATCGAGTCCACGGCCCTGCGCGAGCTGGCCTCGGAACCGGAGATCGTGAAGCTGCGGCAACAGCGGCTGGACTTCGGTAAGGACCTCCTGCCGTGGCTGGTGGGCAACGGCTACCTCGTTCAGTCGTACCCGGCACGGAGGATCGGTGACCTCGGCAATGTCCAGGACTACATCGAAACGATGGTCGACGTCCTGAACGGGAACTTCGAGTCGGTGGACCGGTTGCTGGGCCCGCCGTTCGACCCCGAGCGCCATGTGTGGATCGCTCCCGAGACGCTGGCCATGCGCGACTCGACCAGCGGGATGACCCTGAGCGAGAAGATCGGCGAGGGGATGGTGACGATCGGGCCGGCGGTGCGGATGGGACGATTCTGCGAGATCCACCCGGGGGTCACCATCACCGACTCGAACCTCGACGACGACATCGAGGTGCATCGGGACGCCAGGATCGAGCGCACGCAGATCAGGGACGGCGCCATCATCGGCCCGGCCGCGTCGCTGTCCGACGCCGTCGTCGGCTCGATGTCGGAGGTCCGCTCGGAGCCGTACAACCCGACCACCATCGAGGCTCACGTGGCCCTGGGGGACGAGGTCACGGTGTACGCGGGGGTGCACCTCACGGGCGGCATCTCGGTGTATCCGCGGCTGAAGCTCCCCTCGGGGATCCGGGTGCCGCCCGGGACGGAGATGACCGGCCCGGCCGACGTGCTCCGGTACCTGTAGATGCGGTTCGGCCTCGCGCTCCCTCACTACGATTTCTCGCTGCCAGGAGGAGAGCGGATCTCCTTCGACGGGATGGCTCGGTTCGCGCACATGGCCGAGCGGTTGGGGTTCGATTCGGCCTGGGTCTCCGATCACTTCTTCCTGTCCCTGGCCCGGTACGGCGGCCCACCGGACCTCCACGGATCGTTGGAGGCGATGACCACGCTGGCGGGCCTGGCGGCCACGACGGAGCGCCTGCGCCTGGGGACCCTGGTGCTGGCCGCTCCGTTCCGCCACCCCGCCGTGCTGGCCAAGGCTGCGACCGCCGTGGACCTCTTCTCAGGGGGCAGGCTCGATCTCGGGATCGGCGCGGGATGGTACGAGGACGAGTTCCGGGCCTTCGGGTACGGGTTCGGGGGGGTTGGGGAACGGTTCGCCGTCCTGGAGGAGACCCTCGAGGTGCTGGGCCAGCTGCTTCCCGGTGGCCCGGCGACGTTCCGGGGCCGCCACTTCCAGCTGCAGGAGGCGTTCAACCATCCGCCGCCCTCGCAGACCCCGCGTCCGCCGATCTGGCTCGGAGCAAAGGGCGGGGACCGTTCCCTACGCCTGGCCGCGCGGCATGCCGACGGATGGAACACGGTGTGGCGGTGGACACCCGATGCGTACGCCGATCGGGTCCGGCGGGCCCGGGAGGCCTGTGACGAGGAAGGACGGGATCCTCGGTCGCTCCGACTCTCACTCGGCCTGTACACGGTGGTGGGTGAGGACCGCGAGGACCTGGTGGCCAGGTTCCAGACCCTCCAGAGCTGGATGCCGGGGGGCGCGCTCGATCGAGAGACGCTCGAGTCGTTCATGTCGGACACGCTGACCGGGACCCCCGACCAGGTGCTGGAGCGGGTGTCCCGGTTCGCGGAGCTCGGCGTGCAGGAGATCATCGTGGCGCCCGCGCCCATCCCTTTCGCCTTGCCCGACCCGTCCATCGTGGAGGTCTTCGCCGAGGCAGTGATGCCGAAGGCCCGCGAGTTCTAGCTTGGAGTTCCTCGATGCCGCCGTGACTGTGCTTCGGGAGGAGGGGAAGCCGCTTCACTGGACGGTGGTCCAGGACCTGGCGTTGAAGCGCGGCTACCTGGATCCGTTCACCCAGCGGGACATCCGAAAGAACCTCCTGGCGGCGCTGGCCAATGCCGCGAGGACCGGCGTCGTGGTGAAGGAGGAGGGGGGGATCTACCGTCTGCCGTAAACGACGGTTCAGGGCCGGTAGACGACACCGGCGAAGCGCTCGAGCTTCTCGAACCGGTGCTCGGCGTCGATGTACCGGACGGTGCCCGACCGCGACCGCATCACCAGGGAATGGGTGATCGCGCCGTCCTCGTCATACTGCACCCCCCGGAGCAGCGAGCCGTCTGTGATCCCGGTGGCGGCGAAGAACACGTCCTCCCCGGCCACCAGGTCGTTCGTGGTGAGCACCTTGTCGATGTCGAAGCCGTCGTCCAGGAGCTTGCGGCGTTCCTCGTCGTCTCGCGGATACAGACGGCTCTGGATCGCCCCGCCCAGGCACTTCAGCGCTGCGGCGGCGATGACGCCCTCCGGGGTTCCCCCGATGCCAAGCAGGAGGTCGATGCCCGACGATGGCCGGGCGGTGGCGATAGCCCCGGCAACGTCGCCATCGGTGATGAGGTAGGCCCGCGCGCCGGCCTCCCGGACCCGGGCGACGATCTCCTTGTGTCGGTCCCGGTCCAGGATGACCACGCCGATCTCCTCGGGGCGGACCCCCTTGGCCTTGGCCACCAGGCGAACGTTCTCCTCGGGTGACGCCGTCACGTCGATGACATCGGCCGCCTCCTGCCCGGCGGCCACCTTCTCCATGTAGACGGCGGCGCCGGGGAAGAACATGCTGCCCCGCTCGGCCAGCGCGATGACCGCCAGCGCGTTCGGCTGGCCGGTGGCGGTGAGGCGTGTCCCGTCGATGGGATCCACCGCGACGTCGACGGCGGGCCCACCTCCGTCGCCCACCTCCTCGCCGTTGTACAGCATCGGCGCCCGGTCCTTCTCGCCCTCGCCGATCACCACCGTGCCGTGCATCGACACCGTGTCGATCATGCCCCGCATGGCGTCCACGGCGGCCTGATCGGCCGCCTCCTTGTCGCCCCGTCCCACCCACCGTCCGGCGGCGAGCGCGGCCGCCTCGGTCACGCGGACCAGCTCGAGCGCCAGGTTGCGATCCGGCCTCATCTTGGTCATGGCGAGCGCCACCTCCGGGTGCGTGCGTCGGGCCTGGTCGGTTCGACCCCGAGATCCCCATCGTACGCCGACCCGTTCGCATGGTGTCCGGGGATGCCCTCCCGCAGGAGGCCCTGAGCCACGAACCAGTCGACGGTCCGGCGGAGGGTCTCCTCGAGCGGTGTGTAGACCAGACCAAGCTCCCGCGTCGCCTTCGATCCGTCGTACCGGTGACCGTGGAGGCCGGCTTTCACGACCTCCCGGCAGACCGGCGGGGTCCGCCCCATCGCGCGGGCCGACGCCTCCATCACGGCTGCGGCGGGCAGGACCGAGCGGCGGGGGGCGAACCAGGTCCTCGAGCGCCGTCCGGTGACACCTCGGAGGACATCCAGGGCCCGGCGGACCCTGACGGACGCCCCGGACAGGATGTAGCGCTCTCCGGGACGGCCGAGTTCGGCCGCCCGCACGTGCCCCAGGGCGCAGTCATCGACGTCGACGAACGAGAGCCAGGCGTCGAAGGCCAGGGGCAGCCGCCCCCTGGCCGCGGCGAGCAGGAGCCGGGCCGTGCCCGCGGCACGGCCCGGACCCTGCACCGACGAGGGATCGACGCACACCACATCGAGCCCGAGTTCGGGCCCTTGTTCCAGGACCAGTCGTTCCGCCTGGAACTTGGATCGCTCGTAGGCCGTGAGGAACCACCCTCGATGTGTCGTGTCCTCACGCCCCACGACTCCGGCCGGCTCGCCGATGGCCGCCGCCGAGGACGTGTGCACGAATCGCCGAACGCCGGCCCGCGCCGCCGCCTCAAGGACGTTTCGGGTCCCTACCACGTTGATCCGAACGAGCGGCGTCGGGTCGCGCAGGCAGGAGGCGTTCAGCCCGGCCGCGTGGAAGACCACCTCGCACCCGGCGGCCGCTCGGTGGAGCGCGTCGGGTTCGGCCACGTCACCGAGCGCCGGGCGCGCGCCCGCACTCGCGAGCGCGCCGGCGCTCGCCTCCGTATGCGAGAGGGCGACGACGTCCCACCCCCGCTGGACCAGCGCGCGCACCACGCCGCCGCCGACGAAGCCGGTCCCGCCCGTCACCAGCGCGGTCCCGGGCACCGCCGGTCAGCCGCGGTCGAACGGGGACGCGTTCCCGGCGAACCGGGCCAGGTACTCCACCGCCGACGCGACCGTGATGGCCGCCGCGGCCAGCATGGCCCACTGGTCCACGTACAGAGGCCCGACCGTCGATCCGGTTCGAAGGATGGCCAGGATGATGGCCACGAACTGGACGTTCGCCTTCAGCTTGCCCCAGATCGATGTCCGCATGACCGTGCCGTCGGCTGCAACCACGCCCCGGAGGCCCAGGATCAGCAGCTCGCGCCCGACGATGATGGCGGCGATCCATGCGGATGCCCGGCCTACCGACACGAGCGCGATCAGGACTCCAGATACGAGCAGCTTGTCGGCCGTCGTGTCCAGGAAGCCGCCGAGCGTCGTGGTTGCGGCCCACCGCCGGGCCAGGTAGCCGTCGAAGAAGTCCGTCGCGGCGGCGAACGTGAACAGGGCGGCGGCCACCCCGTACGCGTGATCGAACGGGTCGGACAGGAGGAGCCACATCACGATGGGGACGAGGATCACCCGCAGGTACGTGAGCAGTCGAAGGATCGATGCAGCCCTGGCTTCCCGTTCATCCACTCGGCGTGACCCCCGGCTCGACGTGACCCCCGGCAACCCTAGCAGCGGCCTCGCCCGCCGCGGCCCGTACGGCTTCGGCGGAATCGAGCCTGATAGCCCGGTCGGCCAGGGCTCGCGCCGATCCGAGGTCCGTCTCCCGAACCGCCCGCTTCACCCGTGGAACCGCGGGCGGCGCCGCCGACAGCTCCCGGACGCCCAACCCGACGAGGATGGGCACCGCGAGCGGGTCACCCGCGATCTCCCCGCACACGCCGACCATCCGTCCACGCGACGCGGCGCCCCGTGCCGTCATCCAGATGAGCCGAAGGACGGCCGGGTGCAGGGCGTCGGCGAAGCCGGCGACTCGTTCGTTGCCGCGCTCGGCCGCCAGCGTGTATTGCGTCAGGTCGTTCGTTCCGATCGAGAAGAAGTCCACGTCCGCCGCGAAGACCTCGGCGGCGAGCGCCGCCGCTGGGACCTCCACCATGATCCCCACCTCGAGGTTCGACGGGACCCGGCCGCCGGCGCCCTCGACCTCGTGTCGGGCTTCCTCAACGAGGGCCTTCGCCACGCGGAGCTCTGCGAGCGAGGTCACCATGGGGAACATCACCTTCACCGGATGATCCGCCGCGACCCGAAGGATCGCCCGCAACTGCGTCCGAAGGACGTCCGGGCGGGCCAGTCCGAGCCGGAGCCCGCGCAAGCCGAGGAACGGGTTCGCCTCCGCGGGCACCGGGAGATACGGGAGCGGCTTGTCCCCCCCGACGTCCAGGGTTCGAACGATCAGCGGACGGCCCCCCAGCGGTTCCGCGATGCTGCGATATGCGGCTTCCTGCTCCTGCTCGCTCGGCATCGCGTCCCGGCCGATGAACAGGAACTCGGTTCGAAGCAGCCCAACTCCTTCGGCACCGGCATCCAGCGCGGCTTCCACGTCGGCGGGCAGCCCCACGTTAGCCAGCACCTCGATCGACGTTCCATCTCGCGTGGTTGCAGGGCGGGCCGCCTCGGCCCGGGCGGCGGCCTCAGACGCCTGGAACGTCGCTGCCCGGCGCTCCGCCTCGGCCACGTGCGCCGGGTCCGGGTCGGGGCGGACCGTGCCTCGCTCGCCGTCGACGATCACGACCGCTCCCTCCGCGATCTCCAGGACTCCCCGGCCCAACCCGACCACGGCAGGGATCCCGAGGGAGCGGGCCAGGATCGCCGAGTGCGACGTGGGGCCGCCCAGTGCGGTGGCGATCCCCACCACGATCGCTGGGTCCAGTCCCGCGGTGTCGGCCGGGGTGAGGTCCGCGGCGATCAGCACGCCCCCGCCGGTGACCGACGGCCGGGCGCTCGCGTCCCCCAGCAGGTTGGCGAGCACCTGCGCACCAACGGCCTCGACGTCGGCGGCCCGCTCGCGAAGGTACGGGTCGTCCAGGGCTCGCCACATCCCCGCCACCCGATCGACGGCCTCTTTCCATGCCTGCCCTGCCCCGCGGCCTCCATCGAGGATCACCGACCGGGCCGGCGCGATGAGCTCCTCGTCCTCCAGGAACAACAGGTGAGCGTCGAAGATCGCGGCGCTCTGCTCGTCGGCCCGGGCGGCGACCGTCGCGCGAGTGGTCGAGATCTCCACTCGCGTGGCCTCGATCGCTGCCTCAAGCGCTGCCCACTCCTCCTTCGGCTCGCCGGCCGGCGCGGACGGGATCTCGATGTCCGGAGGCCGAACGTGCAGGGCCGGACCCACGGCGACCCCCGGCGAGGCGGGCAAGCCCGACAGCGTGCCGTCGACCGCGACGAACGCCGTCGCTTCGGCCGCCCCTGCGTCACCCCGAGCCGCCGCGGAGGACTGGCCCTCGTCATCGCCGAACCGATCGGCCGCAAGGGCTCCGATGGCGTCGATGGCCGCCTGGGCCTCCGGCCCCCACGCCACCACCTCGATCTGGTGGCCCTGGCGGACCCCCAGCGTGGCCACCGCATTCAGGCTCCTGGCGTTGGCCGGCCCCGCGCCGGTGGTGCGGTTGGTCACGCGGACGTCCGCGTCGAATCGCCCCGCGGTCTGGACGAACCGGGCCGCCGGCCTGGCGTGGAGTCCGAGCGGGTTCTCCACCAAGAGCCGAACGCTCGCGTGCGGTCCGGCCGCCTCTCCAGCGTCCGGAGCGGAGACCGAGTCGGCCGGCGACGGCGCCGGCATCCCGAGATGCGCGGCCTTGGGCCCGAGTCCTCCCCGGGCCTCCTCGGCGACTTCCGCGAGTGACTTCCCCAGCCTGGCCGCAACCGCGGCGGCCACGGCACCCTCGACGAACGGCGCCTCGCACAACAGGATCCGCTCGCGTCGATCGGTGGGCAGCATGTCCAGGGCCATCTCCGCCGAGAGGACGGCGCTGCCCAGGTCCATCAGGACGAGCACGCCATCATCGGACCAGACGCGATCGATTGCCCGCATGACGAGGACCGCGTCGGTCCCCATCGGCCGGTCGGGCATGTCGAGGCCGCCCACCGGTTCCAGGCGCACGTCCGCCCCGCCCATCTCGCGCGCCAGCTCGGCCACGCCCTCGGCGACCTTCGCGCTGTGCGAGACCAGGACGATGCCGATCACGTGATCACCGGATCCTCGCCCAAAGCCTCCCGGCCGGTGGTGGGCGGGTCACCTTCACGACAATCCGTAGGCCCGGTACAGGAGCTCGATCGGATGGACGGAGGGGATCCCCGTCGCCCGGGTGATCTGCCATCGGCAGGTCTCGCTGTCGCACGCGGCGACCTCGGTCGCCACCTCCGTGACCTGACGGAACAGCGGAGCACCCACCTGCATGGCGATGTCGTACTTCTCCGTCTTCAGTCCGTACGTTCCGGCCACGCCGCAGCACTCGACATCGCTGTCCACCACCTCCAGCCGGGGGATCAGCCCGAGGAGCTCGATCGCCGGCTTGCCGATACCGTGCCCTCGCTGCTGGCACGGAGCGTGATAGGGGACTCGCATGTCGAGTGGCCGGAAGTCGGTTCGTAGGGCTCCGCGCTCGTGCAGGTCCAGCAGGAACTCGCAGATGTCGAACATGTGGGCCGAGACCGTTCGGAGGTCCCCGTCGTCCTCAAGCTCGAGGATCTCGCGGGCCTCTCGTTTCAGCATCAGCCCGCAGCTGGTCGAGGTGGCCACGATGTCGTAGCCGCGCCGAGCATACGGCTCGAGGCGCCGGGCGAGCTTGCGGACGTACCGCCGCGCGTCGTCGAACAGCCCGTTCGACTGCAGCGGCAGCCCGCAACAGTCCTGCCGGGGGACGATCACCCGGAAGCCGTTGTGTTCCAGGACGGCCACGGCCATCTGCCCGACCCGAGGCTCGAAGTGGTTCGCGCTGCATCCGTGGAAGTACACGACGGCCTTGGTGGCCCGGGTGAGCGGGGGGTGGCGGCGGGCCCACGACTGGAACGTCCGGCTGGCGAACAGCGGCATGGGCGCCTTCCGGTGGACCCTGAGGGTTCGCTCCAGCAGCCACCGGAACGCGCCATTCTTGAGGAAGAAGTTGGCCATGGGGGCGAGCGGCGTTCCCACCCTGCCCATGGAGTTCGGCCGGGCGATGATCCGGTCCCGAAGGGGGATCCCGCGCTGGGCCTTCATCTTCGCCCGAGCCTGGGAGTTGATCTCGGCGATCTTCACGCCCTGGGGACACACCGTGGTGCAGATCCCACATCCGGAGCAGTAGTCGAGGGACGCGTCGGGCGAGCCGTCGTCGGTGCGGAACCGCTCGAGCTGCGGCCCGACGTACTTCGGCCCGGGGAAGAGCGGCGTGACGTTCGACACCGGGCAGAACGTTTCGCAGATCGTGCACTTCACGCAATGGTCCAGCGACCCCCGGACCCACTCCATCGTGTCCATCAGGACGTTCCCTCCACGATCGCGGATGCGACGGCGAACCCCGATGCCAGGGCCAGGCCGTTGCCGGACAGCTCCTTCCACGGCTCGGCGCCCCCGAGAGCGGCGCCGGCGGCGAAGAGATTGCGAAACGCCACGCTTCCCTCGAGGTCGAGCGGCCGTAGGCGCTCGTCCACCGAGATCCCAGCCCGGGCCAGAGGCTGGTGGTCGAAATACCGCGGGACGAACCGAGGCTCACCGGCGGCGGGGACTCCCGACACCGCCAACCCGAACACCGACTCGTGGACCTCGCCATAGGAATCGAGGAACAGACCACCCTCGGCGAACCCCCCCGTCGCCAGCACGAACCACCTGGCCTCGACGGGCGTTGGGCGGGCCGCTGCCGACTGGATGACCACGTGGGTCACCACGCCGTCGTGCGTCTGCGCGCCCGCGGCCGTCGAACCCAACAGGAGTCGGCCTCCCGCGTGGACGAACGCGTCGCGCAGCGCGTGGAACAGCCGGATGCCGGCCACCGATGGCGGCAGCGTCGGCACCTCGAACACCGTCCGTCCCAGGCGATCCTGGAGATCGAGCCAGGTCGTTCGGTGCTCGTGGAGGCCGAGCACCGACGGGAACCCCACCGACTCGCCGGGCTCGAGCTTCGGAAGGAGCTCGGCCGCCACCACCGATCGGAACTCCCGGTCCTCGAACATCCGCGCGTAGCCGACCGAGCTCACGTCGGCTTCAGCGCCGGGATCATTGAGCTGCACGGCCCGGGCGTCCACGGTCACGCCGGTCGGCAGCTTGGCCTGAGACAGGTTCTCGGCGAGGAGCCGGGGATAGAAGTCCTTCAGGGCCCGAAGGCCGGCGAACGCGAACCGGCCCCCCGACCGCAGGTCCCCGGCGGCCATGGCCTCCGGGACGACCGCCGATGGCTTGGGCACTCCAACGGCGGTGGGAAGCAGGAGGTTCTCCTCGATGGTACCGACGTAGGCGAGCGAGGGCAGGAGTGCTCGGAGCCAGTCGGCGCTCGCCGACACCGTTGCTGCCGGCAGCCGTGCGTAGGGATGGTTCGGTCGCTCGGCCACGAAGGAGTCGAGCGCGGCGGTGGGGCGTTCCACCAGGTCGGGGGCGTAGCCCAGCACGTCGATCGTCGGGGGGGACAGATGCGTGGCGCCCGGTCCCTTCGCCACCACGGTGGTTCGAAGGCCAGCCTGGGCCAGGCGGACGCCCGCGGTCAGCCCGGCAAGTCCCGCCCCGACCACCACGACGTCTCGATTCATGCGGCGCCCACCCAGGCACCCGGGAGGTGAGCGATGTCGAGGATCCCCTGGAAGATCCAGTCGTCCAGCCTGGCCTGGCGGAGCTGGTCGCCGTGAAGGATCGGCTGGACCCCTTTCCACCGTTCCTGGACGAAGTCGAGCAGGGAACGGTTGGCGGTCTCCCCGGCCATCTTCTCCACCTGGTGCAGGATCCCGGTGGCCCGGTAGATGCAGAAACCGCCCTGGCAGGGTCCCATCCCCAGCCGGATCGTCCGGCGGATGTCGTCGAGGTCGATCGTCTCGCGGCGCACCATGGCCGCCTCGAGGCGACGGCGGGGAACGAGCTCGCATTCGCAGATCAGCTGGTCCTCGTGAAGGGTGGTCTCCCGGCGCTCCACCCGCGAGCCGAGCCAGTAGTACCGACCCTGCTCGGAATCGGGCAGGGGTTCGTCCGCGGTGCGGCACGGCTGGTCAACGCCGACCTCTGCGCACAGGGCGTCGACGGTATCCTCGGCCATCAGCCGGAACGTGCAGAACTTCCCCCCGGTGATCGTGAGGAACCGCTCCACGCCGTCTCGCTGCCGGTGGTTCAGCAGCGTGTGGGCCCGAGTGACGTCTCGCGTGTCGGCTCCCTCGGGCCTGTCCTGGTACAGGGGCCGGACCCCGCCCCATACCCGGAGCGCTCGGGCCCGGCGGAACCCCGGGACCAGGTTCTCGCCCGCATCCATCATCTTCTGGACCTCGTCCCGGTTGATCTGCCAGTCGTCGGGGTCGGCCACCTTCTGATCCGTCGTCCCGATCACCGAAACGGTGCGGATCGGAACGATGATGTCGCCGTCGGCCGGCATCTCGCACCGGTTGACCACCGTGTTCACCAGCCGGTGGTTCATGGCGATCATGATGCCCTTGCCCGGGAGCACGGTTACCTCGCAGCCCGCCATGGCCGCGATCCGCCCTGCCCACGCCCCCGAGGCGTTCACCACGTAGTCGGCGT
>Ga0307278_10001238_pt1 | contig 12724 bp, 12 predicted proteins | sample ER_DNA_117_FD_194482 | JGI IMG/M metagenome (GOLD analysis project Ga0307278, IMG submission 194482) | Bulk soil microbial communities from the East River watershed near Crested Butte, Colorado, United States - ER_DNA_117 | ecosystem: Environmental > Terrestrial > Soil > Floodplain | place... | reverse complement strand
GCCGCGCTGTTGCCGATGGCCGTGCCCAGCAGCAGGCCCCGCAGGGTCTCGATGAAGGGGGTGAAGGGCTGGTACTCGGCGAACCAGCGCAGGGCGGTCGGCATCGATTCGGTGGGGACGAACCCGCTGCCCAGGAAGGGCAGGAGCATCAGGGGCATAGGCAGGTTGCTGGCCGCCTCGACGGTCTTGCTGACCAGGCCGCAGGCGACCGACAGCCAGGTGATGGCGAGGGTGATCATGGCCAGGACGCCGACCGCCGCTGTCCACTCGACGGGGCTGGCGGTGGGCCGGAACCCGATGAGCAAGGCGACCGCGAGGACGATGGCCAGGCTGGCGGCGGTCTGGGTCATGGCGCTGACGACGTGGCCGGTCAGGATGGAGGGCCGGAAGATCGCCATGGTCCGGAAGCGGGCGATGATGCCCTCGGTCATGTCCATGGCGACCGAGATCGCCGTTCCCTGGGCGACCCCGGCCACGGCCATGAGGAGGATCCCCGGAGTGACATAGGCGAGGTAGCCGGCGCGGCTGCCACCCGGGCCGCCGAGCCCGGCGCCCAGGGTGCCGCCGAAGACGTAGACGAATAGCAGCAGGAAGACGACCGGGATGCCGGCGACCATCAGGGTCAGGGTCGGGTAGCGCCACATGTGGCGGAGGTTGCGGCGCAGCATCGTCCTGGAGTCGCGCACCGCGTAGGCGGGGGTGCTCATGGCAGGGTTGCCCTTTCCTTGTCGGGTTGGCCGGTGAGGGCGAGGAAGACGTCGTCGAGGTCGGGCAGGTGCACGGAGAGGCTGTCGACCTCGACCGACGCCCCGTCGAGCTGGTCGAGCAGGTCGCGCAGCGACCGGACGCCGCCGTCGCTGGGGACCTCCAGGGTGAGCGCGTCGTCGTCGCGGGCCGACGCCCCCAGGGCGCGGGCCGCCGACTCCAGTCCCTCCTGGTCGGCGAACTGCAGGCGGACATGGCCGCCGGCGACGCGGCGCTTGAGCGTCTCGGGGGCACCCTCGGCGATCAGCCGCCCGTGATCCAGGACCGCGACCTGGTCGGCGAGCTCGTCGGCCTCTTCCAGATACTGGGTGGTGAGGAAGATCGTGACCCCAGCGGCCACCAGCTCGCGGATGATCTGCCACATGGTGCGGCGGCTGCGCGGGTCCAGGCCGGCCGTCGGCTCGTCCAGGAAGATGATGCGCGGGTCGCCGACCAGGGTCATCGCCAGGTCCAGCCGGCGCAGCATGCCGCCGGAATAGGTGCCGGCCGGCTTCCTGGCCGCCTCGACCAGATCGAACCGGTCCAGCAGCTCGGTCGCCCGCCGCCTGCCCTCCGCCCTGTCCAGATGGCGCAGGTCAGCCATCAGGAGCAGGTTCTCCTCGCCGGTGAGCAGCTTGTCCACCGCCGAGAACTGGCCGGTGACACCGATGACCGCGCGCACCGCATCCGGTTCCTGGGCCAGGTCGTGGCCACCGACGGCTACCTCGCCCGCGTCGGCGCCGATCAGGGTGGACAGGATCTGCACCATGGTGGTCTTGCCGGCGCCGTTGGGGCCGAGCAGCGCAAAGATCGTCCCCTCGGCGACCTGCAGGTCGATGCCGTCGAGAACGACCTTGTCGCCGAATGACTTGCGCAGTCCGGCGACCGCGATCGCGGACCGAGCGGTGGGACTGGTCATGTCTCGTCCTTTCCGGTGTCGTTCGCGACGGAGCGGTTGATGGTGATGTCCCCGAAGGAGGTGCGGGCGCGGACCTCGACCGCGTCCTCGCCCGGTCCGGGACGCTCGGCGGCGTCCAGGTCGTTGTGCACGTTGCCGAAGCGCGTGTTGAGGTCCAGCCAGGCGGCGACCCCGTCGCGGATCCCGATCTCGACCTTGCCGAATGCGGTTTGGGCGAGGACGGCGCCATGCGCGACCTCGCCGAGGCGGACGTCGCCGTTGGCGGACTTCGCGGCAACCGTCTCGCGCGCCCGATCAACCGAGATCCGGCCGTTGGCCGCGTTCACCTGCAGGTTTCCGGTGACCTCGCCGATCCAGGTATCGCCGTTGGAGTTCTTGACCACCGCCGCGCCGTCGATGTGGTCGATCCTCACGGAGCCGGAACCCGTGGTGAGCTCGGCATCGCCGTCGGCCCGCTCCACGGTGAGGTCGCCGACGCCGGTCCGGAGTTGCACCGCCCCCGCCTGGTCGAGCTGGATATCGCCGACGCCGGTCTTGTAGCGGCACTCGCCGAGGCGACCCTGGCAGCGCAGTGCCACCACCCCGGTCTCACCTCGCAGGTGTGAGCCCGCCGGCAGCTCGACCTGCACGTCGATCGACTCGCCGCCCCCGCGCCAGGTGAACTGCCTCCAGCTCTTGGGTGCCTTGATCAGCAGCCTGCCGCCGGCGTACTCGACGCGGGTCTGCTCGGCGGCGGTCACGTCGGCCTTCTTGGCGGCGTCGCTCGGGTGCACCTCGACCATGGTGTCGGTGCGGTCGCTGGCCACGATCCGGAGGTCACCGACGCCCAACTCGACGGTGACGGAGATCGGTTCGGGAGTATCGAAGGTAGGCATCTGCAGTTCCTCTGGTGAGTTTGGCTAGCGCGCCCAGCCCGTGTAGCGCTGCGCGCTCTGAGAGGCGCGTCGTTCGGGTCGACGGGACGGGCCGGTTCGTTCCAGGGCGGCGGCGGCCGCTCGCACGAGCCAGGCGTTGACCGACAGCCCTTCGCTCGCGGCTGCCTGCTCGATCCGGGCCTTGAGGTGGTCGGGCATACGGAGATTGATCCGCGACATCGTGCCCTCGTCGCCCTCTGGGAAAGCGGGAGGCCGGTCGTCGGGGTGCTCGGCCAGGTCGTCGGCGGACGGGTCGGCCGGCGGTGGTGTCACCACGAACTCGGGGTCGCGTCCGCGCAGGCGCAGCTCGACCGATCCCGGCGCGAGCTCGGTGGTGATCTCCTCCACCGCCGCCGCCAGCGCGTCCTGCAGGGTGAGACGGATCGCCGCCTCCAGCGGCGCAACCAGCCGCTCGGCCAGCGCCCGAGCCTCGTCGCCGCCGGCCTCGGCGGCGACCGCGAGCTGGCGGTTGAGGTTCTCGACATACAGTTCCAGGTTCATGGCATCACTTTGGCACCACTTGTGGTGCCATGTCAACTTCTATCAGTGCCATAGCGGTGCCAGCACGTTGAGCCAAGGGCAAATGACGGCATGCCGACCCATGTCGCCCTGCTGCGCGGGATCAATGTCGGCGGCCGCAACAGGGTCGCCATGGCCGACCTGCGTGAGGTTGTGCCGGGCCTGGGCCACACCGAGGTGGCGACCTACATTCAGAGCGGCAACGTGGTCTTCACCAGCGAGGAAGCCGACACCGCGACGATCGTCGCGGCGCTCGAGCGCGCCATCGCCGAGCAACTCGCGCCGCCGCCGGCGGTCGGCTCGGTCGGGCCGAAGAAGCGGTAGAGCACCTGGGCGACACAGGCTGGCTTGGGCCCGGCGTCGCAGTCGATGGTGACCGCGAGGGTGACCTGGAACCCCGACGGCACCGGTTCGACCTTCTCGACGACTGCCGTGAGCCGGGCCCGCGACCCGACCGGCACGGGTGCGGGGAAGCGGGCCTTGCCCAGCCCGTAGTTGATCGCCTGGGCCGCGTCGTGGACCTGCAGGAGCTCGTCGAGGAGGGCGGGGACGAGGGACAGGGTGAGGTACCCGTGGGCGATGGTCTGGCCGAAGGGGCCGGTGGCGGCGCGTTCGGGGTCGACGTGGATCCACTGGTGGTCGCCGGTGGCATCGGCGAACAGGTTGACCTGCTGCTGGGAGACCTCGTGCCAGGGACCAGGTCCGAGGACGGTGGTCTCCAAGGCGGGCAGGTCCGCGACGGCCACGGTGTGCACGCGTCTCACCTCTTTCTGTGGGTGCCGGCCGTGTCGACGTCGGCGCCTTCCTCGGCCTTGAGGAAGGCGGCGACCATCGCGGCGATTCGTGCCGGTCGTTCCAGCAGGAACAGATGGCCACCGCCCCGCACGACGTGCAGCCGCGCATGCGGGATGCAGCGGGCGAGGATGCGTCCGTTGACCAGCGGGACGATCGGGTCGTCGTCGCCGGCCACCACAAGGGTCGGCTGCCGCAGCGTCCGCAGCCATGACAGGCTGGTCCACCCCATGATGGCGTAGAGCTGGCCGAGGTAGCCCCACATCGAGGGCCGTTCGATGAACCGCGCGACCGAGCCGTGCAGCAGCGCGTCCGGGTCGCGGCGCGCCTCGCCGCCGTAGATGCGCCCGGCGACGCGCCGGTAGTAGTCCGGCTGGTAGTAACGCCGCGGCGTGGCCAGCGTCAGCAGGACATCCGGCGACCCTGGTACGCCGCCGAGGCCGGGGCCGGTTGCGGCGAGCACGAGCCGTCGTACGCGACGCGGTGCCTGGTGGGCGAGCTGCTGGGCGATGACCCCGCCGAGGGAGACGCCGAGCACGTCGACCTGGTCGTAGCCGAGTGCGTCCAGCGTCCGTTCCACCGTGCGCGCCACGCCACGTGGCCGCCGCGGCCAGCGGTACGGGGTGGACTCCCCGACACCGGGGGCGTCGAAGCTGAGCACCTGTATGCCGCGGGCGGTCAGCTCCCGCTCGAACGGCCGGGCCAGCTCCAGGCTGGCCCCGAGCCCGGTGATCAGCAGCAGCGGCGACCCCGAGCCGCGCACCGAGGTGCGCAGCCGGACGCCGTCGACGTCGACGAACCGGATCGTGGGCTGCTCAGGTGAAGGCGCCGACACCGGTGATGTCTCTGCCGACGATGAGCGTCTGGATGGTTTCGGTGCCTTCATAGGTGTGGATCGCCTCGATGTCGGCCATGTGCCGGATGACGTGGAAGTCCAGCAGGATGCCGTTGCCGCCGAGCAGGTCGCGGGCCTCCAGGATCACCTGCCGGGCCTTTCGGGTGTTGTTCATCTTGGCGATCGCGGCGATGGTGTCGGTGAGCTTGCCCTCCTCGATCAGCCGGCCCAGCCGCAGGCAGTACAGCTGCATCGAGCAGACCTCGGCGAGCATCTTGACCAGCTTGTCCTGCACGATCTGGAAGCTCACCAACGGCTTGCCGAACTGCTGGCGCTGGCCGCAGTACGCCACCGCGCAGTCGTACGCGGCGGTCGCGTGGCCGAGCGCCCCCCACGCGACCGCGTTGCGGGTGCCAGCCAGCACCCGGCCGGTGTCCTTGAAGCTGTTCGCGCCGGGCAGCCGGCTCCCCTCCGGCACCCGCACATCGGTCAGGGTGATCTCGGCCTGCCACACCGCGCGCAACGAGCCCTTGCCGTCGATCCGCCGCGCGTCGTAGCCGGGGGTGCCCTTCTCGACCAGGAAGCCCTTGACCTGCTTGTCGGCGGCGTCGCGGGCCCACACGACCACGACGTCGGCCAGGGTGCCGTTCCCGATCCACTTCTTGGCCCCGTTGATCACCCACTCCTCGCCGTCGCGGCGCGCCGACGTCTCGAGCGCGACCGAGTCCGACCCGTGCAGCGGCTCGGTGAGCGCGAATGCGCCGAGCTTCTCCAGCGTCGCCATGGGCGGCAGCCAGCGCTGCTTCTGCTCCTCGGAGCCGAGCATGGCGATCGACTGCATCGCCAGCCCGGCCTGCACCCCCAGGAACGTGCCGAGGCTGCCGTCGCCGCGGTTGAGCTCGAGATGCACCAGCCCGCTGGCGATCGGGCTCATCGGCGGGCAGCCGTACCCGTCGATGCCGTCGCCGACGATGCCGAGCTTGCCCATCTCCTGGATCAGCGGCCACGGGAACTCCGCACTCTCCCAGTAGTCGTTGATGACCGGCAGCACCTGGTCGTCGACGAAGTCGCGGGTGCGCCGCCAGTAGTCCCGTTCCTCGCGGGTGAGCTGGTCGCCGATCCGGAAGTAGTCGGTGCCGAGGGATCGGCCGATGCCCTCGTACATGCTCCCGCCCCTCTCAGCTGTCGAAGACGTAGGTGCCGGGCGCCTCGACCAGTGGGCGCAGCCCACCGCCGCCGAGCTTCGCTGGCGCCCGCCTCTCAGGGCCGCAGCGCTCGCCGAGCCACGCCGACAGGTCAGACCACCAGCTGCCTTCTTGGGTCTCGGCGGTCCTCAGCCACTGCTGCGCGTCGGCCGGGTTGTCCTTGTTGGTCTGGTAGCTGGCCTTGGGGTTGTCCGGCGGGTTGACCAGCGCGGCGATGTGGCCGCTGGTGGAGAGGATGAAGCGGCTGTCGCCGCCGAGCAGCTGGGTGCTGCGGTAGCAGTTCTGCCACGGCGTGAGGTGGTCGGCGATCCCGGCGACGACATAGGAGTCCACCTCGATCCGGGAGAGGTCGATCGGGAGGCCGAGCACGGTCAGGGCGCCGGGTGTGACAAGGTGGTTCTCCATCGCGAGGTCGACGAAGTCGGCGTGGAGCTTGGCGCTCATCCGCGTGGTGTCGGCGTTCCAGAACAGGATGTCGAAGGCGGGTGGCTTCCTGCCGAGCAGGTAGTTGTTCACCCAGTAGTTCCAGATCAGGTCGTCCGGACGCAGCCACGCGAACACCTCGGCCAGCGCCCGCCCGTCCAGGTAGCCGCGGCGTCGGGAGAGCGCGACGGCCGCCGCGGCCAGGCGCCGGTCCGCCAGCGCGGCGGGCGTCCCGGCCCGGGCGTTGTCGAGCACGGTGACCGCCAGCGTGACCGCGGCGAGCCGGTCCTGCCGCCCGGTGCCAGCCAGGCAGGCCGCGGCGATGCTGGCGATGATGCCGCCGGAGCAGATGCCGGCCAGCGCCGTGCGCTCCGCGCGGCTGATCCGCTCGACCGCGTCCAGCGCCTCCAGCACCGCCTGCACGTAGGTGCCCAGGTCCCAGTCGGCATGGCGGGCGTCGGGGTTGCGCCAGGAGATGAGGAACATCTGCTGTCCCTGCTGCACCAGGTACTCCACCAGGCTGCGGCCCGGGGCGAGGTCCAGCGCGTAGTACTTGTTGATCGTCGGTGGCACGATCAGCAGCGGGACCTTGCGGACCCGCTGGGTCTGCGGTCGGTACTGGAGCAGCTCGAACACCTCGGTGCGCAGCACCACCGCGCCCGGCGTGACGGCGATGGTGCGGCCCACCTCGAACGCCGACCGGTCCACCATCTCCGGGACGCGCGGCGCGGTGGCCAGGTCGCCCACGAGGTTGCGCCCACCGCGCAGGAAGTTCATGCCGGCGGTGTCGACGACCGCCTTCGCCGACGCTGGATTCACCAGCGGCAAGTTGCTCGGCGAGAGCGCCGCCACCAGGTTCTCCACCAGGAAGCGCGTCCGCCGCTCGTCCCGCCAGCCCAGCGCGGCGTCACCGACGAGCTGCTCGGCGGTCTGCCCGGCGGCCTGATACGCCTGCACGATGCGGCGCAGCAGCGGGTTCTCCGTCCACGCCGGGTCGTTGAACCGCCGGTCCCGCTTGGACGGGGCGACCGTCGAGGTGCCGACACCGATGCGGGCCAGCTCGGTGGCCAGGCCGGCGAGCCGGCGACCGGTCGTGAGCGGGCGGCGGGCGAGGTGGAACGCGAACCTCGCCGTCGACCGGTCCGGGGCGAAGCGGCGCAGCGGGCCCAGTGCCGCCTCGACCAGTAGCGCATCGAGCGGTGCGGCCTGCTCGGCGACGTCGTCGGAGACGGGTTGGCTGCTCGGTTCGGTCGTCATGTGGTGTCCCTGATCGGCGAGCGGTCCGCAAGTCGGGTCAGGATGTCGCTGGTGACCGCCTCGGGCGGCTGGTCGGCGTCGACCTCCAGCAAGATGCCACGGTCCCGGTAGTAGGCGATGAGCGGGCTGGTGGCCCTGGTGAACACGTCGAGCCGGTGCCGGATCACCGCTGCCGTGTCGTCGCCGCGGCCTTCCTGGGCGGCACGGTCGAGCAACCGCCGCACGAGCACGGCCTCCGGCGCGGACAGGGAGACCACGGCGTGCAATGTCAGCCCCAGCCGGGCACCGAGCGCTGCCGCGGCGGTGGCCTGGGGGAGGGTCCGCGGGAACCCGTCCAGGATGTAGCCGCCGCGGGCGACCGCGGCGACCACCACCGGGGTGAGGACGTCGAAGACGATCGCGTCGGGCACCAGGTCGCCCCGACGCTGGTACGCCGCGATCTCGCGGCCGGCGGGGGTGCCCGCCCGCGCGTCGGCCCGCAGCAGCTCCCCGGCCGAGACGTGCTGCACCCCGAGCCGGTCGGCGAGCCGCGCGCCTTGGGTCCCCTTGCCCGCGCCAGGGGGCGCGAGCAGTAGCAGCCTCATCGCTCGCCCAGGTCGGCCGGTGGGACGATCTCCCGCTTGAGGATCTTGCCGGTGGCCGTCTTCGGCAGTGCCTCGACGATCCACACCTTGCGCGGGTACTTGTACGCGGCGACCTGCGCCTTGACGTGGTCGCGCAACGCCTCGGCCGTGACGCTGGCGCCCGGTTTGAGCACGACCGCCGCGCCCACCTCCTCGCCCAGCTCGGGGTGGGGCAGGCCGATCACTGCGGCCTCGGCCACCGCAGGGTGCTCGTACAGCACCTCCTCGACCTCCCGCGGGTAGACGTTGTAGCCGCCGCGGATGATCAGGTCCTTCTTCCGGTCGACGATGGCGAAGTAGCCCTCCTCGTCGACCCGGCCGATGTCGCCGGTGCGGAACCACCCGTCGGGGATCGCCTTGGCCGTCTCCTCGGGGCGCCGCCAGTAGCCCTTCATCACGTTGTGGCCGCGGATTACGATCTCGCCGACCTCGCCCTGGGGGACCTCGACCCCCTGCTCGTCGACGACCCGCATCTCCACTCCCCGGATTGGTGTGCCGATCGTGCCCGGCTTGCGCTCCCTGTCCGGGTGGTTGAACGAGGCAAGCGGCGAGGTCTCCGACAGCCCATATCCCTCGAGCACGGGGCAGCCGAATGCCTCCTCGAAGCCGCGCAGCACCTCGACCGGCATCGCGGCGCCGCCGGAGACGCCCAGTCGCAGCGCGGACACGTCATATGCCGCCCGGTCCGGACTGTGCAGCAACGCCGTGTACATCGTCGGCACGGCCATGAACACCGTCGCGCGGTGCCCGGCGAGGATCTGCAGCGCCCGCACGGGGTCGAACCGTGGCAGCAGGCTCAGGGACGCCCCCGACGACACCGCGGCGTTGAGCGTGCACGTCTGCCCGAAGGAGTGGAACAGCGGCAGCCCGCCGAAGATCACGTCCTCGGGGGTGAGCCGAAACAGGTCGGTCCGCCCTACCTCGGTGTTGCGGGCAAGGTTGGCGTGGGTGAGCTCGGCGCCCTTCGGCTGGCCGGTGGTGCCCGAGGTGTAGAGGATCACCGCGGTATCGTCGTCGGCTTGCTCGGCCACCTCTCGGGCGGACGGCGCGGACGCCAGGGTCTCGCCGAAGCTGGCAGGATCGACGACCAGCGCTTCGGTCTCGGCCCGCTTCGCGCCGGCCGATGCCTCGTCGGCGAACCCGTGCCAGGCGAACATCAGCGGGGCGCCGGAGTCGCCAAGGTAGTAGGCGACCTCCCGCGCCTTCAGCAGCGGGTTCATCGGTACGACCACCCCACCGGCCCGCAACACGCCGTAGTAGACCACCGCGAACTCCGGGGTGTTGGGCAGCATCACCCCGACCCGGTCGCCCGGCAGAATCCCGCGGTCGCGGAGCAGCCCGGCAGCACGGGCGCTCGCCTCGTCGAGCTCCCGGTAGCTCATCGCGTCCTCGCCGAGGCGCACCGCCGGCCGGTCGCCATGCTGGCCGGCCGTTCGTGTCAGGATCGATGCAAGGTTCATCGCGACCGTCCCGATGGCGGGGATTCGTCCTGCCAGAGAGGGTAGTTCCATGGCGCGTCCCTGCCTAGTTAGGCGCCGTCCGATTGGGTCGGGTCGGCAGGCGCCCGAGCCGCGCTCATCGCGTGGATCGCCCTGGTGAGCTCGAGGATCTGGTTGGACAGGTGGAGCAGCTCCTCGTTTTGCTGTTCCTCGTCCTGGATCGTCTGCCACTGGTGGTCGGCCAACACCTGGCGCTTCTCGCGGCGCGGTTCTGGCTGATCATCATCGACCCGGCGAACCGCGTGATCTGGTCGGCGACCCGGTTCTCCAGGTGCTGCCTGCGCGCTCGGGCGTGCTGGAGCAGCGCCGGATTGACTGGTAGTGGGAGCGGCCTTGCGCTCACGCTGTCCTCCTTCCGATCTCGGCCCGCCACAGCCGGGCCGACGGTTCGGGGTAGGGCCAAGTGGATGGAGCCGATCGATATCGCGGGCAGCAACGCGGATGGTGCCGTCGCTTCACGGCTCGATGGTCACCGGTCGGCCGGTGGCCGTCTGCCACAGCGCGGTGATGGTGGACCAGCTCGGGGTTGGCACGGCGGCGGCGGGTGAGTAGCCGGGCGCGTGTGGTGGGATGCGCACCCGCAGCGCCCTGGGGAGGATCCGGAACCGGATCGGCGGGTCCAGCAGCATCGCCTCCCCGTCGATACCGATCTCGACGGGCTGGCCCGACCGTATCTCGAAGGTGGTGTCGGTCCATTCCACCCAGCCGCGAGGGCGTCGGGTCCGCCCGGAGGCTTGCATCCGCGCGAACCTCGCGGTGTCGCCGGGGGACTGGAGCCGTGCGGTCACGATGCCAAGGGTCTCGGCGTCGAGGCGGCGCCTGGACCCAAAGCCCTCCGCATGGCCCAGCTCATACCGGTTGTTGGAGACCATGATGAGGTGGGCGGAGGGTTGCTCGGTCCCGTCGGGCCCGGTGAACCGCAGATCAGACGGCGCGGCGTGCGGGCCGAGCAGCTCTGGCAGCAGTTCCAGGGCGGTGGCGACCTTGTGGTCGCGGTAGTCGGGGGACTGCACCAGCTTGGCGTACAGGCCCATGGTGGTGTTGTTGACGAACACCCGGTCGTCGACCAGGCCCAGGTCGATGCGCCGCTCCACCGCCGCCCCGAAGGCGTCCAGGGCGCCCACGTCGTCGTCGCGGTCCAGCCCCCGGCACCAACGGTCGGCGATGACCCTGGCGCAGTTCCTGGACGAGTGGCTCGCCTGGCGGGAGAGCAACGGTAACCCATCTCGCCGGCCACCCTGCGGGGTGGCCGTGCCCGTCAGCGCGGTGCGCCCGGTAGAAGGGTTGCACGTCGAGCTGGTCGACACGTCAAAGACGAACCAGGCCAGGTGATCGTTGGGCAGCCAGTCGCGCAGGTCGGGAGGCAGCAGGAAGGGCTGGCCGCGGCGAGCTCTCGACGACGGCAGCCGTCAGGCTCGCCGCGCCCGGTCCAACCACAGGTAGCGGACCGAGTCCGCGCTGAAGTGGACTCCCTGTCCGTCGTGGTCGCCATGCCGGGCGGCCAGCTCGGCAACCGGAGGCAGCGGGTCCAGATCGAACCACAGCGCGTCCGCGGGTCGCCCACCTTGTTCGAGCACGCGGCTGAGCACCGCGTGCGGACCGTCGGTGCGTAGGTTGCCGTGCCGCTGGGGATACCAGCCGGCGGTGCCGGTGTGCAGGTCCAGGTTGGGGCGGCACACCAGCTCCAGCACGTCGCCGGCGTGGCGTGTCCAGGTCGGCCAGTCGCCGGCCAGCGCGCGACTCGCCCAGGCCGCTTCGGTATGCGCCTCCAGGTTCGCCCACACGTCGTGGTCGAACAGGGTCAGCTCGCGGATCCAGGCGGCGATCGGGCGCAGGTCGGACGGCTGTGGGCGCAGCCGCTCGTTGCGGCGCGCCCGTGCTGTCGGGTAGTAGGTCGCCGGCCCCCACCACATCTGGTCGACCTGCAGCCGCTGCAGCGCCTCCAGCAGCCGCCCGGCCTGGCCCGTGTTGGCGGTAGTGACGAATACGTTGCAGCCGGCCCGCAGCCCCGCCGCATGCACCCGCTGGACCGCCAGGCAGGTCTCGACCCATGCGCCGGGTCGGTTGACCTGCTGGTCGTGCTCTGTGCCGATGCCGTGGAAGGCCACCCACACCGTGGTCGTCCCCAGCGTCGCGGCGGCCGCCAACAGCTCCCGCCAGTCCTCGCGGACGGCCAGCGGCACTCCGGTGGTGGCCAGTGGCTCGAACTCGGCTGCGCCGACATGGTCGGCGAACAGCCGCAGCAGCTCCGCCGCCTGGGGATGGGCGGCCAGCTCGTGCATCGGGTAGGCGCCGAAGCCGAGCCCGTGCGCGTCGCAGAACCGGTGGGCCTGCTCCAACACCCAGGCGACGTCCTCGACCGGCATCGCCTGGTAGGGGACGCCCTGCGCCCAGCAGTGCCGGCACACCGTGGGACAGCCCACCACCTCGACCTGCAGCCAGAGCTCGGCGACCATCGTGCCCGCCAGTATCTGCCCGAGGTCGTGGGGTGTCAGGCGACTTTATGCCGGCCTCCCCACCAGCCCTCCCGGTCCTGGTCCATAGCACGCCAGCGACCGACCCTGACGGCTCTGGAACACCTACCAGAGCGCCGTCACAGACCGTTTCCGCAACACGCTGGTACGCGTCAATAGTTGTGCGCCCAACGCAAGGGTGGCGCCGAAGGTTGCCGCGTAGCAGCTCTGCCGGTGCGGGGCCGATCAGTCCTGCAGTGGAAGGTCAGGATCGCCTGGCCGGTGATCTGCCCGCCGGGCAACGCGTAGGTGGCCACGCACTGGGCCTCGGCGCGCGCCACCGAGGTGACGGTGCAGACCCCACCCTGATGATGCACAAGTCCGGCCTCGTGCCACGTGGGATGGCCCTCCTCGGGCTCATCGGCGGTCCATTGGCATTCGCTGGCGGGACAGCGGTGCTGTTCGGGCTCTTCGAGCAGCCCTCCGCACCGTTGTTCCTCTTGACCATCCCCGAGATCCTCTGGGAGGCGTCGCTCGCCCT
>Ga0307278_10001237_pt1 | contig 12725 bp, 20 predicted proteins | sample ER_DNA_117_FD_194482 | JGI IMG/M metagenome (GOLD analysis project Ga0307278, IMG submission 194482) | Bulk soil microbial communities from the East River watershed near Crested Butte, Colorado, United States - ER_DNA_117 | ecosystem: Environmental > Terrestrial > Soil > Floodplain | place... | reverse complement strand
GGCCAAGCGCGACCAGAGGCGCAGCGCACTCAGGGCAAAACTTGAAGCTGCCCTCGTACTCGAACCCACACACAGCACACGCAGCCACGAAACGACCCTAGCCCTTGCCGGGCGCGATGCCCACCCACCGTGGCCCTTTCAACGTCGCGTCGGTGGCTGGTACTAGCCCATGACGCCAGCGCGCCAGCTGTCTGCTTGCCCCGCTCGCCGCAAACCCCGGCAACAACGGATCCGTGAATCAATGTTAGAAGTTAACCATCGGGGTCTCGAACGTAAGCGAAGCGAGCTCCTGGCTGCACGGCGGGCGCGGTGGCGATACGGGTTGGGCACCGGCGGCCGATAGCTCTGCGAACGCTTGGTCGAGGTCGTCGACTTCGATGGCCCAGTGGCCGTAACCCTGGGTGAGCGCTGCGTCTAGGGGATTGTCGAACGGCTGTGCGCGGGATCCCGCGCATTGGGCGGGCGTTCTGGGACAAAGTTTTGTTCTCAGTTATCACGAGTGCCAACACAACCCGCCTATTTGCGGGCTTTTTAGAGCGGATGATGGGACTCGAACCCACGACCTTCTGCATGGCAAGGAACCCGCGCGAGGCGACTCAGACTGCCAGCGGACGACAAATGGCCCGGCTACGCGGGTTGTCGGAGCGGCGAACCGTCACGAGACGACACTAGCCGACACCGAAAGCTGACTAAAAGGCTGACTAGAGGCCTGATGTGAAATTCGCAGAGCGCTAGGTGCGGTCACCTGCACGAGCGCGGGGAAGGTCGTCAACTGCTCACGACCGGTTGCCTATGCACCGCCCCGGAAGTGGATGGGGTGCGCGCGCGCCAGAACTGCCAGTCGAAGGTGAGCAGGACGATGGCCACAGCGCACCATCCGACCGTATAGAGCCAGACCCAATGCGTCTCGTCCGACCCGGACCACCCGTCGTCCCCAATCAACTTACGGCCAATCAACCCTTCGGCCGCGTGCGCGACGATTGTGATGAAGACGCTGCCCCCCGTGTGGACGAAGAGCCAGGTGTACCAGAACGTCACGGCCACGGTCGTAAGCAGGAAGATTGGCGGAAGGTCCTCGCTCTCGATGAAGATGAGGGGCACGTGCCAGAGGGCGACGAGCGGCGCGAGGATCACAGTGGCGCCGAGCGGAGAACGACCGTCGAGGAGGCGAGGGAGGGCGAAGCCGCGCCACCCTGGCTCTTCGCCTATCGGGGAGAAGATCGGCACGACCAGCCGGAGCGCGAAGAGCAGTACAGCCTCGGAAATCGAAAGATCCCGAATTACGGAGCCCGGCGCACCGAGCGCGACGTTGAGCCCACCGGTTCCGAGTGCGAGCCCCAGAGGGACTAGGAGCGCCGCTGCATACCACTGCCAGCCCACGCGCCAGCGGATCATCCGACTCCAGAGCTCGCGAAGCCCGCGGCGGCCGTCGACGACGGCGGTGATGACGAGCGCAGCCACGAGCGGCCCCGCCGCCATGAAGACACCGACCGGGGTTGGCGCCCAGGTGAGCACGAAGGCGAGCACGAAGAACGCGACAAGTGGGTGGCGTTTGATCACTGCCGACATGGCGAAACCGACCTTACTCCCCTACTTGCCCCACCCACGCGAATGGCGAGACCAGAACCTTTCAGTGAGACCCGAGCTGCGCGAATTTTCACATCAAGCCTCTAGCCAGCGATACCCGCCCCCTGAGCCCGGGCGAGCACGTCCTCGACGAGCGCCGCATCCTCGCGGCTGTCGCGAGCGTAGACGCGCAAGGTGAAGCCCGCGTCGGCGTGCCCGGTCAGACGCGCGAGCGTCGTCGCCGGGAGCTCGAGGTCGGTTGCGAGCATGGACGCGAACGAGTGCCGCAGCGAGTGCAGCGACAGGCGCCCGTCCGTGTCGTCGAGGCCCGCGGCCGTTTTCGCGTCGTCGAGCGCACGACGGACGTTCCGCTCCGCGACGGGCTTTCCGTCCGCCGTGGCGATCACGAGCCGGTCGGCGCCTGTATGCGGCGCGCGCAGCTTCCAGGCGACGAGCAGCCGTCGCAGGGCCGGAAGCAGCGGAACCGCGCGCGTGCCCGCGTCTGTCTTCGGCGCCTTCGGCGTCCCGTCCGGGAGCATGGAGCGGCGCACCGTGAGCGTGCCCGCGTCGAAGTCGAGATCAGCCCACGTGAGCGCGCGGATCTCGCCGAGTCGCAGTCCGGCGTACCCGGCGAGCGCGAGCGCGGCCCGCCACCGCTCCGACGTGCCGGCCGCGATGAGACGTTCCATCGTCTCGGCGTCGAGCACGGTGACGGGCTTCGCGTTTCGCTGCTTCGGCCGCTCGGACGGTGCAAGGCCGTCGATCGGCGAGCGGGTGAGGATGCCACGACGGAGCGCGAGTGCGAACGAGCCCCGGAGGATGCGATAGACGGCGACGCATGTCCACGGGCTGTAGGTGTCGCGCATCCCGCGCAGGAGGCGCGCGACCTCGCTCGCGGTCACGTCCTGCGCGCGCCGGGTTTTGAGCGCGGCGACGTGGCGGTCGACGAGATGCTGCTCATGGACGCGGGTGCGCGCGGAAAGGCTGCGCGCGCCCTGGTACTCATGGAACACATCGATGAAGGTGGCGGAGTCGGGTGCGGCGACGCGCGCCTCGCGCAGACCAGCGAGCAGGCTGTCGCGCTCGCGACGCGCTTCCGTGAGCGTCTCGGCGGCGAGCGCCTGCATCCTCCAGCGACGCGTCTGCGGACAGCGAAAGCCCGCGATGAGGCGTCCGTCGCGGACGTAGAGGCCGGGAACGGCCCGACCACGCGAGTCGAGTGCTCGTGAGCGCTTGCCTTGCATGTTGTCCTCCTCCTTTGGAGCGGTTCGCAGAGAGGAGTCTACTACGCTTTCCGGGCTTGAGCGGCGGGGTGGAGCGGTTCGCACTACTCCTCCCCCGTCGCTCGGGCGAATCTGTCGAGCTCGTCGCGGTGGAGCAGTCGCCGCCGCCCGATCGTGGTCGACGTGATCTTCCCCTTCGTGATCGCGCGCTGCAGTTGCCGCTCCGAGATCGACAGGTAGGCCGCGCCGTCAGCGACCGACAGCCAGGGAGACCCGGCATCGGCCTCCCGCCGGCGCTCGAGCACGATCTCGGCCGCGCGCTCGGCGATCGCCTCGACGAGCTCCTCGGGGATGCTGAGGGCGATCGGGTCGCTCACGTCGGTCGCCTCGTGACGAGTTGAAGCCCGACGAGATGCGAGCAGCGTCGACGCGCCGGACACGTACAGCGCCACTCCCGCCGTTCGGGGTCATAGCCGAGTCGGTACACGTCGCCTTGATCGCCACGACAACTCGCGACGATGGGGCCATCTCCGACATGCTCGACGTTCAGGCGTCCCTCCACGAGGTAGCGACGGCCCTTGGTCGCGGCAGACTCGCGAGCGAGTATTCGCTCGGTCACGTTGCTTCCCAGTGAGCGATGCCGGCGTCGACGAGCGCTTGGCAGTCCTCGAGTAGGCCCCGCTCACCCTCCAGCGACTCACCGCTCCAGGCGAGCGAGCCGCCCTCCACCTGCGCAACGCGAACGCGTGCAGTGGTCTCACCTAGAACGTGGTCTAGCTCCTCCTCAGGGATGTGGTTGCGGTTGTTCTTCTCTTGTGGTCTCGTTTCGTATCGTTTAGGGGGTTCGCCTGAAACGCTCTGTGGAGAGGTCGAGGACGGCTGATCCCCGTCGGGAAGCGGACTTGCGTCGATCTTAGCCTGAGCCGCTGTGGAGAGGGCTCTCCACAAAACGGGGTCCGGTTCTGTGGAGAGGTCGTGGCGAGGTCGTGGACAGGGCTCGTCCAGAGAGAGCCCTGTTAGCCAGATTCGCCAGGCCGGATTGCCGCCGTCTCCGGGCTGAAAGTCGATCCAGCCCCAGTCGCGCAGGTCGTGAAGCCAGCGCCTGATCGTCTCCGTCGAGTCGACGCCGCAAAGGCGGGCCAACGTCGACAACTCGATCGGGGCGACCCCGCCGCTGGTGTTCCTGGCCTCGAAGCAACGGCCGGCGACATAGAGCGCGCTGAGAACGTGGGTGCGCTTGACGCGTTGATCAACGAGCCAGGCGCCGAAGAAGTCCCACGGTATGGGAACGAAGAAGCGCCGGTCCTCGCTCACGATGCCGCCTCGAGCTCGGGGGTCGCGCGCAGACGCGCCCGGGGGTCGCGCGCCGGGTCATTCCACCTGCCCCGCGCGTTCAGGCGCCAGCCGGCCTCCTCCATCTCGTCGACGTCGAGGCAGCGCCGCCCGTCCTCGAGGCCGCGCTCCAGCCCCTCGATGAAGTCGTAGGCGTGCTTGCCGACGCGGTGCCGGTCGAAGAGTTCGACGGAGCCGAAGTCCTGCCCGCAGGACGTGCATAGGTTCATGCCGCCACCCCCTCACGGAGGCGACGGCGGGGAACTAGGTGTTCGTCGTCATCATCACCCGGAGGGTGAGGATCACCCCTTGAGCCACAGGTGCGGGCGACTCGGCGTGCCCGGTGCATCCGTGAGGTTCCTCGTGCATGGCGCAGATAGCAGCGGGTGACGGGCTTCGCTTGAAGCCTGGGCCAAGCTGCGAGATGCCAACCCGTCCGCACGATGCTCGCGCCGCCTCTGGAGCGCTCGATCCTCACGGGCGGCGCTTCAAACTCGCCCGGGGCGACCTCGCGGACTACGTCACGGGGCATCGAGTGCTCGTCCTCGTCGTCATATCGCTTGTCAGAGGATGGCAGGCGGGCAAGACGACGTTGCTCCTCTAAACGCGGAGGGCGCCCACATGGACGCCCCGCCGCCAGCGATTGACCAGGAGCCGAGGACGAGTCGACTCTGCTCTGACTCTACCGCGTTCGGCGGAGGCCGCCCAGTTTGCAGGCCGCTGCATACGCTAAACTACTTGCAGAACTTCCACAATGTTAGGAGCGTGTGCGTATGAGCCAGCTTGCTCAGGAAAACCGTGCGCAGAGGGTGACGCTCGGCGCCCTTGTCGATCGCCGGCAGAAGGAGGCGGTCTTCCAGCTCGCCCGCCAGCACGACTGCAGCGTGAGCAGGATCGTGCGCCGGGCGCTCACCGCCGAGCTCGAACGCGAAGAGAAGGAGGCAGGACGATGAGCAGAGTCACCCCAGTCAAGATCGGCCCCCAGCCGGCGCCGAAGGCGTTCCCGACGACGCCGACGACCAAGACCCTGCCTGCGCCGAAGATCGGCGGCAAGAAATGAGCCCCGTGCTGGTTCCGCTCGAGGAGCTCGCCGTCCAGCTCGGCGGCGGCACCGCTGAGACGGCCGCTGCGCGACTCGCCCTCGCCGGTCAGACCCCCGTCGAGGACTGGCAGGGCCGGCTCGCCGTGCCGGTCGAGGTCGCGGAGAAGGCCATCACCGCCTACAGGCGGGACGTCGAGGATGCGGAGGCGCGACGGGCCGCGTACGACGTGTACCTTGCCGAACGCGAAGCGCGGCGGCACCGAGCGGGTGAGGTGGCGGCGCAGAAGGCGATGGATGCGACGCACGACGGCGAGCTGCAGCACCAACAGGAGACCTACGCCGGCTTCGTCGGCCAGGTGCCGGCGGACAACGCGCACACTCGCGTAGCGGGACGCGAGGCACGACGCGAGGCCCTGATCGCGTTTGACGCCAAGCACCCGCTGACGCCGTTCGAGAAGTTCAAGGGCGGCGGCAAGAAATGAGCAAGCCGCCCGAGCAGACCGTCTGGCTCCGCTCCGAAGCGAAAGAGGCGATCGCCGAGCGGATGCACGAGTTCCGCTTCGAGGCAGCCGACAAGGAGCACGAGTGCGGGGGCTTCCTGCTCGGCGACGACATCGAGAAGATCACGGTCGCGACCCCCGGGCGGAGCGCGACCCCCCTCGGTCCGAACGAGCTCATACTCGACTACGCCGAGGCCGACCGGTCGGCCGACACGTTCGGGCTTAGCGTCGTCGGATCCTGGCACTCGCACCCAGGCGCAGACAGGTTCTCGTGGAGACCAGACCCTTCTCCGGAAGATCTCGAGCACTGGACAGCACTGCTCGACCGCTTCGACCGCAACATGGCTGTGGGCGTGATCGCCTCCACACCACGCCGTATGCACGCTTGGATCGTGTTCCGCGACAGCAACGGAAACGCTATTTGCAAGCCATGCCCGGTGATCTGATCCGGACCACTAGGTCGCGTGATGCCTCGCCGTCGCGTTGTAAGCCCGTCTCCCTCGTCGAGACTCCCCGGGAGAGGGAGGGGTGGGTCAAAAGTTCAGAGCGTGGCTTGGAGACCCCGCCACAGGTTTCCGCGAGGGAAAGTTTTTCGCGGCGGAAGAAGGCGCATAGATGAGCGTTCCGGCCTATAGCCACGGAATCCACGGTTTGCGCGGTAATCCGCCAACGGAGAAGCTCTGCGCCCGCTGTGATGAGTGGAAGCCGCTCGAAGCGTTCCGCCCGAATCACCGCGACCGCACGGGGTTGAACTCGTACTGCAAGGACTGCCAGCTAGAGCGGACCCGCGAATGGCGAGCTGAACATCCTGACTACGAGAAGAACTACAACGAGAAGCGTCGCGCCGCGTATCCGGCCAAGCGCCGGCGTCCTAACTACCCCGCTAACCGTCGTTCTCCCTCGAGGCCGGAAGCGGCCTAGATGGGCCGCGTCACGCTGAGGGCTCAGGCCCTCGACCGTTTGGCCACCACGCGGATGCTCACCACCTCGTACGCCAGATAGGCCGCTGCTGCGCTTCCGACAAGACCGATCATGGTCAGCGTCGCCGTTCGCGAAAGCGAGACGAACGGAAGCGGAAGGAGCGCGACTGCGGCCCCAAGGCATACGACGGCGACTCGCAGAGCCCAAGCGCGCCTGATCTGCCCCGCTCGTCCTATCCACCGCATGAACTCAACGAGTCGGAGTTCCTGTTCGTCCCACGTATCTGCCGCGGGCAAGATGTGAACGCTCTTGGTGGACGCCCGGACGAACGCAACGTTCACGACGCCGAAAAAGAAGGCGAGCGCAAGAAAGACGCCAGGAGCAATCCCTCTTGCAGGAAGAGGATGCCCTGAATCGCTCGTTGAGTAGACAAGAGCCAGAAAGCCCGTGTAGATGGTCCCCACACCTGCTGCGGCGGTCGTTACGAAGTCCGCCGTACGGAACATACGATCGAGTTGTGCTTTAGCAACCTCTATGTAGGCAGCCTGAACGGCTGTGCGAAGTGCGCCCTCGGCCTCGGCGGCCGCTTTCGAGCCCGGCCCTGGATCGGGCTCAGTTTCGTGTGCCTCTTCGTCGCGCGAACCGCGACGGCACCAGCGTCCGAGCATGTCGCGCGGCTACGCCGCGGGTGCGGCGTTCGAAATCTCCGGCGGGGGTGGTGCAGGCACCGGATCCGGAACTGGCGGTGGAGGTGGCTCGGGTTCAAGGGAGTCATACGGCCCGAGGTGGTCTGGCGCGAATTTCGGCTCCGGCGGGTTGAGGACACGAGGAGGCTCCAAGGGATCTGGAACGGGATCTGGAACCGGCGGTGGCTTCGGTTCGTCCTTACGACTTCCGAACCAAGAGACTCCTGTTTCGAGTTGATCCGTGGCGGCCAGCATTCTCCAAATCCATTGTCTCTCGATCGCCGCCGTAGGTCAACGCGCGGAGGGGGCGCGTCAGAGTGATTTCGGACGCTTCCGGGCCTTACCGGGTGGTTCGACCAAGTGCTGTACGTGCAGAAGATCGAGCGCTCAGGTGCCACGACTGGAAGCCAGGCACATGCGGCTGACGCTGGCGCTGCTCTAGGCGGGCGCGACCACAATCAGCGGCTCCCCATCCGGATCCACCCGGATCTCTACGACGCTAAGAGTTCTCTCGCGTCCGAGCGGGATCGTGTCGCCGGGACTCCACGTCGGCACAGCAGTATGGAGCACGGCCGGGTCGGCGGGTGTCCCGTCTTCAAGCTCGAGCTTGAACGTGAAAGCCATTCGGTTCTCCCTTCCGTAGTCGGTTGGGGCCGAACAGCACGGTTAGCGTAGTCCAATCAAGGGATACCGACTGAGAGAGATCACCCTTGGAGGCCAGGCGGCTCGATTGCTTGGTACGGAGGCTCGCAGGCAGTGTCAGGTCGCACGACCCACGCGCAAGCCGCTGCGAGCGCCCTCATAACCGGCTTTCTCTTTTTCCCGCGAACGACGCCATGGGCCGGTTCCAGCGGCGTTGAATCGCGAACAACCGTAAGAGAGCAATCCTCCGCGACCTTTGCCGTGAAGGAAACGAGATAGTTGTCGGGATGCTCGGAGAGCACTGAGGCGGGGTCGCGAGCGAGCTCCTCTAGCGTGTCGCCGATGACTACCGACATCTCGGGGTCGCGGAACGCTCCAGTCGAGATCCGCCAGCAATCGAAATTCTCGTCCCATACGAGATGCGGGTCCGGATTGATTCGCCGGTAGAGAGCCGTGTCGGGTGGCACTGGCCTGCTCGTGTCAAGGGCCGGCGGCACGCCGGATGGAGCCTACTCGGCGCGCAGCCGAGCTAATAGCGGTCGAACCTCCTCAAAGTCCGCTGTGGACGGATCGAGATCCCACGACGCGCCGGTCTCATGATCAGCGATGTACATCTCGGGCGCATCTCCCGGCGAGAACGCGATCTCCACATCGAGACCACCGCGATGCCACTCGATTTGTACTCCGCCGTCGGCGAGTGGAACCACAGCCGGAGGCGCCGTCGTAGCCTCCAACACTCGAGACAAGAAAGTCAGAGCGCTCTGTGCGCTCACGTGTGTGATGGGCCTCGCGTCATAGCTGTCCCAGCCCCGGCGGAGCCTGAGAACACTCGAGATCCCCTCAACCGAAGGATGGAACCATCCCGCGGAGAGCGCCTGCGAAGGCGCGTACAGAACCATTGGCTCGGACTGCTCCCGAACTCCCCGCCAGCTTTGTCGCGGTATTCCATACGCCGCATGCGAGGCGCTGGAGGACGCGCCCGCCATTGCAGGCGAGACGAGAAGATCGGTCAGATTGATTGGTGCAGCTGCGACCGCATTCACGAGTCGTCTCCTTCTTCGTCTAGACCCCATTGTGACTGCATTTCCGGAGAAATCATCTCCCCGAACCCCCGAACTGCCCACTCCCTACCTGTATCCAACGCTTCGAGTGCCGCGTCTAGTCCCTCGCCGACGGCGCGTACGTGCGACGTGAACGAAATAGCCCAGATCGAAACGCGATCTACGTTCCGGAATGCTGGCGTCGCCTCCACGATGAGTCTGCCGCGAGGTTTTTCATCACCGTCGATCAGGAAGCGCTGCCGCACGACAACGTCTTCTGCCGGCGGCAGGAACCCCTCACCCTTCGGTGGGACGATGGTCGTGAGCACGTCCTCGAGGCGTGGGCGATTCTCGTCTGTCCCTACGGGCGTGACGTGATTGATGTACGTCACCTCACACCAGTTCGGCCGGAGACCTGGCCTTCCCTCCTGTTTCACGATCTCGTCGAGGGCCGCGAAGTGATCACCCACTTCGCTTCGGAGATTCCCGTATCGCGGATAGTCGCCTCCTTCCGGGACGGATCGCCAGTTCACAGCAAGAAGGTCGGACTGGAGTTGGACCAGCCTCGATCCTTCCTCGCTCAAAAACCAAAACCGAGGCATTGGCGGCGCCGCGACTACCTCGAACTGGAAGGGGATTCCCCCAATGATGGGCTCGAAGTTCTCTTCCACGGGAGGACGCGGCGGCTGCTCTTCGTACTTTGGAAACTCCGACCGGATGCTCGTTCGAAAGGTCGCCACATCGAGCGAAGTCACCGTCCCGGGGTCGAACTGGACGGCAAGCGCCACCTCCATGACGGGAGGCCGGGAGTAACTGGGGAGATCAGGCACGCCGCCTGGGGTAGTGCGCGAGATTGATCGAGACTATGGCTTGCGTCGGATGATCACGGTCCGGAGCGCGCATCAGGGAATAGGTCGAGGAGCGTATCCCAAACGGGTTCCGTGCTCGACCCAGCCATCTCAGTCGCTTCCCTGCTCGCCGAACTCCCGCTCGGCGCACTCAGGGCAGTAGGTCACGGCCTCTCGAGCGACCCTGTCAGCGAAGTAGAGCCGCCACGTCTCGTCGGCTCGAGGTGAGCGTCCGCACTCGACGCAGGTGAGTTTCAAGGCGACTGTCTCAGGTTCAGGCATTTCCGGGCTTGTACCTCGCTGACGGTCCCCTGCCGCCTCCCTAGCTCGACATCCGAGCAAAGAGTCCCTGCGGGTCGGACTCCGCCAGGGAATCCGCCACGGCCTTCGCTTCCGTGTCGCTCCTGAGTAGCTCGACGAAGGTGTGCTGAGTTCGATTCGCACGGTCCACAGCGTTTTCATTCCGCGTCCTCAGGCCATCAGCGCGGTGCTGAGCTTCCTTGAGCTCTCGAATTAGCGGCTCCAGCCGGGTTTGGGCCGCGTTCTCGAGCTCGGCCTGGGAGCCAAACGCGCCAGCGTTCGCGTCGGCCAGAAAACGCTCATACTCATTCACGGTTCGCGTGAGAACCACCATGTCGTCCTTAAGATCGCTGGTCACTACTGCTTCTGCTTCGACCCATTGCTGCTCCGCTGTGGCGAATGCACCGTAGGCTTCAATGAAGTCGAGCGATATGGCCTCCGTCGGGTCGATCTCGTGCGCGAGAGTCCGCGCCCTTTCTGCCTTCGGAAGGGTGGCGATATAGATTGGCACCCGCCTCACGTTGAGTCTGGCTTCGGCCCGCACGGTGGAGCGTGCCCAGGCGCGCACCTTAGGGTCGAAGAAACCGTTCCTCGCGAGCCGCTCGAACAGTCCCGGCGGGACCTGCATCGCTGACGCCGGCGGCTCGGGCGCTCTCGCCATCGCTGCCTCGACCTGCCCGAGCAAATGCTGGCTTTCGCGTACCTGGGCTGGAATATCGCCTGCACTAACAGTCGGGCTGCTACTTCCGCCGCACCCAGAGACCAAGCAGGCGGCGAACGCAGCAGCAGCGATGCGCCTCATGACACAGAACGTAGTCCGTGTTCAGCTTCTGTTCAAGGCACCCCGTCGCGGCTAACGAAAGCTGACTAGAAGCTGACTACCAGGGGATGCCTCAGCGGCGACAACGCGAGCGGCCGCAAAAAACCCCGCCCGGAGCGGGGTCTTTCGGAGAGCGGATGATGGGGCTCGAACCCACGACCTTCTGCATGGCAAGCAGACGCTCTACCAACTGAGCTACATCCGCGAGTCCCCCGAGTATAGCCGCGGTTTCTAGGGCTCACCGGCGTCGAGAGCCTCGTTCACGAGCCGGTCGGCAAGCTCGTTGTGCTCGCGGCGCACGGCCGTGTACGTGACCTTCTCGAAGCGGTCGGCGAGCTCGATCGCCTCCTCGTACAGCCTGCGCAGGGCTTCGTTCTTGACCTTGTAATCGCCGCTCATCTGACGAACGAGGAGCTCCGAGTCCGAGACGACCTCGACCTCGTCGACACGTAGCTCGCCGGCCTTACTGAGGCCCTCGACGAGCGCTCGGTACTCGGCGACGTTGTTCGTCGCGACGCCGATCATCTCGCCGTGAGCCGCGAGCACGGTCCCGTCGTCGGTCTCGAGCACATAGCCGAACGCGGCTGGGCCCGGATTCCCCCGCGCACCGCCGTCGGTGGAGAGCTTGGCCTTCACGCAAGCACGTAGAGGTCGAAGGCGGGCTCCTCGTACGGGTGCGCCGCGCGCAGGGCTTCGACGACCTCGGACTCGCGGTCGGCCGGGTAGACCGTCTCGAGGCGCAGCTCGGGGACCCGCTGCTCCCGGCCGCGCTCGCCGATCGTCGGGTCGGCGCCTTCTCCGGCCAGAAACGTTCCCGTGCCCTCGGTGTACCACGAGCAGCGCTCGTACTCGCCGATGCGACCGGCGCCGGCCGCGAAGAGCGCGTCCCGAACAGCGTCGAGTGCTTGGGGGGGCACGAAGACGACAAGCTTGCGAGTGGCGGTCACAGCTGCACTTTCACAGAGCAGCGACTGTCGCAGTTTCGGCACGGTCCGGTCACCCACCTGCGCGGCCCCGAAGGCTACGATCGCCTCGGGGAGGAGGTTGGCTGTGCCTAAACAGGGGCGGTTCGCATGCTCGCGCGAATCAGGCTTGCGGCTGACGCCAGCGCCCAAGCCGCGTTGAGCACGAGGAAGCCCCACTGCTCCGCGCCGTAGGCGCTTCCCGCCAGCACGATCGCGCCGGCCAGGTTCAAGAGCAGAAACGGCCGGCCCCTCGGATCGAGTGCACTGAGCTGGACGAGGGCGTACGCGACCAGAATGAGAAGCGCTCCCGCTATCTGGATCGCCTGAGCCAAGGCAATCGCCTCCCTCCGCCGTTAAGCGACGCCGCTTATTCGGCGGTGTCGATCTGGGCCTTCTGGAGCTTGCCCGAGTAGTCGACGTAGATCGACTTCCACTCGGTGAAGAAATCGAGCGCGGCCTGGCCCGCCTCGCGGTGGCCGTTCCCGGTGTCCTTCGTGCCACCGAACGGCAGGTGCACCTCGGCGCCGATCGTGCCTGCATTGATGTAGGTGATGCCGGCCTTGAGATCGCGCATTGCGCGGAAGGCGCGATTGACGTCCTGCGTGAAGATCGACGACGAGAGCCCGTACCTGATCCCGTTCGAGACGCGGATGGCTTCGTCGAGGTCGCGCACCTTGATGATCGCCGTGGTCGGCCCGAAGATCTCCTCCTGGGCGATGCGCATCTCGGGGTCGACGTCGCCGAAGATCGTCGGGCGATAGTAGAAGCCCTTGCCGAGACCGTTGCCCGAAGCGACCTCGCCGCCGGTCAGCAGCTTCGCCCCCTCGTCGCGGCCGATCT
>Ga0307278_10001236_pt1 | contig 12729 bp, 13 predicted proteins | sample ER_DNA_117_FD_194482 | JGI IMG/M metagenome (GOLD analysis project Ga0307278, IMG submission 194482) | Bulk soil microbial communities from the East River watershed near Crested Butte, Colorado, United States - ER_DNA_117 | ecosystem: Environmental > Terrestrial > Soil > Floodplain | place... | reverse complement strand
GTGCGCTCGTCTATCGCGACGGAACCCGGTTGGCGGACCGTGGGCCAGCGACGCAGCACGTGGGGACGGGCGTGAGCGACGAGCTCGACGAGCTCGTTGCGCGCCGGGAGCGTGACGTACAGCCGCCGGCGGGCGCGGTCCAGCGCGAGCCCGTAGGGGCCGCCGGCCAGCCGATAGCGTCGCGTGGGCGCGATCCCGTCGCCGACTGCGTAGACCAGCAGCGCGTCGCCGCGCGTGTCGGTGACGTAGCACGGCCCGCGATCGAGGCACGCCACGTGGGTCGGTCCGACGCCCGCCGGAGCGTGCCCGACCCGTCGCCGCGTGCCCGCGTCGTAGAGCTCCAGAACGCGCTCGCGCCTGGAGAGGACGGCCACCCGCCGGCCGCCGTCGAGCGTTGCGGTGTCGCGCGGCACGGCGGACCGGGGCTCGAGCGCGCTGACCACGCCCGCGGGCGCACGCGTCAGCGCGGGCGAGCGTGGAGGCCGCGCCGCGGGCGGCAGCTCGTCGACCGTCTCCGAACCGCAGCCGGCGAGGAAGCCCAGCACGAGCGCCAGCGAAAGGACCCGGCATAGGCGCATGGCCGCAGGATCGCAGGCAGCCGCCGCCACGGCAGGACTCCGCCCCGTCGTTCCGCGAATCGTCATCTTCGCGGCCGCCGCCACGGTTGCGGGCGGCCTGCTCATCCGCCACGTCCACGGAGGGCTGGGCACCGCGACGCCCCCGTTCGTGATGGTCTGGGGGCCGCGCGTGCATGCGCTCGCGCTCGTCGCGATCGCGGTCGGCGCCCTGGCCGTGGCCCTCGCCGCGCGGCTCGTGGCGGCGCCCGATCGGCCCGCCTCCTTCGCCGCGCGCGTCCTGGCGCTCGCGCTCGGGCTGGGGCTCGCGGTCAACCTGGCGCGCATCGGCGTCCGTGGGTGGGACGCGATCTTCGACCTGGGGCCGCGGGGCTCGTTCGAGGCCTCCAACGAGTATCTGCCGGGGCTGCCGGCGCTGTCGTACGGCCCGCGCTTCTACCTGGACCGCTTCGCCGAGCTGGTCCCGTCGCTGCCGGTCAACGTCGCCGGCCACCCGCCGGGGCCGCTGCTGGTCCTGCATGCGCTGGGCATATCCAGCGCCGCGGGCGCGGCGGCCCTGTGCATCGGGGCGGGCGCACTCGGCGCACCTCTGACCTACGTGCTCGGCCGTGCACTGGGCAGCGAGCGCGACGCACGCGTGGCGGCGATCCTGTTCGCCTGCTCGCCGTTGACGGTGCTGTTCGGCGTGACGTCGTTCGACTACCTCTTCGCGGCCTGCGGGGTGGGCGCCGCGTGCCTGCTCGCTGGCCGGCGGCGCGCCACGCGGGCGGTCGGTGCAGCGGCGCTCGCGGCTGCTTGCCTGCTCTCGTGGGCGCTGCTCGCGGTCGGCGCATGGGCGACCGTGCTCGCCTGGCGCCGTCGCGGACTGCGTGGCGCCGCAGGGCTGGCCGCCGCGTGCGCAGTGGCGTGGCTGGCGCTCAACGGCGCGCTCGCGGCGGCGTACGGCTACGACCCGATCGCCACGTTACGGGCCACGGAGCTCGTCTATCGCAACAGCGTGGCCTCGGTGCGCCCCTACGCCTTCTGGGCCTTCGGCTCACCGGTGGCGTGGGGGGTCATGCTCGGTCTGCCGATCGCGGGCGCAGCGTTGAAGGCCCTGATGCGCGGCAGCGACGCGGCGATCGCAGTCGCCGCCGTCATCGTCATCGCCGCCGCTGCGGGCTTCACCAAGGCGGAGACCGAGCGCATCTGGCTGCTCTTCGTGCCGCTGGCCTGCGTGGCGGCGGCGCCCAGCATCGCCCCTCGACGGCTCACCGCCGCAGTCGGCGCTCTGGTCGCCCAGGCGTTGCTGGTCGGGGTTCTCTTCGACACGATCTGGTGATCGAACGAGCCCGACTGAGCGCCCGGCCTAGGCCGTCGCGGCCAGGAGCTCGCCCGGCCGGCTCGCGGCGGTCGGCGCCAGCGGCGCGGATGTGGCGAGCGTGTGCGCGCGCAGCACGGTGACCAGCGCGGCGAGCGCTCCGGCGGCGCCGGCGATGGCGAACACGGCGGCGGGGCCGGCGTGGTCGGCGACGGCGCCGGCGATGGCCGCACCGGCCGCGGCGCCCAGCGCGGTGGCGGTGGTCAGCCATGCGAAGGCCTCGGTGATCGTCCCGGTCGCGGCGACGCGGTCGACCATCGCGTACACGCTGGCGTAGGTGGGGGCGATCGCCGCGCCCGCGCCGAGCAGAACGGCCCCGAGCGCGACGGCGCTGCCGGCCGCCGGGACCAGCAGCAGGTGGCCGGCGGTCAGGGCGCCGAGCACGAGCGCGAGGCCTCCGGCGGTGTGCGCGCCGCCGCCGAGGCGGGTGGCGAGCACGCCGCCCGCCAGCGACCCGGCGCCCCAGAGCGCGAGCAGCGGGCCGGCCGTGGCGGTGCTGCCGAGATCCGCAGCGGCGGCGGTGACGGCGACCTCGACGGCCCCGAACAGGACGCCGACCGCGGTCAGGACCATCACGAGCGTCTGCATCGCGGGAGCCTGCAGGGAGCCACCGCGCGGTCCGCGCTGGCCCGTGGCGCGCCAGGCACGCGAGGCGGGCTGCGCGGCGAAGGCCGCGGTGGCCAGCATCAGCACGAGCCCGCCAGCCGCGAGTGCGGCGCCGGTCGACCACAGCTCGCCCAGCGCGAGCGCCAGCGGCGGCCCGCAGACCCAGGTGAGCTCGACGGCCGACGCCTCGACCGCGTAGGCGGCGCGGACGTCGCCCTGGTCGGGCAGCACGGCCGGGAGCAGCGTGCGCACGCACGCGCCGACCGGCGGCGTGGCCAGCCCGATGCCGGCGGTGAGCGCGACGAGGAGGGCGGGCGAGGTACCGGTGGGCAGCAGGGCGACCGCGATGAGCAGAGCGGTGGCGGCGCCCGCGCTGGGGAGCAGCACCGCCGTCTGGCCGTGGCGGTCCGCGAGCCGGCCGAGCAGCGGCCCGCCCACACCGAGCGCGACGGCATAGACGCCGGTGACGACGCCGGCGGTCGCGAAGGACCCGGTCAGGTGTCGCGCGTGGACGAGCAGGCCGATGCTCAGCATCGTCAACGGCAGCCGCGCGACGAGCGAGATGGTCAGCAGGCGCCGTGCGCCGGGGCTCGAGGTGATCGCTTGCATGCGCCGATGTTGCTCCACCACTGGTATCAAGACAAGATCCAGTCCGGGGGTCGTATACGAGACCAGTCAGGCGTTCGACCCGCGCACCGGCGAGGCGTGGTTCAGGCGCGGCGCAGCTTGCGCAGCAGCGAGAACCACAGCGCGACGGGGATGAACGTCGCGCCGGCGAGCGAGCCGGCGGCGAAGCGCGCCAGGCGTGCGGGCGTCACGGGCGCGCCGTCGTCGGCGGCGGGCGCCGGGGACAGCGCGAGCGGCGGCTCGCCGGCCCGCGGCTTGACGGCGGCGATGGCGACGGCGTAGCGATCCCAGCGCGCGTCCCACCAGTCGGGCGCGACGTGCACGCGCTCGATCGCCTCGAACCCCGCCCGCTCGAACCACGCGACGTACTCCTCTTCGCTGGGGAAGAGCATCCACGCGTCCGACAGGGCGCGCGCCAGCGGGTGCGTGCGCCTCAACGGCCCGGCCAGCAGCGCGACCCCGCCCGGGCGCAGGACGCGGTAGGCCTCCGCGATCGCGCGCTGCGGATCGGGCCAGTACTCGATGCTCCCGGTCGAGACGTAGCGGTCGCGCGAGTCGGTCGCGAAGGGCAGGGCCTCGGCGTCGCCGAGCACCTTGGTCACGCCGGCGAGCGCGCGCTTGCGTCGCGCCCGGGCGAGCTGGTGCGGGCTCTGGTCGAGCATCGTCACGCGATCGGGCGCCACGGTGCGCACGATCGCCTCGGTGGCGAAGCCGGTACCGGCGCCGACGTCGACCACCTCGAGCGCCGGATCGTCCAGGCGCGCCAGCGCGAGCGCCCGGTCGCGCATCGGCGCCGTCCAGAAGAGCGGGTTGATCCAGCGGTCATAGCCGACCGAGACCACCCGGTAGAACCAGCGCGCCTCGGCCTTGTGCTGGATGAAGCGCATCGTCAACCCACCAGATACGCGAGGGGGACGAGCAGGTACTCGCAGAAGAAGAGCTGCCAGACGCGCTGATAGAAGCCCGTGAAGGCGACCGGGTCGGTCGGGTCGACGCGCAGCGCCCATCGCCACAGCGCGGCCACGCCGAGCAGGTGGCCGGCCACGAGCACAGCCCCGTCGGCCCCGTCGAGCAGCAGCGGGCCGGCGACCGCCATGCCGAGCCCACCGAGCGTGAGCGCGCCGACGCCGACCGCCAGGACCGGCCGCGGCCCGAGCCGGACCGAGAAGGTGGCGATGCCGAAGCGCCGGTCGCCCTCGATGTCGGGGACGTCCTTGAGCACGGCGATGGCGAACGAGAAGGGCACGGTCACCGCGGTCAGGGCCCAGACGCCGGCGCTGATCGGCGTGCCGGCGACGTGCAGCCAGACGCCGAGGTTGACCACCAGCGAGCGCACGAAGGTGATGGAGCCCGCGGCGAGCGCCGCGTAGCGCTTCAGGCGCAGCGGCGGGCAGGAGTACGCGTAGCCGACGGCCAGGGCGACGCTCACGGCGACGAGCTCCGCCAGGCCCTGCGTGACCGCCATGACGATCGGCGCGACGGCGGCGACCGCGACGATCCGCCGCGCGGCCTCGAGCGACAGGTCGCCGGCGGCGATCGGCAGCCACGGCTTGTTGAGGCGGTCGATCTCGACGTCCTCGATCTGGTTGATCCCGGTGATGAAGACGTTCACGCACAGGCCCGCCAGCAGCGTCCACAGCAGGTCGACCGCGTCCGAGGCGCGATCCAGCGACGCGGCGATCACGTAGAGGCCGACGATCGACAGCGACGTGCCGATCAGCGTGTGGGGCCGGCCGAAGCGCCAGAGCACGCGCAGCGCCAACGCCGCGGCTCGCGGGGACGCCCGTCTCACCGCGACCGGGGGGCGACTCATCCCGTGGAACGCTACCGACCCTGTGGAAGCATCCCCGCATGCTGGCCGCCTACCGCGCCACCGGCGCCGACCCGCCTTTCGGCGATCCGCGCGGCTACCACGGGGTGGGCATGGAGGGCCACTTCTGGCGCATCACCCAGCCGCGGACCGGCGCCGTGGTCATCGCCATCCTCGCCATCAGCCGCGACGCCGAGGGCCGGCCGTGGGCGATGGCGTCGCTCGCGGCGCACCCCGGCGGGGCGGTGCGCTCGGCCACGCTGCCGGACGTCTGGGCCGCGCCCCGCGGGCTCGCGCTGCGCTGCGGCGACGCCTTCGCCGCCGGCGAGCGCTCGCTGCGCGTCGACCTCGGCCCCGACGCGCGCCTGGACGCGACCTTCGCCGAGCCCCTGCCGTGGCCGCGGCGCGCCTTCGGCGCGCTCGGGCCGGCGCACGCCGTGCCCGGCCTGAGCCAGTACTGGCATCCGTGGCTGCTGCGCGCGCGCGTGAGCGGCACGGCGCGCGTCGGCACCGAGGCGATCGACCTCGACGGCGCCGTCGCCTACGCCGAGAAGAACTGGGGCGCGGGCGGCATGCCGCCGGCGTGGTGGTGGGGCCAGGCGCACGGCTTCGACCGCCCCGACGTGTGCGTCGCCTTCGCCGGCGGCCGCGCCGGCCTCGGCCCGCTGCGCGCCACGGCGACAGCGCTCGTGGTCGCCGTCGGCGACGAGGTGCGCACCGTCGTGCGCCCGCTACGTCCTCTGCACGTCGGCGTCGACGAGCGCGGCTGGCGCCTGGCCGGCGCCGGCATCGAGGTCCAGGCACACGCCGACGGGGTCGCTGCGCACCTGCTGCCGGTCCCGGTCCCGCACGAGCGCCGGCGCCTGGACGACTGGGCGCCCCAGCACCTCACGGGCACCCTGCGCCTGAGCGTGCGCCGCCACGGGCGCACGCTCTACCAGGGCACGTCGCATCTCGCCGGCCTCGAGCGCGGCCGCGGGCACCTCGGTTAGTCGCGGGGCGGGATCGCCTGCACGGCCCAGCCGTTGCCGTCGGGGTCCTTGAAGAAGACGAACCGGCCCCAGGGGAAGTCCTGGACCTCACTGACGTCGACGCCGCCGTCGACCAGCTGCGCGCGGGCGGCCTCGATGTCCGAGACGACGAGCTGCAGGCCCTGGACCGAGCCCGGCTCGGTCTCCATGATCCCGGTGCCGATCGCGATCGAGCACGCCGACCCTGGCGGCGTGAGCTGCACGAAGCGCATCTCGTCGCTGACCTGGTGGTCGTGGTCGGCGTTGAAGCCCACCTGCTCGGTGTAGAAGGCCTTCGCGCGGTCGACGTCGGAGACGGGGACCGCGACCAACTCGAGCTTCCAGTCCATAGGTGCTGCCTTTCGCTAGCGGGGAATGGACAGCCACGCTAGCGACGAATGAGGTCAGGAACTGTCCGCAATAGGAAGCCGCGCGTGACTCGTACCCGAGAGGGCCGCGCTGAGGCCAAGGCCGATGTAGACGCCGCCACTCAGCTTCGCGAGCCGGCGCTGCGCGCGTCGGCCGGAGCGCAGCCAGCCGCCCGCGGCTCCGGCCAGCAGGACGTAGGCGCCGTCGCTGAGGACGGCGAGCAGCGTGAAGAAGGTGCCCAGGACCAGGATCTGGATCGCGATCGGGCCGCGCGCGGAGTCCACGAACTGGGGCAGGAACGCGAGGAAGAAGATCGCGATCTTGGGGTTGAGGAGCTGGACGAGCGCGCCCTTGAGATAGAGCCGCGAGCGACCGCGTGGCAACGCGTCCGGCGGGTCGTCGCGCTGGAGCAGCTTCCGGAAGCCGAGGTAGACCAGGTAGGCCGCTCCGGCGTACTTGACGACGGTGAACCCGATCTCCGAAGCGGCGATCAGCCCGGTGAGCCCGGCGGCGGCCGCCAGCGCGTAGGCGAACGTGCCGGTCTCCACACCGAGCACCGAGACGATGCCCGCTGTGCGCCCCTGGTCGAGGCTGCGCGTCACGACATAGATAACCGCGGGACCCGGGACGGCCAGGAGCGCCAGGCTCGCGCCGGCGAACAGCAGGAGCGTCGATCCACTCGGCATCCGGCCAGTATCCCTAACGAGCGCGCTCCGCCGCCAGCGCCAGCGCCTCACCGCCGATCAGTCGCTCGAAGACGCCGATCACCATCCACAGCGAGCGCAGGCGCAGGGCCGCGCGGCGGTCGACCGGGGCCACGCGCGCCTCGGAGACGATCGTGCTGCCGTCGCCGTCGGGCTCGACCCAGTTGGCGATCAGCACGCGCGCGGTCCCCGGCTCCGACCACGCGCGGAAGTCCTCCGGACCGTCGAGACGCGGGTAGTCGCGCTGGAGCGTCCAGATGCGCCCGCAGAGCCCGGAGATCGACCAGTGCTCGCCCTGGTCGAGGACGCAGAACGGGTAGGCCGCCAGGAGCTCGCCGAAGGTCTGGTCGGTGCGCACCCCCGGGATGCGCCACCGCACGAGCCGGCCCAGGGAATGCGTCTCGGCCATGCAGACCTGGTTGGCGGCCGCCCACAGGCGGTCCGGCGCCGCCGACGAGCGCCGGCCGTGGCACGTGCGCACGGTGAACTCCGGCAGCCAGGCGTCGAGGGTGGCGGCATCCACGGCCGCGCACGGTACCCGCGCATGCGCGAGCCCGTGCGCCCGGACCGCCGCTCGCCGCGCACGACCCACCGCCCGCCGATGGACCCAAATACGGTGCAAGCGCGTCGGGTAAGGGTATTGGCCATGTCACGGAAGATCGTCGTGCTCCTGCTCGCGCTGCTCGCGCTCGCGCCCGCCACCGCGTGGGCGGTGACCAAGAACGGCACGCGCCTGGCCGACACGCTGCGCGGCACGCCCGCTGCCGACATCCTGCGCGGCGAGGGCTCGCGCGACGCGCTCTACGGCGACGCCGGCAACGACCTGCTCTCCGGCGGCACCGCGGCCGATCGCCTGTTCGGCGAGCTGGGCGACGACGAGCTCGACGGCGGCTCGGGCAACGACCGCCTCGAGGGCGGCGACGGCAACGACCGCCTGCTCGGCGTGACCGGCAACGACGTGCTCGAGGGCGGCCCCGGCAACGACGCGCTCGACGGCTTCGACGGCGACGACATCCTGCGCGGCGGCGACGGCAACGACTTCCTCGGCGAGTCGCGCTTCGGCGACGACCGTGAGCTCGACGGCGGCCCCGGCGACGACGTCTTGATGGGCAACGCCGGCGTCGACAAGATCGTCCTCGGCGGCGACGGCAACGACCTGCTCTCCGGCGGGACCGGCAACGACGGCCTCGACGGCGGCCCCGGCGACGACATGCTCTTCGCCGGCTCGGGCCAGTACCAGGGCCGCCCCGCCGTCGGCGGCGAGGGCGACGACACGCTCGTGGACACCGGCTCGGGCACGCTCGACGCAGGGCCCGGCAACGACGTGCTGTGGCAGGTGGGGGCCAAGGGCCTGGCCGTGCTGCAGGGCGGCGACGGCGACGACCAGCTCTTCGTCGGGACCGGCACCGGCAGCGCCGACTGCGGCCCGGGCAACGACATCGCCTACCTCACCGCCGCCGCGCAGGCCGCCGACGCGCGCCACCAGCTCGATCGCAGGCGCATCGGCTTCGCCGGCTGCGAGAGCATCCAGCCCGCGCCGGCCGGTGCCGAGGCGCCCACCTTCGGCGGCCAGGTCGACCGCTACAAGGCGCTCGGCGTCCCGTGGAACGACGACGTCGTGGCCAGGAACCTCGCCTACGAGCAGATGGACTCCTGCCAGCGCAAGAACTCCGACTGCCCCGGGACCGACAACGCCGAGCGCATCGTCGGCACCAACCGCGCCGACGGCATGAACGGCCGCGACGGCGACGACTACCTCGAGGGCGCCGGCGGCAACGACAACCTCAACGGCGGTCGCGGGCGCGACTCGCTCTTCGGTCGCACCGGCGACGACCGGCTCGACGGCGGCCTGGGCGGCGACGAGATCGAGGGCGGGCGCGGCGACGACACGATCATCGGCGGCGACGGCTCGGACGAGATCAACGGCGGCCTCGGGCGCGACAAGATCCTCGCCGGCCCCGGCAACGACACCATCCGCGCCGTCGGCGGCGGCACCGACGTCATCGACTGCGGCCCCGGCCGCGACCGCGTCGACAAGGACAGTCGCGACCGCGCGCGCAACTGCGAGATCGTGCTCTAGGGTCGCTCCCCACATGGGGATCGAGCTCACGGAGCTCGAGCCACTCGTCCGCCGCGCGCTGGCCGAGGACGTCGGCTCGGGCGACCTGACCACACAGGCGACCGTGCCCGCAGGCGCGCGGGCACGGGCGCGGATCACGCAGAAGCAGCCCGGGGTGCTCTACGGGCTCGGCGCCGCGCAGCTCGCCTTCGCGCTGCTCGACTCCGGTGCGCGCTTCACGGCGCTCGCCGAGGAGGGCGTGTGGCGCAGCGGCGGCCCCGTGCTCGACGTCGAGGGCGAGGCGGCCGCGCTGCTGAGCGCGGAGCGCACCGCGCTGAACCTGCTCCAGCGTCTGAGCGGCGTGGCGACGCTGACGGCGCGCTACGTGGAGGCGGTCCGCGGCACACGCGCGCGCGTGCTCGACACGCGCAAGACGACGCCGGGGCTGCGCCTGCTCGAGAAGGCAGCGGTGGCCGCGGGCGGCGGGACCAACCACCGCGTCGGGCTCTTCGACGCGATCCTCATCAAGGAGAACCACGCCGCGATGGCCGGCGGCGTGGGGGAGGCCGTGCGCCTGGCGCGCGCGGGCGCCCCGGACGTGCTGCTCGAGGTCGAGTGCCGCACCGACGAGGAGGTCGACGAGGCGCTCGCCGCGGGCGCGCCGCGGCTGCTGCTCGACAACATGACCCCCGCGCAGATGCGCGCGATCGTGGCCCGCGTGGGCGATCGCGCCGAGCTCGAGGCCAGCGGCGGGATCGACCTGGAGACGATCAGGGACGTCGCAGAGACCGGGGTAGACTTCATATCGGTCGGTGCCCTCACGCACTCGGCCCCCGCCCTCGACATCTCACTTCTCCTGGAGCCCGTGCCGTGAACCTTCCCATGGCCCCGCTTGACACCCCGCCCGGCCTCGCCCCCGAGGACGTGCCCGCCCTGCAGGACGAGGTCCGCGAGCTCGCGCGCGAGCGCGACGCGGTCATCCTGGCCCACAACTACCAGCGCCCCGAGGTGCAGGACATCGCAGACTATGTCGGCGACTCGCTCGGCCTGTCGCGTCAGGGCGCGGCGACCGACGCCACGACGATCGCCTTCTGCGGCGTGCACTTCATGGCCGAGACGGCGTCGATCCTCTCGCCCGACAAGACGGTCCTGATCCCCGACCTCGACGCCGGCTGCTCGCTGGCCGACTCGATCACGGCCGAGCAGCTGCGCGCCTGGCAGGCCAAGCATCCGGGCGCGGTCACCGTGATGTACGTCAACACCACGGCCGAGGTCAAGGCGCTGACCGACTACTGCGTGACCTCCTCGAACGCCGTTCCCGTCGTCGAGCACATCCTGCGCGAGCACGGGTCGCAGACCGAGATCCTCTTCGGGCCCGACATGTTCCTCGGCGCCTACGTCGAGAGGACGATCGGCCGCGCGCTGCACGTCTGGGACGGTGAGTGCCACGTGCACGCCGGCATTCGCCCGTCCGACATCGCGCGCACGCGCGCCGAGCACCCGGGCGCCGACTTCCTCATCCATCCCGAGTGCGGCTGCTCGACCTCGGTCATGGAGTACGTCGCCGCCGGCGACGTCGATGCCGAGGGCGTGCACATGCTCTCGACGGGCGGGATGCTGAGCTACGCGCGCGATCGCGCCGGCCACGGAGGCACGGCGATCATGGCCACCGAGACCGGGATGCTGCACCCGCTGCGCATGGCCGCGCCCGACGTCGACTTCATCGCCGCCAACGAGCGCGCCTCGTGCCGCTACATGAAGATGATCACGCTGACCAAGCTGCGCGACGGCCTGCGCGACGGCGTGTTCGAGGTCAGGGTGCCCGAGGCCATCGCCGAGCGCGCGCGCGTGCCGATCGAGCGCATGGTCGCCATCGGTTAGCCGGGCTTGACTGCCCCGAACACGTTCGCCGGCGAGGCGCTCGATCGCGCCGGACCGCAGCGGCGCGACGAGGCGTGGCTGGCCGCGCGGCTGGCCGATGCGGCCACGCGCGTGGTGGTCGCCAGCGAGTCGGGCGTGCTCGTCTCCGGCGAGCGGCCGCGGCTGCTCGCGGTCGACGAGCTGCCGGACGGCCTCGAGTTCGTCCTGCTCGGCGTCGACGCCGACGAGCGCGCCGTGTTCGCCGCCGACCCCGGCGACCAGTTTCCCGGCGAGCGGCGCGGGCTGCGCGACCTGGCGCCCGCGATGTCGCAGGCCGAGGGTGGGATGGTCGCCCACGCGGTCGGGCTGCTCAACTGGCACCGCCGCCACCGCTTCTGCGCGAACTGCGGCGCGCCGAGCGAGGCGCGCGAGGCCGGGCACGTGCGCGTGTGTCCGGCGTGCGGTGCGCAGCACCACCCGCGCACCGACCCGGTGGTGATCATGCTCGTGCACGACGGCGATCGCGCGGTCCTCGGCCGCCAGGCGCACTGGCCCCCCGGGCGCTACAGCGCGCTGGCCGGGTTCGTCGAGCCGGGGGAGAGCCTCGAGGAGGCCGTCGCGCGGGAGGTGCGCGAGGAGACCGGCGCGCTGGTGGCCGAGATCGACTACCGCTCGTCGCAGCCGTGGCCATTCCCGGCCTCGCTGATGCTCGGCTTCATCGCGCGCTGGACGTCCGGCGAGCCCGCGATCGGCGACGGCGAGCTCGAGGACGTGCGCTGGTTCACGCGCGAGGAAATCGCGAGCGGCCGCGTGAAGCTGCCGCCGCGCCAGGCCATCGCCCGGCGGCTCATCGAGGACTGGCTCGGCCGCGAGGCGCCGGACACCGGTGGAGGGCTGGCGCCTAACCGACCAGCTCGATCTCCGTGAATCGCAGACCGGCCGCGGTGGCCGTCAGCTCGGCCTCGCCGACGACCGCGCCGGCGGTCAGCTTGGTGGCGTCGCAGCCGGGCTGATCCTCGTCGTCGTTGTCGTCGTGGTCGCCATCTTCGTGGTCGCCGTCGTTGTGGTCGCCATCGCCGTGCTGCTCGTCGTCGCCCTCGTCGTCGCCGTGCCCGGGGCCGTCATCGGCCGCTCGCGCCGCGGGCGCGGTCGCCTCGGCGTGCTCGCACTCGATCTCGGTCTTGTCGTCGACGGTGCCCTTGACGTCGTCGCCGTTGAAGAGGTGCACGATCAGGACGCCGCCGGTGAACGAGACGACCCGGCCGGCCTTCTCCTTGCCGTCCTTGGTCCCGTCGTCGTCGCTGTCGGCGTCGCGCGGGTCGTCGCCGGCCATGAACTCCGCGCGGTTGCGCAGGCCGTCGTGGTCCTGGTCGCGCTTGGCCTGGTTGACCTTCAGGCTCAGGTGATGGGCGCGCTCCCAGCGGTCGGGGATGCGATCGCCGTTGCGGTCGCCATGGCTGCGGGCCATGCCCGCGGCGGGGAAGACGAGCGCCGCCGCGCAGGTCGCGGCCAGCAACAGCAGGGTCCGGACAGTTCTATGGCTCATGCACGTTGGGACACGCGCTTGCGGCGTGCGTCACGTACGAGCGTTCGATCAGCCGCCGCCCGAGCCTTCGTGGCCGGAGCCGCCGTCGCCCGAGCCGCTGTGGCCCGAGCCGTCGCCCGAGGAGCCCGACCCCTCGCCCGACGTGACGGTCTCCTCCGGGCCCGGCATGATGGTCTCCGGCTCCGAGCGCGACTCCTCTGGGG
>Ga0307278_10001234_pt1 | contig 12746 bp, 15 predicted proteins | sample ER_DNA_117_FD_194482 | JGI IMG/M metagenome (GOLD analysis project Ga0307278, IMG submission 194482) | Bulk soil microbial communities from the East River watershed near Crested Butte, Colorado, United States - ER_DNA_117 | ecosystem: Environmental > Terrestrial > Soil > Floodplain | place... | reverse complement strand
ACCGACATCCATCTCTATCTCGGCCAGTGGCACGAGCTGGACGCCGACGCGCCGCTGCCCTACACCCTCGGCCACGAGAACGCCGGCTGGGTGCATGAGGTTGGCTCGGACGTCTCCCACGTCGCCCCCGGCGACACCGTCATCCTGCATCCGCAGGCGACCTGCGGCTTCTGCCGCTACTGCCGGGCCGGCGACGACATGCACTGCGTCGACAGCTTCTTCCCCGGCCTCAACACCGACGGCGGGATGGCCACCTACCTCAAGACCGGGGCCAGGGCCGTGGTCAAGATCGACCCCAAGCTGCAGCCGGCCGACGTGGCCGCCCTGGCCGACGCCGGCCTGACCGCCTACCACGCGGTCCGCAAGGCGGTGCCCCTGCTCTACCCGGGCACCGCCTGCGTGGTCATCGGAGCCGGCGGCCTCGGTCACATCGGCATCCAGGTGCTCAAGGCGCTCAGCGCCACCACCATCATCGTGGTCGATCGCAACCCCGAGGCCCTCGAGTACGCCAAGACGATCGGCGCCGACCACGGCGTGGTCGCCGACGGCGGCCACGTCGACAAGGTCAAGGAGCTGACCGGCGGCAACGGCGCCGAGGTGGTGCTGGACTTCGTCGGCGAGGAGGGGGCCGAGAAGGACGCCTGGCAGATGACCAGGCGGGCGGGGTCGCACTTCGTGATCGGCTACGGCGGGATCGTCGAGGTCCCGACCATCGAGATCATCTCCACCGAGCGCAACGTCATCGGCAACATCGTCGGCACCTACAACGACCTGGCCGAGCTGATGGCCCTGGCCGCCCAGGGCAAGGTCACCCTGCACACCAAGCCCTACCCGCTGGAGGCCGCCAACGACGCCATCGACGACCTCGACCAGGGACGGCTCCCGGGAGCCCGGGCGATCCTCATCCCCGGCTAGCGGAACCTGAGCCGCGCGAAGCACGTCAGGAAGGGAGTGGCCCGATGAAGGACGGCACGTTCGTGCTCGACGCCCACACCGGCTTCTGGGACGCCAGCCCCGAGAACACCAAGAACCGCTTCGGCGACGCGTTCATCGAAACCTTCTACGCCTTCCACCAGGGCTTCAACCCGCCCGACCCGAAGTGGACGATGGACTACGAGCAGACCTTCCGGAAGGTCGACCCCGACTGGTACCTGGAGGAGATGTTCGTCAAGGGCGCGGCCGACATGGCGGTCCTGTCCACCCAGGTCCTGATGGACTTCTACCACACCGGGTTCGTCAACCCCGAGCGCAACGCCGAGCTCACCAAGCGGGCGCCGGAGCGGATCATCCCCCTCGGCGGGGTCGACCCGCGGGCGCCCAACGCCCTCGAGGAGGTCGAGCGCCAGATCAGCCAGCTCGGCATGAAGGGCTTCAAGTGGTACACGGCCGAGTGGCGCGGCGAGTCGCGCGGCTGGTCGGCCAATGACCCGAAGGTCTTCCCGCTGTACGAGAAGGCCCTCGAGCTCGGCGTGCGCAACCACTTCTTCCACAAGGGGCCGGCGGTGGAGCCGCTGTCGCTGTCCAAGTTCGACGTGCGCGACATCGATGAGCCGGCCTGGCTGTACCCGGAGATGAACTTCATCATCGACCACTGCGGCGCCCCGCGGGTCGACGACTTCTGCTGGATCGCCGCCCGCTGCCCGAACGTCTACGCCGGCCTGGCGGTGGTGCTGGCCTTCATCCACAACCGGCCGAGGTGGTTCGCCGAGGTGATGGCCAACCTCCTGTTCTGGCTGGGCCCGGACCGGATCGTCTTCGGCAGCGACTTCCCGATCTGGTACCCGCACTGGCAGCTGGACGACTTCATGAGCTTCGAGCTGCCCGAGGACCTCAAGCAGGAGTACGGCGTCGACCTCACCCCGGAGATCAAGCAGCAGATCGTCGGGGGCAACATCGCCCGGCTGTACGACATCGACGTCCCGGCCAAGCTCGAGGCGATCAAGGACGACGAGTTCTCCCGCCGCCGTAGCGAGTACCTGGCCGGCCAGCCCGCGGTCGAGCCGACCGACGCGCCAGGCACCGGAGAGCCGGCGGTCGACACCGGCGTGGCCGGGACCGACTCGCGGTGACCCACGACGGCCCAGCCGGCAGCGGGTCGGGTGCATCACCGTCCGGCGGGGCCGAGGAAGCCCCGGTCGATCTCGAGCGGGTGCGGCGGGTCGCCGGATCGGTCAAGGACCCCGAGGTCCGGACGTCCATCGCCGAGCTGGGACTGCTGGATGAGGTCGAGGTGGACGGCGGGCGGGTGACCGTCCGCTTCCACCTGACCTCACCGCTCTGCCCGGCCAAGTTCGCCGGGGCCATCGGCCAGCAGATCCGCCGCCGGGTGGCCAAGCTGCCGGGAGTCGAGGCCGTCGAGGTGGTGCTCACCGACCACTTCATGGCCGAGGCGCTGCACCGGCTCATCAACGAGGGCGACCGCTTCGCCGAGACCCGCGGGGTGATGCGGCGGTGACCGACCCGGCGACCGCCCTGGCCGGGCGGCGCGAGCGGTCCCTGCTGGAGCTGCCGAGCGTCGCCCGCATGGCCGCCGTCCTGGCCGAGCGCTGCCGCGAGCCGTCCTGGATCCGGGCGCTGGTGGCGAGCCTCGAGCGCTTCCGCGGGCTCGCCGGCCACGACGACCTGGAGGCGCTGCTGACGGCGGCGCGGGCCGACCCGGCGGTGGCCGGCCGCTCCCTGGTCGGGTTCGCCCGGGCCCTGGACGGCCAGCCCGACGCCGCCGTGGCCGGGCTGGCCATGGGGGCCAAGGTCTGGTTCCGGCTGAACGGGGTGCCGGTCGCCTGGCGGCCCCTGCCGGCGGCGGCCGCGGCCCGGCGCCTCCCCGAGGCCGGCCTGGCCGACCCGGCCGAACGGCTGCTGGTGCTGGCGCCCATCGGCAGCGGCCTGCACCTGGCCGAGCTGCTGCGCCTGCGGGTCGGCGACCTGGGGTCGCTCGACGCCGACGGCCAGGTGCTGCCCGACCCCGAGGCCGAGCCGCTGGCCGTCCGCTACCAGCAGCGACGCGGCCGGTCGGCCGAGCGCATCACCTTCCTGTCCTTCCCGGCCAGGACGGCGGTCCTCGAGCACCTGGAGCGGCGCCGCCTGGACGGGCTCGACACCGGGCCGCGGGCGCCCCTGGTGGCCGGCCCCGACGGCCGGCCGGCGGGCAGGGCCGAGGTCGCCCGCGCCCGGCGGCGCAGCAACGCCATCATCCGCGCCGGCAGCAACCTCAACGTCGACCTGTGCCGCAAGACCGGGGAGTTCTTCCGTGAGTGGGGGCCGCCCGGGGCCCGCTTCACCCCCTGACCACCGGGGCGGACGATGCGGCCGCCGATCTGGCTCGTCCCGCCGCCGGGGCTGGTGGCCGCCGCCTCGGCCCTGCCCCGCCCGGCAGCGGCCGGCGACCCGGGCGGCCGGCTGGCCGCGGTCCTGGCCGGCGGCGCCGCCGGAGCATACGCCTGGGCGCTCGAAGGGCCCGAGGCCGGCCGCCGGGTCTGGGGTGAGCAGGCGGAGCTGGGGCTGGCCGTGCTCGAGGACCGGCTGGAGGACCCCGGCGCCGACACCGACCGGTTCGTGCTCGGCAGCCAGGTCTCGGCCGTGGCCCAGTGGGCCTGGCTGGCCGGCGACGAGGCCGGCGGCCGCCGGGCCGACCTGGTCGCCTGCGAGCTGGCCAGCGGCGGCTGGCCGGGCCGCCGCCCGCTGGACCGGCCCGACCTCGTCCTGCTGTGCGACCCCACCGGCCGGCACGCCCTCGACCACGCCGGCTCCAGGGTGCGGCTGGGCATCATCCGCGACTTCCCGGTGGCCGGACCCGAGGACGGCGGGAGCTGGCGGAGGCCGGGCACCGTCGACCGGCTGCTCGACCAGGTCAGCCGCCAGTCGCACCTGGGCGGGCCGCTGTTGGGGGCGGCCGCCCGCCTGCTGCGGACCCTGGTCCATCCGGCCATGGGGCCGCCGTGGCCGCCGGCGGCCGCGCTGGACGCCCAGCGCCGGCTGGTCGCCATGGCGGCGCGGGACGTCGACGCCTGGACCTTCGCCCTGCCGTGGCTGCTCGACACCGCCACCCGGTTCCCGGGCCGTCTGGCCCGGCTGCTGGCCGCCTAGCGCAGGCCGAAGCGGGCGCGGACCGGCGGCTGGAACAGCACCAGCGCGACCCCGACGTCCAGCAGCAGGCGCAGCACGCCGCCGATGATCACGGCGTCGGCGATCAGGACGAACAACGCCAGCGGCCAGGCCCAGCGGCGCGACCGCAGCAGGCCGAAGGCGACCCCGAGCATCGCCACGCCCAGCACCAGGGCGACCACCAGGCCACGCCCAGAGGCCGGGCGGAAGGCGGCCAGCGCGATCAGGACCAGGAAGCCGGCCGCCTTGAGGATCAGGACAATCACCGCCAGGCGGATCAGCCGGTCGGTCTGCTGGGCGTCAGCGGTCACGGACCACCCGTCTTGAAGGCGAGGATTACACCATGGTTGCAAAGCCGGGTGCGTTATACGTCATATGGTCTTGTCACCGAAACGTACGGTTTTTACAGTAGTCTCAGCAGGACCAGCTGTCGCTTCTGTCCTGTCGGCGACGGCTGGGCGCCGCCGTCGGCGAGGGTCGGCCGTGAGGCAGAAAGGAATCGCGATGGCACAGGCAGTGGAGACCCACGAGCCGCAGCTGCGGCTGGAGGGCCGTCAGGCGGGCAAGCCGGGCCGGGGGCCGATCGACTGGCTGGGAGGCTGGCGGACCTGCATCGTGGGTTGCACCATCTTCCTCCTCCTGGCGATCGCGATCCGCATCTTCCAGCAGTTCACCGCCTGGAAGTACGGCATCGACGCCAGCAGCAAAGGCTTCGGGCGGACCTACCGCGCCCTGTACTACTCCGAGGTCCTGGCGGCCACCGTCGGCACCCTCGGCTGGTGGGGGTACCTGGTCCGCAAGGGCCGCACGCTGGTCAACCGCGAGGTCACCCACGACGAGGAGGTCCGCCGGATCGCGGTCTTCTGGGGCCTGATCGGCACCACCTCGGTGATCCTGTACATCATGGCCAGCTTCTGGCCCAACCAGGACGGCGCCTGGCACCAGACGGCGGTCCGCGACACCGCGCTCACCCCGTCCCACATCCCGATGTTCTACCTGTTCTTCCCGCTCGGGATCACCATCACGGTGGGGACCTACCTGTACGGCCGCTACTGGCTGCCCAAGATCTACGGGGCGTCGAACGGTTTCCCCTGGTCGTTCTTCCTGCTGATCTCCGCCTCGGTCACCGAGGTGGCCCAGGTGGCCATGAACGAGTGGGGGCACAGCCTCTGGATCACCGAGGAGATCTTCGCCGTCCCGTTCCACTGGCCGTTCGTCTGGTACGGATGGCTGGCCTCCGGGATCTTCGCCCTCTGGGCGGAGTCGGCGATCCGCCTGTTCGGCATCGAGAAGGAGGTCGAGGACGAGGCCACCGACCCGGCCGAGGTCGGCCGCTTCGGAGCCCGCCGTGAGGAGATCGAAGCAGTAGAAGCCGCCTCGTAGCGTTCGTCGAGGGGGTCCGCCGCACGGGAACGGCGGGCCCCCTCGCTCGGACCCCCGCCGAGTTGAAGCGAGGTCACCGTGGCCGTCGACGCCAAGACCCTTGAGCTCCGCGAGCTTCTGAAGAAGAAGTACCGGTACATCGACCGGAAATGGGACCTGATCTTCTGGGTCACCGCGGCCTTCGTGGTCGGGGCCGCGGCGGACATCACCAAGCAGCTGTTCGCCGGCGACTGGGACTTCTGGACCGACTGGAAGGACCGGCAGTGGTGGCCGATCATCACGCCGTTCGCGATCATCATCATCGGCTCGGCGCTGCAGTACATCCAGTGGCTGGCCTGGCGGTTCCCCACCGGCATGACCTACACGGCGGTCGCCTTCTGGCTCTGCACGCTGGTCGGCAGGTGGGTCCAGTGGGGCGCCTTCGTCTACTACCCGATGAACTTCGTCTGGCCGGCGACCATGGTGGCGGCGGCGATCTTCGCCGACTGGGTGCTGCTGAAAACAAAGGGCAGCTTCATCCTGACGTCCATCATCGGCTCGGGGCTGTTCACCCTCGCCTGGTGGATCTCGAACTACATCCCGCTGGCCGGGCTGCTGCAACCGGCCGTGTGGATGGACCGGGTGGTCACCCTGGCCGACATCCAGGGGATCGAGTACGTCCGAAGTCAGACCCCCGAGTACCTCCGCATCATCGAGCACGGCTCCCTGCGCACGTTCCTTGGGGAGACGCAGTACGTGGCCTTCGCCTTCGGCACGACGGTCACCGTCGTCGGCTACTGGGTGGGTCAGGCCATCGGCCGCGGCCTGGCCATCTGGCCGATCGGCCGCTTCCTGAAGAAGTGGTGACCCGCGCCGGCTCGAGCTACGGAGGGTGAACTGAGATGAGGCGCCGACTCCTTCTCGCCCTGGTCGCCGCGGTCGTCGTCACGGTCGTGCCGGCCACGGCGGCGTCCGCCCACGGCGAGAAGTCCCAGGAGGGCTTCCTGCGCATGCGCACCGTGGGATGGACCGACGTGACCTTCTCCGGTGACAGTGTGCAGCAGGGCCAGACGATCACGGTCACCGGCAAGGTCAGGATCATGGACGCCTGGCCGTCCAGCCTGGCCAAGGGGACGCCCAACACGTGCTTCATGAGCATGATCTCGCCCGGGCCGACGATCCTGCTCAAGGAGCGCACCATCAACGGCGTGTCGATGCCGACCCGGATCGACTGCGCCAAGGGCCAGACCTACGACTTCTCGATGACCTTCGCCGGGCGCCGGGTGGGCCGCTGGCACGTGCATCCCGCCTTCGCCGTCAAGGGCGCCGGGACCCTGATCGGCCCGGGTGCGTGGATCAACGTCACCAAGAACGCGGCCGGCTTCACCAACCAGGCCACGCTGCTGAACGGCAAGACCGTGAATCTGGAGAACTACCAGCTGTCGTTCATCTGGATCTGGCTGACCCTCACCTTCGTGATCGGCATGGTCTGGATGATCTACTGGACGGTGCCCAAGCGCACGATCCCGCACCTGGCCGTCACCAGCCAGATCCCGCTCAACACCGACGGTGCCGCCTACGGCCTGGTGACCAAGAAGGACCACCGCTACTCGACCATCATGATGCTGGCCACCGTGGTGCTGCTGGGAGCCGGATGGATCTACCAGGTGTCCAGCTTCCCGGTGAAGATCCCCCAGCAGATCATCCAGTTCCGCCCGCCGCCGATCGAGCGGCCGGCGCCGCTGGTCACCATCGCCGCCGGCAAGAGCAAGGCGATCTACGACGCCGACGCCAAGACCGTGTTGCTGCAGATCGACGCCAGCAACACCGGCAAGGAGGCGGCCCAGCTCACCCAGTTCGCGGTGGCGGACCTGACCTGGTTCAACCAGGCCGTGCCGACGTCGAAGCCCACCGGCCCGCAGGCGGTCGACACCGCCTACCCGATGACGGTGCAGCAGGACACGATCGCACCAGGAGGCAGCCAGCAGATCACCATCACCATGCCAAGCGACATCTGGATCAAGCAGGAGCGGCTGCTGCCCATCGGGGAGTCGCAACTGACCGTGACCGGCCTGCTGCGGTTCCAGACACCGAGTGGGGCCAAGAGCGACGTCGAGGTGGACGAGCCGCTGACCCCGACCGCGTTCAAGTTCTAGCGGGAGGACGGGGCAAGCGTGCTCGTGGCAGGGGTCCTGGCGCACATGGGTGGCATCGACGAGACGGCCATCATCTGGGTGCCGCTGGTCATGGTCGGCGGCCTCTGGTGGCTGCTGCGGGGCGGGGACCCCAAGGAGGACGAGCCACCGCGGGAGGAACTGCCATGAGCAACTTCGCGGACGGCCTGTTCCCCAGGTACCTCGAGTTCATGGTGCTGCTGCCCTTCATCATGCTGGGCTTCGGCCTCTGGTTCATCGGCCGGGCGTTCTCCGACAAGCGGGACGCCCGGCCGCCGGACCATCGGTCCGAGGCCCGGGTCACCGTCCTGCCCGACCGCAAGGACCGGCCGCTGTACCACGTCCACCAGCAGATCCGGGCCTCGGCAAGGCCGAAGCCCAAGCCACCGTCGGAGACGGAGCCCGAGCCCGGGTCCGGCCGCCCGCAGGGGCGCCGGCGCCACGGCGCCCGACTGGAGCTGCGCCGTTAGGCCGGCGACCCCGAAACCGCGACCAGCAAAGGAGCGTGTGGACGATGGGAGGGTATCTCTTCGCCATCGGGATCTTCGTCGCCACGATCGCCTGCGTCGCCGCGCTGATCTGGTCCGCTGAGTACTGATCCGCCCCTGGCACGGCGCCATGGGGAGCTGGAGCGCACCCTCGAGACCGGCATCCTGACCGGCCTGGCCGCCGGGGTGCCGATGGGGCTGTTCATGGCGGTCGCCTCGGCCACCTGGGGCGACGCCGGCTTCTTCAGCCCCTTCTACCGCATCGCCGGCGTCCTCGACCGGGCCGCCTACGACATCTCCCTGCAGGAGGCGGCCAGCGGCTCGCGGTTCTGGTTCGAGCCGCAGACGGCGCTCCCCGGGGCCTGCGTGCACCTGGCCCTTGCCGGGCTCTTCGGCATGCTGTTCGTCCTGCTGGCCCGCGAGGGTCGCGGCGCCGGCCGCGCCGCCCTGGTCGCCGCCGGTGCCGCCTGGGGCCTGGTGGTGGCGGCGGTCATGGTCCCGGTCCTTGGCCTGGCCGGCCGGGAGCTCGGCGGCGGCGCCCTCATCAGCGACGCTCCGTCCCAGCTCGGCTGGGCGACCTACCTGGGCATGCACCTGGTCTTCGGGTCGGCCCTCGGCGTCTTGGTTGCTCTAGTTCGGCACGGGTAGACTCTCAGTGTTAGTTTCGCCACTCTTGGCGCAGAGGAGCGCGTATGTCGCTGCATGGCGGCAACGGCCCAGACAGGGGGGCTCCTGGCCGGACGCTGAGCACGGCCCGCCACGTCCTGCAGGCGCTCGAGATCATCGCGCGGCATCCCAGGGGGATCCCGATCAAGGCGCTGGCCCGCCAGCTGAACATCAGCCTCTCCTCCGGCTACTACCTGGTCAGCTCCATGCGCGAGCAGGGGTTCGTCGAGCCGTCCCGGGCCGCCTCGGGCCTGTACACCCTCGGCCCGAAGTTCGCCGAGCTGTACCGGGGCTACGTCGCGGCCAGCCTCCAGCCCGAACGGCTGCAACCGGTCCTTGAGGAGCTGCGCGACCGGGCGTCGGCCCGCGCGTACGCGGCGTTGTGGCGTGACGGCGACCTCGAGGTCGTGGAGATCCGCGGTCGCCGGGGCTCCCGGGAGCTGCCCGACGTCACCAAGGGCTTCCGCGGCGCCGCCCACGCGCTGGCCCTTGGCAAGGTCTACCTCTCCAGCCTCCCCAAGACCCAGTGGCCCCGGTACCTCAGAGGCCCGACCTACCGGCGCTACACCTCGGCCACCATCGCCACGCCCGACGCGCTCGCCCAGCACCTGCGGACCGTGCGGGACACCGGCCTGGCCTTCGACCTCCAGGAGTTCGCCGCCGGTTCCTGCTGCATCGCCGTGCCGGTGCACCGTGGCACCGACAACGACCTGGTCGCCTCCGTCGGGGTCTCGGTCCCGGCCCGCCGCTTCACCGCCGAGCGCAGCACCCTCATCGGGGTCATCCGCGAGATCGCCGCCGAGGCCTCGGCCGAGCTGGGCTCCGCGGCCGCCGACGTTCAGGCGCCGAGCAGGAGGGCGATCCCGCCCAGCGTGTAGGTGACCATGACCACCAGCAGCGGGTACTGGGCGCGGAGGCGGTGCCGGGGGCGGCTGTAGTCGGCGATCGCCCGGTCGTGGGCGATGAAGACGCCGATCACGTGGCCGGTGAGGATCGCGGCCACCTGGACGATCGCGATCACCGAGGTGGAGACCACCCGGTAGTCGATCTGCTGGCCGGCGGTGCCGAACAGGTCCCAGCCGCGGCCGAGGGGGTCGGAGGCCAGCAGGTACCCGGCCTGGCCCTGGAAGACGGCCAGCGAGAAGTAGTGGGCGACGGTGTAGCCGACCGCGATGGGCAGCAGCGAGTGGACGAAGCGGCGCTCGACCGGGACCTGCTGGCCCCGCCGGGCCCACGGGTTCTGCCGGGTCGCGGCCAGGTAGGCGCCGGTGATCAGCGTGATCATGCCCAGCAGCCCGGCCGTGCCCAGGAGCGCGTAGGCGATGCCGGTGGTCCGGTCGCCCAGCCCCCTCCACCACAGCGTCCGGCTGAGGCCGTCGAACGCCGTCGACCCCAGCAGGACGCAGATCACCGCCGTCATGCCCGGCGCCACCGGCACCGAGGCCAGGCCGGCCAGCGGGTTGCGCAGCACCAGCCGGCCGTCCGCCGGCCGGCGCCCGAACGGCGACAGCCGGCCGACCAGCGTCGAGTAGACCTCGAAGGCGTCGCCGCGGCCGTACCAGACCTCCCCGTACACCGCCGCCGCCGACAGCTGCACCAGGCAGTACAGGAGGACGAAGCTGAGCACGTTCACCGGGCGGTCGGGGTTGCGGTAGACCAGCTCCAGCCAGGTGAAGGCCAGCAGCCCGGCCGCCGCCGGCCAGTAGCCGAGCCAGTCGGGCATGGGCCGGGCCTCGCCGGGGCCGGGTCGCCCGCGCAGGCGCGCGAGCCCCTGGGTGATCAGCCGCAGCGGGTTGAGCGCCCGCACGACCGGCCCGAACAGCAGGGACAGGGGCACGATGCCGACCCAGAACCAGACGTACAGCCAGGTCGGCGCCGGGTTGGTGGCGCTCGACCCGGTGCCGAGGGCGGCGACCAGGATGATCAGCAGCAGACCGGCCAGGCCCAGCAGCCGCAGGCCGAGCCGGAACGCCGGCGCGTCCACCAGCCGCTGCAGTCCCATCGGGAGCGGGCGGCCGCGGTACGGCTCCTGCAGCCGGGGGACCCGCCAGAACCTGGCCAGCATGAAGAAGGACACGATCAGCACCAGGGCCGCGGCGTACTGGGCCAGCCAGACCGGGACGGGCAGGTCGGCCCGGCCGCCCAGCCCGTGGGCGAGGACCCTCATGACACCTGGAGCTCGACCAGCTTGAGACCGGCCTCCTCCAGCTCCACCTCGAACACGCCCGGGGTGTCGGCCGTCACCTCGAGCACGGCCATCCTGCCCGGCTCGATGTCGACCTTGCGGTCGTAGCCGTGGAGGTGGACCTCGTCGGCCCGGTCGGCGGTCACCTCGAGCCGGACCTGCGTTCCGAGCGGGACCTTGACCCGCCGCTCGGCGGTCTGGACCTGGTTGCCGGTCACCTGGACCTGGATCGTCCGCGGGCCGCCCGCGCCGGCCCCGGTGGCGGCGGGGGAGCGGCCCTGGTCCGTCCCGCCGGACGAGCAGGCGGCCAGTGCCGCCGCGAGGGCGAGGCCGACGAGCCTCCTCCGCGCCGGCCGCACCGCTGTCCCGCGCATCGCCCTCCTTGGATGCCGTATGCCCGGATTATGCGGCCTTCAGGGGCGCCAGGCCACCACCTGGAGGTCGTCGACCAGGACGGTCGAAGGGGGCGACCCACGGGGGAGCACGACCTCGAGGGCCAGGGCGGTGCCGGGCCGGTGGGCCTGGTGGGTGACCTCGACCCGCAGCCAGGACCGGTCGAGCAGCACGGCCCCGACCGAGTCGGCGGCAAAGCCTCTCCCGCCGGCGATCTCCACCAGGGTCACCTGGACCAGCGTGGACGGCCGGCTGGCCCGGAGCCGCACGGTGGCGGCATAGGTGGTGCCCCGGTTGCAGCGGTGCACCGCGGCAACGGCCATGCCCTGGTCGGCCCGGCCGCTGCCGGTGAAGCCGGCCGCCACCCGCTGGTCGGGCGCGGACGCGGCCCGCTCGACCCTGGTGCCACCGATCGCCCGCCAGCCGGCCTGGGCGGCCGCGGTCGCGGGCGGTGCCGGCCCGGGGCCGGTGACCGGCGTCGGGGTGGTCGCCGACGGGGCGGTGGGCGTCGCGGCGCTGCCGTCCTGGCGGACCCTCGGCCGGTCGAGCATGGAGCTGATCAGCACCGCGGCCGTGAGCAGCATCGCGACCGCCGCCAGCAGCCACTCCGCGACCATGTGCTCACGGGCGTCCGTCCTGGACCGCCTGGCCGCCGCGAGGTGCCGAGGTGGAAGCCGGATCAGGCCCCGTCCCATACCGCCCGAGGCTCGCAGCCGGCGCCAACGCGGCGCTAACCCGCTGGCGTCGGCCGGGCCGCCGCGGGGTCAGGAGCACTCGCCGCATGACGGCTCTGTCGTCCACGCCCTCCGGGGAGCAGAAGGGGCGAAACGACACAATGCGGCTACATTATCTGACCGAGGGCCCTCCGGGAACCTGGTCCTCGAGCTCGGCGGCGGTTGGGGGGTCGGCGCCGGGGCGGGTGCAGGTGATGGCGGCGGCGAGGACGGCCTCGTCGGCCAGGGCGGCGAGGGTGGCGTCGTCGAGGGCCTGGAGGGCGGGGCGGCGGGGGGCGCCGAGGAGGTCGCGGCGATGGAGGCCTGCCAGGAGGGCGGCCATGCAGGCGTCGCCGGCGCCGACGGTGTCGGCCACCTCGACGGCCCGGCCAGGGCGGCGCAGGACGCCCGCCTGGCGGGTGGCGGCGACCAGCCCGGCCGGGCCGAGGGTGATCACTACCAGCGAGGGGCCCGTGGCCAGCCAGGACTCGGCGACCTGCTCGGGCGGGCGGCCAGGGAGCAGCCAGGCCAGGTCGTCGGCGCTGGCCTTGACCACGTCGGCCAGGGCGACCAGGCCCTCGATGCGGCCGCGGACGGCGTCGGGGGAGCCCATCAGCAGCGGCCGGCAGTTGGGGTCGTACGAGACGGTCATGGCCTGGCGGGC
>Ga0307278_10001233_pt1 | contig 12747 bp, 6 predicted proteins | sample ER_DNA_117_FD_194482 | JGI IMG/M metagenome (GOLD analysis project Ga0307278, IMG submission 194482) | Bulk soil microbial communities from the East River watershed near Crested Butte, Colorado, United States - ER_DNA_117 | ecosystem: Environmental > Terrestrial > Soil > Floodplain | place: USA... | reverse complement strand
ATCGCAGGGACGCTCTCGGGGGAGACTGCGGACGGGGCTTCCTTCAGCTTGAAAAGAGGGTTGGGCGCTTCCCCGCGCCTGGCCCTGATGATCCCCCTTCGCGGTTTTCGCATAGCTGCCGTACCCCTACGTACTGCGGCTGTCGTACGGGTGTGGTCAGGGGATGCGCCACGCTTAGCGCCGCAGGCCCGCGCGGCCGTCACGGGCGGCGTCGCGGTGGGCAGGCGGTATGGAGGGACGATGGCTCGGGTTTTCCTGGCGGACTGCCAGCCGCTGTTCAACGAGGCGCTCGAGGCGCTGATCGAGCGCGACGGGCGCAACGACGTCGTGGGCTCTGGCTCGACGGCCGCACAGGTCGTGGGCGCGGTCGGGCGGCTGCGGCCCGACCTGGTCGTGGTCGACGCCGACCTCGCGCTGGTCTCGCGACCGACGCTGGTCGAGACCGTCCTCGACCAGCTGCCCGAGACCAGGGTCATGCTGCTGACCCAGGAGATCGACCTCGAGCTGCTGCTGGCCGCCATCCGGTCGGGCGCGGTCGGTGTGGTGGGCAAGAAGAGCGGCACCCGGACGGTGCTGCGCGCGGTCCAGGCCGCGCTCGACGGCGAGGGCGTGGTCCCCAGGGCTATGCTGCCGGAGCTGTTCCGGCGCCTGCTCGACCTCGGCGAGCGGGCCACCGACTCGCCGCTGAACCGGCTGTCGCCTCGGGAGCGCGAGGTGCTCGCCCTGCTCGGCCGCGGCTGGAACAACGCGCGCATCGGCCGCGAGCTGTTCATCAGCCCCCACACGGTCCGCACCCACGTGCAGAACATCCTGCAGAAGCTCGAGATGCACTCGAAGCTCGAAGCGGCGACCTTCGCGATGCAGCGCGACCTCGCGCCGCGCACGCTCACCCCCGACCTGAACGGAAGCCGCGCCTTCCAGCGCTGAGCCGGGTCGCCCGCTGCTGGCCAGGACCCGGGGTCGAGGACGGTTCTGCGAGTCTGCCCTCGTCTGCGGTGACGCGCTGACTTCCTTCGGTAGCTCACTGTCAGTAGTTCACTGTAGGTTCGGGGTATTCGCCTTGGGATCAGCAGGGCAATAACGAACTTTTGACGTTCTAGGGTATATGCTCCCGACCTCGGCGTCCCGGGTTGCCGATTTCCCCGCCTTCGCCCGCTTGTGCGCGGGTGCCGGCCGGCGCCCGATCGCGATTGTCTCGCAGGGGGGTTGGGTGCTGATGACCCGTTGACGGTTCGAGCCGCCCACCGGTGATCCGGTGGTGCGGGGGGCTGCCGACCGTGCCGCACGCAGGCGCACGCCGCGTGCCGGCCACGGCGCCGTGCGGCGGCCGTGGCCATCGGCCACATCCGAACGGTCCCGTGGGACGGGGCCGTCGTGTCGGTGTTCGTATGGGGATCGAGTACAGGAGGTAGGGCGTGGATGTCCATCGCCCATCATCGTCGCGGCTCGCCGCCGTGATCGCGTTCGTTCTCGCCGGGCTGCTCGTCCTGGCCGCCGTGCCCAGCCCGGGGGGCGGCAGCCCTGGCGGCGCTGCGGCCGGGGTCGGCGCTGCGGCCGGGGTCGGCGCTGCGGCCACCACGGCGGTGGTGGACCCGCTGCTCGCGGCGGCGCGCGGCGCCGTCCGGGTGATCGTGCAGAAGCAGGCCGGCGGCGACTTCGCCCCCGAGCGCGCGGTGGCCCGGCTCGGCGGCCGCGTCACCCGGCCGCTCCCGATCGTCCACGGGTTCGCGGCCACCCTGCCCGCCAGCGCCGTGCCGGAGCTGGCTCGCACGCGAGGCGTGCGGGCCGTCTCGCGCGACGGCCGCATGCGCGTCCAGGCCAAGCTGGCAGCAACGCCGCCGTCCACGCCGCGCTCGGTCTACCCCAAGGTCGTGCGGGCCGACGCGGTGTGGCAGGCGGGCGTCACCGGCAGCGGCGTTACCGTGGCGGTCGTGGACACGGGCGTCGCCGACGTGCCCGACCTGCACGGCCGGATCGTGCAGGTCACCGACGACCTCACCGGCCAGGCGTCACCCTGCGTGAACCTGTCCGGCGAGTCCAGCTGCGCCGACTCCTACGGGCACGGCACCTTCATCGCCGGCACCATCGCCGGGAACGGCGCCTCGTCCGCAGGCAAGTGGAAGGGCGCCGCGCCAGGGGCTCGCGTGCTGTCGCTCAAGATCGCCGGCCGGGACGGCGCCGCCGACGTCAGCAACGTGCTCGCCGCCATCCAGTGGGTGGTGTCGTTCAAGGACCGCTACGGCATCGGGGTCCTCAACCTGTCCCTGGGGACCGACTCCACCCAGTCCTACACGGTCGACCCCCTGAACTACGCGGTCGAGCGGGCCTGGGACGCCGGCATCGCCGTGGTCGTGTCGGCCAGCAACCGCGGGCCCGACCCGCGCAGCATCTCCAAGCCAGGCGACGACCCCTTCGTGATCACCGTCGGCGCGATCGACGACAACGGGACGACGGGCTTGGGCGACGACCTGCTGCCTGACTTCTCCTCGCGTGGGCCGACCGCGGCCGACGGGCTGGGCAAGCCCGATGTCACCGCCCCCGGCGGGCACGTCATCTCGCTGCGCGCACCAGGGAGCGCGATCGACACCCAGTTCCCCGTCTACGTCGACGGCGCCTACCGCAAGGGCAGCGGCACCTCGATGTCGGCCGGGGTGGTGTCCGGCGTCGCCGCGCTGATGTTGCAGGCCAACCCGGACATGACCCCGGACCGGCTCAAGCACGCGCTCAAGGCCACCACCCAGGCCACCGTCTCGGCCGACCCGATGGTCGTCGGCACCGGGCTGGTGAACGCCCAGGCCGCCGCCTTCGCGGCCCCGCCGGGTACGGCCAACCAGGGCCTCGCGCGCTCCAGCGGGCTCGGCCCGCTCGATCTCTCCCGCGGCACCGTGCGGGTCAAGACCGACGACCTGATCGGCGGCACGCTGGGTCTCGTGCTCGGCGGCCTGCTGACCGCCCAGCTCCTGCTCTGGGACCCGTTCGGCTACACCACCGGTGGGTGGACGAGCGGCACCTGGTACTCGACCGGCTGGCAGACCTCCCGCTGGTACCGGCTCAGCTGGGCGGGCAACGACTGGGGTGGGAGCAACTGGCGCCAGGCCGATGGCTGGTACGGCAACTGCTGGTACGGCTCGACCTGGTACGGCGCCTGGGAGTAGCGGTTGACCGCATCCGAGCAGGAGCCCCGGGGAACGGCGCCGGTCAAGGGCGCCGTTCCCCGGTCGATTCCATTCCTCTCAGCGCTGCTGGCGGTGGCCGGCGTCGCTGTGGCCGCCGCCGCGCCCTCCGTCGTCCCGGCGCCCACGCCGCTGTCCGTCGTCACGGTCGGCACCCTTCTCGGTGCGCTCGTCCTCGCGGGCACCCTGGAGCTTCGTTACCAGCTCCGGGGCGGTCGTTTCGTCCACGACGACGAGGCCAACTCGTTCGACCTCTTCGAGGCGGTCCTCACGCCGCTGGTCTTCGTGCTTCCCGGGCTCGGGGCGGTGCTCGTGGTCGGGGTGGCCAAGGCAGTCTCGGAGAGGCTGCTCCGCGTTCCCGCGGTGGTCACCTGCTTCAACGTGGCCCAGTGGATGTGCACCGCGGCGGTGGCGAGCCTGGTGTTCACCTCCATGCGCACGAGCGCCACACCCGCCGTCGGCGACATCCCCGGGCTGCTCCTCGCCATGCTCGCCGGCTGGCTGGTCAACTACCTGGCGTTCACCGTCGCCGTGTACCTGAACCGGCAGCAGCCACTTCGCCAGGTCCTCGCCACGACCGCGCCGGGCATCATCCCCTGCCTGCTGGTGACCGCTGTCAACCTCGCCTTCGGCGTGCTCTTCGTCGCCGCCCACGCCTGGGAGCCGGCCGTAACCCCGCTGTTCATGGTGCTTCTGGGGATCCTGCACCGCGCCAACCGGGCCTTCGCCGCGGTCCGCGCCGATCGTGCCCGCCTCCGAGGCATGCAGCGGGCGATGCACGCGCTTGGGGTGCCGATGGATCCCAGGGAGGCGATCCCGCAGTTCCTGCTCGAGGTGCGCAGGTGCTTCGAGTCGGAAGCGGCCGACCTGGTGGTGGTCGCCGGCCGGGCCCGCACCGTCCACCGCTCGAGCGCCGGTAACCCCGCCTACTTCACGTTTCAAGAGCCGATGGGCAGTGCCACGCTGGCCACCGCGCTGCTCGCGATCGAGGAGGCGAAGCGGGTCGGCCCGGGCGCCAGCGACAGCGCCATGGTGGAGCTGCTGCTGGCCGACGGCTGGCGCAACTGCCTGGCCGCTCCGGTCCAGTCCGGCGGCCAGACCGCCGGCGTGCTGGTCACCTACAACCGGACCGGGCTCGAGGGCTTCGAGGAGGGCGAGCTCGCCGTGCTCGACACGCTGGCCGGGGAGGTCGCCGGCGCCCTGCAGAAGGGCGAGCTGCTCGAGGCCATCATCGAGGAGCGGACCAAGCTGTCGGAGATCTTCTCCAACACCTCCGACGGGATCGCCACCATCGACCCGGACGGCAGGGTGACGAGCTGGAACCCCGGGTTCGAGCGGATCACCGGCTACGCGGCCGGCGACGTGGTCGGTACCCTGGGGCTGTCGCGGCTCCGGCCCAGGGACACCGACGGCCGGGAGGTGCGGGTCGACCGCTGGGCGAGCGACCCCTGCATCCTGCCGTCGGTGCTCGAGGTGCTCAGCCCGGACGGCCAGCCGTGCTGGATCTCCTGCGCCTACGCGCGCGTGCCGGCGGCAGGCAGCCGCTACCGGCGGCTCATCCTGACCTCGCGCGACATCACCAAGGAGTTCGAGCTGCGCCGGGCCGAGCGGGCCCTGCGCGACTCCGAGGCCCGCTTCCGGGCGCTGGTGCAGAACTCCTCGCACATGGTGATCGTGCTCGACGTGGGCGGTGGGATCACCTACGCGAGCCCGGCGTTCTCCCGGATGCTCGGCTACCGGGGTGGGACGCGGATCGGGCAGAACCTGTTCGACCTGGTCCACCCGGACGACGTCAAGGAGGCCCGCACCCGCTTCAGCGACCACCTCGGCCAGCACGAGCCGAACCAGACGTTCGAGTTCCGCATCCTGGCCGCTGACGACCGCTGGCGGCACGTCGAGACGCTGGCCAACAACCTGCTCGAGGACCCGTCGGTCGGCGGGGTGGTGTTCAACTGTCGCGACGTGACCGAGCGCAAACGGGCCGAGGCCCTGCTGGCCGGCCAGGCCCACGTGCTCGACCTGATCGCCAGGGACGCCCCGCTGTCGGACACCCTGGCAGTCCTGGCCCGGGTGATCGAGACCGAGGCCGAGCGCGCGCGCTGCGCGATCCTGCTGCTCGACGAGGACGGTGGCAGGCTCGGCGTGGCGGCCGCCCCGAACCTGTGCAGCGAGGGGCTCGGCAAGGCCGACGGGCTGGTGGTCGGCCCGCAGGCCGGCGCGAGCGGCGCGGCCGTCCACCGCCAGACCCCGGTGATCGTGCCCGACGTGACCACCCACCCCAACTGGGCCCGGACCCGCGAGGCAGCCAGGGCGCTCGGGGTCCGGGCGGCCTGGGCGGTGCCGATCATGGCCTCGGACGCGGCCCGGGTGCTCGGCACCCTCACCCTCTACCACGAGACGCCGCGCAGCCCGGAGCCGGTGGACTGGCAGCTCCTCGAGCTGGCCGCACACCTGGCCGACATCGCCATCGAGCGCACCCAGGCCCAGGCCAGGCTCGCCTACCAGGCCGCCCACGACGCGCTGACCGGCCTGCCCAACCGGCTCTGCTTCCTGGACCGGGCCACCATGGCGCTCGCCCGGACCCAGCGCAGCCGGGCCTCGGTGGCCGTGCTCTTCCTCGACCTCGACCGCTTCAAGGTCATCAACGACTCGCTCGGCCACGCGGCCGGGAACCAGCTGCTGATCGCCCTCGCCCAGCGCCTGCAGCAGGTCATCAGGCCCGGGGACACGGTCGCCCGCTTCGGCGGCGACGAGTTCACGATCTTGTGCGAGGGCATCGCCGACGAGGCCCACGCCCTGGCCATCGCCGAGCGGGTCGCCGAGGCGGTGGCCCAGCCGTTCCTGCTCGACGAGGCCGAGGTCTTCGTGACCATGAGCATCGGCATCGCGCTGGGCAGCGGGCCCCACTTCCGGCCCGAGGCGCTGATGGAGAACGCCGACGCCGCCATGTACCGGGCCAAGGCCCGCGGCGGCAACCGGCGCGAGGTCTTCGACCAGGCCATGCGCGCGCGGGCCAGGCGCCGGCTGGCCATGCACAGCTCCATGTACCGGGCGGTCGAGCGAGGCGAGTTCCGGGTCTTCTACCAGCCCAACGTGTCGCTCGACAGCGGCGAGCTGGAAGGCGTGGAGGCGCTGGTCCGCTGGGAGCACCCGGCCCGCGGCCTGCTCGAGCCCAAGGAGTTCATCGGGTTGGCGGAGGAGACCGGCCTGATCGTGCCGATCGGCACCTACGTGCTGCGCGAGGCGTGCCGCCAGGCCGAGCGCTGGCGCACCGCCGGACCGGGCGGCAGGCCTCTCAACATGAGCATCAACCTGTCGGCCCGCCAGTTCGCCCGACCCAAGCTGGCCGGCCTGGTCGCCGACATCCTGGCCGAGACCGGCGCCGACCCGGCCTCGATCTACCTCGAGATCACCGAGAGCGTGCTGATGGAGGACGCCGAGTCCACCTACGCCGCCCTGGCCGAGCTGAAGGCGCTCGGCGTCAGCCTGTCGATCGACGACTTCGGCACCGGCTACTCCTCGCTCACCTACCTCAGGCGCTTCCCGGTGGACAAGGTCAAGGTCGACCGGGCCTTCGTGGACGGGTTGCTCGGCGACCCCGAGGACGCAGCGATCGTCACCGCGGTGGTCAACCTCGCCCACAACCTGGACCTGCGGGCGGTGGCCGAGGGAGTCGAGACCGCCGAGCAGGTGGCCCGGCTGCGAGACCTGGGCTGCGACATCGGCCAGGGCTACTACTTCGGCCAGCCCCAGCCGCCCGAGGCGATGGCGCCCGGGCTCGGGCTGCCCGCCGGCGTGCCCTGAGCCCGTCTTCTCCAGCCGAGGCGGTGGCGCCGGGCTCGGGCTGCCCGCCGGGGTGCCCTGAGCCCGTCTTGTCCACGGGCGGGGGCCAAGCCGTTGACCGATGCGACGGACCCCTTGCACACTGACGATTCGATCGCATCCACCGGATGCACACCAACCGGGGCAGGCGAAGCGAGCATGACGGTCGGCAAGGCTGTGGCGCTGCGCAGGGCGGGCTCGCTCCCGGCCCTGGTCGCGCTCGAGGTCGGCGCGGTCCTTGGGCTGCACCGGCTCGGCGAGCTGGCCGCCTTCCAGATCCCCTGGCGGCACTTCGGCCGCGACCTCGGCCCGTGGCTGCTGTACAGCCCGATCGAGGACGTGCTCGGCGCCGTCCTGCGGATGGTCGCGCTGCTGCTCGCCTGGTGGCTGCTGGCGAGCACCGCGCTGTACCTGGTGGCCAGCGTGACCCGCGTGCCGGCCCTGGTCAGCAGGGTCGAGTGGCTCGCGCTCCCGGTCGTGCGCCAGGTGGCCGACCGTGCGGTGGCGGTCGCACTGGCCACCTCGATCGCCGGCGCCAGCCCGGCGGTGGCGGGCGCCCTGGTGGTCCGCAGCGCGCCCGGGCCGGTCGCCGCCACGGCCGCCACGACCACCACGACGACCCCGCGGTCAGACGGGTACGTGCCGCACCCGGCCGGGCCGACCGGCTCGCAGCCGGCGGCCCCGTCGAGCAGCACGTCCACCACCTCGGCGACCACCACGACGAAGACCACCACCACCACCACGAAGACCACCACCACGAAGACCACCACCACGCCGGCGACCACCACCACGCTGTCGACGACCACGTCCACCAGGGCCGCCACCACCACCTCGACCGCCGCCCCGCCGTCGACCACCCGGCCGGCGACCACCCCGACGGTGGAGCCCCCCGGCCCGAAGCCCACGTTCCAGGTCACCACCACGGCGCCGACTACCACCACACGCGCCGGTGCCCCAACCTCCACGCGCGCAGGCGCCCCCACCACCGCGCCGGCCCGCCAGCCCGCCCCGACCACCAGCGCGCCCGGGCCCGGCTATCTGCCCCACCCGGCCGGCACGACCACGACGACCACGAACCCGCAGGGCCGCGGCAGCGCGCCCCCGGGAGCCCCTGGACCCGGGGAGCCGAGCCCTGGCGCGGGCCCTGGCCCGAGCGGCACCGTCCTGCCGTCCATCCACCGGGTGGAGCCGGGCGACAACCTCTGGCTGATCGCCAGGAACCAGCTCGCCCTGGCCACCGAGCGCAACCCACGGTCACTGCGCAACAGCGAGGTGGCCGCGTACTGGGTGCGGGTGGTCGCCGCGAACCGCAGCCATCTGCGTTCCAAGAACCCGGACCTCATCTACCCGGGCGAGTCCGTGCGCCTTCCACCCATCCCCAACAGCGCCGGAAGCTGACCATCCGGTCGGTGCGCGGCACGGCCTCGAATCTGCCAGGTCGACTTCGATCCCGGGCGTCCGGCTCGGCGCCGGGAATGGCGCCCGCGGCGCGGCCGCAGGCGGCCACCGGCCGATTCCACATTCCCGACCGGTTCATGACAAAGTTACGGAACTGATGCGCAGCCGGTAATAGCCCTCCAACCGGCTGTACCCCCCGCATCAGCAGCCCGGGTTCCCCCCGCCCGGTCTCGTCCACTCGTCCGGCGGGTCCGGACCAGGAGGTCAGTGTGCTGAAGGACGTCATCGCACCAGGCGACGTCAGAGTCGCCCCAACGCGGTACACGCCTGCGCGCTCGCCGCTGCGCATCGCCCTCGTCGCCCCGCCCTGGTTCGAGCTCCCCCCCAAGGGCTACGGCGGCATCGAGGCGATGCTGTTCTGGCTCGTCCAGGGCCTGGTCGCCCGCGGCCACGACGTCACGCTGATCGGAGCCGGCGAAGACCACACCGGCGCGCGCTTCCTGCCCACCTACGCCGAGCCGCCAACCGCCAAGCTGGGCCAGTCGTTTCCCGAGGTGATCCACGCCCTCACCGCCACCGAGTACCTGGACGAGCTCGAGGTCGACGTCCTCCACGACCACACCCTGGCCGGGCCGCTGCTGCTCCGCGGCACCCGGATCCCGGCCATCGTCACCAGCCACGGCCCGATCACCGGGGAGCTGGCCGAGTACTACCGGATGATCAACCGGTACGCCCGGCTGGTCGCGATCTCCGAGTTCCAGCGCACCAGAGCGCCGCACCTCCAGTGGGCGGGCATGGTCCACAACGCCATCCCGGTGGCCGAGTACCCGTTCCAGGCCAAGAAGGAGGAGTTCGTGCTCTTCCTCGGCCGCATGAGCGCGGAGAAGTCGCCCGACCTCGCCATCAAGGCGGCGCGGGCCGCCGGCCGGGAGATCGTCGTCGCGGCCAAGTGCAACGAGCCGGCCGAGCATGAGTACTTCGAGCAGCGCGTCCGCCCGCTGCTCGGGCCGGACGCCCACTGGTTCGGCGAGGCCGACTCCAAGCAGAAGAAGGAACTGCTGGCCCAGGCGCACTGCCTGGTCTTCCCGATCCAGTGGGACGAGCCGTTCGGCATCGTCATGGTCGAGGCCATGGCCTGCGGCACCCCGGTGGTGGCCCTGCGCCGCGGCTCGGTCCCCGAGGTGGTCCGCGACGGGCTCACCGGCTGGATCCGTGACGACCCGGCCAAGCTGCCGGCCGCGATCGAGCGCGCCGGCGAGCTCGACCCCTGGCGCTGCCGTAGCTGGGTGGCAGACAACTTCGACGTGTCCGGCATGGTCAGCGGGTACGAGGCCATCTTCCGGCGGGCCCTGCTGGCCCTGCCCGTGGGTGGCCTGACCCCGCAGGCCGGGCTCACGGAGAGCCCCGGTCAAGCACCTGCTGGGCGGGTCCGACGCTCCCTGAAGGTCCAGCGTGCATGAGCGCGGCGCCGGTGCTTGACCGGCACTGCCAGGCCAAGGCGGTACCCCGGATCGAGGAGGGCCGGGTCAGCGACCCACCGGGTCCAGCCAGAACGGGCTCGAGTAGGCGATGGCCCGGCCCAGCCCGGCCCATTCGCCCTTGGCCCGCGGGTCGGGCGGCTCGGCGGGGTCGCTGACCCGGAGCACCACCCAGGCGCCCTCGGCCGGGTCGAGCCGCGTCTCGAAGGCGACGACCGGGTCTTCCGGCTCCGGCACCTTCACGTCCTCGGCCGCGGCCAGGGCCGGCATCAGCGACCCGGGGCGGAGCACCTGCACGTTCAGCGGGCGGCCCTGCCATCCCTCGCCGCGGTCGAGGTCGACCTCGAAGCGGGCGGGGCCGCCGCGGTGGGCGACCGTGCCGCCCATGCGCACGCCCTCCAGGGACGCGTCCAGGCGCAGGCCCTTGACCCGGGTCGCGAAGAAGCGCCGGGCGGCGAGGGCCTCGAGCACGCCCGCCCGGGTCAGCTCGTGGACGTACAGGCCCGCCCGGCCCTTGCCCTCCGGGAACCCCCAGTCGGTGCCGTGCTCGTCGCTGACCCCCAGGATGCCGACCCGCCAGCCGGCGTTCAGGCACTGGTTGAGAGGCGACTCGCCTCCCTGCTGGGTGTCCTTGAACAGGTAGTCGTGCGTCTTGTTGAACATCTCCAGGCTGACCACACGGTCGGCCAGGGCCGGCCGGTAGCGGAAGTTGCCGAAGCGCAGCCGCCCCGTCCCGGGATGGTTGAAGCCGATCAGGCCCTCGGGGGCGCGGTGCTCCAGCCAGCGCCAGAGTGGGGCCATGGAGAAGACCAGCGTGCGCAGGGGGTCGGTCCACCGCTGGCTGCCCCAGATGTTGACATGCCCGAACAGCGCACTCGACCACTCGAACCCGCGCAGGGCGGCGAACTCGCCCGGCGCGTCGGCCGCGTCGGCCAGCCGTGCCGTGGTCTCCCAGGCGTGGCCGTCGATGCCCGTCCAGCCGGGCGCGTCGACCAGCCCCAGGAACACCGACGCCCAGCGGGAGTGGTCGGTGATCGCGGCCACGTCGAGCCCGGCCTCGCGCATCGAGGCGAAGGCGCGCGCCGGGTCGCCCTTGCCGTCCGACAGCATGGTGTGGTTGTGCAGGTCGGCGTGGACCAGGAACGGGCCGGGGAACAGCCGCGACCGCCGGCTGGTGCCCCACGCGTCGAGCCCCCGCTCCGGGGAGGGTTCCTGCTCCGCCATGCCTGCACGGTACCCCCGCCGCCGACCTTCGCGTGGCCGGCCTCGCGTGGAACCGACGCAGGCGACAACAATGGCATGGCCCGCTCGGCACGAACCAGGCACGGAAGGTGGCAGCGATGGCAGCTCCGAGGACCGTCCACCTCGTCCCCCACACCCACTGGGACCGCGAGTGGTACGAGCCGTTCCAGCGCTTCCGCATGCGCCTGGTCGACCTGGTCGACCGGGTCCTCGACCTGGCGGAGGCCGACCCGGGGTTCGCCTTCACCTTCGACGGTCAGACCGCCGCCATCGAGGACTACCTGGAGGTGCGGCCCGAGGCCGAGGCGCGCGTGCGCCGCCTGGCCGGGCGCGGGCAGCTCGCACTCGGCCCCTGGCGCATCCTGGCCGACGAGTTCCTGGTCTCCGGTGAGACGCTGGTCCGCAACCTCGAGAGCGGATGGCGGCGCGCAGAGGCCCTCGGCGGTGCCATGCGCGTCGGCTACCTGCCTGACGAGTTCGGCCACGCCGCCCAGCTTCCGCAGCTCCTGCGCCGAGCCGGCATCGAGCATGCGGTGCTCTGGCGCGGGGTGCCGGCCGCGATCGACCGCCACGCGTTCACCTGGGTCGCCCCCGACGGGTCCGAGGTGCGGACCGAGTACCTGGCCGCCGGCTACGGCAACGCCCTGCCCCTGCTCGCCCTGCCCGAGCGGCTGGCCGACCGGGTAGAGGCGTTCGACGAGCTGATGCGGCCCTTCTTCGGCGACGACGAGCCCCTCGGCATGTACGGGTCCGACCACACCGAGCCCCTGCCCGGCCTGGCCGGCCTGGTGGCCGATGTGAACGCGGCCCAGGACCGGTGGCGGCTGCGGGTCGAGACGCTCGGCGCCTACGTCGCCGGGCTCCCGGCCGGCGCCGGGCTCCCGGCCGGCGCCGACCACCTGCCGCGCTGGCAGGGGGAGCTGCGTTCGGGGGCGAGGGCCAACCTGCTCATGGGCGTGACCTCTGCGCGGGTCGAGGTGAAGGCGGCCTGCACCCGCGCCGAGCGGCTCCTCGAGCGCTACGCCGAGCCGCTGCAGGCACTGTGGGGCAGGTCCTGGCCGGACCGCTTCCTGGACCTCGCCTGGGGCAAGGTGATCGAGAGCTCGGGCCACGACTCGGTCACCGGCTGCGGCGCCGACGCCGTCGCCCACCAGGTGCTCGGCCGCCTCGCCGAGGCCGAGCAGATCGCCTCGGCCTTGCGCGACCGGGCCGCCGCCGAGGTGGCCATGCGCGTCCCGGCCGGCGCGGTGGCGGTGCTGAACCCGTCCCCGCACCCTCGCGGCGGCCTGGTCGAACTCGACCTGGCCGTGCCCGCCGGCTGGGACGCGGTCGAGCTGGAGCTGCCCGACGGCCGCCGCCTTCCCACCCAGGAGACCGCGCGCGACGCCACCCTGGTGGACGCCCGGGAGCTGCCCGGGCAGGAGCTGCCCGGCCTGCTCCAGCGGTGCATCCACCTGCTGGCCGACGTGCCAGCCCCCGCCCTGGGCTGGACCACGGTCCGCCCGGTCCCGCCCGCTGGCGGGCAGCAGCTCACGGCCAGGCCACCAGCGGCCGGGCAGCAGCTCACAGCCAGGCCACCAGCGGCCGGGCAGCAGCTCACAGCCAGGCCACCAGCGGCCGGGCAGCAGCTCACA
>Ga0307278_10001232_pt1 | contig 12752 bp, 15 predicted proteins | sample ER_DNA_117_FD_194482 | JGI IMG/M metagenome (GOLD analysis project Ga0307278, IMG submission 194482) | Bulk soil microbial communities from the East River watershed near Crested Butte, Colorado, United States - ER_DNA_117 | ecosystem: Environmental > Terrestrial > Soil > Floodplain | place... | reverse complement strand
ACCTGATTCCGCAGGTCGTCGAGTTCGAGGGCTTCATCAACTATGGCAGCCCGATCAATGCCGTAGGTGTCAACACCGTTGCAGGCTTAACGATTTCCCAGCCGATTGTTCTCACCGAGAACGTGATTAACCAGCCGGTCTTCAGCACGCGCAAGGTCACGACGAGCGTCAGCGTTTATGATGGACAAACGGTCGTTCTAGGCGGTTTGATCCGCGAGGATGTGCAAAAAACTGAGGATAAGGTTCCCATTATAGGGGACATTCCGCTGGTCGGCCGCGCCTTTCGTACCAATGTCGAGCAGCACACCAAAAAGAACCTGGTCATTTTCGTCACTGCGAAGATCATCACGCCTGCAGGTTTGCCGTTGAACGAGGAGGAAGAGGAAGGCCTGCTGCCGCCGGCGTTACCCGAAGTGCCAGCGTATAAGAAGTAGTGATCCACAGATTACGCAGATTGACGCAGATTTTTAAATTAATCTGTGCAAATCGGGACGGAGGCAGCGGAGTCGCCGGGAAGCGACCGACACAGACGGGAAGGCCGAATGGCCGAGTGAGCGGGAGCGAGTGAGTCAATCTGTGGATGAAGGCTCACCACAGAGGAGACAGAGACGGCAGAGTCTCTTGGACAGAATCGACAGAATTCTTCCGGAATGATTTTGTTGATTTTGTCAATTCTGTCCGACCCTTGTGTGCCCTTCCTGCCATCTGGGGTTTGATCATACCGATAGCGCGACGCATGGAGACTCCGCCCGGCTAACCAGGACCGCTTGTGACCTGTTTCGGAAATCTGTGTAAATCTGTGAAATCTGCGGATGAAAAATCATTTTCTGAGAACTTCGCCCCGCCATTTCCGGATAAGGATAGTGAGAGAACCCACGAATTAACACGAATCGACACAAATGAGAGAGAATGGTAGGGACGGTTCATCCGAACAGTGAGGCGGTTTGGTCAATCGCCCCTATCTGATTCGTCCCCATTCGTGGTTAAAAATTTCTGAGAACTTCGCTTCGCAATGTCCGTAGAAGGAAGTGAAAGGCTATTTCTCTGGATTCAACAATAAACATCGTTTCGGCAAATCCGTGTCATCCGCGGTTTTTCCTCCCCCAAAAAAAGTAAAAAATAAATGTTGACTTTACCCGTGACCCTGCGATAAGCCGCACTTCAACTCAGATCAACCCTCAGAACCAACCCCAACAAAAACCAAAGCAAAACCCCAGAACACTTGTCCGCCGAAGCCCCGCGACTGCGGGACGAAGGTGGAACCCGAAAACAAACCCCCTCTGAGAACAAAAAACCCTCAGAACAACCGCAGAAAACAAAACCCCAATATGAAAATAAGAATAAATAAACCCTCCTCAGCATTTACGCTCATTGAGTTGCTGGTCGTGATTGCGATTATCGCAATTCTGGCCGCGCTGGCAGTGCCCGCGTTAACGTCGGCGCTGAGCAAGGCCCAAATGAGCGGCACCATGAATAACTTGCGCCAGATTTATTTGGCTCAATTCCAAATGTCGAATGATGGCGCGGCAACTGGCGACGCCAATTTAGCTTGGGTGGGCGAATTGCCAGCTACAGATCGCGCAAGCCTTCAGGCTTATCTCAACGCGCTCCTCAGAAATAGCTATCTCAAAGGCGGCGATATCCCCAAGCTTCTCAGCGCGCCCGGTTCTAACCCAACCGTCAACGTAACTTATGGCAGTCCCGATACCGTAGCCCTTGCCGGCACCAACCCAGCCTCGATCACAGTTTACGGCCTTCTGGACGGCGATCCCTCACATACGATCTTTTGCACCAGCCATAATTACATCTTTGACACTCCGCTGGGAGTAGGCACCCTCCCCTACGGTACCAAGGGCTTTTGTGTGGTGCATAAGGGCGGCGACGCAGCTGTCTTTAGACCAGGTCAAGCCACCGTCGCTGGCTTTGCAACTCCGCAAGCCTTTGAAAACACCGTCGGCTACAAGACCGGAGACACTCCGGGGGTTCCGACGGCAGGCGATCCCGCCATCGTGTTGCGGTTTAACTGAGAAGAGAAGCTGGCTCGTTTAGTTTAATTCATTCAAAGCGCCCTGCTGGAAAAAACCAGCAGGGCGTTTTTGTTTGCTAACCACGAATGGACACTACTGGACACGAATGTGTTGCGTGATTGCTGCCTGCAAAGAGCCGACCTCCACTACGCAGATCATAGCTTGAGATTATTGTAATCCTCATGTGTGCCGATCCAGAACCAGTAGTAATGGCCTTTCCGCTCGCGAGCGAGAGCACGATACCGGCGACCAATCTCGGCGGTATAAACGCCGCGCCCTTCTTGCGGAAGCCTAGGAGACTGTTGAAATACTAGAATGGGTCGCGCGCCCAGGAGGGTTGCGTCGCTTTTGGTGTTGGCCGGCGTTGCTCGCTTGGCCGAGATCTCTGCGGATATCGGCACTGCGCACGCGCCTTGACCAACGCCAAAAATCGACAGCAACGCGGCCCATTCCAGTATCTCAACAGTCTCCTAAAGAAGGATGTCCCGGGTTCTTATTGAACAGCGCAAAATTTTTATCGGCTAGCTTCTGGATGTGCTTCGGGAGCTGCTCATAGCATTTCCAGAAAGAGGGCAGCGCATGCGAGGTCACGGAAGCGGCGTGAAATTGCCTGCGTCGATTTCCGCATCGACCTTCTTGAGCGTTTTCTCGTGCTTGCCTCCCGGAGAGAAGTCCTCCTTGATCTCCTTGTCCCAGGCGAGCTTGTCGCGGCGCGCAATGTGCGCAGCCAACTTTATCAGATCCTCCGGCGACAACTTATCGACCGCTTCTTCGATTTCCGCGAGACTCATACACAAAGATTAGCCGCAGCCGGTTCTATTTTCAATTTCGCTTGTTCAATTCAAAGCGCCCTGCTTGGAAGATCCTGGCAGAGCGTTTTTGTTTGCAGCTTGTAGCGGCAGGCGTGTCGCCTGCATTCCGATGTGGATGTCGCAGCCGGCACGGCTGCCTCTACAGGAGAGACCCCGCTAGGATCATCGGCAATCGTCTTGCCTCATCCTGCGGCCCGATCTACAGCTGCTCGCTACGAACGTTCGTCTGAGATGACGGTGCGACAACTGGCTTTGCGGGGGGAGCATCGGGGATCGGTTCAACCATCCATTTCCAGCCGGAATGGCCATTTTTGTCAAAGGTCCAGGCCGCGCCACCGCGTTTCCAGATCTCCATTCGCCAGTAGTAGCTGTTGGCTGGAATTGCGAATACATACGTGACCGCGGCCGTGATCATCACTCCGCACAGCGCTCCAATTAGAAATATACGGATCATTTTTCTATTCCAACACTCCCTCAATCTACTTTCTTTTGCCATGGTTCGTGCGGGGGATTTTGCCGTGTCACCCAGGAGCTATACCTTCCTCCCTCTTTTGGATAAGTGCTTTTCCGCACATTTCCCTATACCAAGGATCGAAGCTCGCCATTAAGCTGGTTCTTTACTCCGGCGCTATTGAAGAAGCAACTTCAATGTGCACGCGATGATCACGCATCTTTGGTTGAATTTTTGATAATTCAAAAAGGGCTTCGCTTAGTTCTGCTAACCACGAATGAACACGAATAGATAAGAATTAAAGAAGGACCACGGATGACACGGATAGCACGGATAGGGAAATTCAGGCATGAAGATCGGGACGACTGCCTGCTCCATCGTTAACCACGAATGAACACGAATCGGCACGAATGGCTGCGCGAGGATGCGTCAGGGCGCTCTCGCTACGTTGACCACAAGCTGCATCAAGGTAAACTGATATGAGTTATGGACGCCATCCTTGAGAAGTTGGATGCGAAGTTGAGTCAGTGGAAGCCGGAAATCTCCGCGGAAGTGCGCTCGCTCATTTCGGAAGTCATCAACGCGGCGGACGAAGATGCGCTTGACCTGATGCGTTCTCGAGCGGTCGAACAGGAAGTGCTGGACCGCCTGGATGAGCCTGCATCCAGGTGAGATCCTGGCTGGCCGATCTTGGGCTGGCTGCAAAGAGGCGTCCCGTTGTCATTCTATCACGCTACGATCCAGAGGCGCCGCGAGCATTGGTGCTCTACGTGCCGTTAACCGGCCAAAATCGTGCGAGCCGCTATGAAGTGGAGCTTCCTAGACTTGAGTTTTTGAAATCTGAGAGTCTGGCAAACGACTCGCCCTCGCGATCGCGAAATCAATTCGAGACAGCGGAGATTTAAAGATTGCGAAATTCTTCTTCGGTTAGCCTCGCCTGCTTGAGGATACTGCGGAATGTTCCTGTTGGGACGTCCTCGGTATGCATCGCGACGTAGGTCTGTCGTCCGTCGGCATGGCGCAGAACAACATGCGATCCAGACTGCCGTTTCACTACAAAACCGGCTCGCTTGAGCCGGGCAAGGACCTCACGCGCTTTGTAGGGCACTTTCGGAAATGTCCACTGTCGAGAAGAAAAACTCCGAGGGCACGTCCACCGGTTCGCCTGCCGCTTTTTTTTCCGCAAGCCAGAGCTTGATCAGGTCCTCTGCTGCTGCTCGCGCTCCTTCTATGCCCTTCCCGTGTGTCGTCAGGCCCAGCGCTGGCACGTGCGCGTAGTAGAATCCAGCAGGCAGTTCGCCGCCTGGCGCGTTTTCTACGAGAATAGCGTACGTCATGGAGTTAGCTGGCAAGATAGAGTTTCGACAGTCAACTTCAAGGATTGTATGTGCTGGATGCGAACAAGCTTTGTTTTCGTTTAGTTCAATTCAAAGCGCTCTGCCTGGAAAATCCTGGCGGGGCGCGTAGAAATCGTGGAATGCAAACACTACATCCGGCCAACCGAGACGCGAAAGAATCCGATGGGATCCGCGAGATTCTCGTTTGATAATCCAGCCGACTCGCAGCCAACGCGGATAAGACTTTGCGAGCCTTGGCAGAGCCCATTGGCTCATGCTGCTGCCACTGAGAACACTTTTTCTATGCCTGGCGAGGTTTCGCTATGCTCGATACGCTCAGCAAGAACTCGCAACGCCAAGGCTTCAACCCGTGAGACCGCTTGTGCGCGGGTACGCCCATACGCCATCGCGCCGGGAATTTCCGGGATCTCAGCGATCCAGCGGCCATCCTTCTCTTTCTCAATCTCTACGGCGAAAGTCATGACCCCCCAAAATCGGCGAGAAGTGATAAAAACTCAAACCTTCTTATCGAGGGCATCTCGTTTCGAAATCAACGGGAATTCAAAGAATTTCGCTTGCTTCAATTGTGCGGTGACAATAGCCCAGCGTTTCAACGCTGGGACTTTAATGGTATAACCCACACCTAGTCCCATATCAGGGACGACAGAATCACCGAGCTATGCATTCATTTACGAGCTGCTTCGTTCATTGTGTTTGGAGCACGAAAAACCGCGAACCGCTGGTGACCCCGGATTTGCGAGACAGACTCTGGCCGTATCTTGGCGGTATCGCGAAGCAAAATCAGATGAAGACGCTCGCGATTGGAGGAGCAAGCGATCATGTACATGTTCTCCTTTCTCTGCCGGCAACACTGTCGGTCGCATCACCAGACGCGTTCGCCACGAGTATGCCGCGATGCTTAAGAAGCACGGTTTTGCGTACGAGGAATCGATGCTCGCCTGATACTTCTGTCGTCCCTGCCGGGACTCGACAGATTGTGAATCCGCATGCCCAGCGTTGAAACGCTGGGCTATTTTCGAATGTCATCGCAGCACACGAGGACGCATGCGCTACCCTATCCGTGTCATCCGTGCGATCCGTGGTCCTCTGAGCTGCGTTCGCCACTGGCAATATCGAGAACATTCGTGTCGATTCGTGTTTATTCGTGGTTTGAATGTTCGTATTCGCCCGCGCAGCGCGGCACACGCGCGGTGTGGATGCACTTTTCGAATCAGAAGTTGAATAAATGGCGGGGCAGTGAAGTCGAACGCCTCGTAACTTTACGATTATGAAAAAAATTCTATTTGCATTAAGCATACTGGCTTTTGCCGTGTCTGCTCTTCCGCAGGCGAGAGGAGACGACGTATCGGTCGATTTCTTTTACAATAATCTTTCCGGAGGGAATTGGATTGAGGCTGAAGGCTACGGCTATGGGTGGCAGCCCGACGTAGCACTAAGCGATCCGAACTGGCGCCCGTACGCCGACGGCTACTGGGCTTATACCGACTACGGGTGGACGTGGATTTCTTACGAAGACTTCGGCTGGGCCACCTATCATTATGGTCGCTGGGCGAATCTCGGAGATTACGGCTGGGTTTGGTTCCCCGGGAGCGATCTGGATTGGGGACCCGCGTGGGTCTCGTGGCGAACCGGTGGCGATTACATCGGGTGGGCGCCTTTGCCCCCGCGCGGTCCGGGGATCGTTTACGAAGGACAGCCAATCGGCGCCAGGGTGGATATCGAGTTCGATATCGGTCCGCAATATTACAACTTCTGTGACGTTCGTTTTATCGGCGAACCGGTCTTGCGGGATCGGATCTTTCCTCCAACGCAGAACGTTACCTACATCAGCAACACAGTGAACGTGACCAACATCACCGTTCAGAACAATGTGGTCTATAATTACGGGCCGGATATTAACGTTGTGAGTGCATACTCGAGCCGGCCTATCCAGCGGCTCACTGTAGAGCGTCAGGTTGCGACTGATTTGTCGGCCGCGGCTAAATCCGGAGGGCTGACCAAGGTGCAAGGTAACAAACTCGTCGTGGGTGCACCGAATAAACTTACCAAGGCAGCTCCTGGAATTGCGCCTCGGGCTGTGAAAGCCAAAGTTGCACAGCCAAAGATCGAACGCGGATGGGCTGGTGTTCAGAACAGAGCCGAACTGGAACAGAAGATTAAAACTGAAAATCCCAAGAACGTGCCGCCGCCAACTCGCGCGGCCGCGCGCCCAGCCGAAGCCCAGTCACCGGCTGTTGGCGGGAGTCCGGCTGCGGGCGGAGCCAGGCCGCTGGTTTCGCCTGGCCCGCGAGGTAAACCTGGACGCGTTCTTCCTGGGGCAACAGCAGCTCCGGCAGGCGTTTCGCCTGCACCCTTCGAGCGAGCAAAACCAACGCCCGGTGGACGGCCGCGGCCCGGAGCGACAGCAGTGCCTCCTGGATCAGGAGGTCTGTCGCCTTCACCGTTTGAACGGGGGAGACCTAAACCAGGTGCACGACCGCAGCCCGGTCTGACAGGCACGCCTGCGGGACCGCCTACAGGCCTAGCGCCTTCACCATTTGAACGCGGCAGAGGCAGACCAGGCGGGCGGCCTCCGTTCCCTGGGGCGACAGCGAGCCCGGAGGGAGCACCGGGCGCGACGGCCCCACAATCTTTCCGCCCTTCGCCACCCCCGCCAGAACAGGGCCGGCCACCTCGCAGGCTGGGCGAGAGTCCAGGTCCGACTGGTGGTGCAGGGAGGAATATTCCGCCGCAGGGTCGCGAGAAATTCGGCACTCCTCCGCCAACGGGGGCGGCTGGATCCGAGCGCGGCGGTGCTGAACATCGAACGCCGCCTGGATTACGTCAGCCTGGCAGTCCGCCGGCTACGGGCGGGCCTCCTAACCAACTGCAAGCCCCGAGAGAGAGAGGGCAGGGCGCCTATGGTCAACCTGGCGGACAGCCGCGGGGCGGAGCGCCGGCCACAACGGATCGCAGCCAGGTACAGCCACAGCCTGGCAAGAAAAAACCAGAGAAAGGAACACCGCCGCCAGGGCCTCAATAATTCTGGCTAATTCTGGCGCAATTTTTACAGCGACCCCGGAGCAAAACTTCGGAGCCGCTTTTTTTGCAGGATACAGGTACTGATTTTGTCGGGCACGGCTTTTGCTGAGTTACGCCTGATTTGCGTGATTCCGCTTTTATCGGATTTTTCCCCAGGCGAGTAAGCAGATTAGACGGAATAATTCCGTAAAATATTACGGAGAAATGCCATCCATATCTCGTTAGATGACGCGCCTACCTCGGAGATTCGGATCGAGCTTTGCAGGAGTTCATCTCGACTCTTCGAAGGCAAAACTAAAAAAGAGCAGATTCTTGATTTTGCTCGACAACACAATGTTCCAGTGAAGGAATTCGCCTAACCCAATTTATGCGACATATACAAGTACTGATTTTGTCGGGTACGTGTTTTGCCTGGACGTAGTTGCGCTTTCTTCGCAAATGTCTTCAACCAGATACGGGCGGGACTTCTATTTGCCATCGGCGGCGAATTGAGAGCAATTTCACTCGGGAGACGTTCGTCAATGCATCGCGGAAATTTTGCTGCACAGCAATTATGAAGCGACCGACCTCAAAGAACTGGGGCGCGATATTGGTTTCCATCCTGTGGACCAGACTGACGCTGGAAAACTGGCGCGCGAAATTGATGTCTCTTCTACTCGCGATAACGCTTTGGTACCTGATCAAAAAAAACATAGCGACGACGCCCTCGCTGTCTGAAAGGCCTTCTCCAACGCCCGCTGCGGAAACGCGCTGAGGGCGCGCGCGCCATCAATAAGGGTGGATGGCAAGCACACAAGAGGTAGATCGCAGCGCGGCTCGCGGTTCGCTGCATTGTCTGGTTTGATGTCCCCGGCCTTTCAGATCACATATAGTTTTTTTCGGAATTTTGCGAGTCGGGAAGCAGTGCGCCTAATTTGGCGGAAAAGCATTACAAACTTTGCCTTGAGGGCCATTTGTCGAAGATCGCGCACATTCCCATCCGGTAGAACCGGAGGCGGAATCCATATTCCTTTGCAAATTTGGCGATCTTTGCTTCGCGCTGAGGCTCGTCTAGCGCCCAGACGCGTACCAAGTCATGCTCGTAAATCGCGCAATGATTCCATCCGCCAGTTTGCAATTCGCGTTCGATTTGGCTGGCTAGCATTTTCATACTGCCGAACACCGAATTCAACCGCATTTGGTGGAGATAGTTGCGCTTTCAAGCTGGTGTTTTTGTATGACATATATCCCCGTTGCGGCATCCGGTGTAGCGGCGTTTGTGTCAAACGCCGTCTTCATTCGAGCGCTCGCTGCGGCGAGCGCTTTTACAACAACTCGGCAATCTGCACCGCGTTTAAGGCTGCGCCTTTGAGCAGTTGATCGCCAGACACCCAGAACGAGAGCCCGTTTTCAAAAGCGCAATCCAGGCGCACCCGCCCGACCTGACAATTATCTTTTCCGGCTACGCTGAGCGGCATGGGATAACGGTTGTTGTGCGGTTCGTCCGTCAGTTCCAACCCCGGCGCCTTGGATAAAACTTCGCGCGCTTGTTCCACCGACAGCGGTCGCTCAAACTCGGCGGTCACGGCCACTGAATGCGCGCGGTAAACTGGGACGCGCACGCACGTTGCCGAGACACGTAGCTCCGGCAAATGCATGATCTTGCGCGCCTCATCTTGCATTTTGGCTTCTTCTTTCGTGTAACCGCTCTCGAGAAATGAGTCGATGTGTGGCAGCAGATTGAAAGCGATCGGGTGGGGATAAACGGTAGTCGCGCTAGCCTCTGTAGCCGGGATCGTTGATCCCGGTTCATAGGAGGACTCTGGCTTCCGTGCCGCCTCTTTTGTTTGCCGTGCCAATTCTTCGACCCCTCGCGTACCGCTGCCAGATACCGCTTGATAGCTCGCAGCAAAAACCCTGCGAACGTGAAAGATTCTGTGCAACGGATAAAGCGCCATCAGCATGACGGTGGTCGTGCAATTGGGGTTCGCGATTACGCCACGATGGCGGCGCAGGTCGTCCGCGTTGATCTCCGGAATAACCAGCGGCACGTGAGGCTCCATCCGGAATGCCGAGGATTTATCGATCGCGATCGCATCGGCCTGGCAGGCGATCGGAACATGAGCTCGCGAAACATCGCCACCGGCACTGAAGAAAGCGATATCGATTTTGTCGAAGGATCGGTCGGCGAGTTTTTCTACTGGGATCGATTCAGCCCGAAATCGAACTGATTTCCCAACTGAGCGCTCCGAACCAATCGCACGCAGACTCGCCACGGGGAAATTTCGCCGCTCCAGCACGCGCAACAGCTCAGTGCCGGCGGCGCCAGTCGCGCCCACGACGGCGATGTGATAATCTCTCATGAGCATGTCGATTGTAACCTTACCCTCACGTTGTGCAAAACAGGGCTAGCATGCATCGGTGGTGAGATTCACAGCAATCCGCCGCAAGTGCGAAACGAGATGAAGAACGTCCATATATCAATTCGCGATCAACGGCTGACGTTAAAAGAAAATGAGACGCCGATCCGCAGTTACCCGGTGTCCACTTCGCGATTTGGTGTTGGCACCGAGCAGGGAAGCATGAAAACGCCAACGGGTCGGTTTTGCATAGCGAAGAAGATTGGCGGCGAGATGCCGAGCGGCACGATTTTTCAGAGCCGCGTGCCGCTCAGATCCGACGAACCGCTTCCTCCAACCGGGGACCTCGTGATGTCGCGTATTTTGTGGCTCGACGGATTAGACGAGCAGAATGCCAATACACGCGACCGCTTCATCTACATCCATGGCACCAAACACGAGGACAAGATCGGCACCCCAGACAGCTGCGGTTGCGTGCGGATGCGGAATGAGGACGTAATCGAACTGTTCGATTTCGTGGATGAGGGCACACCAATCGTAATTGAGGCGTGAATTTCCAACCAACTTTCTGGTATACAAGTTGAAAGGTACGGCTAGAATCTGCCCCATCATACATCCAAATTAGGCAACAGAAACGTTGCTACCGTGTGATCCCGAACGGGTACTGCAGCTTGCGGCGAAAGGAGGCGAGATAATTTGAAATTTGTAAAGGCAATCTTAATCGTGGCCGTTTTGGCCACTGCTTTGAGTTTTGGTGCTTGCGCTCAAAGAAAGGAAACCGTGACGACAAGCGCGGGAACGACCGGTTACTCCAAGTAATCCGGCACCCGTTTGTGGTGATCAAAAAACTTAAGAAAAGCATTGCTTCCCCGTAGCTCACCGCCTAAACAGACCGGAGCAACTTGCTGCGAAAGGAGGCGAGATTAATTGAAACTATTGAAAACGATCATGGTCGTAGCCGTTCTGGTCACCGCTTTGGGGCTCGGGGCTTGTGCACAACACAAGGAGGTTGTGGTTCCACCAATGGGGAAAACCGGGAAATAGATCCGGCATCCGGCAATTTATTGTGGGCGGTTTCGCCCTAAAGGCCAGGTCGTGTTCGCGATCTGGCCTTTTTCTTTCTCCGATTCAAACGCTTCAACAGCCTGGCCTGAGCGGCAGTCGAACGGGCTTTAACGCTTCAACGATTCTGGCTAAACTGTATAAATGGAGCTTAAGGGTGAGCAGATTTCCCTCATTGAACTTGCGGCCGTTGCTCTCGGAGACGAGACCGTTCAGATTTCTTCTTTCACGCGTCCGCGGATTCTCGCGTCACAGAAACTGATCGAACAAATCGTTGCGCGCGACGTAGTCGTTTATGGAGTCAACACCGGGTTCGGCAAGCTTTCCGATGTTCGGATTCCGCAAGGCGAATTGCGCCAGCTCCAGCTGAACCTCGTCCGCAGTCACGCCTGCGGGATCGGAAATCCGCTGTCCGAGGCCGAGGTGCGGGCGATGATTCTGTTGCGCGCAAACGTGCTTACGCTTGGCTTTAGCGGAGTTCGGCTCGAAATCATCCAGTTGCTCTGTGAAATGCTCAACCGGCGGGTCTATCCTGTCGTTCCAGAAAAAGGCTCTGTCGGCGCGAGCGGCGACCTCGCTCCGCTCGCGCATCTGGCATTAAGCCTCGTCGGTGAAGGCGAAACGTTTTTTGAAGCGCAACGGATGCCGAGCGCCGAGGCGCTGCGGCGCGCTCAGCTAACGCCGCTGCAACTCGAAGCAAAAGAAGGCCTGGCACTCCTCAACGGCACTCAAGCGATGCACGCGGTCGGCGGGTTGGCTCTTCTTCGCGCGCAACGTGTGGCGCGTATTGCTGACGTTGCCGGCGCGATGAGTCTCGAAGCGCTGAAAGGCACGCCTGCCGCTTTCGACTTGCGATTACAAGACGCGCGTCCGCACCCGGGCCAGAAGGCTGTGGCCGAACATCTTTTATCGCTCATGGAAGGCAGCGAAATTCGCCAGTCGCATCTCACGGGCGATCCGCGTGTCCAGGACGCATACAGCCTGCGTTGTATGCCGCAGGTGCACGGGGCTGTGCGTGGGGCGCTGGCGCATTGCGAAGACGTTTTGTTGATTGAATCCGCGTCGGCGACTGATAATCCGCTTGTGTTTGCAGAAAGCGGCGAGGTGATTTCCGGCGGCAATTTTCATGGCGCGCCGCTTGCGTTCGCGTTCGATTACGCTGCGATTGCGATTGCCGATCTGATGAGCATGAGCGAACGCCGAACTGATCGGCTGGTTAATCCTGATAAGAACGAGGGCCTGCCCGCATTTCTCGCGCGACAGCCGGGTTTGGAATCCGGCTTCATGATTGCACAGGTCGCGGCTGCTTCGTTGGTCAATGAAGCGCGCGTGCTCGTACATCCGGCCAGCGCCGACAACATCACCACCTCCGGCGGAAAGGAAGACCACGTTTCCATGGGAATGACGAGCGCGCTAAAACTGCGATCGATTGTCGATCTTGCCGAAAATTTGCTGGCAATTGAGCTGCTCACTGCTGCTGAAGGTCTGGAACATCGCAGGCCGTTGAAAGCTGGAGGAGGCGTCGAGCGAGCGCTTGCTGCGGTGCGTAAGATTGCGCCGCCGCTCGTGCAGGATCGTCCGCTCTCCGGCGACATCGCGCGTGTTGCCGAAGCAATTCGCCAGGGCAAATTTGATACCGAAGGCGAAAAGCTGTGAGCGGAAAACGAATCATCCACGCGCCA
>Ga0307278_10001231_pt1 | contig 12753 bp, 11 predicted proteins | sample ER_DNA_117_FD_194482 | JGI IMG/M metagenome (GOLD analysis project Ga0307278, IMG submission 194482) | Bulk soil microbial communities from the East River watershed near Crested Butte, Colorado, United States - ER_DNA_117 | ecosystem: Environmental > Terrestrial > Soil > Floodplain | place... | reverse complement strand
GAATCGCCCGCAGCCGGGGCCATGTCTTCCTGGGCGGAGCGATCGACGTGGCCGTCAACGGCGCGCTCGGGCTGGTGGTCGGCGTGGCCGCTTTCGGGTTCAGCTTCGCGGCGTTCATCCTCGGGGCTGCGATCTATGTCTCCTCGAGTGCGGTCACGGTCAAGGGCCTGATCGACTTTCGACGGCTCGCCGATGACGAGACCGACCTCGTGCTCGCGATCCTGGTCGCAGAGGACCTCGTGATCGCGGTCGTACTGGGCTTCGCTTCCGGCGGCGGCGGTGCAGCGAGCCACACCCTCGAGATCGTCGCCAAGGCGATCGGCTTCATCGCCGCGGCGCTCGCGATCTCGAAGTGGCTCAGCCGGCCGATCGACCGCTTCCTCGACTGGCTGCCGCGGGAGATCTTCCTGCTGAGCGCCTTCGCGTTCCTCGTCGGCTCCGCCGCGCTCGCGGAAAAGCTCGGGCTCTCCGTCGCCGTGGGCGCGCTAATGGCCGGCGTCGTCCTTTCGGGCACGTCGATTCGCGAGGAGATCGAGGAGCGCTTCTTCAGCTTTCGCGATGTCTTCGCGGCGCTGTTCTTCTTCGTCTTCGGCCTCTCGATCGACGTCGGCAAGCTCGGCAGCGTCGCCTGGCTGCTCGCCCTCGCGGTCTTGGTCAGCCTCGTTGGCAAGATCGGCGCCGGCTACCTGAGCGGCCTGGTCGGCGGCTACAGCCCGAGGCAGAGCCTCAACGTGGGAGTCGCCCTGGTCGCGCACGGCGAGTTCACGATCATCCTCGCCCAGCTCGTGAGCGGGAACCCACGAATCTCGGACGCGATCCAGGTGAAGATCGCGGCGTTTGCCGGCTTGTACGTGCTGATCACGGCCACACTCGGCATCGCCTTGATGAAGGAGTCGAAGGCGATCGGCCGCTGGCTCTTCGTAGACTGGAGGCGAGATGCCCGTCGACCTGCGTGAGACGCGGCTCCCCGGAGTCGGGACGAAGTTCACGATCCGCCTCGACGGCGGCGGCCGCCTGGCGGTGATCCTGCACAACGACGGCCCGCGGGAGCTCTACTTCTTCCGCCACGACGACGACGACGAGCCCAGGGCGGTGATCAGGCTCGACGACGACGAGGCACGCCAGCTCGGCGCGGTGATCGGCGGGGCCTACGAGCGGCCGAAGATTGTCGAGGACCTCGAGATGGCGCTCGGCGAGCTGCTGATCGAGTGGGAGGCGGTGCCCGACACGAGCCCGTGGATCGGCAAGACGCTCGCGGAGAGCGGGTTCCGGGCCAAGACCGGGGTCACCATCATCGCGATCCTGCGCGAGCCCGAGCCCGTCACGGGCGCGCAGCCGGACGACGTGATCCAGCAAGGAGACACGCTCGTCACCGTCGGCAAGGCCGGGCAATACAGCAAGTTCCGGAAGCTGCTCGCCGGATCAGACGGCTGAAGGCCGCGTGAGGGCGAGCAGCTGCTGGCGTCTAGCTGCGTCGGTTCCGGGCGAGCCAGCCGTCGAGCTCAGCGCGGCTGAAGAACAGCCGGCCCTCCACCTTGCTATGCGGCATCTGGCGCAGGTGCTGACGTAGCCAGCGCACCGAAACGCGCATGTACTCGGCGGCCTCGGCCGTGTTCATCCACGGCGTGCCGTCGGACAGCTGCAGGCGCTCGGCCAGGGCCGCCGCCAAGGCGTCGACGTCGGTTCGTCCGGAATTCTGTGTCTGTGGTCGCAAGTACCCCTCCTTCGTACGCCGGATCGGCCGCCACGGAGCTGTGGCCGCCGCACTAGGCGAAGGAGGGGGGAGCGCGCTCGGCCAGCCCGCGCACGAGCGCGAGCAGCCGGAGCGGGAATTCCTGCCGGCCGCGGCAGAGTTGGGGTGTCGGGCGGTCGTAGGCCCGGCGCTCGGCTCGACGTGAGAGCGCGTGGCCGAGCTCGTCGGCCGCTCGGAGGAGCGTTCGAACCAGCCAGACCGCCAGCAGCCCGCATGGCAGCTGCATGACGGCTCCGAGCACGACCGGCGGCTCGAAGCTCGTGAGCCAGCCGATCTCGCCGTTGTGGACGAAGCTCTCGAGGTGCTCCTGCAGCAGGAACGCGGCCGACGGCACGGCCGCGAGGTACCAGGACGGCGGCGACTCGGCTGCTCGTCCCCGGAAGGCGGCAACCGCTCGGCAGACAAGCACGGCCGGGGCGAGCGCGAGGCAGATCGCGCCGGCAGCCTGGACGTACTCGAGGTAGTCCTGCGCCAGGATGTGCCGCTCGCCATGCGAGGCGAAGAGCCTGGCGACGACGGTGTGTCCGGCTGTCTCGCTCAGGACGAGGAACGGGAGCGTCAACGTCCAGAGGGTGCGCGTCTTCACCTTTTGCATGGTGCCAGAGCCTGCGCGCGCCTACCAGCAGGAATCTGCAGCCGCGCTGGGGCCTAGGCGCCCCAGGGCCGGACGGCCCCGACGAAGCCGGCGCTGTACGCCGGTTCCGCAAGCGAGGAGATCTTGACCACGTCGCCGGTGTGCGGGGCCTGGACGAAACGGCCGCCGCCGATGTAGATCCCCTCGTGCTGCGGGCCGCGCGCGGTTGGATGGAAGAAGAGAAGGTCGCCGGGTTGCAGCTCCCATGGCAGCACGGGGCGGCCCTCCTGGAACTGGGCGCCGGTGTAGTGGGTCAGGCGAATGCCGAGCTGTGCGTAGACGTACAGCGCGAGACCAGAACAGTCGAAGCCGCCGATCGGGTCGGCGCCGCCCCAGCGGTAGGGAACGCCGAGGAACTGCAGCGCGATGCTGACCGCCTGCGCGCCCGACGACCCGCCGGCCGGCACGCCGAGCAACAGTGGCTCCTGCAAGCGGTCGTTGCTGCCTGTGTCCACGCCATGGCCGGCGACGCCGAGCGCAAGCCACGACAGGCGCGCCGTGCGCTGGCGGTGGGCGAGGGGTACCGCCGCCCGAGCGAGCCCGACGAGGAGCTGCGAGCCGGGGTCGATCCCGAGCGACGAGTCTCCCGCAACGAGCCGTAAGCCGACCACCCCACTGCCCTCTCCCGGGACGACGGCCTCCTGTAGCACCACCAGGTAGCTCCCCGGGCCTAGGGGCACGAGGGCGTTCGGCCGCGCAGCGACGGCTTGCCCGTTCACCGTCAGCCCCTCGACGCGGGCACCGCGCAGGCCGTGGGCCGGCACGAAGATCCGTTCTGCGTAGACGATGCCCCCGGCGAGCGAAACGCCGACGAGCGAGACACCACGCGAGCTACGGGACGCCGAGTCGAAGCGGAGCGCCCAGCCGCCGTCCCGGAAGCTGGCGAACGAGCCGCCGGCCCCGGCATTTGCGACGAGGTGTCCTTGCGCGTCGCGGATCTCCGCGATCCCACCCGAAGCAGGCGCCGCGGTGGCGAGCGCGAGCGCAACGGCGATGAGCACCCGCCGAATCATTCGCGGATGGTTGCACAGGTTTACGGATGTTCGGCGGGGACCCAGTGCGGCCCGCCCCAGCTCAGGTCGTACGGGTAGTGGTGGATCACGTGCGCCCAGATCGTCCAGGCGATCCAGCGCGAGGTTCCATAGAAGAACGCGGCCCGGTAGAGGGCGATCAGCGCGCCGCGTGGGACGACCCGGTTCGCCCACGGCCAGAAAGCGTCGGCCCTGTAGATGAAGTTGTCGAAGTAGACGCTCGTGAGCACGCGCCAGCTGAAGAAGCCGTAGACGATCCAGACGAGATCCCACATCCCTCCAAGGCCGCTGAAGTAGGCGGCCGCGTCGGTGAAGCGGCCCGTCTGCCCCGCGTAGGCCCAGGCATCGAGGTGGAAGTGGAACGTCCAGGGGAAGAGCAGCATCGTCCCGACGGTGTCGCCGGTGTCGGTGAGCGCATGGGCCCAGTGGCCGATCAGGAAGCTGATCGCCCAGAGCTTGCTGCCGAAGACCTTCCAGATCAGCAAGCCGATGGCGACGCCGAAGATCAGCGAGTGCGTGAACCCGAACCCGGGCCAGCCCCGGTGGAACTGGGCCGGGTTCGACGCCTTCAGCTCCCAGGGCCCGAGGTGGATCCCGTAGACGAACCACTTGGTCGCGAGATCCGGCGCGTAGGAGCCGATCAGGAGGGGCACGAAGGCGACCTTCAGGTTCAGGTGGCGCTGGAACGCATATGGCTCGAGGTCGTGCGCCGCCCAGCTCAACGCCGGAGCCGCCTGACCACGGCGGGAACGAGCCACACAGCGAGGACGAGGTAGCCCATCCCGACGATGACCGAGAGTAGGAAGTCGTTGTATGCGACGCCGATCACGATGTAGACCGCCGCCGCGGCGCAGTAGCCCGCGAACACGAGCAGGTCACTCCGGCTCGGGACGTCGAAGCGCTTCAGAAGTCGCAGTCGCACGTCCGCTCGCCGAGGAGGATGCGCCGTCCGCAGGAGGCACAGAAGCGCTCACCGCGCCGCACGGCCTTACGGAGCCCGGGGACGGCGAGCAGGCCGGCGAACGCGGCCGCGAGCAGCACCGAGGCGAGGTCCGGGTCGAGCACGACGTGAGAGGCTAACGGGCGTGGAGGGGGTTCTGACCCGGGAGGCGACGGCGTTCGTCGAGGAGCTCGAGCGGCGCTTCGGCCCGCGGCGCCGTGAGCTGCTCGCGGCCCGCGCCGAGCGGCAGCAGCGGCTGGCGGCGGGGGAGCTGCCCGACTTCCTGTCCGAGACGCGGGAGATTCGCGAACGTGACTGGACGATCGAGCCCGTGCCGGGGCCGCTCCGCGACCGCCGGGTCGAGATCACCGGCCCGACAGACCGGAAGATGGTGATCAACGCCCTCAACTCCGGCGCGCGCATATTCATGGCCGACTTCGAGGACGCGAACTCGCCCACCTGGGCCAACATGCTCGAGGGCCAGGCGAACCTGACCGAGGCGATCGAAGGCACGATCGAGCTGGAGACGTCGGGCAAGCGCTACCGGCTGAACGACGAGACCGCGACACTGCTCGTGCGGCCGCGGGGCTGGCACCTCGAGGAGCGCCATCTCGAACTCGACGGCGCGCCGGTCTCCGGGAGCCTGTTCGACTTCGGTCTCTACCTCTTCCGCAACGGGCAGCGGCTCCTCGACAAGGGCGCAGGCCCGTACCTCTACCTGCCGAAGCTCGAGAGCCACCTCGAGGCGCGGCTCTGGAACGACGTCTTCGTCCACGCGGAGGAGGGGCTCGGCCTCCTGCGCGGCTCGATCAGGGCGACGGTGCTGATCGAGACGATCCTGGCGGCGTTCGAGATGGACGAGATCCTCTGGGAACTGCGCGAGCACTCGGCCGGCCTGAACGCCGGGCGCTGGGATTACATGTTCAGCGTGATCAAAAAGCTCGGCCATCGTCCCGAGTTCGTCCTGCCGGACCGGAACACCGTCTCGATGACCGCCCCCTTCATGCGGGCCTACACCGAGCTGCTCGTCAAGACCTGCCACCGGCGCGGCGCCCATGCGATGGGCGGGATGGCGGCGTTCATTCCGAGCCGCAAGGACGCGGAGCTGAACGAGCGCGCGCTCGCGAAGGTGCGCGACGACAAGCGTCGCGAGGCAGGCGATGGGTTCGATGGCACCTGGGTGGCTCACCCCGACCTGGTCCCGGTCGCGCTCGAGGAGTTCGACGGCGTGCTCGGCGAGCAGCCGAACCAGCTCGAGCGGCAGCGCGACGACGTACAGGTGAGCGCGGTTGACCTACTCGACGTGGCTGCGACTCCCGGAGAGATCACAGAGGAGGGCCTTCGCAACGACGTGAGCGTCGGGATCCAGTACCTCTCCGCGTGGCTGCGCGGCAGCGGCGCGGTCGCGATCGACAACCTGATGGAGGACGCGGCGACGGCCGAGATCGCCCGCTCACAGGTGTGGCAGTGGATCCGCCACGGGCATTTCGAGCGAGAGCACGTGCTGCGCGTGATCGACGAGGAGCTCGAGCGTCTGCGCGAGACGTTCGGCGACGAGGTCTTCGAGCGCAGCCGAGCCGCCGAGGCGCGGGAGCTCTTCGAGCAGCTAGCGCTGGGCGAGGAGCTGATCGACTTCTTAACGGTGCCGGCCTACAAGCATCTCGACAAATCCGAGTAGGGGCGGAGCCATTTGCCGGCGGAGCCGGGCTTTGCCCGGCGGGAGCCTCGCTATGACAAGAACGTCTGGTGGGAGCTCACCTCAGGCGGCTCCTGAAACAGAGGAGCGCGTCTACGCTCGCAAGGAGAGGCCAACGGGGGGACCAGGGGTTCACCTGTTCTCAGAGGTACATAAACCACTTTGAGCTGCAGCCGCAGTCCTTGTGCTTGCGGCCGCACTTCGCGCACGACCAGTACGTCCACAAGATCCACTTGAGGTGGTTGAGCTCGAGGATGATCAGCGCGATGCACCAGAGCAGGATCTGCGTGTTGCTCACCGAGCAAGATTCGGCAAGAGGGCCGGCGGAGTCAATGGGCCGACCGGCCCATTTGCGGGTACCGGGTGGACGGCCCCGGATGCGGACTGGCACGGTTTCCGGTGCCGTGACCCTCCGCAGGCTCGCATTTCCATTCTGGCTGGCTCGCACGCGCCTGACCCGCCGCGGCGGGCGGCTCGTGCTGGTCGTCGCCGGCCTTGCCGCCGCCGCTGCCATGCTCGCTGCAGTGCTGGCGGGCTCCGTGGCGGCGGAGGACCGATCCGTCGGCCGCGCGGTCTCGGCGCTGAAGCCGGATGTGCGCGCGGTGCGCGTGAACTGGTTCAGCGTCGGCGGTCAGGCCGCGCCCTACGCAACCCTCGACGCGCACGTGCGGGACGAGCTCCGGCATGTCGCGCCAGTCAGGCCGTTCGGAACCTCGCTCTACCGGGAGAGCACGCTCGGCGGTGCGTTCCTCGGTCTCGGCGCCGCGGACGACCTGGGCCGCTGGGTCCGCCTACGCTCGGGCCGAGTGCCGCGGACGTGCTCGCCGCGCCGCTGCGAGGTGCTCGTGATCCGGCGCGGCGGCCGCATCCCGAGCGTCCCGGGCCTCCGGCTCGTCGCGGTCGGAGAAGGCGACCTTCGCTCGGGAACGCTCTTCGGCGACGCCGTTCCGGTTGCGGGGCAGCTGCAGTCCGACTTCGTCCAGGCGATGGTTCGTTATCACCGGCCGGCCCCGCCGCCGCTAGTGCTGGCGAACGGCGTGGCCGCGCTCGACCGGCAGCGGCGCCTGCACGACGCCTACCGGAGCTACGGCTGGGTCCTGCCACTCGACCGCGGGCTCGTGCGGGCCTGGGCGGTGAGGGGTCTGGCGGCGAGGATCGAGACCGTCCGCACCGAGCTGCAGGCCGAGCCGTTCGGGTTCGCGTTGCGGGCGCCGACGGACGAGCTGCGGGCCGCGACCGACTCGAGCCGCGTGGCCGGCCGGCGGCTCTTCCTGCTCGGCGGCGAGGCGGTTGCGCTGCTGCTCGCCTTCACCGTGCTCGTCGCCACGCGGCTGAGACGGGACGTCGACGCCTCGCGCCAGCGGCTCGGCTCGAGCGGCGTGCGCCGCTGGCAAGTGGAGGGAGAGGTCATCACGGAGTCCGCATCGATGGCGGTGGCCGGCACGCTGCTCGGCTGGTTGATCGGAGTAGGCGTGGCCGTTGCGCTGGGAGGCCGGTCTGGGGAGCCGGTCGGTGCGCTGGTGCGCCATTCGCTGCTCTCGGCCGGCGGGATCGCGGCCGTGCTGCTGCTCGCCGTGGTGGCCTCGTTCGTGCTCGTGGCCGCGCTGGCGGTCCGGCCGCTCTCGATCGGGAAGGTCTCGTTCTCGCCGCTCGACGCCGCCGCACTCGGCGCCGCGGCGGTGGTCGCTGTCGCCCTCGCCCGCGGCGCCGCCAACGCACAAGCGCTGCTCGTAGGCGGGGGCACCGGCATCGTGCTTCTGCTGCTGCCGGCGCTCGTCGGGTTCGCGTCGGCGGTCGCGGTCGCCCGGGTCGTGCCGCCCGGCCTCCGCTTGCTGGAACGGGCGGCGCCTCGAGGGGCGCTTTCCTTCCGCCTCGCGGCGCTGGCCCTCGCGCGCAGGCCGGGGCAGGTGGTGGTCGCGGTCGGCTTCGTGGCGGTCGCGATCGGGCTCGCCCTGTTTGCCGAGACCTACCGCTGGACGCTCGTGCGCGGAGAGCACGATCAGGCCGCCTTCGCAGTACCCGCGGACTACATCGTGAAGGAGGACCTCTCGCAGCTGATCCCGGTCGATGCCGCTGTCACGCCGGCTGTGCTCACGTCGCTCCCGCGGGCGCTTCGCGTCGAGTCGGTGACCCGGCAGAACGGGAGCATCCAAGGCGCTGCCGACGTGAGCGGCATCGCCGTGCTCGGTCTCAGCGCGAAGGCTCTGCCGCGGATCGACGGTTGGCGAGGCGACTTCGCGTCCGACTCACTCTCGGAGCTTGCGCGCCGGATCGACACCGGCCCGAAGCAGCTTCGCGGCGCCACCCTTCCGCTCGCGGCCACGAGGTTGACCCTGCCGATCCGCGTGCTCGGCACCGAGATCGGCGTGGTCGCGACCATCCGCGCCCGCGACGGCTCGTTCGTTCCGCTGCGGCTTGGCGGCACGCTCGACTCGCGACCGGTCGTCCTCCGAGGAAGGATTCCGGCCCAGGCGCGCGGGGGCAAGCTCGTGGCCTTTCGCTTCGAGCCACCGCCGAAGCTGGAGGAGCGGGGCGCCGACGCGGGGGCTCCGGCGACAGGCACCGTCGCCCTCGGGCCCGCCGCTGCGATCACACCCACCGGCCCGGTGAGGGTGACCGACTACGGCGACTGGATCGGCACGACCGGAGTCGGCAGCCTCGCCCGCGGGGACGGCGTGCGGTTCGCGCTCACGCTCACGAACGAAGTGGACACCTACCTGCGCCCGCGGCAGCCCACCGACGGCCTGCGCATTCCCGCCGTTGTCTCGCCGCGCATGGCCGAGCTGGCCGGGCGCGACGGCTTGCTCGGGATCGACGTCGCCGGCCAGAGCCTGATTTTTCGCGTCGCCGGGGTCGCCCGGAGATTCCCGGGAACAGCCTCGCTGGAGACGGCTGACTTCGTGGTCGCCGACCGGCCCGCCCTCGTGACTGCGCTGAACGCGTCGTCCCCCGGTGCGGGGTTCACGACCGAGCTCTGGCTGAGCGGCCCGCGTGCGGCACGCACTGCAGCCGCCACCCGCCTTGCCGCGCCCCCCTTCACGGTTCTCGACGTCGCATCGCAGGCCGACCTCGGGCGACAGCTGCGCACCGACCCGGTTGCCCGCGCGGCGGTGGCGATGCTCGAGGCAACCGCCCTGACCGCGCTCGTGCTCGCGCTGCTCGGGCTCCTCCTTGGCGTCGTCGCGGAACGCAGCGACGATCGCGCCGAGCTGTTCGACCTTGAGGCGCAGGGCCTGGCCCCCGCACAGCTCCGCAGGCAGCTTCGCCTGCGCGCGCTCGTGGCCGCCGCCGCCGGAGCACTCGGCGGCGTCCTCATCGGGCTCGTGCTCTCTGCATTGGTCGTCGGCTTCGTCGAGCTGACCGCGAACGCGACCGCCCCGGAGCCGCCGCTCGTGCTCTCCCTGGACTGGGCGGTCGTCGGAGCCGCGGCCGCCGCGATGACCGCCGCCGCAATCCTGCTCGTCGCCGTAGTGACCGGTCGTGCGTTCCGGCAGGCGACGCCCGGCCGCTACGGGGAGGGCGGGGCATGAGCGCGGCGATCGAGGCGCGAGACGTGTTCCGCGTCCATTCCACTCCCGAGGGCGACGCGGCCGCGCTCCAGGGCCTGACCCTGAGCGTCGCCGACGGGGAGATCCTGACCGTGCTCGGCCCGAGCGGGGCGGGCAAGACGACGCTCCTCCGAATCCTCGCCGGGCTCGACCTGCCTTCGGCCGGATCCGTGCGCGTGCTCGGGCAGGACTTGCGGGCGCTTGGTGCCCGCGGCCGCTTTCGCTACCGGGCTGGCGCGGTCGGCTACCTCGACCAACACTACGCACGTTCGCTCGCCCCCGAGCTGACCGCAGAGGAGCTCGTGAGCCTGAAGCTGCGCGCCGAGGGCGTCGAGCGGAGCGAGCGCGAAGACCGTGCGCGCGAGCTCCTCGACCGGGTCGGTCTCGGCGCGAAGGCAGCCGCCTACCCGGCAGAGCTTTCCGGCGGTGAGCAGCAGCGGGTCGCGCTCGGTGCGGCGATCGCCCATCGTCCGCGGCTCCTCCTGGCCGACGAGCCGACCGGTGAGCTCGACGAGGTCAACGCAAGCCTGGTCTACGACGCGATCGCCGAGCTCGCCGCCGCGGAGGGCTGCACCGTTGTGATCGTCAGCCACGACCCGGCCTCGACCGAGATCGCAGACCGGTTTGTCCACATTCGCGACGGGCGGGTGAGCGAGGAGACGGTGCGCGGGCAGTCCGGCGAGAGCTCGATCGTGGTCGGGCGCGGCGGCTGGTTGCGTCTCCCTCAGGAGTACCTCGACCGCGCCGGGATCGGCCCGCGCGCGGCGGCACATCTCGAGGGCGACCGCATCGTCGTGGTCGCGGCCGGCGAGAGGGAGCGCCCCGAGGAGGCGGCGCCGTCACCGGTACCGGTCGAAGCGGGTGTCGTCGCGGCCCGGCTGCGGGGAGTCGGCAAGGCCTACGGCTCCCAACCCGTGTTCGCAGGCCTGGAGGCCTCGTTCGAGGCCGCGCGCGTGACCGCCGTGACCGGGCCATCGGGCTCCGGCAAAACGACGCTCCTCCACCTGCTCGCCGGTCTCGAGCTGCCCGACGCCGGCCGGATCGAGGTGTGCGGAGCCGCTGTCCAGGAGCTCGACCGCGCAGGCCGGGCCGGGCTGCGCCGCCGCTACGTCGCGCTCGTCGGCCAGCGCCCCGGGCTGGTGCCATTCCTGAGCGCGCGCGAGAACGTGGAGCTCGCCGAGGAGATCCGCGGGCTGCCCCCTGCCCCGCGCGAGCGCGACCTGCTCGCCGCGGTCGGCCTGACCGAGCGCAGTGCCCAGCGCGTCTCGCGGCTCTCCGCGGGGGAGCAGGTTCGGGTCGCGGTTGCTCGCGCGCTCGCCGCCCGGCCGCAGCTGCTCCTCGTCGACGAGCCGACCGCCCGCCTCGACCAGGCCAACGCGCTCACCCTGGCGGCGCTGCTCTCCCGTTTGGCGCGCGAGACGCAAGCCGCCGTCGTCTGCGCGACCCACGATCCGCTACTGATCGAGCAGGCCGACGCCCAGCTGGCGCTCGCGCCGGGTTAGGCTCGTTCTCGTGAGCGAAGGGATCAGTCTCGAAGAGCTCCAGCTCGCGGCGCGGAACCACGGCATGCCGCTCGAGGCGCTGCGCTTCCCGGTCACGCCGGTCGGGCTGCACTACCTGCTGATCCACTACGACGTGCCGATCGTGGACGCGGGGGAGTGGCGGCTCTCTGTTCACGGGGAGCGTGAGCTCTCGCTCGGGCTCGAGGAACTGCGCACCCGGCCGGCGCTCGAGTTGACGGCGACGATGGAGTGCGCCGGAAACGGCCGCGCCCGGCTGGAGCCGCACGTGGTGAGCCAGCCGTGGCTGCTCGAGGCGGTCGGTACCGGCCGCTGGAAGGGAACGCCGCTGCGGTCGCTGCTCGAGGAGGCGGGCATGGGCAAAAGCGCCGTCGAGGTGCTGTTCACAGGACTCGACCGAGGCGTCGAGGGCGGGGAAGAGCAACAGTTCCAGCGGAGCCTGCCGCTCGACGCGGCCCTAGGAGACGAGGTGCTCCTGGCCTACGAGCTGAACGGCGCGCCGCTCCCGCCCCAGCACGGGTTCCCGCTGCGACTGCTCGTCCCCGGCTGGTACGGCATGACCAACGTCAAGTGGCTCGACCGGATCGAGATCCTCGAGCGCCCGTTTGACGGGTACCAACAGGCCCAGGGCTACCGGCTCCGGCAGAACGAGGACGAGGCCGGCGAGCCGCTCCAGCGGATGCTCCCGCGCTCGCTCGTCGTCCCGCCTGGGATCCCGGAGTTCCTGACCCGTGAGCGCACGGTGCCAGTGGGCGAGTGCCAGCTCGAGGGCCGCGCGTGGTCGGGCCTCGCGCCGATCGAGCGCGTCGAGGTGAGCGACGACGCCGGCGTCACCTGGGCCGAAGCCGAGCTGGACCCACCTGAAGGCCGCTGGGCCTGGCGCGGGTGGCGCTTCCGCTGGAATGCCGAGCCCGGCGAGCACGTCCTCTGCTCACGCGCGCGCGACGAGGCGGGCAACGAGCAGCCTTTGGATCCGGCGTGGAACCTCGGCGGCTACGCGAACAACGCGGTGCAGACGGTACGCGTGACCGTCACCCGTTGAAGGCGAGCGTCAGCGCCACCGCTACGAACGCGAGGGCGACGGCCGCCATCACCACCAGACCGCTGTAAAGAGACCGCACTAGACCCTTCCTTTCCCCTGCCGCCCAGAACATACGGGCCGCCGGCGGAGCGGGCATCCCTCAGCCGGGGGGTCTGAGCACCGCGAACTGGTCGGTGATCTCCAGCCGCCGCGAGCGGAAGCGATAGCAGGCGGCGGGGCGGCCGCCCGCGCGCCCGGGCTCGCGCCGCTCGCCTGTCGCCTCGAGCACCCCGCGGCGCAGGAGGACGCGCTGGAGGTTCGTCGCCGAGACCTCGTGCCCGAGCGCGGCCACGTAGATCTCGCGTAGCTCGGAGATCGTGAAGACCGGCGGCGCGAGTGCGAACCCGATGTTGGTGTAGGAGAGTTTGGCCCGCAGCCGGTCGCGGCCCGCGAGCACGATCGCCCGGTGGTCGAAGGCGAGCTCGGGCAGGCGAGAAACGGCGTGCCAGCGCGTGTCCCCGGGCACCTCGGGGTCGACGTCTGCGGGCACGAGTCCGAGGTAGGCGGTGGCAAGCTCCCAGTCGAGCGGGTTCCGGGCGGGGTCGCTGAG
>Ga0307278_10001230_pt1 | contig 12759 bp, 15 predicted proteins | sample ER_DNA_117_FD_194482 | JGI IMG/M metagenome (GOLD analysis project Ga0307278, IMG submission 194482) | Bulk soil microbial communities from the East River watershed near Crested Butte, Colorado, United States - ER_DNA_117 | ecosystem: Environmental > Terrestrial > Soil > Floodplain | place... | reverse complement strand
GCACGAGCAGGGCGTGGTGATCGCGGGTGGTGACGGTGCCGGCGGGCTCCTCGAGCCCCCGCACCCAGCCGTTCTTGCTCGGGGTGGTGCCGTTGCCGTAGTTGGCGACCAGCCAGCCCGGCGGCACGGCGAGGTAGTGGTGGTTGCCCTTGGCGGTCACGCAGCCAACCGGCTCGGTGACCGCGCGGCCGGTGGCGTGGCGGCGGGCCTCGACCACGATCGGGACGCACAGGCCGAGCTCGGCCCTCGTGGTCTGCGTCCGCATCGGCGCGCCCGACCCTCGGGCGCGCTGGCCGGCGCGGGCCTCGGTGGGCACCAGCAGGCCCCAGGCTTCGCGGGCGGTCTGCGTCGGCGCCGGATCTCCCACGGGCCGGGCGCCCTCGGCCCAGGTCCCGCCCGAAGGGACCAGCAGCGACAGCGCCTTGTCGGCGGTCGCGTCACCACGGGCTCGGCGACCGAACGGACCCGACGGCCGCTGTCGGCGGGGTCGACCACGTGGCCGTTGACCGGGACCAGCAGCGCGTCCGACGGCGTGCCAGTCTGCACGCCGAACGGCTCGGTCACGTCCCTGGTGCGGCAGGTGGAGCCATCGCGCTCAAACGCGTGGCCGCCGACCCGGACCAGCAGCGGCGGCGCCTGCCCGGCGTAGCGCCGTAGACCTGCGCGGATGCGGGCCAGGGTGTTCGGGGCCAGCGGCCGGGCACGGTCCCCAATCCGAGGCGCGGGAAGCGTCCAGTCGATTGCGGTGGCGGCCGGGTAGACCAGCGGCCAGGCGTTGCCGGTGCAGGCGGGGCAGCGGTAGGTGTACTGCGCCCCGTAGCGGCCCCAGGGGCGCCGTGGGTCCTTCCACGACTGCACCGCGGCCACCACGCGCTCGCAGCAGGGGCACCAGGCGGGCACGTCAAAGCGCAGCACCGGGGCCGGGGCGCCCTTGCGCCAGATCACGGTGTAGAGGCGGTCTCTGGACTGCGGGGTGGGCCAGGCCACCATGGAGTTGAGGTAGACGGTGGCGGCCTGGTAGCCGGGGCGGACCGAGCGCACCGCGTGCAGCCAGGGCTCGAACAGCTCCCAGTCGCGCACGTTGACCACGTTCTCGACGATCACGGCCTGGTAGCGGTGCGCCTCCATGAAGCGCACGACGTCCCACATGGTGGCGCGGGAGCGTTCGGCGGCCGGGTCCGGGGCGTCGAACAGGCTGCGGCGGGCCAGCTTGCGGGAGACGCCGTTGGCGTAGGAGTGGGCGGTGCACTCCGGCGAGGCGATCAGCAGGTCGGTGCGCGGGTAGTAGCGCGGGTCGCACACCGAGACGTCGGCGCAGTCGTGCTCGGCATCAGGGAAGTTGACGGCGTGGGTCTCGATCGCGCGGGACCAGTGGTTGAGGCCAAGCGCCAGGCGGGTGCCGGCCTCCTCGGCGCCCTGGGACGATCCCCCGGCGCCGCAGAACAGGTCGGTCACGGTCAGCGCAGCAGCAACAGCAGGCATGGTTCCTCCAGCACAACAAGCGGCCGGCCCGGACGGGTGGGTCCGGGGCCGGCTGGTTGACCTTAAAAGAGCTTCGCCCGTTCCAGCGACGTGGTCGCACTCACCATAGGGACAGCCCGCAGTGTCGCAGGAACGAGTACGCCAACCAGTGGGTGTGGCGGATGCGTTGGATGCCACGCTCGGCCGCGGCGGTGACCTCATCGAGCGTGTCGCCGGCCAGGTTGGCCAGCTCCACCCCTTTGAGGTTGGACCACAGCGCCTCGACCGGGTTCAGGTCTGGGGCGTAGGCGGGCAGCCGCTCTGTCACCAGCCAGGACCGCTGGCCGCGCAGCCAGGCGCGCATCGCCAGGCTGCGGTGGGCGGGCAGCCCGTCCCACAGCAAGGTCGCCTTCTGCCCGCCGAGCGCGCGGCGCAGCTCGCCGAGCGCCTGGATGAGCGTGTCGGTGTTGTAGGCGCCCGCCTGATGGTGGAAGGCGAGTTGGGCGCCGCCGCCGTGCGACCCGTAGCACAAGGCGGCCGCCATCGACGCCCGCTTCCAGTTGAAGTGGTGGCGGATGACCGGGGTGACCCCGCGTGGCGCCCAGGTCCGGCGGGTGACCGGCAGCAGCGAGGCGCCCGACTCGTCCCAGAACACGATCGCGGCCCGGCGACGCCGGGCGTTGCGGCGGATCCTAAGGCCAGTCCTCGGCGACCCAGCGGGCGATCGCCTGCTCGTCGCGCTCGACGGCGCGGCGGGCAGGGCGCTGCAAGCGCCAGCCCATGCGGCGCAGCAGCTTCCAGGTGTGGCCGGGATGGTAGCGGGTCCCGGTCAGCTGCTCGATCACGCTGGTGACGCGGGCCAGGGTCCAGTGGTCGGTGCCGAAGCCGTACGCGCGGGCACCTTCGCGGAGCGCCTGGTCGATGGCGGCACGCTGGGCCTGCGACAGGCGCGGGGCAGGCCCGGTCGCACCGCGGCTTGCCAGCGCCGCCTGCCCGCCGGCGCGCCACAGGGCGTGCCAGCGGCTGGCGTTCTGCCGCGCGACACCCAGCTGGTGGGCGACTTCGGCTTGGGAGCGACCGGCGGCAAACAGCTCACCGGCCTGCATGCGGACGTGTTCGAACGCCTGGCGGTCACGCAGGCCGCGGGCGTTGCGGCGGTAGGCGGTTGGTCTCATGCCGCCATGCTGCCAGGACAGGCCCGATCATGTCACCGGAACAAGCGAACCTCTTTTAAGTTGTCAACGTGGGCTCGAAGGGTTCGGCGCACGCGCCGCACAGGATCGGGGCCTGCTCCAAGGTCGCCTTGGCGACCCGGAGCTTGCGGCCGCACGAGCACTGGCAGGCGAGCAGGTTCCGCGAGCCGGTCTGGGTCGGGAGCTGCTGCTCGGCGTAGCGCCACAACTTGAGCGCGGCGTCCAGGTCGGCCAGCTCGTCGGCGTAGTCGGCGGCGAGCTTGTCGGGCACGGTGGTCTGCGACCAGCCGGTCTTGGCGTCGCAGGCGACGTCCAGGCCGACCTCGGCGGCGAGGCGGGCGTAGTGGCGGTTGTGGTAGCGGCCCTGCCGCGAGGTGTCCTTGACCTGGCGGATGTCGGCCAGGCCATGGGCAGCCTCGTGCAGCAGGGTCCCGAGGACGTCGACGGGGCCACGGCTAAGGCCCTCGCCGGAGACGAGGACCTCGGCGCGGCGCTGGTCTGCGACCTGCCAGCGGGCGGCGGCAAAGTGGCCGAGCTTGAACAGGCCCCGGCGGGCTTCGGAGCCGGCGCCGAGGATCACGATGACCTCGGGAACCCCGGGGTGCCGGGCGCGGATGGCCGACCAGGCGCGCTCCATCGCGGCGACTACGGCGCTGGCGGCGACCTCGGGCGTGGCGGTGGCGGTCACGGCCGGGCCTCCTGGGCAACGGCGGCAACCTGGTCGATCGCGGTGGCGGGCTCCGGCTCCGGTTCGGCCTGGTCGGTGGCGGCGCGGGCCTGGGCGGCGGCCTGGCGGGCGGCGGGGATGGCGGCGCGGACGGCGGCGGACAGCTCCACCAGCAGCTCGCGGAGCTGCTTGGGGGTGCCGCTGATGCAGAGGCGGTCGTAGTGGCCGGAGTTGACCTCGACGTAGATGACCTCGGCGAGGGCGGGAAGGTGGGGGTTGGGGCCGTGGACGTGGGTGGTGATGGTCGGCTTGGGCGGCCAGCCCAGCGACAGCGTGACGTCGGTGCGCAGTGCCATGGCAGGACCTCGCTTGGTGGGTGCCGTGGCGGCCCGGGGCTGGTGCCGGCCGGGCCGCCACGGAGCTGGGGTCAGTCGGTGGGGTCGAACAGCCCGTCCTGGCCGGGCTGCGGCTCGGATCGGGCCTGGCGGTCGGGCTGGATAGCGGCCTCGCTCAGCGGGGTGCGTGCGGTGTCCCGCCGGAGCCGGTCGACGGCGCGGCGGAACTCCGCCAGGGGGCCGAGCAGGCGCAAGCCCCGGTAGCCAGGCCCCTCCTGCTGCGCTGGTTGGCAGACCGGGCAGCGGCGCCGCGCGGCGGCGCGCTCGACCCTGGCCTGGTCGCGGCTTCGGCCGAGCTCCAGGCCGCAGCCGGGGCAGCTTGCCGACCACAGGCCGTGGAGGAGGTGGAGGCTCGGGGTGGGATAGGCTGGCTGCTGCATCGGGCCTCCTCGAGAAGGTGTGGTGCCACGGCCCCGGGGCGGGTGTCGGCCGCCGCCGGGGCCTTCGTGGCGTCCAGGGTTAGAAGGGCGGCTCCTCGGCGAACTCGCCCTTCCCGCTGTTGCCGTTGGGCTTGCGGGCGGCGCGCTCGGGCTTGGCGGTGGCCCACCTGAGCGAGGGGCCGACCTCCTCGGCGGTGACCTCGACCACGGAGCGCTGCTCGCCCTCGGGGGTCTCCCAGGAGCGCATCCGCAGCTGCCCCACGACCAGCACCCGGTCGCCCTTGCCGAGGGAGTCGGTGACGTTGGTTGCCAGGTCGCGCCAGCAGGTGACGCGGTAGAAGGAGGTGTCGCCGTCGCGCCAGGCGTTGCCGTCGCGGATGCGGCTGGTGACCGCGACGCGGAAGTTGGCGACCTGGGCGCCGCTGGTGGTGATGGTCAGCTCGGGGTCTGCGGTGAGGTTGCCGGCGATGGTGACGTGGGTGTCGGGCATGTCGTCCCCTCCTCGGGGCTCGTGGCGGCCCGCCGGTCAGGCGGGCCAGTCGTCGAAGCCGGTCGGCTGGTAGGCCAGCTCCTGCGCGACCCGGAAGCCGAGCTCGATCAGGTCGGCTTCGGCCTGGGCGTCGGGGCCTCGGACCAGGCAGCCGTGCTCGGCGTTCCACTCCATCGCGTCACCTCCTCCCTGAATTCAGGGATGGAATTGGGCAGCGGTCCCTTCCAGGGCTGTGCGTGTCAGGCCCAGCTCGGCCATCACCCCGCATGGTGGCCGGCCCTGGCCCTGGTACCTCCCGCTCGCTCTGTAGTTGGCAAGGTGCTGGTGAAGGGCTGGTTTTCGATCGGACGGGCGCTGCCTTACCGCGTCAGCGGGGCCGCTTGCGGCCCCCGGCCGAGTGGGCTCGCACCACGGCCCGGCCGGGTGCAAGCAGGAAGGGCGCACTCGGGAACGGGTTGTTCGCGGAATCGATCGAGCTGCCGCCGCAGGCGGCTCCGTGCCGCGAAGAAGTCGTGGACGAGCGCGCCCGGCTTGCGGCCGGCGCAAAGGGCCGTGGTACGCGCCTGTCCGATCGATCGGCCGGGCCGGCTGGGAGTCGGGGGGTGCCCAGCCGGCAGCGGAGCGTGTAGGCCGATCCTCCCCGCCACGCTCGTGGTGCCCGTGGTGCCGTGTCGTGGGTGTGGCCGAGGTGCGGTTAGGGCCAGCCCTGGCGCCCGGGTGCTCACCGTCGTCCCCGCTCGGCTGCTGGCCGCCAGCCAAGGCGGCGCCAGGCCGGCACCCGGCCCGGCTGCCTGGCGGGCCGCTGCCGGCGCCCAGGCGCGCGCTGGGCGGCCCGGCGCACGGCCCGGGTGGTCCGGGCCACCGCTGCCGCGATCCGCCCGGCACCGGGCTCAGGGGCGACGTGCAGGGGCTCGGTGTCGCGCTCGCCCAGCGGCAGCGTGACGGCGGGCTCGACGACCTCGGGCGCCACGGCCGGGGGCGGCAGCACGCGCAGGTGGACGGTGTGCCCGGCCTGGATGACCCAGGCCTCACCCGGGGCGGCGGCGCGGACAAGCTCGCGGTCGACGCGGGCGCGGTCGCGCATGCGGGCCTTGGCCACGCCGCGCGGCCCCCACCGGTCGACTTCCCAGTTGTGCTCCACGTCGCGGACCGTCCCCGCCAGGGCCAGGAGGCGTTCGGGGTCGGGGCACTGGTGGACGACCACCCCACCCGCGCAGGAGGCCAACAGCCTCGGCGCCTGGTGCTGGTTGCCCAGCCCCTCGACGCTCTGGGCGGCTACGACCACCTGGACGCCGACGTCGCGGACCCGCTCGGCAAGGTTGATGGCCGAGTCGACGCCCGAGGGGAGGGCGGAGAACTCGTCGAGCATGAGCACGGCGTCTTCGCCCTGGCGGGGCTTGCGGCCGGTGGCGTAGTGGCCGTAGTCCTCCAGCACCACGCGCATGGCGGCGTCCGCCTCGGCCTTCGACAGCAAGCTCGGCACGGTGAGGACGGCGAGGTCGACGTCCTCGTAGGACCAGAGCCCGCGGTCGAAGGCGCCGGCGAGGGCGGCGAAGAAGTCGGCGTAGCGCAGCCGGGCGCCGGGCAGGTGCTCGCCGATGACCTCGACGTCCTTCAGCTCAAGGGGGTGGCCCTCCCACAACGCGGCGAGCTCGTCGGCGTCCAGCCGCCGCAGCAGCTCGTCGGAGCCGTCCACCGGCGGCATGTCCGGCGCGGTCAGCGCCAGGCGCAGGCCGGCGCTGGCGACGCGCTGGTAGAACGGCTCGGTAAAGCGCTCCACCGACAGCAACCGGGACTGGACCTGGCTTGGCGTGCCGCGCCACATGTCCATCGCCGTCGCCGGCCACTGCCCGATGCGCGCGGCAGGGTTGCCCAGGCGATACGCCGCGATCAGCGCAGGGACAAGGGTGGGGTCGGTGCCCTTGCAGTCGGCGAAGCAGACCTTGCGGCCCATCCGCCCCGCCACGTAGGCCAGGCGCGTCAACGTGACGGTCTTGCCGGCGCCCGGGGCGCCGACCACCGCCATGGCCTTGCCGCGCAGGTGCGCGGGCGGCACCACGTAGCGGCCCCGCACCCAGGAGGGAAGATCCCCATCCAGGGCGATACCGAGCACCGGCTCGTCCAGCTTGTGGTCCTGCGGCTTGGCGAGCAGCTTGGCGGTCTTGCGGTCGGCGGCGCGTTGGTCGACGAGGACCCGGCGGCGGACGAGCGGGCTCCACTCGGCGCCGCCGGCGGCGTGCTCGGCGAAGTAGACCGCCAGGGCGGCGGCGAGGATGCCGACCGGGACGCCCAGCCACAGCTGGGTCAGCACCGCGTCCCGGGCGACCTCCCAGACGCTCAGCTTCGTGCCGGGCGGGCCGAAGCCGAGCATGAGGGCCGCGTACTGCCAGAAGTGCTGGTGGACGTAGAAGTGCCGGCGCAACGCCTGCTGTGGGCCGATGACGGCCAGGACGTAGGTGAGGTAGGCCAACGCGGCGAGGGCGAAGCGGTGCCAGTGCCAGCGCTTCTGCGCCAGGATCACGAGCTGGCCTGCCAGCCACACGGCGAGGGAGAGCGGCGAGAACCAGAACAGCAGCAGCACCGCCCAGCCCAGCCCGTTCGGGCTGGGCTGGTGGGCGGCGCGCGGGGTCGGCTGCCAGGGGCCGGACGGGGGCGGCCCGGCGGGCGGGCCGACCTGGTTCCAAGAACCAACAGGGAACGTCACAGGACACCTCCGGGGCGGGGGTAGGTGACGCCCGGCACCTCGGGCAGCGGGCGTACGTCGATGGGGTGCTTGGGGCGGATGCGCGCGAGCTGGCGGTCGAGGTAGGTGGCGACCTCGGGCGGGGCGTAGTAGACGGTCCGGGTCCAGCGGCCATGCCGGGGCCGCTGCCAGCTCTCACGGAGCCGGGCGGCGTGTTTGCGGGTCAGCTCGACCTCCACTGCGACCCGCTTGGGGAGCGGGTCGACGTCCTGGCCGTACAGCCCGGTCCCCGTGGCGTCGGCGCTGTCGGGCAGCTCGACCGCGCCGTCAGGGACCAGGCTCTTGCCGCTGTCGCGGCGCAGTTCGCGCTCGCTGACCCACCGGCCGCCCTCGGGGATCGATGGTTCGAGGGCGAGGCGGACCACGCCGACGGCGTGGACGTGGGCGAGCTGCGGGATGACGAACGACCACGGGTGGACGGTTAGGCCGACCAGCCGCAGCGCCTTGCGGGTGGGCGCGGCCCACACGTAGCCCAGCAGCCGGTCGCGGGCGATCAGCCCGCGGTCCTCCCAGCGGCTCAGGAGCTGCCGTAGGGTCGGCTCGCTGAGCTGCCCTTCGACCCTGGGTGAGCCGGGCGACAGCCGGCCCAGCAGGACCCGCAGCACGTCGGAACGGGCGGCGTACTGCTGGCCGAGCCAGTAGAGGGCCGCGACGTCGCGCTCGGTGATGCCGGCGTCGGTGTCCCAGCGGGTACGCCGTGACGAGCCGGCAGCCGAGCCCCCGTGGACGTGCGGGCCGGGCCGTGAGCGGGCAGCGCGGAAAAAGCCCTCCTCGGGCAAGGTGGAACCTCCGATGATGGTGACGTCAGGGGCTCGCCCGCCCGGACTGGCGGGGGGAGCGAGCTACGCTGATGGGGAGTCCGGCGGGGCTTGCTGGTCGAGCAGACGTAGCAGCGCTGCTCGGGGGACGAGAATCCGCCGACCGATCGTCCTGACCGGCAGTTCGCCGCGATGGACGGCGTCGTAGGCGCTGGCGCGCGAGATGCCGAGCAATCGGGCTGCCTCAGCGACGGTCCACGTCAGCCGGTCGTCGCTGAGGAGGAGCCGCGTTCGCCGCGAATCATCGACGCTGCTCCTGTCCTCGTCGTACATGCGGGCTCCTCCCTGGGTGCCTGCCCCAGGGCGTTGGCACGCCGCAGGGGCGCTACTACCTGTTAGTCCTCGTACGGCCCAGAGAGGGCAGAACGTGACCGGAGCCATCACAACGCGACGGGCAGGACGAGAAAACCACAGGAAGGGATCTTTAGGGACGTCCGTGCTAGCCTTAGAACGTCCCAGACGGTGGGTGGGCGGAGGGCGCATGGCGAATGAGCGGCTGCGAACTGCGCTAGCCAACGCGGCCGTCGATGTCGACGCCATTACGCGGGTGACGGGAGTCGACCCCAAGACCGTCCAGCGCTGGCTCGGTGGCCGGGTGCCCCATCCTCGCCATCGCTGGGCGATCGCCAAGCTCCTTGGCGAGGAGGAGGGCTACTTGTGGCCTTCTGCTCGCCCTGACCTCGCGCCGGGCGCCGAGGCTACGTCCGAGGTCGTTGCGGCCTACGGCCACCGTGTGGACATCCCTATGGGCAAGTGGACTGATCTGCTAGCGATGACTCAGCGGCAGATCGACCTGCTCGGCTACGCCTTCTTGTTCCTCCCCGAACAGCACGTCGACCTGGCGGCCACCATCGAGAAGAAGTGCGAGGCCGGCTGCAAAGTCCGGATCCTGCTCGCTGATCCGGACGGCGCCCAGGTCCAGGAGCGGGACAGGTTAGAGCAGCTCGGCGGCACGCTGCCCGCCCGGATCCGCATGACGCTTACCCACTTGCGAGACATCCAGAAGCTCCCCGGCGTGCAGTTCCGCTTGCATGACGTGCACCTCTACAACGCCATCTATCGGTTCGATGACGAGATGCTCGTCACGCCCTACCTTTACGGCGCCCATGGCTTCCAACATCCCGCGCTCCACCTTCGCCGCCTAGGCCCGTACGGGGTCTTCGCCAGCTTCGCGGAGCAGTACGAGACGCTCTGGGATAAGGCCACGCCGATGCGTGAGCCGGCCACGGTCGCGAGCGAGGTGCCAGCCTAAATGGGCCGGATCGACTACTACCACGACCCGAACGCACCGCGGGCCAACTCGCTGGTGCCAGGGGCCTCCGCAGTCGTCGTCAACGATGAGGGCAAGATCCTGCTGCAACGGCGCAGCGACAACGCCCGCTGGGCACTGCCCGGGGGCGTCATGGACATCGGTGAGAGCATCGGCCAGTCCATCATCCGCGAGGTGCGTGAGGAGACCGGCTTCGAGGTCGAGCCCGAGTACATCATCGGGGTGTACTCCGACCCGGGGCACGTGTTCGCCTACGACGACGGTGAGGTCCGCCAGCAGTTCTCCATCTGCTTCGCGTGCAGGATTGTCGGCGGCACGCTGCGGGTGAGCGAGGAGTCCACGGAGGTGGCGTTCTTCTCGCCTGAGGAGATCGACGATCTCGACATGCACGAGTCCATCCGCCTACGGATCCGGCACTACCTTCAGCGCCGGCCGCAGGCCATCATCGCTTGACGGGTCGCCAACGGCCCCCGTTGCCGCAACCGCTGCTCCATTCGAGCGACCGACTGGGCCAAGTGCGGCGTTGCCTGCCGCAACGCGGCAACGATCTCCCCTTCGCCATACCGCTCCTCGACCTCGGCGATGCGGTCCTCGATCGTCATCTTGAGCCCGGTTGGGCCGGTGGTGAGGTCGCAGTAAGCGAGGGCGTCTGCCGTCCAGGACTCCTCGCGCTCGTACTCCCCTAGCTCGTCTCCGAAGCCGCGAAGTCCCACTTCGAACCGTGCCTCAGAGTGGTGTGCGACCAGGCCGGCAAGTCGCAGGTCTCCAATGGACCGTCTCACATGCCGTGCACCGTCTAGCTGGTGAAGACCAGTTCGCCGTAGGCCTGGCGCGTACCCGATGTCATGAAGATAGGCAGCCGCGATGAGGTAGAAGCGATCCTCCTTGTCGAGGATTGCGCTTACCTCACGAGCGCATTTAGCGACCGCTCGAACATGCCTCCACCGGTCACCGAGGGGTGACAGAAGGGCCGAGGCTTCCTTCTCAGCCCACGTGACCAGCTCAGCAAGGTCCACATGATGACGCTACCCGGTCATCCTTACCTGGAAAAGGTCTAGAGCACGCTCGATCAGCTGGCCGCCTCAGCTGCTCAGCGTGGTTGAAGCCCGCGCAGGTGGCGAGGGTGAGGTGGGCGTCGCAGGCGAAGGCGTAGACCGTGCGGCCGGTGGGCAGGTCCGACTGTAGCCGTACTGGAGCTACTCCTCGTCGAGGATCCGTCCCATGTGCTCGACGGCGGCGCGGTCGGCGGCGCTGACGCGGTGGGTGTAGATGCTAGACACCGCCAGGCTGCCGTGGCCCATGCGCGCCCGCACCGTCGCGGCCTCGGCGACCGCGCCGAGCTGGGTGGCCATGAAGTGCCGCAGGCCGTGCAGGGTGTAGTCGTGGCCGAGGCGCGCGGCCAGCCGGTTGAACCGGCGCGTCATGGAGTCCGGGCGGATTGGGCGGGCGCCGTCCGGGACGCGGGTGAACAGGTAGGAGTCCTCGGCCAGCGCCACCCCGGCGGCGAGTGCGTCCTCGGCGCGGCGCGCGCGGTGCGCACGGAGCAGCTTGACGGTGCGGGCGTCGAGGGCGACCAGGCGCTCGCTGTTTTCGCTCTTGGGGTCCTTGCGGACGAACCCGCCTGCCAGGCCGCGTAGGAACAGCACGTTGCCGGACACGCTAAGCTCGGCGCCGTCCAGGTCCAGGTCGCGCCAGCGCAGCGCGACGACTTCGCCACGGCGCAGCCCGGTGGCGGCGCCGAGGCGGGCGAACAGCTCGAACTCGGGGTCGCGCTGGCCGGCCGCCGCGAGCAGGGTCTTGGCCTGTTCGGGCGTGGGCAGCTTGCGGGCGGCGTTCCGCGGTGCCGGCGGCCGGGCCAGGACCGCCGCGTTGAACGGCACGTAGTTCCAGCGGGCGGCGAGGCCCAGCGCGCCCGACAGGATCGCGTGGACGTCGCGGACGCGGCTGGCGCTGAGCGCCCCGCCGGCGGTCCTGGCGTTGCCGCCCTTGCGCAGCGCCGTGTAGAAGCGGTCAAGCACCCGGGCGTCGACCTTGGTGACGGGTAGGTGGCCGAGGCCGGGCTTGATCTTGGTGTCGATCGTCAGGCGGTAGTTGTGCAGGGTGGCGGGCGAGATGGGCTTGCCGTTGCTCTCCCGCCAGGCGATCCACTCGTCCAGGAGTTGGGCGAGGGTTATCGAGCCCGAGCCCTGGTGCTTGCCGGCGGCGACCTCGGCGAGGAGCTGGGCCTCGACTTGCTTCGCCTGCTTCATGCCGGTCCGGCCGCTGCCTGGGACCTGGCGGCTGACGTAGCGCTTGCGGCCGCTGAGCGGGTCGCGGCCCGCGTACACCTGCACCTGGAGGCCGTTGCGGTCCTTGCGCTCCCGGATCATCCCTGCGTCCCTCCTGGCGGCACTTCCCAAGACAGAAGAATGACCAGGGAATGACCAGAGGGCAAGTGACGATCGCTTCAGGAACCTAGAGATAGGTTCTGAGCTGCGGGTTTGTGGAGCCCGAGGTCGGATTCGAACCGACGACCTTTCGATTACGAGACGGATGCTCCGCGTCGGCCTGGACGGCACTGGTCGGATCTTGCCTGCTCACGTTGGGTGGCCCGTCGGTCCAGACGGCTCCCGACGGATACAGAAGGATCGTCTGGATGATCATCGGGATGATCAAGGCGCATTCGATTCTGCGTCGAATGCGCTCTGAGAGCAGCGCCGAGAAGGACCCCTCTGTCTTGGCGCTCAGGCCATGCCCTGGGGCTACTGGACGCTGAGGTTGATGTGGACCAGGCGGCTGGTGTCCGGCGGACGGCAGGTTCTACCGTCCTCCTACCTTGCTGCCAGATCCCCGTAACCGTCGACGGCGCCTGGCTCGTCAGGCCACGAGGTGGCGGGTCCTCGGTTCCTCGTGACACACCGCCACTACCGCGAGGCGTGTCATGGGTCGACACAGTCGACTATGGAGGAGCAACCGAACTGGGCGGCCGTCGCCGCTGCCCTCGATGCCGGAGACCTGGACTTGGCGGCGCGCCGCCTGCTCACGGGCGGGTTCGTTCCTTCCATCCGGCGCCAGCTGCAGACGAAGTTTCCCAGGCTCCCAACTGTGTACGTCGACGACGCAGTCTCGGAGGCAGTGGGAATCCTGTTCGAGCGCCTACTGGAGGGCGCGAAGATCGAACCGTCGAGGGTCGGCGGCTACATCTATGCGACGGCTCGCAACCTGGTCATCCACGTCGATGAGGAGTTTCGGAGCCGCGGCGAGCTCCCAGAAGGGGCCGACGAGGCCCCGATCGATGAGCGACTCGTCGCCCGGGTGGCCGACGTTCGGGAGGTCATGCCGTCCTGGACGGCCCGTAGCGAG
>Ga0307278_10001229_pt1 | contig 12767 bp, 10 predicted proteins | sample ER_DNA_117_FD_194482 | JGI IMG/M metagenome (GOLD analysis project Ga0307278, IMG submission 194482) | Bulk soil microbial communities from the East River watershed near Crested Butte, Colorado, United States - ER_DNA_117 | ecosystem: Environmental > Terrestrial > Soil > Floodplain | place... | reverse complement strand
TATGTAGGCGTCTCGGCGTTAGCAAGGGCTCTTTCCACCATCACTTCGCGGGAGCGGGAGACTTCAAACGGTCCCTGCTCACCGCGTACGAAACTCTTGTTGTCGAGGCGCTCGACCAGGCGATCGATCAGAACGCAGGCGCCACCCCGCAGGCAACCCTGGCCGGCCTCACAGCCGCCATCACCAGCACTCAGAGCTTCTATCGACCCGAGCTCGAGGTGGCGATGCGCGCTTGGGCCTGCTCAGATGCCGCAGTACGCGCAGTCCAGGAGCGGGTCGACCGGCAGCGACTCAAATCGCTCCAGGGCATTTGGTCGAGGATCCTCGACGATCCCTCTGAAGCCCAGACGGCCGCTCTGCTTCCCTACCTCGTCGGTATCGGTGCCAGCCTGGTCCAGCCGCCAACCCCGCCGGACCAGCTACAACGGGTCTACGAGCTACTGCAACGACTTGTACCCCACGAAGCCAGGAAAAGGTCCCTAAGGTCTTGACCTACGCTCCGCAACACTGGTATGGGACATATTGAGTTGGCTTTTCGTTCACATATTGTTCACATGACGGCTAGGTTCTAGCGTCAGAGCAGGTGCTCATCGACACCACGCCACCCGCTCCGGATGGGGACTGATGTGACAGAGCTGTTTGTCGTCATCACGGTCATCGCCGTAGCCCTCATCTTTGATTTCACCAACGGATTCCATGACAGCGCCAATGCGATGGCCGGACCGGTCGCCACCGGCGCGATTAGACCGCGTACCGCAGTCATCCTCGCTGCTTTCCTCAATCTCGTTGGAGCCTGTCTCTCCACCGAGGTCGCAAAGACGATCTCCGGTGGATTTTTTGACGACGAGCTGATCACTGTTCCGATCATCCTGGCTGGCCTGCTCGGTGCCATCATCTGGAACCTCATGACCTGGCTCTTGGGCTTGCCATCCAGCTCCTCCCACGCCCTGTTCGGCGGCCTCATTGGGGCCGTCGTCGTCGGTGCTGGGATTGCGTCGGTGCACGGCTGGGTGATCGTCTCAAAGGTCCTGCTGCCGGCCATCGTGGCGCCGTTGGTCGCCGGTGTCGCCGCTGCATGGGCTACCCGGCTGGCCTACGGCATCACCAGGAAGACGCCGAGCGTGCACAGCGCGACTGGCTTCAAGCATGGGCAAGCCTTCACTGCATCAATGGTCGCGCTTGCTCATGGCACCTCGGACGGCCAGAAGACGATGGGCGTGATCACGTTGGTGTTGATCGCCGCCAACCTGCAGCAGCCCGGGACGGGGCCGCAGCTGTGGGTGATCATCGCCGCAGGTGTCGCCATCGGCCTAGGCACCTATTCTGGCGGATGGCGCATCATGCGCACCATGGGAAAGGGAATTGTCGAGATCGAGACGCCGCAGGGCGCTGCGTCGGGCGCGGCGACGAGCGCGACGATCCTCGCGTCGGCTCACCTCGGGTTCGGTCTGTCCACCACACACGTCAGCACCGGCAGCATCTTGGGCTCCGGGGTCGGGCGCGGGGCCGAGGTTCGCTGGAGCGTCGCGCGTCGAATGGCGTTCGCCTGGCTCCTCACATTGCCCGGAGCTGGGCTGGTCGGTGGCCTCGCCGCACTGCTTTCTGATCAGGGCGTTGTTGGCGTCGTCGCTCTCATGGTGCTGCTCGCGGTTGCCTGCCTGGTGATCTACATCCTCTCGCGCCGCCACAAGATCACCCACGCCAACGTCACCGACAGCCATGAAGTCCTGGTGCTCGCCGCCGCAAGGCCCGCCACATACCCCGACGACCCGCGGCTGGAGGCTCCGAAGCCCAAGAAGGCCAAGAAGCCCAAAGCGAAGAGCGCCGCCTGATGCATGTCGACTGGGCCGCTTTGGGCATCGTGGCCGTGGTCTCGATAGCAACCTCGGTCATCTTCACCATCTTGCTGGCAAGCGGCATACGCCTAATATCGGCTGCCAAGATCAAATCGAACGAGGGCGGCTCCGGCACCGTGACCCTCTCGCTGGCTTACGTCTTGCTCGGCCTCGCGGGACTACTGGTGCTCTTTGGCATCTACTTGATCATTCCGCAATTCCACTAGCGCTGCTGAGCCAGTGCGCGCTGACATGCCCTTCGACGGGCTCAATAGCGCATCACGGACACTCTTGGAGGGACCCCTAGGCAGTTCGGTCGAGGATCTCCTCCACGAGTTCCATCGTGGTGTGCGGGTGCAGGAAGGCAAAGCGGCCAACCGTCTCGCCTTCCCACTTGGTCGGGGGAATGAAGGCGATCTCCTCGTCGTGCAACGCTTGCGCCCATTTGTCGTAGTCGGCCGGGTCCCAACCGAGCCGACGGAACAGCACCACACCTAGGTCCGGCTCCCTGATCAGCTCCAGGTGCGGAATCGACTTGATCAAGACCGCCGTGTCTCGGGCGAGTTGGACAGCGGTCTCGATCGCCTCGCGGTAGGCGTCGAGACCGTAGACCGCTAACGAGAACCACAGCGGTAGTCCTCGCGCGCGCCGGGTGAGGTGGTAGGCGTAGTCGGTCGGGTTCCATTCCCCTTCGGACACATGGATGACATCCAGGTAGGACGCGTCCTGAGTATGCGTGGCCCGGGCGAGGTCGGGTTGTCGATAAATCAGCGCACAGCAGTCGAACGGCGTGAAGAGCCACTTGTGCGGGTCGAGGATGAACGAGTCTGCCTGCTCGATGCCTGTGTACTTGCTGCGTATCGATCGGGCAAAGATCCCGGATCCGCCGTACGCGCCGTCTACGTGGAACCACCAACCTCGCTGCTTTGCGATCTCTCCAACCCCGGCCAGATCGTCGATGATGCCGCCATTCGTCGTCCCTGATGTGCAAACAACAGCGGCGAGATCGCTCAGGTCCGGATCATCGTCAAGCGCAGCATTCACTGCCTCCGCGGTCAGCCGGTGGTCCGGCGTCTCCACCACCAGCGCACCCATCTCCAACAAGCGCAGCGTGTTGACGATGGAGGAGTGAGCGTCGGTGCCGACGACCACTCGCAGCCTGCGCCCCGCCGCCTCATCACCGAGTCGTTTTTTCGCCGTCTCGCGAGCGACGGCCAGCGCAGAAAGATTGCCGGCTGAGCCGCCCGACACGAAGCAGCCGCCTGCCGAGCCTGGCAGGCCAGCCTCGTCTGCGATAACCCGGAGCACGGTGTTCTCTGCCGCGATCGCGCCGGACGCTTCCAGCCAGGAGATGCCCTGGATCGAGGCGCACGAGATCAACATGTCAAACAGCAGGCTGGCCTTGGTCGGGGCCGCGGGGATGAAACCGAGGAAGCGAGGGCTGTCCGCCGAGATGATGCTCGGGGCTATCACCGATGAGTAGATGCCCAACACTTCGTCAGGCGCCCGGCCGCGGTCGCGGATGACGCCATTCAGCATCTTGTAGAGATCGGCGGCGTTCTGCGTTCCCTTGTCGAGTGGGACCGGATCCATCCGCAGCCGGTTTTCCGCGTACGCCAGGACACTTCGCACCATCTGCTCGGTAGTTTGATCGACCTGGTGCATAGCTCAATCCCTTCTGGCGTCAGGCCACCGGCTCATCCTTGATCAATCCGACGTGCTCGTGCCGTCCGAGGTGCGAGTGCTTCCTGCTGTACGCGAAATACCAGGCGATGACGACCGCTGTCCAGATCAAGAAGACCAGGATCGTAATCCAATCCAGGCCCACAATGATCCACAAGCACCCGAGGACGGACAGGATCGGGACGACCGGGTACCCAGGGACCTTGAATGTCCGTGGCAGGTCGGGCTCCCGACGCCGCAGCACGATCACTGCGATCGAAACGATCGCGAAGGCGACGAGCGTACCCACACTTGTCATCTCGGCCAGGAAGTCGATCGGGATGAGTCCTGCGAGCAACGCGATGGCGACGGCCACAATGATCGTGTTCGGCACAGGCGTTTTCGTACGCGGATTCACTTTGTGGAACAACTCCGGAATCATTCCGTCGCGAGCCATAGTGAAGAGGATGCGGGTCTGCCCGTAGATCACAACCAAGGTGACGCTGAAGATCGAGATCACCGCGCCGGCGGCCAGCATTGTGCCCGGCCAAGTCGACCCAGTGATGTTCTCAAGGATCGCGGCCAGGCCGGCCTCCTGCCCCTCGAACTCGGTGTACGGCTGTGCCGCGACGGCGACGAGCGAGGTCAAGACGTACAGCGACGTCACGACGACCAGCGCGATGAGGATCGCCAGCGGCAAGTTGCGGTGCGGGTCCTTGACTTCCTCGCCGGCCGTCGAGACGGCGTCTAATCCGATATAGGAGAAGAAGATGGTTCCGGCGGCAGCGGTGACCCCGGCGACCCCGAACGGGGCGAAGTCTGCAAAATTATTCGAGTTCCATCCTGTGAAACCAATAATGATGAACAACAACAGGATACCGATCTTGATCAGCACCATAACGGTATTCACCGTTGCAGACTCGCTCGCACCCCGGATGAGCAGCAATGTGCAGAGCGTTATCAAGATCACCGCTGGAAGGTTGAAGATTCCGCCCTGTTCCGGCGCCTGGGACAGCGCGTCGGGGATTTGTATGCCGAACAGGTTGTCCAACAGTTCATTGAGATACTGCGACCAACCGACAGCGACAGCCGCGCCGGACACGCCGTACTCGAGCAGCAGGCAGCCCGCAACAGCCATTGCCGGCAGTTCACCGATGGTCGCGTAGGCGTAGGAGTAGGAGGAACCGGACACCGGTACGGCGCCTGCCAGCTCGGCATAGCAGACCGCGGTGAGGCCGGCGACGACGCCAGCGATCAAGAAGGATAAAACGACCGCCGGACCGGCCTCCGGTACCGCCTCCGACAGGACGAAGAAGATACCAGTGCCGACCGTTGCGCCGACACCGAACATCGCCAGTTGGAAGAGCCCGATGGAGCGACTGAGTTCGCTCTGACCGGTCTCGCTGCCGGTCTCCTCCTCCATCTCGATGACGGGCTTGCGCCGGAAGAGCTCTGCACTGAGCGCTGCCACGATTTGCCTCCCACCTTCTCTGATGAGCCGACCCCAGATGGGCGCCACATCCGACAGAAACTATGGCGCTCATGAGACATCACGTGCGACAAGATCATCCCACGTCTCTCGCCGTACGACAAGACTTGGCGTCCCGGACGCAACGAACACAACAGGGATGCGTCGATTTCCGTTGTAGTTATTGGACATTGTGTAGCAATATGCCCCCGTCGCCGGCACCACCAGAAGATCATCGACTCGGGGGGCGTTGAGCGGCACACCGTCGACCAGGATGTCGCCACTCTCGCAGTGCCGGCCGACGACGGTCACGATCTCGCCTTCACTGGAGTCCATCCGGTTCGCGATTCCGGCCTCGAAACGCTGATCAAATAGCGCCACCTCGAGGTTGTCCCCCATGCCGCCGTCGACGGCGACGAATGTCGTCTGCCCGCGCTTGATCGTCACCACTCGATAGATGGTCGCCGCTGCCGTAGCGACCATGCTGCGCCCGGGTTCGATGATGATCTGGGCGTGCGCTGGAAGGTGCTCCCGTGCCGCTCCAATCAGCACGTCGAGATACTCGGCAACGCTGGGCGGTTGGTCTGACCAGGTATAGCGAGCGCCGAGACCTCCGCCGAGGTCGTAGATCTCGAACTCACCGAGTGCAGCAAGGGGCGCGACGGCCTCTGCCAGTGGTTGAGCCTCAAGAATTTGTGAGCCCACGTGGGCATGAACACCCCGCATCCGCAGCCGGGAGCTGTGCTCGATGCGCTTGATCAGGGCAGTCGCAGCCTCCGGCGCCAGTCCGAACTTCGATCCCTCATGACCAGTCAGTACGTGGGCGTGCGTGTCAGCCGTGACACCGGGAATGACCCGCACCAAGACGTCCTGGGTCCTTCCCGCCGGCACGATTGCCTCCAGCCTGTCGATGTCGTCGGGGCCGTCAGCTACCACTAGACCGATGCCGTTCTCGACGGCCATCGTCATCTCTTCGGTGCTCTTGGCATTCCCGTGCAGCACAATGAGCGCCGGATCCACGCCGGCCTTGAGTGCGGTCAGGATCTCGCCGCCACCAGCGACGTCAAGTCCGAGTCCTTCCTGCACCATGACTCGTTGGACCGCCGTGCACGGAAAGGCCTTGGATGCGAATACCACGCGTGAGTCGGACCATCGGGAGGACAGCTCACGAACGTATTCCCGTGCTCGCTCTCGAAGCGCTTGTTCGGCTACGACGAGGACCGGGGTCCCGAACTCGGCCGCAAGATCATCAGCTCGGCAACCACCAATGATCAGCATGCCGTCATCGTCGGTGGTACTGCCTGGCGGGAAAAGATTCAGCAACTGGCTCATGCCTGCATGCTCGACCGTTCGAGGCGTGTTGGCAATGGGCTAGACCACGCGACGCCACAGCGCTCAATGTGTCCAGCGAAAAACGCGGACCACCTCATGAGCTGAGGCTTCGGCAAACTCTTCAATCTCCGACTCACGTACAGCGATCACCGATTCGACGAGCGTCGCGCCCAGCGCGTCCCGCAACCCTGAATCGGCGGCTAGCGCGTCCGTGGACTCCCGCAAGCTAGTCGGCAGCCGTCGGATGCCCCGTTTCTCCAGTTCCTCCGGCGGCAGTGCGGCCGGGTCCATGTCGACTGGCTCGGGGAGCCGCGCTCCACCGGCGACTCCAGCGCATCCAGCGGCCAGCAGCCCAGCCAGTAGCAGATAGGGATTAGCCGTCAAGTCCACGCACTTCACCTCAAGGTTGGCGGCCCAGTCAGTGCTGCCTGCGGATCCCGTGATCATGCGCAGTGCTGCCTCCCGGTTCTCCAGGCCCCAGCAGGCGAATACCCCGGCCCAATGTGAAGGCACCAGCCGCAGGTATGACACCACCGACGGCGACCCGAGTGCCAACAGCGCAGGCAACCGGTCCAGGATGCCGGCTGCGAATGCCTCACCGACCTGGGTCAGCCCGGAGGGCCCGTTGCCGCCTGCCATCAAGTTCTGTTGGTCCCGCCAGACGCTGAGGTGTACATGGCCGCCGTTGCCAACGCCCTCGGCTTCCACTTTGGGAGAGAACGAGGTGCGGTAGTTGTAACGCCGCCCCACGGCACGAATTGTGCTGCGCACCAGCACCGATGTATCCGCTGCCTCAACGGGTGACTCCGCCGCTACGGACACCTCGAGCTGCCCCGCCGCGTACTCGGGATGGAACTGCTCGACCCTGATCCCCTCCGCACTGAGCGCGTCGATGACATCGCGGGCATAGTCCGATACGCCAATCAGCCGAGACATGCCGTACGCGGGACCGCCAGCCGCGGAGACGAAGTCATCACCGTCACCAGCCGAAACCACCCATTCGATTTCGATCGCGGCCTTGATGTCCAGACCGTCCGTGGCCGCGGCGTTGACCAGCCGTTGCAGGAGCAGCCGGTTGCAGCGCTCGTGCGGCTCGCCGTCCTGCCGGTACCGATCGCCGGGCGCCCAGGCCCAACCAGGCTGCGCGGCCAGCGGGACCACACGTCGTAGGTCGGGAATGACCCGAAGATCACCGACTGGAGCGGTACCGCCCGGTGGCGCGGCCAGCCAGTCGTCAAAACGGAAATAGTCGAAGCTCGTCGAGGCGCCAACACCCCACGCAGCCAACTGCGGCAGCCGCCTGAGCGGAACGCTCTTGACGCGAGTGATGCCGGCATTGTCCACGAATGTGGTCGCGACCATCTCGATGTCGCGTTCGACAAGGGTCCGCACAAGCTGTTCGGCCTGCGCTGCGCGGGCCTCCCGCTCGGCGATGTCCACGGAACCACACAATAGGGCTACAGCCACGAGTGGAGGAGCGCCAGATGAGGACCGACTGCGTCGTAGTCGGCGCTGGGCCGGCCGGACTGGCCACGAGCGCCGCACTCACCCAACGCGGTGTCGATCACGTGATCTTGGAACGAAGACAGGTCGGGGACACGTGGCGTACGCAGCGTTGGGATTCCTTTCGGCTCAACACACCCGGTTGGATGAACCAACTGCTCAGCGACCAGGGGCGCTACGCGTATGCAGATCGCGCGATGGTGGTGCAGAAGTTGGAGCAGCTCGCCAGCAACTCGCCCATTCACACTGGCGTACGCGTTGCGCGGCTGGCCCGCGCGGTCGATGGATATGCGCTGCGGACCAGCGACGGAGAGTTCCGTTGCCGGACCGTGGTGGTGGCAACCGGGGACCAGAACGTCCCGCGAATGCCCGCTCTGGCCCGCCTCCTTCCTGATCGCGTGGCGCAGTACCACACGGCTGACTATGCCGGCCCTGGCCAGCTGCCGGACGGCGCAGTGCTGGTGGTGGGCAGCGCCCAGTCCGGTTGCCAGATCACCGAGGACCTGCTGGTTGCCGGGCGACGCGTGGTGCTCGCGACGAGCCCTGTCGCCCGCCTGCCCTGGCGGCATCGGGGCCGCGACAGCCTGGAATGGCTGACCGAGGCAGGTTTTTATGCCCAGCGGCCGCAGGATTTGCCCGACCCCTCAGCCTTACGGGCTTCGCAACCGATCGTTGCCTCGGGCGGTCGCAGTCTCAGCCTTCCGGCGCTGGCCCGGGCCGGTGCCACATTGGTCGGTCGGTTGGTCGGCGCCACCGGCGAGCGGCTCGACTTCGACGAGAGCGCTCAGGCGAACGTAGCGGCCGGGGATGCTGGCGCCGAACGGATGCGAGCAACCATGGACGACTTCATCCGGCGCCGTGGGTTGAAGGCTTCGGCCGCCGAGCCCGATGACACCGACGCACCCGTCAAGCTGGATCCTCCGACCACTCTCGACATGTGCGACCACGACATCAGTAGCGTGGTCTGGTGCACCGGCTTCACCGGCGACTTCTCCTGGCTGAACCCGTCAATGCTCGACGGGGCTGGCCAACCACGCCGGGACGGAAGCGCAGCTGTGGCGGCTGGAGTCTGTATGTCGGGCTCCGCTGGCTCACCCAGCGCGGCTCCGGCATATTGTTCGGCTTCACCAACGACGCCGCCGCCGTTGCTGACGCGGTGAAGGCCCGGCTCGATGGCTCGTGATGAACTGGCCGACCTCGGGCCGCTGATCGATCATCACTGTCACGCCCTCGTGCTGGCTGATCTTGATCGACCCGCCTTTGAAGCCTTGATGAATGAGGCAGCGGGCCCATCGCCGTTGGGGACGACCTTCTTCGATTCCATGCTGGGGTTGGCCGTCCGGAGATGGTGTGCACCGCTTCTGGGCTTGCAGCCGCACGCTTCCGCCGAGGACTATCTGGCCCGCCGGCAAGAGCTTGGTACCGAGGCGAGCCGGTTGTTGGTGGCTGCCGCTGGCATCGAGACTTTCTTGATCGATACGGGAATCGATGATCACCGGCTGTGCTCGCCAGCAGACGTCGCGGCGCTGGCCGCCGGCACGGCGTACGAGGTCGTCCGATTGGAGGCATTGGCCGAGGAGTTGTTACAGAGCGGGACGACAGCCGGGGACTTCGCCGAGGCTCTCGATAGCGCGCTGCGCGAGTCCCCTGCCGTGGCCGCAAAGAGCATCGCGGCGTACCGGGTGGGCCTGGATTTGCCACCGAACCCGCCCAGCAGGGACACGCTGATTGCCGCGCTGGACGCACTGCGGCCCGCAGCGAGTGGCCGCTACCGAATCGCCGATCCGATGATCAGTGCCTGGCTGGCGTGGACTGCGATCAAGATCAGGCTGCCGTTACAGATCCATGTCGGGTATGGCGACGCCGACCTTGACCTGCTCCTCGCAAATCCGCTGCGGCTCACCGCGTTCCTGCGGGCAACTGAGGAGTTCGGCGTGCCAGTGTTACTGCTGCACAACTACCCGTTTCACCGGAACGCCGCGTACCTCGCCCAGGTCTTCAGCCACGTCTTCGTGGATGTCGGACTGGCAGTGCACAACACCGGGGCGCTCAGCCAGACGCTGATCCGCGAAACCCTCGAGCTGGCTCCGTTCGGCAAGCTGCTGTTTGCTTCAGATGCGTACGGGCTCGCCGAGCTCTACTACCTCGGTGCCGAGCTGTTCCGGCGTGGGCTGTCGACGGTCCTAGGCGAGTTGATCAAGGCTGATGAGATCATCAGCCACGACGCTGATCATGTCGCCTCGCTGATCGCCCGCGACAATGCACGACGCAGCTATGGGCTAGGAATCGGCAACACTTACCACCACCAGAAACGACCACCGACCAGAAAGAATGCGACATGACCATCAAGGACATCGGACCTAAGCCTCAGTCTTTCGATCTTGAACAGAAGACGGTGGATAACCCCAACTACCGCACCGTCGCCTGGAGCGGCAAGTATCTGCAGCTGACGCTGATGTCCATCCCCGAGGGCGGCGACGTTGGTCTCGAGATGCACCCCGAGACCGATCAGTTCCTCCGACTGGACGCTGGCCGCGGCCGCGTCCAGATGGGGCCCGCCCAGGACAACCTCGAGTTCGACCAGGAGGTGTCCGACGGATGGTGCATTCTGGTGCCGGCGGGTACCTGGCACAACGTCACCAACATCGGCAATGAGCCGATGCAGCTCTATGCGATCTATGCACCTGCCCACCACAAGCCCGGCAAGGTACACGCGACCGCGGCGGACGCGGCCGCGGATACCGACGACGAGCCCGCCAGCTGGTCGATACAGCCCGTATCAGCGCCCGACATGCACGGCTGACAGCTCATGATTCACCCGGACGGGGTGATGCCTTGCCTGCACGTGCATGAGCATGATGGGAGCCCACCCGGGGGTCCGTGACGCGTTCGGAAATGAGGACGATGATGAGCAGCTCCACTTCTCGACCGGCGTTCGTAGTCAATCGCAGCCTGATGAGCTCAGGCGTGGTATTGCTCTGTGTCGGTTTCTTCTTGTGGTTGATCGGGGCGGCGCTGTCCGCGACCGCACTAGGGCAAGCCGCTATGAAGTGGATCGACCAGCTGGACGAATCTCCGAGCGAGATGGCCCGCAGGCGAGCCCACCAGCTCAAGGAAGCTGTCTCGGCAGGATCAAAGGCGTGGAAAGAGCAGTCGCACTGATTGTGCGACATCGTGCTGGGGCAAGAGGGCTCGAGCCCTCGGGTAGGGGTCGGGGTAGCGCCGGCACCACGAGATGGTGCCAGGAGCAGATCTCCCAGGGCTCCAAACCCCAGGTCACGATGGCGGAGGCGGCGGGATTTGAACCCGCGAGAGGGTTGAGCCCTCAACCCGCTTAGCAGGCGGGCGCCATAGACCGGACTAGGCGACGCCTCCCCCAAACGACGCTCCGCTGCTGCAGAACGCTGGGCAAGATTACCGACCCCACGGTACGCGAGGCAAAGCCGATCCTCTGAACACTGATGTAAAGCGGCGTAGGCGATTCGGCCGATCAACGAAGTAGGGCACGGATTAATCTGGCAGAACGCATGTTGAGCCGGTCCGACACGTATTGTGGAGCGGGTTTCCATTCCGAGTCGCGCGTAAAGGGATGTTGATTGCCAAAACTTGGGGAGAAAGACATGTGGAGCTGGCAGCTCCCCGATGAGCCCTCCCCGCGTTCGCATACCAGCGGAAGATCAACGGCCCGGCCGCCCAGCTTCCGGCGCGCCGTTGTCTACACGGTCGCTGGAACGGCCATCCCCGGATTGGGGCTGATCGCAGGCCGACGCCGGATTATTGGCAGCATCATTCTTGGCCTTTTCGCCGCCTCGCTCCTCGCGCTCGGGGTCTACGCAGTATTCGACCGTCAGGGGCTGCTCACGCACGCTCTCGACCCCACGACGCTGCGTCGGGCAGCCGTTACTTTGCTCGTCATCGGACTCGTCTGGGTAGCCGTCATCATCGCCAGCCATCTGAGCCTCCGCGGTCGGCCAACTCGGGGCCAGCGGGCGATCGGCGGGATTCTCGTCGGCGTGCTCTCCTTCGCGGTCGCTGCTCCGATGGCGGTCGCCGCGCACTATTCCTACGTCACGGCAAGCTCGGTCGGTGCGGTATTCAAAAGTGAGAACGATACAAAGAGCGCGACCCGACCGACGCTCGAGGCCACTCAGACTGCACCCGGCAAGCCGAAGCCGCGGGACCCCTGGGCCGGCAAGCCACGACTCAACGTCTTGCTCCTCGGCGGCGACGCAGGGCCTGGCCGGGTAGGCACCCGCACGGACACCGTGATCTTGGCAAGCATCGACACCAAGACTGGCGATACCGCGCTATTCAGCCTTCCGCGCAACGCGTCACGCATGCCCTTCCCGTCGCGCTCACCACTGCGCAAGTACTACCCGTATGGGTTCACGCGCGGTAATCCCAACGACGCTGAATACTTCCTCAATGCGATGTACCGCAATGTGCCGCGCACCGTACCGAAAGACCTGCTCTGCCCGACGGACAATCTCGGCGCCGATGTACTCAAGCTCTCGGTGGGCGAGGCACTCGGAGTACAAGTGGATTACTACGTGCTGATCAACTTGCAGGGATTCAGCAAGATGATCAATGCTCTCGGTGGCATCCGGCTCAACATCAACACCTACATTCCGATCGGAGGCGACACAGATCGCCACATACCGCCGAAGGATTACCTCAAGCCCGGGCCGAATCAGAAGCTCAATGGTCGTAGCGCACTCTGGTATGCCCGCGGCCGCTATGGCTCGGACGACTTCGCCCGGATGGACCGGCAGCGCTGCGTGATCAACGCGATCATCAAGCAGGCCAACCCCACGAACATGCTGGCCCGCTATGAGGACGTCGTTCAGGCCGGCAAGCAGCTCGTCTACACCGACATGCCGCGGGAGGTGCTACCACTTATGGTCGATCTGAGCCTGCGCGTGAAGGACGGCAATGTCCGCAGCATCGTCTTCAAGTCCGGAGTCAAC
>Ga0307278_10001228_pt1 | contig 12771 bp, 9 predicted proteins | sample ER_DNA_117_FD_194482 | JGI IMG/M metagenome (GOLD analysis project Ga0307278, IMG submission 194482) | Bulk soil microbial communities from the East River watershed near Crested Butte, Colorado, United States - ER_DNA_117 | ecosystem: Environmental > Terrestrial > Soil > Floodplain | place: USA... | reverse complement strand
GAAGGCCGGGCTATACTTCCCGTCGCGCGCGGCTGTAGCTCAGTTGGCTAGAGCGTCTGCTTGCCATGCAGAAGGTCGAGGGTTCGAGTCCCTTCAGCCGCTTGAAAAGCCCTGCAAATCGGGGCTTTTCTCGTATCGCGTGTCGTCTCCGTACTACGCAGAAGGTCCAGGGTTCGATCGCCGTCTGCGGTAGAGCGCCGGCACGCAGGGCAGTTCGGCCGCGTCAAGCGGACGCTTAGCGCGCGCCGATCAGGTTTTCCTGAGCCAGGGGACAATTGGGGGACAGAACCCTCGGCCCCTAACGAGGCGACGCAGCGATCGCGGGCCCGGTTGCGACGCTGCCGCACGGCTCCGCCCTCTCTGCCTGATGGGTCCGCTCCGACGCTCAACCCACTATCGGTAGCTCACGCTCGTTGCCGAAAGCGTGCGTCAGCTCAGCGCCGAGCCGGACGCCTGCGTGTCGTCCCAAGCGGGCGGGCGTCGACGCGGCTTCGAGACGCTCGCTCCTCGCGCAAAGGAGCAGCGCGGCGCGCCGGGCAAGACAGCGAGCGTCGTCCGAAGCGAGAGCTCGCGGCTGCGCGGCGACGGGTGCGGCTCGGTGGACGATCCCGCCGTCGACCGATGGTGCGGCGTCGGACGTTCGTCGCGAGCGCGGGGATGGGTGTCTCAGGCCGTGGCCGCGGGCGCGCTGCGCGCGGCGATCTGCCGCGCCACGCGCTCGCCGTCGCGGCGCGCGCCGAGGATGAGCATCGAGCTGAACGAGTCCTGGAACAGCAGGCCGGCGAAGAAGAGGCCGGGACAGTCCTCCACGGCGCCGCGCTCCTGCTGGGGGAAGCCGTCGTCGCCGATCGGAAGGGGAAAGCGGATCCAGCCGTAGTCGTTGCGAAAGCCCGTGCACCAGACAACGTTGGCCGCGTCGACGACCCGTCCGCCCTCGAGCACCGGCTTGCCGTCTACCACGCCCGTCGTGCGCTCGAGCACGCGTTCGACGCCGACGGCGCGTAGCTCGGGCGAGCGGTAACGCAGCAGCGGGCCGCCCCCCTTGCGGATCTTCGCGCGCGCCTTGCGGCCCAGCGGAGTGCGCACCGTCAGCACGCGCGTCGCGACGAGGCGCAGCACGGGCGGCAGGAGGTGGCGCGCGAGCGGCCCGTCGCAGCGAAACGGCAGCTCGCCGGTGCTCCGGCCCGACAGTACTGTCGCATGGCGCTCGGCGACCTCGTGGGCGATGTCCGCGCCGGAGTGCGCGGCGCCGACGACGAGCACCAGGCCGTCGCGCAGCTGCGCCGGGCGCCGGTACTCGCTGGAGTGCAGCTGCCTGATCGCCGGGTCCAGGTCGGCCGCGAAGGCCGGCACATACGGGTCACGGAAGCTGCCCGTGGCGACGACGACATTGTCGGCCTCCCAGCGCCGCGCCCCGGCGCTGACGAGGTAGCGTCCGCCTCGACGCTCGAGCGCATCGACGGCGACGCCGCTCTGGACGGGAAGCTCGAACCGCGCGGTATATGCCTCGAGGTAGTCGGCCATCTCCGCGGCCGACGGGAACGCATGCGCCGGCGCCGGGAAGCGCATCCCAGGCAGCCCGTCCAGGCGCGCGGCCGAGTACAGTCGCAGCGACGGCCATCGCTGGCGCCAGGAGTCCCCGACGCGCGCGTTGCCGTCGAGGATCGCGCACTCGCGGCCGCGCCTGGTCAGGTGATAGCCGATCGCGAGGCCCGCCTGGCCGCCGCCGATGATCACGGTCTCGACGTGGCGCGCCCTGCCGTCGCGCTCCACGCCCGAACGTCCGGTGCCCGCCCCGCCCGGAAGCAACTGGTCGATCGTTTCGCTGGCCATCATGGGCCTCCTCGGCTTGCGTCTCCGCGGGTGCCGTCTGGCACCGGCGGAAGCGACCCTAGAAGTTCCCGGAGGCGCCGGCCATCGGGAGTTCTCCCCATGCGAGCAGGCCGTGCTGCATGGCGAACACCGTCGCGCCCGCGCGCGTCGACACGCCGATCTTCGCGTAGGCGTTCTGTACGTGGCGGTCGGCCGTCTTCGCCGAGACGCCGAGCTCTCGCGCGACCTGCTTGGTCTGCAGCCCCCGCGCGATGAGCCGTACGACCTCGACTTCGCGCTCGGTCAGCCCCGCAGGTCGCTCGACACGCGGGGCGGGCTGGCCCGCCGCGGCGAGCACCGCCGCGACGGCGTCGGCGTCGAACAGGCCCGCGCGGCAGTCCGCGGCAAGCATCTGCCCGGCGTGTCCGGGCGCGATCGCCGCGCGGTGCGCACGCGGCTGGGTCATCGCGTGGTAGGTGTCCGCGGCGGCCAGCAGCCGAGCCGGCGCCGTCAGCCCGGCTGCGGAAGTCCCGCGGTGGTAACCGGAGCCGTCAAGCCGCTCGTGATGCGCGCCGGCCAGCGGCGCGAGCGCCACCAGCGACGGGGCGCGGAGCAGCACCCGTTCGGACTGGTAGGCGTGCAGGCGGACCTGCTCGGACTCGTCGGGCGACAGCGGGCCAGGCTTGTGCCAGATGCGCGGATGGACCGAGACGCGCCCGAGGTCGTGCACGAAGCCGGCGCGCCGGAGCTGCGTGACGGTCGCGGCGTCCAATCCGCAGCGCCGGGCAGCCGCCGCCGCGAGGCCCGCGACACCCGATGAGTGGCCGGTGAAGTAGGGCGAGGAGAGGTCGGCGAAGTCTCCCATCGCGGCGAGCGCACGGTCGATCGCCGCGCCCTCGAGCACCATGCGCGGGACCGGCTCGCACCCGAGTACCTCATCCCAGGCCGAGGCCTCGGGGTCGAGCGCGAGCAGCTCGTCAGCGCAGTCGGCGAGCAGCGTCGCAATCTCGGGGTCGAACGCCGCTCCCGCCCGCTCGCGCGCGACCTGCGCGGCGCGCTGCGGGCCGCCGAGCATTCGCTGCAGCGCGGCATCGCGCGCAACGTGGGCGATGCGCAGCGGCAACGGGACCCCGGTCCGCGCGGCGCGGCCGAGCGGTCCCTTGCCGTCCCAGCGGTCGGTCATGTGCGCGAACAAGCCGGCGAGCGTTTCGGGCATCCCCAGCCGCCCGGCAAGCATCTCAGCGACCTCGCACATCGCCGTCATTTGCGGCTTGAAGGCGCGCACGGCCTTCGGCAGCCGCTGGACGAGCTGCAGCGCACGCACCGGCCGCGGGCTCGAAGGGCTCGGCAGCGCGCGCACGACCCCGCCGAACGCCTCGCGCGGGGAGCCGAACATCACCGGCGCGTGGTGCTCGCTGAGGTCGCCGCCGAAGAGCTGCGCGCCAACGTGGGCGTCGGTCATGCAGGCGGAATGAAACAGCAGGCACGCGTAGTACGCCTGTCGCAACGTGTCGGCGTCGACGCCCAAGCGCTCCCCGAGCCGCGCCGCGAACAGCGCGCTCTGCAGGCCATGCTCGAGCGGCAGCCCCACGCCGAGATCGGTCGCCAGGCAGAGCACGCCGACGACCTCCGCGGCGCGGACTCGTTCGGCACACACCACGCCTCCTGCTGCCACGCCGCCGACGCTACCTCGGCGTCCTGCCCGCTGCCAGGGCAGCAAACAGCTCGACGATCAGCGCACGTCGCGCCCGCAAGCCCCGCGGGCGCGGCGCTTCTCCTCCTCGACGAGTCGTACGGCGAGTTGAGTACAAGTGCCGACCGTGGCGCCGCTGCTTTCGCGCGGGAAGGAGGCGTCTCGGTCGAGTCTCACGACATGCTCGGAAAGGACGGGACCCGGTCGTCCGGCGGCCACACCGCGGCGCCTGCCTTCCGCAGAGAAGCAGAAGCCCGTCGCCGCACCAGCTCCCGAGCAGGCCCTCGGTGATGGCGTTGCGCTGGGCGTCGCGCTCGCGCTCGAGTGACATCGCGTGGCCGCGGGGGCGCCACCCGACGTGGGCGCAGGCACCGGAGGGTTGGGGCCCGGGCGACGGGCCGGTGCCGTGCCTTCTTGCTGATCCGGCATGGGCAGGAAAGTGTTCGGTACCAATGAGTCGTACGTAGCCGAACACTTTGAGCAAAGTGTTCGGTACGATTTCTATGTGCCGCAACCGAACAAAACTGCCGCAGCCCCCCGTGGACGTCCATCGCGAGCAGCAGTCTACGACCGGCTGCGGGTCCAGATCGGCGAGCTGCGCGAGCGGCTTGGCGGCTTGCCCTCGCCGATCGAGGCCGAAGGCATCTGGCGGGGCATCTGGCTCGAGGAAGCGCATCACTCGACCGCGATCGAGGGCAACACGCTCGTGCTGAAGCAGGTCGAGCTGCTGCTTGCCGAGGGCCGCGCGGTCGGCAACAAGGAGCTGAGCGAGTATCTGGAAGTCCGTGGCTACGCGACCGCGGCCGATTGGGTCTACGGGCACGGCATCCAGCCAGGCGAATGGTCGGAAGGCGAGCTCGTCTCGCTCGCCGAGGTCCGCCACGTCCACAGCCTCGCGATGACGCCCGTGTGGGACGTGAGCCCGCATCCGCGGGCCACCGACCGCGAGGGCCCGGGCTCATTTCGCGAGCACGACATCGAACCCTTTCCCGGCGGCATGCAGCCCCTGCCATGGACCGAGGTGCCCGCGCTCATGCGCGACTGGATCACTGACGCCCAAAGCCTCCGAGGTGTCGACGAAGCGATGATCGCCGAGTCGCTTGCGGCTCTCCACGCCCGCTTCGAGCAGATCCACCCCTTCCTGGACGGCAACGGCCGTACCGGCCGGCTCGTCCTGAACCTGCTGCTCGTCCGTCTCGGGATCCCCCCGGCGATCATCTACAAGGGCGACCGCTCGCGCTACCTCGCCGCACTCCGCCGCGCCGACAACGGCGACCATGCACCGCTCGGCGAGTTCCTCGCACGCGCCGTGCTCGACAACCTCTACAAGTTCGTCGTCCCGGCCGTCGCCGGCCCCGCGCGGCTCGTTCCGCTCCCGGCGCTCGCAACTGAGCAGCTCTCAGCGAACGCCCTGCGCGTGGCGGCGATCCGAGGCCGCCTGAAGGCCGCCAAGGCAGCCGACGGCACATGGCGAAGCTCAAAGGCGTGGGTCGACGAATACCGCGCCACCCGCTACAAACGCTCATGACCGGGTTGCTGCGGGAACGTCCCGCCGTGTCCCCCCGGCCCTCGCTCGCAGCTCCGGCAGAGCCAAAGCGCCGCGGACGCATCATCCGCGGAGATGCGGTCCGATTTCTCCTCCGACACCTTGCCATGACCGAGACGCTGCTGGTAGGTGGTCTCCGGGGACAATTGGGGGACACAACACCGTCGAAACGTGACCAAACCCGGGAAAAGACCGATTCATCACCGCGGCGCAGAAGTGCTCCATTTGCAGGGACAAAGCGGCCGCGACCGAGCAATTAGGGTCTGCTTGCCATGCAGAAGGTCGAGGGTTCGAGTCCCAACCGCTTGGAAGTACCTGTAAATCGAGGGTTTTCGGATTTCCTCGCTCGTCGATGGAGTACCGACCACACGCAGAGCGTCCTGGTTCGAGGGCGCGCTGAGGCGGGGTCGACCCGCGGGGTGGTCATCCAGGGCCTCGGCGATCACGTGGATCGATCGAGTGAGGCACGTCGGCTGAGGATCGGCGGACCTCGGACAACTGAATTGACATGACTTCAATTGAGGTCTAGTGTCACCGTGTGTCCTCGCTTGGCGATCCGCTGCGACTCACTGAGACGCTGACGCTGCGCAATCGGCTGGTCGCGACCGCCCACGGGAGCGGCGCGGTGGCCGACGGCGTCCCGCAGACCGGCGATGCGGACTACTGGGAGCGCGTCGCGGTCGGCGGCGTTGGCATGGTCATCGGCGGCGGCGCCGTGGTCGCGCCGGCGTCCACGATCCGCCGCGGGAACTTCATCGCCCTCTGGCGGCCCGAGGTGGTCGAGCCGCTGCGTCGGCGCGCTGTCGCGATCCGCAGCGCGGGCGCCGTCTCGATCATGCAGCTGCTGCACCTTGGCCGCGAGACCCTGGGCGCCGAGACCTATTACTCGCCGGTCGCGCCCTCCGCGGTGCGGTCCCCGCGGGAGCCGACCGCGCCGCGCACGCTCGCTGACGATGAGGTCGACGACCTCGTCGCGCAGTTCCGCATGGCGGCCTTCAACGCGCTCGAGGCCGGCATCGACGGGTTCGAGCTGCATGCCGCGCACGGCTACCTATTCGCGCAGTTCCTCTCCGCGGTGGTCAACCGGCGTCCGGACGCCGCGACGCTCGCCGGCCGCGTCGAGCCGATCTGGCGCGTCGTCGACGCGATCCGCGAGCTCGACCCCTCATGCCCGATCGGCATTCGCCTCTCCGTCGGCGACCCCCAGGATGCGGGGCTCGATCACGAGGCGCTCGCGGAGCTGCTGGAGGGTCTGCACCCCGCCATCGGCTACGTGAACCTCACCGTCGGCATGCGCACCAACTACGTCCGCGACATGGCCACCGAGCGCCCGCCGCTGCTCGACGACCTCGCCCGGTTGCGCGCGGCGACCCCGCTGCCGCTGCTCGTGTCGCAGGCGTTCCGCGATCGCCAGGACATCGAGGCGGCCCTCGAGCATGGCGCCGACCTCGTCGGGCTGACCCGCGCCCTGATCGCCGACCCGGATCTCCCGCGCAAGCTGGCCGAGCGGCGCGACCACGCCATCCGTCCCTGCGTGGCCTGCAACGAGGACTGCCGCGCGTTCGACCCGGTGCTGCTGTGCTCGGTCAACCCCGCCCTGGCACCGCCGGGCGAGGCGTGGCGCCCGGCCGCACCGGTCGCGCGCGGTGCGCGGCTCACCGGCGCACCGCGGCGCGTCGCCGTCATCGGCGCCGGGCCTGCCGGACTCGAATGCGCGCTCGGGCTGACCGCTGCCGACGACCCGCCCGACGTGATCGTCTACGACCGTGGCGAAGACCTCGGCGGCGCGCTGGCGATCGCCGCGAACGCGCCCCACCGGCACGGGTGGCGGCGCCTGCTTCACTTCTACCGCGCCGGACTGGCTGACGGCGGCGCGGACCTCTGCTTCGGCGAGGAGCCTGACGCTGCCTCGCTCGCCGACTTCGACGCCATCGTCGTGGCCACCGGGTCAGACGAGGTCGTCCCGCCGTCGCTGTCCGGGGCGCCCCTGGTACGCACGGCGACCGAGGCGCTCGCGGCCGGACCCGCGGCGCTGGCGGGCATCGGCCATCTCGTCGTCGTCGACGACGGCTTCGGCTGGTGGCCGGGTGTGAGCGCCGTCGAGCTGGGCGTCGCGGCCGGCGTGCGCTCCATCACGGTGCTCACCCCGGGCACCGCGTTCGCCGGCGGCATCCCGCCCGACGCGCGCGTGCAGCTCATGCCGCGACTCGCCGGCGCGCGCCTGGAGATCCGGCCCTTCGTGGCGGCGGCGGCCACCGGCGACGGCGGCCTTGAAGTCACCCACACGCTCACGGGCGGCGTCGAGCGGCTCGCCGCCGACGCCGCCATCGCGGTGGGCGAGCGTCGCCCCTGCGCGCTGGCGACGAGCCTGCCCGAGACCATGCCCGTAGTCGTCGTGGGCGACGCGATCGTGCCGCGCCGGGTCGCGCACGCGATCGCGGAGGGTCGTGCGGCGGCGCGCCGGCTGATCGGCGCGGAGGATCGCCCGCTCGCGGCGGCCTCCGGGGCGGCGTGAGGCGAACGGAGAGGCGACCCCATGGACCTACGACAGATGCACTACGTGGTCGCGGTGGCAGACGCGGGCGGCATCCGGAAGGCGTCGCGGCAGCTCGACCTCGCCCAGCCGTCGTTGTCGCAGGCCTTGCGCCAGCTCGAGGCGGAGCTCGGCGTCCAGCTCATCACCCGCAGTCCGCGGGGCACCGAGCTCACCGAGGCCGGCGCCGAGTTCCTCGAGTACGCCAGGGACATCCTCGACCGGGCCGCCGAGGCCCGCGCGGCGATGCGACGGCGCGCCGAGCAGCGCTCGTGCACGCTGCGGGTCGGGCTGCTCGCCGGGATCATCGCCGCCGGCGAGCTGACCGGCCCGATCCTCGAGCGCTTCCAGCAGGCACGCCCGGACGTCGAGGTGCAGCTCCAGGACATCAGCTTCTCCGATCAGGCAGCGCCACTGCTGGATGGCGACATCGACGTGGCGCTCGTTCGCGCCCCGATCGCCAACCGTCGCGTCGAGACCGTTCCCGTCGCCCTCGACCCCCGGGTGATGCTCGTCGGGGCGACGCACGAGCTGGCCGGGGTCGGGCGCGTGGACGTGGAGGAGATCCTGAGCGAGTGGACGGTTCCGGTCCTCGCGCCGAAGGAGTTCGCCGCGTTCTGGCACGCCGACGACTTCCGGGGCGGCTCGCGCATCAACCCCGCGATCCCGCCGGCGAAGACCGTTGCAGACCTGCAGTTCGCCGTCGCGACCGGGCGCGCGATCATGATCGCCGCGTCCGTGACCGCCCGAGTGCTGCCGAACGGCCTCGTCCAGGCGATCGAGGTCGACCGGCTGTCGCCGAGCATGATCGAGGTGGCGCACGTGCGCACCGACCGCCGCCGCGTCATCCGGGACTTCGTTGCGGCCGCGGCCCAAACGGCAGCCGAGCAGATCGACCTGCTGCCGGGCGCCACGCTGCCCCACTGACCGTCGTCCGGTCCGTCCGCGCGATAGGGCGCGCCTCTCACCCGCACGCCAATTCGGCTCTAGGCCGGGCGGCGCGCCCGCGGCATCCTGGCTGGCCAGTCGGCAACGTCGGAGGAGGAGCAAATGCAGCCGGCCGCGATCACCTACATGCCGGACGCACTGGACGGCGACGTCCGCGAGGCCTGGACCGAGAGCTGCCTCGCGGGCCTGGCCGAAGAGGTCGCCGGGCGCCTGCTGCGCGATGCGCATCCGCTCGCGCTCGCCGCGGGCGAGTCGTTCCATCGCAGTGGCGACGATCCCGGCCCGGGCGGACTCGCGCTGGTCGTACGGGGCCTGCTGCGGATCTACCGCCGCGCCGCCGACGGGCGCGAGCTGACGGTGCGCTACGTGACCCCGGGCGGCCTGGTCGGACTTCCCGCTGTGCTCGGGCACCCCTCGACGGCGGCCCTCGACTGCGCCGCGCTGCGCGCCAGCACGGTCCTCGTGCTGGCGCCCGACGGGTTCCGGGAGACCATCGGGACGGACCCGTCGGTCGCCTCCGCCCTGTGCCGGTACCTCTCCGACGAACTCGTCGAGGCGCAGCAGACCCTCGCCGGCGACGTGCTCCTGCCGGTCCGGTCGCGCGTCGCCTGCCACCTGCTCAGCCTGGCCGAGCGCCACGAGCGCGAGCTCGTGGTGCGCGCCACGCCGCAGCACCTCGCCGCCGCCGTCGGCTCCGTGCGCGAGGTCGTCGCACGGGTGCTGCGTTGCATGGAGCAGACCGGCCTCGTTCAGCGACGCCGGGGCCAACTCGTGCTCGTCGACACCGCCGCCCTGCATCGCATCTGGGCGGGTGAGAGCGGCCTGTGAAAACACCAAAGGAGAGCGACATGAGCAACACGGAACTGCGCGAGGCGAACGTCGCCATCGTGCGCCGGTACATCGACGCCATCAACGCGTGGGACTTCGACACCAAGCGGGCGCTGCTCGCCGAAGACGCCGTCTTCGAGATGCCCTACGCCCCGGAGGGATTCGAACGGCGCATCGTCGGGCGCGACGAGATCATCGCCTTCGTGGAGACGATCCCGGCGATCATCGACGCCGAGAACCTCCACGACGTGCGACTCGAGACGTTGAGCTCCGATCCCGGCGAGATCGTCGCCGAGTACAAGAGCGACATGGTGATCAAGCCCCACGGCGTGCCGTACCGCAACGAGTACGTGAGCCGGTTCACCGTGCGCGACGGGCGGATTGCTCGGTTCGCGGAGTACTACGACCCGATCCGCCTGGTCATCGCGCTCGGGGGCAGCGTGAGCAGCGCCGGCCCCGAGAACGGACAAAAGTCCGTTGACGATGGCGTGGGAGGCCTCTAGCGTCCGTCCCGGGAATTGAAGTTACTTCATATCAGTAACCAGCCAGAACGAACGAGGACCGCAATGCGCTTCGGCATCTTTCACACGCCCTTCCACCTGCCCAACACGCAGAACCCGAACCTCGCGCTCCGCCGCGACGTCGAGATGGTCAAGTTGTACGACATGCTCGGCTTCGACGAGGTGTGGTTCGGCGAGCACCACTCGGGGGGCTGCGAGCTGATCCTCGATCCGCTGACCTTCATCGCGCACGTGGCGCCGCAGACGCAGCGGATCAAGCTCGGCACCGGCGTCGTCTCGCTGCCGTACCACAACCCGCTGTGGATCGCCGAGCGCATGATCTTCGTGGACCACCTCACTCGCGGCCGCGCGCTCTACGGTCTCGGCGTAGGGGCGCTGCCGACCGACGCCCACATGATCGGCATGGATCCCACCGAGCAGCGGCCGGTGTTCGAGGAGTCCGTCGACGTGCTGATGCACCTGCTGCGCAGCGACGAGCCGTTCTCGATCGCTACGGAGCGCTACACGCTGCGCGACGCGCGCGTGATGCTCAAGCCCTATAGCGACCTGCAGGTGCTGATCGCGGCGGTCGTGTCGCCGAGCGGCCCGCGCATCGCCGGCAAGCACGGTCTCGGCCTGTTGTCGATCGCTGCGACGATGGAGGGCGGCGCGGACGCCCTGGCGGGACACTGGCAGGTCGTTGAGGAGCGGTCGAAGGAGTTCGACGCTCCGCCGGCCAGCCGCGACGCGTGGACGCTGCTCGGCCCCATGCACATCGCCGAGACCCGCGAGCAGGCGATCGAGGACGTCCGCCACGGGATCGACCTGTGGTTCGACTACATGCAGAACGTCTCGGCGTCGCCGCAGTTCTCACCGGCCGGAGAGACGACCGACGAGCGCATCGCCTGGGTCATCGACACGGGCGTCGGCGTCATCGGCACCGCGGACGACGCAGTCGCGCAGATCCGCCGGCTGCAGGACATGACCGACGGCGGCTTCGGCAGCTATCTGATCATGGGCAACGAGTGGGCGTCCCACGCCGCCACCCGGCGCTCGGTGGAGCTCTTCGCCGAGTACGTGATGCCGGTGTTCCAGGACGACGCGACGTCGCGCCTGCGGCTCAGCGAGCAGTGGTGCCGCGATCGCCGCAGCGACCTGTTCGAGCGCCAGGCGACGGCCCTGGACCAGGCCGCGGCCCGCCACCGGGCCGAACAGGACGCCAAGCAGCAGTCGGTCGCCAGCTGACGGCTCTGCCGCCGGGTCCTGGCACAGCTCACCCCGCGCCGGGCGGCGACGTCCGCCCGGCGCCGTTTCACTCACCCCGTACTCAGGAGGTCGATGATCGTGCGATCGTCAGGTTGGTTGGTGTTGTCCTTGGTGGCCGTGGCGCTCGTCGTGACGGCCTGCGGAAGCAGCGGCGAGAAGGCGTCGTCGGGAGCCGGCGCGGTCGCTGGCACGTCGGCGAAGGCGACGGTGGCCGCGCCGCCGACGCGGCCACCGATCGGCATTCAGGTCGACGAGGCGCTCCCCAAGCCACCCCCGAAGGGCAAGAAGATCATCTTCCTGCAGTGCGAGCTGCCCGCGTGCGCGAGGTACGTCCCCGGCATCAAGGACGCGACCACGGCGCTCGGCTGGTCGGCCAAGACCGAGGTGTTCAAGAACGCCGACCCGGGGTCCGCGCTGGCGCAGGCGATCGGCGAGCGTCCCGACTACATAGCGATCACCGGCATCCCCGCCGCCGCGCTCAAGCCGCAGCTCGCGCAGGCAAGCAAGGCCGGCATCCCCGTCATCTCCTGCGCCACGCCCGACAAGCCGAGCGCGGGCGGGTACGCCGTGCAATGCGGAGGGACGTTGGCGCCCGACGCCGACTACGTCGGCCGTTGGATCATCAACGACTCCGGCGGCAAGGCGCACCTCGTGGCGGTGACGATCCCCCAGTTCCCCGTGCTGAACACCGAGACCGACTGGCTCAAGGCCAACCTCGAGCGCCTGTGCACGGGGTGCTCGCTGGACGCGCTGAACCTCACCGTGGACGACGTGGCCGGGGGCGCGGTGGCGACGAAGCTGATCGCCTTCCTGCAGTCCCACCCTTCCGTCGACTACGTGTACTTCACGTTCAACGACCTCAGCCGCGGCGTGCCCGAGGCGCTGAAGGCCGCGGGCTTCGGGGGCAAGGTCAAGCTCGTGGGGGCGGCGGGCGACGCCGCGATCATGAAGACGATCGGCAGCGGGCAGGATGCGTGGACCATCGCGCCCAACGTCTACTCGGCCTGGGTCATGGTCGACGCGATGGCACGCCTGGCGACGGGCGACCGGCTGAGCCCGCAGTACGCGAGCAAGGTCTACGAGTCGCCGACGTGGGTCGTGGACAGCGCCGGCTCCGCCAAGCGGATGGCGCCGACGGGCTACGACTGGCCCGGGCCCGACGGCTTCCAGGACCAGTTCAAGGCGCTCTGGAAGGTCGGGGCTTGACAACGCGGTGAGGATCGAGGATGACGGTCGCCGGGCGGTCCTCATGGGCCGCCCGGCGATCTGCTTGAGAAAACCGGAGCGCGTCATGTCCCAGCGCAATGTCGAAGTGGTGCAGCGGTTCGAGGACGCATTCGTCCGCGGGGACATGGATGAGGTCCTCTCGCTGCTGACGTCCGACGTCGTCGTACACGAGGCGCCGTCGCTGCCCTACCCCGGCGACCATCGAGGCCACGACGGCTTCCTCAGGCTCGCCGACGCCTTCAACGCCGTGTGGGAGATCGTCAGCGATCTCGACCTCACCTTCCTGGACGCGGGCGAGACGCACGTCGTCGTGCTGGTGGCGTTCGAGGTCATGACCCGGTCGACGGGCGTCCCGCTCCGGCTGCGTCTCGCGGAGGTCTACACCGTCCGCGACGGCAGGATCGCCGATCTGGACGTG
>Ga0307278_10001227_pt1 | contig 12772 bp, 13 predicted proteins | sample ER_DNA_117_FD_194482 | JGI IMG/M metagenome (GOLD analysis project Ga0307278, IMG submission 194482) | Bulk soil microbial communities from the East River watershed near Crested Butte, Colorado, United States - ER_DNA_117 | ecosystem: Environmental > Terrestrial > Soil > Floodplain | place... | reverse complement strand
ACGAAATAACAGCGTCAAGGTCGTCGACAACGATGAGGACGTTGTCCATCCGCTGGATCGTCATGCTGGGTCTCCTTGGTGTTGTACGGCCACGGTCGCCGCCTACGGATCTGATTCAGGCGACCCATCATCGAGCAGCGTGCCCATGTACTCGGCGGCGGCGCGGTCGGCTTCGCTGACTCGGTGCATGTAGCCGCTCGTCACGGCGAGGCTGCCGTGCCCCATCCGCTCGCGCACCGTCCCGGCCTCGGCGACGGCGCCGAGCTGCGTGGCCATGAAGTGCCGCAGCCCGTACAGCGTGTAGCCGTGCTTGAGCTGGCGCACCAGCGCCGTGAACCGCTTGCTCACCGTGTCCGGCCGGAGCGGCGTCCTGCCGTCGGGTGTCCGGGCGAACATGTACGCCTCGGGCGCCAAGCGGCCGTCGAACTGTCCGGCGAGCTGCTCGCAGCGGTCTCGGTGCGCTCGCAGGAGATCGACCGTGGCCGAGTCGAGCGCCAGGAGCCGCTCTCCGTGGACGCTCTTGGGGTCCTTCCGCGCGTACCGCTGGGGCAGGCTCTTGGCGGTGACGATGCTGCCGTTGATGTTGACCGTCGCCGCCTCCAGGTCGACGTCCAGCCACCGGAGCGCGCAGACCTCGGACGGCCGCAGCCCGGCGGTGGTGCTCAGCCGCAGGAACACGGCGAACTCCGGGTCATCCGCCAGGGCCGCGAACAGCTCGCGGACCTGCGCCGGAGTCGGCACCGGGCGAGGCTTGCCCTTGCCGCCCGCCGGCCTGGCCATCAGCGCTGGGCTGAACGGGATCCATCCCCACCGGGCGGCCAGCCCGAGCGCCCCGGAGAGGATCACGTGCACGTCCCTGACCCGGTTGGCGCTGAGCCGCCGGTCGCTCGCAGTGGGCTGCGCCGTGGCGGCCGCGCTCGGGTCCTCGCCCCTGGCGATGGCTTCGGCCCTGGCGCGAGCTCGCGCCCGGGCGCCGGCCATGGCGTTGCCGCCCCGGCGCAGGTCGTCGTAGAAGGCGTCAAGGACGCGGGCGTTGATGGCGTGCAGCCGCTTGCCGCCCAGGGCGGGCTTGATCTTCCTGGCGATCAGGCTGCGGTAGTCCTGCACCGTGTCGGGGGAGATGGGCTTGTCGCTCGCGGTGCGCCAGTCGATCCACAGGTCGACCAGCTCGCCGAGGGTCCTGCGGCGCGTGCCGGCGTGCTTCCCGTCGGCGACCTCGGTACGCAGCCGGGCCTCGACCTTCTCGGCCTGGCGGTGGCTGCCGTTGACCTGCCGCGTGATCTGCCGCTGCTTGCCCGTCAGGGGATCAAGGCCGGCGTAGACGATGACCTGCCACCCGCCCCGGCGCTCCCGGATGGTCACTGCTCCGCTCCCCGGTCAATGAGTCAATCGTTGACCTCTCGTTGACCATAGCGGAAGCGGGATGGCGTTCGTAGTGGGCAGGGACGGGATCGAACCGCCGACCTTGCGGTTTTCAGCCGCACGCTCTACCGACTGAGCTACCTGCCCGAGGGCCGGACGGGGCGTGACGCCCCGGTCCGGTTCCGCGGTCCCGACGGGATTTGAACCCGCGACCTCCGCCTTGACAGGGCGGCGAGCACAGCCAAGCTGCTCCACGGGACCAGGATGGGTCCTCTCCTGTGCCCCCAGCGGAGTTCGAATCCGCGTCGCCACCTTGAAAGGGTGGTGTCCTAGGCCACTAGACGATGGGGGCCCCGGATCAACCGGGTGGGCCGCGTCGGGATCGAACCGACGACACCCCGGTTAAAAGCCGGGTGCTCTGCCAACTGAGCTAGCGGCCCACGGTGAGAGCGCGCCGATGGTGCCATCGCGGTCGGCGCCCTGTCAAAGGTCTTCTCATGTTACCTGGCCTGGGTTACCTGGCCTGCATGAGATTGACCGCCACCCAGAGGCTGCCGCTGCTGTCGCACCAGGCGCCGACGCCGATGCGGTTGGCGTGCCGGTAGAACATGTTGGCCCGGTGCCCCGGGGAGTGCAGGAAGGCGTGCTGCAGCCACGCGACACTCGGGCCGACGCCGACGTTCTGGCCCAGCCAGGCCCAGCTCCGCACGGACGGCGCGATATCGGTGTGCCACAGCACCTTGCCCGGGCGCTGCCTCGCCGCCATGGCCTTGGCGTGCTGCTGGGCGAGCCGGGAAAGCGTGAGGCTGGTCCGCAGCCTGGAGCGGTGCACGTACGCCCGCAGGTTGTTGGTCGAGCGCAGCAGGTCGGCCTCGGCGACCAGGTTGCGGCCGGCCCGGCGGCAATGATCGCCGTAGGCGGCCTCGGCCGTCGGCGACGCATCGAGCAGGATGGCGGCGAGCAGGATCGAGAGCAGGACGCGCAGGACCGGCATGAGCGCTCCCAGTGAGAAGGACCGGGTCTCTCAGTCCTGTTCGGCCGCTGCCGTGATCCCTTGAGCGCCGGTTGACTGCTCGCCCGTGCCCCGTTCGGCTCTGGCCTGCTCCGCCGGCACGAGCTTGTAACCGACGCCGCGGATGGTGGTGATCATCGACTCGTGCTCCGGGCCGAGCTTGGCCCGCAGGCGCCGCACGTGGACGTCGACCGTGCGCGTGCCGCCGAAGAAGTCGTAGCCCCAGACGTCCTGCAGGAGCTGGGCGCGGGTGCACACGCGGCCCGGCCGGGCGGCCAGGAAGCGCAGCAGCTCGAACTCCTTGTAGGTGAGGTCGAGCTGCCGTCCCCTGAGGCGCACCTGGTAGGAGATGGGATCGACCACCAGGTCCCCCACCCGCACGGCGGCGTCGGAGTCCCTGGTCCGCTGGCGCTTGGCGAGCAGGCGGACGCGCGCCTCGACCTCGGCCGGCCCGGCGTCGGGGAGCACGAAGTCGGAGGCGCCCCAGTCGGGTTGCAGGCCGGCCAGCCCGGCCTCGGGCATGACCACCAGGATGGCGCTGTCGCCGTCGGCCTCCCGCAGCGTGCGGCAGAGCGCCTGGGCGCGGAGCAGGTCGCGGGTCGCGTCGACCAGCACCAGGTCCGCGTGGCCGACCTCGGCGAGGCTGGCCGGGTCCAGCGGTAGGACCGCGAGCCGGTGGTCGAGGTAGGTGAGAGCGGGGAGGACGTCTCCCGCCCCTCCGGCTCGGTTGGTCAGGCAGGCAAGCTCGGCCACCTGTCTCCTTCACGCCGCTGGATGGCTTGCGACGATACGGGCCGCGACGAGCAGCTTGCGCGGCCGGCTGGCCGACGGCACGCTAGCATCCGGTCCCGGAACCGGACAACGGCGATGACCCGCCGGGGCGGGCGGCTGGAGGCGAGATGGTCCGGGTGCGGCTGTTCGCGGCGCTACGGGAGGCCGCCGGCGTCGCCGAGGTCGAGGTGGCACCCGGCACCCTCGGCAGCGTGCTCGCCGACGTGCGGGGGCGCTTCGACGACCGCTTCGGCGCCGTGCTCGGCTACGCCAGCGTGCTGGTGGACGGCGAGCGCCGCAGCGACCCGGCCACCCTCGTGCCCGACGGAGCCGAGCTGGCCCTGCTGCCGCCGTTCTCGGGTGGTTAGTGTAGGTTCGCAGCCATGCGTGTGAAGCTGCTGGTCGCCTTGATCGTCCTGCTCCTGGCCGGGGTGGGGGCCGACTTCGCCGCCGCCCGGTACTTCGAGGGGCGGGTGGCGACCGTCCTGGCCCGCCGGTACCACCTCGAGCGGCCGATCGTGCAGGTGCGCGACTTCCCCTTCCTGCCGCACCTGGCGCTCGGGCGCTTCAGCGCCATCGACCTCGCCGCCTCGGACGCGCGCGCCCGAGGGATCACCGCCGAACGGGTCGAGGTCCACCTGCACGACGTCAGCGCCCCGCGCGAGGTGCTGCTGGGGGAGGGCGGCGCGATCACCGTGCGCCGCGCCGACGGGCAGGTGCAGCTCTCCGAGGCCGAGGTGAACAACCTGTTCCGCAGCGTCCTGCGGGGTGGCTCGGTGCAGCTCACCCGCGACGGGGTCCGGATCGCCGTGGCCACCAACGTGGCCGGCCAGCCGGTGCAGGCCAGCCTCGCGGGCACCATCGGCGCCCGCAACGGCCACCTCCAGTTCACCCCGACCAGGATCGAGGGCGCGGCCCCCATCCCGCCCGTCCTCGCGAACCAGCTGATGTCGCTGTTCCGGCTCGACGTGCCGGTGCCGCGGCTGCCAGCCGACATCCAGGTCGAGCGGGTGGTGACGGCGCCCGGAGCGCTGATCCTCTCCGGCACGGCGGGAGCGGTCCGCGTCGCGACCTAGGCAGCCGCGAGCTCAGCTCCTGAGCAGCCGGTAGATCACGTAGAGGGCGAACACGCCGGACGCGGCCAGCATCCCGACCAGCAGCGCCGTGTAGACGAACTCCAGGGTCATCGCCGGCGCGTCCCTCCTCCACCTGCCGGCAGCGGCCGCCGTCCGGCCGCCCGCCGCCCAGCGAGCGTATCAGGCCCGCGCGGTGCGTCTCCCCGTTGGGTGGCAACGACCTTGCCGGCAAGCCGGCTCGAAGGGACCGAGAGTCCCGTATGACTACGACGTTCCCGAAGCGGTCGTGAGCGCCTCAACCACTCGACCGGGCCATGCGCTATTTCAGTCGCCTTCAAGCTTTTCGGGGCCGGTGGCACGTATCCCCCATCGCCATCCGCGCCTTGCTCCTGCAGGCGGCCCGTTCCCGAGCCCGGAGAGTGACATGACCCGCGTGCTGGCCCTGCGCGACGCCCGCCTCTACCTCGCCGGCCAGGCCCTCTCGATCTTCGGCGACACCGCCCTCTGGCTCGCCGCGGGCATCTGGGTCAAGACCCTCACCGGCAGCAACACCGCGGCCGGCCTGGTGTTCTTCGCCATCAGCCTGCCGCTGGTGCTGGCGCCGTTCGCCGGGCTGCTGGTCGACCGGGTGCGCCGCCGCCCGCTGCTGATCGCCACCAACCTGGCAACAGGGGCGACGGTGCTGGCGCTGCTCGCGGTGCACGACCGCGGCGACGTCTGGCTCGTCTACCTGGTCATGCTGGTCTACGGCATCGCCTACGCCGTGCTCGGGTCGGGCCAGTCCGCGCTGCTGACCCTGCTGCTCCCGGAGGAGCTGCTCGCCTACGGCAACGGCGCCCTGCTGACCATCCGGCAGGGCCTGCGGCTGGTCGCCCCGCTCGCGGGGGCCGGGCTGTTCGCCTGGCGTGGCGGGGGCTTCGTGGCGGTGGTCGACGCGGTCACCTTCCTGGTCGCCGCGGCCACCCTGGCCCGGGTGCGGGTCGCCGAGCAGCCCCCGGCGCCGGTCCGGCGCCGCTGGCGCGCGGAGCTGGCCGCCGGCATGCGGCACGTCGCCCGGACGGTCGACCTGCGGCAGATGGTGACCGCCGCCGCCGTCACGGTGGTGGTGTTCGGCTTCAGCGAGACGCTGGTGTTCGCGGTGGTGGACCGTGGGCTGCAACGCCCGCCGTCGTTTCTCGGCGTGCTGCTGACGGTGCAAGGGGTGGCCGGGCTCCTCGGCGGCCTGACCGCCGCCCCGCTGATCCGCCGCGTCGGCGAGGGCTGCCTGGCCGGCGCCGGCATGGCCATGGTGGCGGTGGCCTCGCCGCTCCTGGCGCTCTCCTCGCCGACGGCGGTGTTCCTCGGTGTCGGGCTGTTCGGCGGGAGCATGCCGTGGATCGTGGTGAGCGCCTCCACGCTGCTGCAGCGCAGGACGCCCCCGCACCTGCAGGGCCGTGTCTGCTCCGCGCTCGACACCCTGGTCGGGGCGCCGCAGACCGTCGCCATCGCGCTCGGCGCGGTGCTGGTCGCCGTGGTCGACTACCGCGCCCTGCTGGTGCTGCTCGCCCTGGCCGCCGCGTGCGCCGGCGGCTGGCTGCTGACCCGCCGCGAGCAGTGGCTGCGGCCGGCGGAGCCCGCCGCATTGGTGCTCGCCGAGCAGCCCGAGCGCCGCGAGCTGGTCGGTGCGGGGGCGCCTCGCTGAGCGACGGCGCGGCCCGTACCGGTCCCAGACAGCACGGAACCCAGGGAGTTGGAACGCCGCGCACGCGCGGCTCCCCCCGGCTGGACCAGGCCGAGGCTCCCTGGGTCCGGTGAGCTGGTTGGATTCCGCGGGCGATCCCGTTCCCGCGATGAAGGGAGCGGGTCGCCCTAGCGGGCAGTCACCTCGCGGGTCCTAGACGGTTTGTGCAGCAGGACCACCTCCTTTCTCGCGTGCGCCCAGTTAGCCACATGGACGATGGGTCCGCAACGCGGATCCTCCCTGGGCCGGACTACCATGTGACCGTGGACCAGCTCGCCAGCACCGTGGACGCCCTGGCCGCCGCTCGTGGCGGGGCGGTGGCGGTGCCACGTCCGGACCTGGCCTCCCTCCCGCTCGGCGGCGGGGACGTGCTGCCCTATCTGCACGCCGTCACCAGCCAGCACACCGCCGAGCTGCGCGAGGGTGACGCCGCCGAGGCGCTGCTGCTGTCGCCCAAGGGCAAGATCGACTTCGCCCTCCGGCTCGCCGTGCTGCCGGACGGCGTGCTGCTCGACACCGAGGCGGAGGCGGCCGAGGCGCTGGCCGCGCGGCTGGTCCGCTTCGTGTTCCGCTACGACGTCGCCGTCGGCTCGCCGGGTCCGGGCGCGCTGAGCGTGCTCGGACCGGAGGCCGGCGCCGCCGTCGCAGCGGCCGGCCTGCCCGCGCCCCCGGCGGAGCCGGGCCACGCCGGCGTCGCCCACCCCGGCCTGGCGGTCCACCGCACGCCGGTCGGCCTCGACCTGATCGGTCCGGCCGCGCCGGCCGCCCTCGCCGCCCTGGACACCACCGGTGTCGCCGGCGGGCCGGCGGAGCTGTGGGAGCTGGTCCGGATCGAGCGGGGCCTGCCGCGCTGGGGCCGCGAGCTGACCGACGACGTGATCGCGGAGGAGGCGGGGCTGCTCGCCTCGCACGTGCACCTGGACAAGGGCTGCTATCCGGGCCAGGAGACGGTCGCGCGGGTGCACAACCTCGGGCAGGTCCAGCGCCGCCTCGCCGGCCTGCGCTTCGGCGGCGACGAGCTACCGCCGCCGGGCACGGACCTCACCACGGAGGACGGCCGCCGGGCCGGGCAGGTCCGCAGCGGGGTCGACCACCCCGAGCTGGGCCCGATCGCCCTCGCCTACGTGCGCCGCATCGTCACGCCCGGCCAGCTCGTGCACGCCGGCGAGGTCGGCGGCCGGGTGGTGGAGCTGCCGTTCCCGACGGCGTCGAGGCCCGTCCAGGCGAGCGCCTGAGTACGGGGTCAGCGACGCTGGCCGCGGCGGAAGCCGAAGCGGCCGCGGCCGCGCTCGTCGTCGGCTGCGTCGTCGCCGGGATCGGGCGCCGGACCGGGGTCGTTCGACGGCTCGCCACCCATCGCCAGTGAGGCGAACTCGCGCATGATGTCCGCCTGGTCGGCGCCCCGTCCGGGTGACCGGGCGGGCTGCTCGTCCCCTCCTGGCCGCTCGTTGCCGGTTGCCTCCGGATCGGCCCCCTGCGCCTGCCGCCCACCACCGGCGAGCTGCGCGGCGAGCTCGGCCAGGCTCTCGCCGTCCGGCGCCTCCGGCTCGTCCTCCGTCGCCTCCGGCTCCGCCGTCGCGGTCGCCGCACCGGTCGCGTCCGCGGCGAGCTCGCGCAGCAGCGAGACGGGATCGATCCGCGTCTGCCCGGGTGACGCCGCCTCGGCGGTTTCCATGGTGTCCTGCCCGGCGACGTCGGGCTCGGCTTCGGTGGCGGCCTCGTCGTCGGCGGCCGGGTCCGGCTCGACCCCGGCGACGGGCTCCGCGTCGGCCGCGTGGTGTTCCTGCTCGGCGCTGCCGGCTTGCCGCGCGGCGCCGTCCTCCACGTGGTCCGCGGCGAGTTCGAGCAGGCCGGTTGCGAGCAGGCGCTCGGCCAGGGCGACGGCCTCGCGCTGGCTCCGGCCGGAGTGGTTGGCCAGGGCGGCGAGTGGCCGGTGGCCGTCGATCCGGCAGAGCAGCGCCCACTCGGTCATGGTGAGGTCCGGCCGGGCTTCGAGCGGCCCTCCGGGTAGGCGGACGACGGAGCTGGACCGCAGCTTCCCGGTGGCCACCGGCACCCCCTGAGGTGAGCTGGTCCGCCCGGCGCCGGCGCTGCGCCGGTTGGACGGTCCCTTGGATATCTTCAGATTCGGCAGATCGGCCGGGCCGGTTGAGCCCGCTCCGACCCCATTGGTCGGTTCGTACTTCTCCGGGCTTCCAAGTCTTCCGCGACGGGCGCGTCTACAATGCAGCGGCTGGAGCCGGTACCCCGGCAGCAGAGGGGTGACCCGCCACCAGGGGGCGCCGACCCGACGGCGCCAGATCGTGGAAGACCCAGGGGCGCCCGCCGCCCGGCGGTGGTCCCTGGCCGAGGGGGGGCCATGAGTGTGGACGTGAAGCCCGGCGGCCAGCGCCGCATCGACCGCGTCCTGGACCCGGGGTTCATCGCCGAGTCCGGGTCGCTCGAGCTGTCCGAGCTGCGGGCACGCCGGGACGAGGCGGAGGCGGAGGAAGCCGACATCTCCTACCTGCGCCGGCTCCTGCAGGGCCGCCTGGACATCCTCCGGGCCGAGCTGGTGCGCCGCTCCCAGGGCGGCGACCGGGACGTGGCCGGGCTGCGGGCCGCCCTGCCGACGATCCTCAGCAACGACGTGTTCGTCGGCGAGCTGTCCGGCCGCCACAACGCCCTGCCGCGCATCCAGGCGCCGTCCCACGGCGACGCCAGGCACCGCCGCAGGGTCGAGCGCCTGGTCTCCGACGAGACCCTCGCCCGCCTGCCGGACCTGGACGTCGACGAGCTGACCCGGGTGGTCGAGACGCTGTCGCGCGAGGAGGAGGCGGTCTCCGCAGGCCGCCGGGCCGTCCAGCGGGTGGTCGACGTGCTCCACGCCGAGCTCGCCCGCCGCTACCGCGAGGGCACGGCGCAGGTGTCACAGCTCCTCGAATAGCTGACACGCGCGGCGCGGCGCTCAAGTTCCGGGCGCCATGCTCCGATGCAGGCGAGACGGGCGCGATCCGCCGCCCCGTCCCTCCGCCGCACGGGATGGAGACCGCCGATGCCGCCGCCAGGTTCCTCGCGCCCGCCACCTCTCGCAGCTCCGAGCCGTCCGGTGGGGGCGTAGCCGTGGACCCGCTGTCCCACGCCGCCCGGCTGGAGGCCGCCGAGCGCCAGCTCGCGGTGTTCGCGCGCGAGATCAACCAGCTGTACCGCGCCGAGCGGGACCGGCGAGCCGAGCTCGCGCGGGTCGCCGACGAGCTCGGCTCGTCCCAGCTCGCCAGCGTGCGCACGCTCGTGGCGGCGGTCGAGGCCTGGGACCCGACCACCCACGCGCACCTCGAACGGACCCAGCGGACCGCCGACGCCCTGATCGGCGTCGTCGAACCGGCGCTCGCCGCCGACCGGCGCCTCTCCTACGGCTTCCTGCTCCACGACGTCGGCAAGCTCGGCATCCCGGCGGCGATCCTCGACAAGCCGGGACCGCTGGACGCGCGCGAGTGGCGGGTCATGCACACCCACCCGCTGCTCGGCCTGCGCATCGTCGCCGGCATGCCGTTCCTCGGGCCGGCCGTCGACGTGATCGGCTGCCATCACGAGCGCTGGGACGGCCGTGGCTATCCCCACGGGCTGCGCGGCGCGGAGATCCCCCCGGCAGCGCGCGTCTTCGCCGTCTGCGACGCGTTCGACGCCATGACCTCGGACCGCTCCTACCGGCGGGCGCTGCCGGTCGAGCGGGCGCTCGACGAGCTCCGGGCGGGCGCCGGCACCCAGTTCGACCCGACCATGGTCACGGCGTTCATGTCCGAGCTCGAGGCGATCCTCGCCCTGCACGCCGGCCCGCGGCACGGCGAGCAGGCCCACGCCGGCAGCTCGGCCGGCCGCTGACCCGGCCGGTCGGGGAGCGGCAAGGTTTGCCGGGTCGACCCGGGGCACCCTAGGCTCGGAAGCTGCGACGATGCTGGGTCGGCGGCCAGGCGTGCCCGACGTGGGGCGACAGCCTCGGGCCCCCGCGCCAGCGGACTACAGGGAGCCGCGCACATGCAGGTCCTCGTCGAGGTCGAGCGTTCCGGATTCGTGGAGAGCCGCCACCTCGGGATGGCGGTGGTGATGGACCCGGACGCCGTCCCCCTGGCCACCGTCGGCGACCCGGACGAGCCCGTCTACCTGCGCTCCAGCGCCAAGCCGTTCCAGGCCCTCGCCGTGCGCGGCCTGGGCGTGGAGGCCGCGCTCGGACTCGACGAGGTGGCCCTGGCCGGGGCGTGCGGCTCCCACCAGGGGGAGCCCGAGCACGTCGCCTCGGTGCGCAACGTGCTCGCCGCCGCCGGCCTGGACGAGAGCGCGCTGCGCTGCCCGCCGAGCCTGCCGAGCAGCCGCGAGGCGCGGCGCAGGGTGAGCGAGCCGGCGTCCGTCTACCACAACTGCTCGGGCAAGCACGCCTACATGCTGGCCGGGTCGGTGGCACGGGGCTGGGACCCGGGCCGCTACACCGCCCCTGACCACCCGCTGCAGGCGGTGGTCGGCGACACCCTGGCCGACTTCGCCGGCTCGCCGGTCGAGCACGTCGGCGTGGACGGCTGCGGCGTGCCGGTGCACGCCATGCCGCTGCGTGGGCTGGCGCTCGCCTACGCGCGCCTGGGAGCACTCGCCGCCGCCGGCGAGGACGGGCCGGCCGCGCTGGTCGCGGCCGTGCGCCGGCACCCGCTGATGATCTGCGGGACCGGCCAGCTCGACACCGTGCTGCTGCAGGCCACCGCTGGGCGCGTGCTGGCCAAGGTCGGCGCCGAGGCCGTCTACGGCGCCGTCGACCTCGAGCGCAACCACGGGCTCGCGCTCAAGGTGCTCGACGGCTCCCCCCGTGCCCGCGGCGCCGCGCTGCTCGCCGTGGTCCAGGCCCTCGGCTGGCTGAGCGAGCGCGAGCTCGAGGCGGTGCTCCCCGCGGCCGTGAGCGAGGTCCGCGGTGGCGGGGAGCCGGTCGGCGCGGTCCGCCCCGCCAAGGTCGTGCTGGCGCAGGGCTGAGGCCGGCTCGCGGGAATTGTTCCGCCAGCTCCACAGTTGAGCATCGAAAGCATCCCTGTAGGGCGCCGAACGCTTGCCGGGGCCCTCCACGTTTGCCTACCGTTGCCTGGGACAGGACTCGATGCGACCAAGGGTGAGGCGCCACCGTGCCGAAAGGCTTCGACCAGCTCGACCCGGCTGGGAAGGTCCGCGACGTCGGCCGGTACATCCGAGACCAGCGGCGCCAGGCGGAGCTGTCCGTGCGCAACCTGGCCAAGCTCGCGGGCGTCTCCAACCCGTACCTCTCACAGATCGAGCGCGGCCTGCGCCAGCCTTCGGCGAAGATCCTCAAGGACATCGCCAAGGCGCTGCGGATCAGCGCCGAGACCCTCTACGTCAAGGCGGGCATCCTCGACGAGCGGACCGAGGAGGCCGGCCTGGTGGACGCCATCCAGCGCGAGCCGTACCTGAGCGAGCGCCAGAAGCAGGTGCTGATCGACGTCTACACGGCCTTCCGGGCCGGCGCCGAGCCGCAGCCGACCGGCGACGGCCGGGTCGAGGCGGGCCCGTGGCTGGCCCCCACCGCCACGCCGTCCTCGAGCGGCGAGCCCACCGCGGAGGCCGACGGGACCGGCGGGACCGTGCCCCCACAGCGCTCGAAGCGCCGCTGACCAGCCGGTGCCAGCACACAATCGCGGCTTTAGTAGCATGACGCCCCCGGTGGGTGGCGAGCTGCGGCCGCCGCGGGCGCCTCGAAACCGGTCCACGAGGCGGGACGGCGAGCCACGGGAGGTTCGAGTGCCGGGGAGCAACGGCCAGGCGTCAGGTTTCGGCGATCCTGCCGTCCGCAGGGTCGCCGTTCTCTCGGTCCATTCCTCGCCGCTGGCGCCACCCGGCGTGGGCGACTCGGGCGGCATGAACGTCTACGTCCGCGCCGTCGCCCGCGAGCTGACCCGCCACGGGGTCGCCTCCGACCTCTACACCCGCGCGGCCTCGCCCGACGACCCGCCGGTGGTCGAGCTGGAGCCCGGCGTGCGGCTCATGCACCTGCAGGCCGGGCCGCTGGAGCCGGTGCCCAAGCAGGTCCTGCCCCGCTTCCTGTGCGCCTTCCTGTGCTCACTGGTGCGTTCCGGCGAGCGCTACGGCCCCTACGACGTGCTGCACAGCCACTACTGGCTGTCCGGCTGGGTGGCGCGGCTGGCACGCGAGCGCTGGGACGCGCCGGTGGTGCACTCCTTCCACACGCTCGGCCGGGTCAAGAACGCCACCCTTGCCGAGGGCGACCGGCCGGAGCCGCCCACCCGGCTCGCCGGTGAGGAGCGGGTCGTGGCCATGGCCGACCGCCTGGTCGCGCCCACCCCGACCGAGGCGCGTGAGCTCGTCGAGCTGTACGCCGCCGCGCCGGGCAAGGTGCGCATCGTGGCGCCTGGCGTGGACCTGAGCCGCTTCCGGCCCGGCGACCGGGAGGCGGCCCGTGCCGCCCTCGGCGTGCGGGCCAGGTACGTGCTCGCCTTCGTCGGCCGCCTGCAGCCGCTGAAGGCGCCCGACGTGGCCGTGCGCGCCCTCGCGGTGCTCGCGCGCGCATGTCCCGACCTGGACGTCGAGCTGCTGGTCGCCGGCGGCGTCTCCGGCGACGGTGGGCACGACGCTCCGCACCTCGCCCGCATGGCCTGGGGCGAGGGTGTCGGCGACCGGGTCCGCTTCCTGCCGCCCCAGCCCCACGACCAGCTCGCCACCCTGTTCCGCGCCGCCGACCTGGTGCTCGTCCCCTCGCACTCGGAGTCCTACGGCCTGGTCGCGCTCGAGGCCCAGGCCTGCGGCACCCCGGTGATCGCGGCCAGGGTCGGCGGGCTGGTCCAC
>Ga0307278_10001226_pt1 | contig 12781 bp, 14 predicted proteins | sample ER_DNA_117_FD_194482 | JGI IMG/M metagenome (GOLD analysis project Ga0307278, IMG submission 194482) | Bulk soil microbial communities from the East River watershed near Crested Butte, Colorado, United States - ER_DNA_117 | ecosystem: Environmental > Terrestrial > Soil > Floodplain | place... | reverse complement strand
CGGGCCGGATCGACCGGATCGGTGTCACGCACTACGACGCGGGCGCGTTCGGCGAGCTCGAGCGGGCTCTGAGGACGCAGCGCTTCGAAACCGTGCAGGTGCCGCTGAACCCCTTCGAGCGCGACTGCGAACAGCGCATCCTGCCAGTCGCGGCGGAACTCGGGGTCGCCGTCCTCGTGATGCGTCCGCTCGGGGAAGGCGCGCTTCTGCGCCGGCAACCGCCGCCGGAAGCTCTAGCGCCGCTGCGCGACTTCGGGGTCACGACCTGGGCCCAGGCGCTGATCAAATGGGCGCTGTCGGACGAGCGCGCGGACGTCGCGATCCCGGCGACACGCGACCCTGCGCACGCCCGTGAGAACGCAGCCGCCGGGGAGCCACCCTGGTTTGGACCAGACGAGCGCCGCCTGGTCGAACGGCTCGCGAACGCCTGACTCCGACGACGGTCCCTTAGTTCGGTTCGCCCAGCCTCCTCCCCGAGGCGAGCGTATCGAGGGCGGGCGCGCGTGTCTGCAACGCAATGTGCCGAACCTATGACGGGTGTACCGGCCAGATGAGCCCCGCCCAAATCGTCCGAGAAGCTAGGGTTTCTCGCCCTGATGAAGGTCGGAGTCGTCAACGAGATCAAGCCCGACGAGTACCGCGTGGCGCTGACGCCCGCCGGTGCGCGCGAGCTCGTGCAGCACGGTCACGACGTTCTCGTCGAGGCCGGCGCTGGAGGGGGCAGCTCGTTCCCCGACGACGCCTACCGCGCCGTGGGCGCCACCGTCGGCTCCGTCGAGGACGTCTGGGGTGACGCCGAGCTTCTGCTCAAGGTCAAGGAGCCGCTTCCCTCGGAATACTCATTTTTGCGTGAGGGCCTCGTCCTGTTCACCTATCTCCATCTCGCTGCGAGCGAGGACCTGACCCTGGCGCTCGCGGAGAGTGGAGCCGCTTGCGTCGCATACGAGACGGTCGAGACCGACAACCGAGCACTCCCGCTGCTCGCGCCGATGAGCGAGATCGCCGGGCGGCTGTCGGCGCAGGCCGGCGCCTACTTCCTGGAGAAACCGCTCGGCGGCAGAGGCCTCCTGCTCGGCGGAGTGCCCGGGGTCGCGCCCGGCCGTGTGCTCGTGATCGGCGGCGGGATCGTGGGCTACAACGCGGCGGTGATCGCGCTCGGGCTCGGCGCCAACGTGACCATCCTCGAGCGCTCGATCGACCGCATGCGCCACCTCGACGAAATCCTCTCGGGACGGGTCAGCCTCGTCATGTCCTCGACACTCCAGATCGAGGAGTCGATCGCCGAGGCCGACGTCGTCATCGGAGCGGTGCTGATCCCCGGCGCGGTAGCGCCGAAGCTCATCACCCGCGAGATGCTGGCCACGATGAAGGACGGGTCGGTGCTCTGCGACGTGGCGATCGACCAGGGCGGCGCCGCCGAGACATCTCGTCCGACCACGCACAGCGACCCGGTCTACGTCATGGACGGGGTCATTCACTACTGCGTGGCGAATATGCCGGGGGCCGTTCCGATCACCTCGACCAAGGCGCTCACCAACGTGACGCTGCCTTACGTCGAGGAGATCGCCGACTACGGGCTCGCCGAGGCGGTCGCACGCGACCCGGCGCTGGCCCGGGGCGTGAACGTCCTTGACGGGAAGATCACGTACGAAGCGGTCGCCGACGCCCACGGCCTCGAGTACCACCCGCTCGAGGACGTCTTGCCGCTCTCGCCGGTCTAGGTCTTCTTGCCGCTCGGACTGATTCTCACGACCAGCCACGTGCAGGCCGCCGCGAGCACGATCACGCAGGCGGCGTAGAAGATCAGGCCGAGCAATCCGAGGGCGACATACATGACCGCCCTAGAATAACCGCGTGCCGCGCGCTTGCGTGATCGTGTTGGACGCCGTGGGCGCGGGAGCGCTTCCGGATGCCGACGCCTACGGCGACGAGGGCTCGGACACGCTCGGCAACGTCGCGCGAGCGGTCAACGGGCTCGACCTGCCGAACATGGAGGCGCTGGGCCTGGGGAACGTCGAGCCGCTCGTCGGCTGCCCGCCGCAGCCCGGAGCGCCCGCGGTCGCCGGCCGTCTGCTCGAGCGCTCGAAGGGCAAGGACACGACAGCCGGTCACTGGGAGCTGATGGGTGTCGTGACCGCGACTCCGTTCCCGCTGTACCCGCAGGGCTTCCCGCATGACGTGATCGACCCGTTCATGCACAAAACCGGTCGCGGCGTTCTGGGCAACAAGCCCGCCTCGGGGACGGAGATCATCCAGGAGCTCGGCGAGGAGCACCAGAGGACCGGCAAGTGGATCGTCTACACCTCAGGAGACTCGGTCTTCCAGATTGCGGCGCACGAGGACACGATCCCGCTCGAAGAGCTCTATGAAGCCTCGCGTGCAGCGCGCGAGATCCTGACCGGCAAGCATGGCGTGGGACGCGTGATCGCGCGGCCGTTCACGGGCGAGCCCGGCAACTACGAGCGGACGCCGAACCGGCACGACTTCTCGCTCGAACCGCGGCGCCCGAACTACCTGTCGCTCGTGCGCGATGCAGGAAATCCCGTGCACGGAGTGGGAAAGATCAGCGACATCTTCGCGGGCTGCGACATCGACGAGTCACATCCGACGAAGTCCAACGTGGAGGGCATCCAACAGACCGAGACGCTGCTCCGAGAGGTGGACAAGGGCCTGATCTTCACCAACCTCGTCGAGACGGACATGCTCTGGGGCCACCGCAACGATCCGGTCAACTTCCACCGCTGCCTCCAGGATTTCGACCGGCGGCTACCCGATCTGCTGGACGCGCTGCGGGAGCAGGACCTCCTGGTCATCACCTCTGATCACGGCTGCGACCCAACCACGCCCTCGACCGACCATTCTCGGGAGCACGCGCTCCTGCTCGCCTACGTTCAGGGTCGCAACGCGGCCGGCAGGATCCACGAGGGCGGCGAGTTCGCGGACGTCGGCGCCACCGTAAACGCCTGGCTCGGCGGCAAGGCGCCCGGTCGGGGCATCCCCGGGCAGCCGATCGTCGACCCATGAAGCTGAACGACCCCGACCTTGTTCGCCGGCAGTACCAGACGGAGGCGGGGCTTGCCGTGCGTCGCGATGCGGTCGCACGCTTCCGCGAGGGACCGGATGCTGTGGATGCTGCGCTGCTGGCGGCCGTCGCTGCGCCCACGCCGCGCCGAGTGCTCGAGGTCGGCTGCGGGATGGGGCAATTCGCCGAGCTTCTCCTTGCCGAGCTCGAGGTCGATCTCATCGCCGTCGACCTCTCGCCGCGGATGGTCGAGCTGGCGCGCGAGCGGGGCGTGGACGCGCGAGTCGGAGACGCACAGCGGCTCCCGTTCCAAGACGGTCAGTTCGAGTGCGTCGTGGCGAACTGGATGCTGTACCACGTCGACGAGCTCGAGCTCGCACTGTCCGAGTTCGTGCGCGTGCTTGCCCCGGGAGGCCGCCTCGTGGCGGCCACGATCGGCGAGGAGCATATGCGGGACGTGTGGGATCTCGTCGGCTTCCGTCCGCCGCTGCGGCAGTTCTCTCGAGAGAACGGCGAGGAGACCCTGCGGCGGCATTTCGTGCGCGTCGAGCGGCAGGACGTCGATGCTGTCCTGGTATTCCCGGACGTCGCGTCCGTCCACGACTACGTCGAGTCGACCTTCTTCAGCGCTGCTGCCCCACGACCGCTGCCCGAGCCTGACGTGCCGTTCCGCTGCCGGACCGTGAACGCCGTCTTCGTTGCGGAGACGGCGGCGTGATCAGGCCCGCGGAGCTAATCCAGCGGAAGCGCGACGGCGGCGAGCTCACCTCCGAGGAGCTCAATGAGCTGATGCTCGGGTACGCGCGCGACGAGGTGCCGGACTACCAGATGGCCGCGTTGTGCATGGCGATCTACTTTCGGGGCCTGACGACCGCCGAGACCTATGCGATGACGCAAGCGATGATCGCGACCGGCGAAACCGTCGACCTCCGCTCCGCACTGGGCCGCAAGGTCGTCGACAAGCACTCCACCGGCGGCGTGGGGGACAAGACTTCGATCGCGGTCGGCCCGATCATTGCGGCCTGCGGGGTGCCGTTCGCCAAGATGAGCGGCCGTGGCCTCGGCCATACCGGGGGCACGCTCGACAAGCTCGAATCCATTCCGGGCTTTCGCGTCGAGCTCTCGACCGAGGAGTTCGTCACCCAGGTGCGCGAGGCCGGCATGGCGATCATCGGAGCGAGCGCGAATCTCGTGCCCGCCGACAAAAAGCTCTACGCGCTGCGAGACGTGACCGCGACCGTGGACAACTACTCGCTGATCGCCGCGAGCATCATGTCGAAGAAGATCGCGGGCGGAGCCGAGGCAATCGTGATCGACGCAAAGGTCGGGGACGGCGCGTTCATGAAGTCGATCGAGGACGCCCGGGCGCTCGCCGAGGCGATGCTCGATCTCGGGCAGCGAGCAGACCGCGAGGTGGTCTGCCTGCTGACTGACATGAACCGGCCGCTCGGCCGCGCGGTCGGGAACGCCCTCGAGATCCGCGAGGCGATCGCGACGGTGCGAGGCGAAGGCCCGCCGGACTTCCTCGAGCTCGTCCTCGCAGCCTGCTCGCGGCTGCTCGCGGTTTCCGACCTGGGCATCGACGAGGGAGAGGGCCGCGTTCGCGCCGTACAGGCCATCGCCGACGGCTCCGCGCTGGAGGCCTACGAGCGCTGGATTCGCGCCCAGGGTGGCGACCCTGACGAGAGCGCGCTCCCGACCGCGCCCGTCGTGCGCGAACTACTGGCGGGGCGGGACGGCTACGTGAGCGACCTCGGCGCAGTCGCCGTCGGCCAGGCGGCCCTGCACCTCGGCGCGGGACGTCGCACCAAGGACGACACGATCGACCACTCCGTCGGCATCGTCTGCCTCCTCAAGCCGGGCGATCGTGTGGCCAAGGGCGAAGCGCTGGCGCAGATCCACGCCGCTACCGAAGCGGATGCCGACGAGGCCGCGCGCGAGCTGCAGGCTGCCTACACATTCGCCGACGAGCCGCCGCCGAGCCGGTCGGTCGTGCTCGAAGTGATCGCCTAGCCCGACCGGTCGCGCCGACCAGGCCGCGTCCCAGCGGCGCCCGGCTAGGCTGGCCCCGTGCCCGAGCTGCCCGAGGTCGAGACGGTCAGAGCACGGCTCGAACCGGTGCTGGTGGGCCGGCGCCTGGAGCGCGTCGAGATCCACGACCCGCGCCTCACGCGCCCATTCGACCCCGCCGGAGTGGCCGCCGAGCTGGAGGGCGAACGGATCGCCGCCGTCGATCGCCGTGGCAAGTATTTGATTGTTCGTTTCGAGTCGGGTCGCGTTCTCCTGATTCACCTCCGCATGACGGGGAACCTGTTGCACGGGAGCGGCGAGTGGCTGCCCCCAGCTGACCCGCATCGGCGAGCCGTTGTCAGATTAGACGACGGCTCGGACGTCATCTACCGCGACGTGCGGCGGTTCGGCACGTGGCTGCTCGTCGAGCCGCACGAGCTCGAGCCCTACCTCGGCGACCGTGTCGGGCGAGAACCGCTCGAGCGCAGCTTCACGACGAAGCGGCTGGCCGAGGCGCTCGCGGGGCGGCGCACGCCGGTCAAGGCGGCGATCCTCGACCAGCGCCGGCTCGCGGGCGTCGGGAACATCTACGCCGACGAGGCCCTCTGGCGAGCGCGAATCCACCCGCAACGGCCGGCCGGTGAGCTCGACCCCGCCGAGCTCAAGGCCCTTCACCGCGGCATTCGCACCGCCCTCAAGGCCGGCATCGAGCGGCAGGGCGCAACCCTTCGCGACTACCGCACGCCCGACGGCGGCTCAGGGGCGATGCAGCACGAGTTCAAGGTCTACGGCCGCGAAGGCGAGCCTTGTGACCGCTGCGGCACGCCGATCGAGAAGATCCGGGCAGCCGGTCGCGGCACCTGGTACTGCCCGAACTGTCAGCGGCTCTAGCCTAAGCGGCGAGCTTGTCGAGCTCGCCGCTGCGGTCGAGCTGCCAGAGCTCGGTGTAGCCGCCGATGGGGTTGCCGTCGACGATGATCTGCGGCACCGTCCAGCCGCCGGTCAGCTCGAGCAGGCGCTGACGAAACCCCGGGTCGCCGTCGAGGTTGATCTCCTCGTACTCGAGCCCGCGCGAGTCCAGCAGCGTCTTCGCGCGGACGCAGTAGCCGCACCAGCGGGTCGTGTACATCTGGATCCGGGCCATTATCAGTTGAAACGCAGAAGCGGCTGGACGATTCCCGGCCTGGCCTGGATCTACACTTGAACCCGGTGGCCGGCCGCACCTACAAGACCGAGGCGGTGGTGCTGCGCTCGTTCCGTCTCGGCGAGGCGGACCGCGTGCTCCACCTCTACACGCTCGACCGCGGACGGGTCGGAGCGGTGGCCAAGGGCGTGCGCAAGACGAAGTCGCGCTTCGGTGCGCGGCTCGAGCCGCTCAGTCACGTCGAGCTGATGCTGCACCAGGGCGGGGGCGAGCTCCAGACGGTCACCGGGGTCCAGCTCCTCGGCTCGCATCACGCCGCCCGGGAGGACACTTACCGCCTGAATGTCGGCCTCGTCGGCGCCGAGGCGATGCTGCGCCTCTTCCCCGAGCAGGAGGCGAACGAACGGGCCTTCCGGGCACTGACGCGTTTCCTCGACCTTCTCGACGGGCTCGAGCCAAACAGCGGGGGCGCGACGACCGACCCGCTCGTCCTCTCCTTCCAGCTGAAGTTGCTCTGGCTTTCCGGATACCTGCCGCACGTGACCTCCTGCGCCGACTGCGGCGCCGAAACCGGTCTTGCCGGCTACTCGCCTCGCGCAGGCGGCGCCGTCTGTCAGAACTGCGCCAACGGAGCGCTCCCGCTCTCCCACGAAGGGCTCCTGGGAATCGAGGGCCTGCTCCAGCGACCGCTGGCCGAGGCGGGTGAGGCCGGCGTGACCGCGCGTGGCGCGCGCGAGGCGCTCGGCGTGATCACTGCGTCATACGAGTACCACGGGGGATTCCGGCTGAGAACGCTGAGCGCCTAGACAGACGCAGAGCGGGCCCGTAGGCCCGCTCTGGAGGCGCGTCCTCGGAAAGGACTTCACCCACAAGACGGGAGCGGCGGCCTGCTTCTTCCCTAGGATTGGCGCCTTGGCGGCTCCGACCTTCCAGGACACGATTCGCGCGCTCGAGGGGTACTGGGCGGACTACGGCTGCGTGCTCATGCAGCCGTACCACACCGAGGTCGCGGCGGGGACGATGAATCCCGCCACGTTCCTGCGCAGCCTCGGGTCGAAGCCATGGAAGACCGGCTATGTCGAGCCCGTGATCCGCCCCCTGGACGGGCGCTACGGCGAAAACCCGTACCGCTTCCAGCACTACTTCCAGTACCAGGTGGTGATCAAACCGGCCCCGGACGACGTTCTTGACCTCTACTTCGGCTCATTGGAGGCGATCGGAATCGACCTGCGGGAGCACGACATCCGTCTGGTCGAGGACGACTGGGAGCAGCCGACCCTGGGTGCCTGGGGGCTTGGCTGGGAGGTCTGGTGCGACGGGATGGAGGTCACGCAGTGGACGTACTTCCAGCAGCTCGGCGGCTTCGATGTCGAGCTCGTTCCAGCCGAGATCACGTACGGGCTCGAGCGGCTGGCGATGTTCCTGCAGGGAAAGCGGAGCGCCTTCGACCTCGAGTGGGCGCCGGGGATCACGTGGGGCGACGTCTACCGGGAGAGCGAGCGCCAGTGGTCGGTCTACAACTTCGAGGTTGCGCCGGTGGACGCCCTCACCCGCCGCTTCGGCGAGCATGAGGACGAATGCCGGCTGCTGCTCGAGCGGCGGCTCCCGTTACCAGCCTACGACCAGGTGCTGAAGGCCTCGCACACGTTCAACCTCCTGGACGCCCGGGGAGCGATCTCGGCGACCGAGCGCGCCGCCTACATCGGCCGCGTGCGCAAGCTGGCGCGCGAGGTCGCGCAGGTGTACCTCGAGCTGGAGACCGATGCCGACGCTGCTGCTTGAGATCGGCTGCGAGGAGCTGCCGGCGAGCGCGTGCAGAGAGGCCGCGGAGCAGCTGCCCGCCCTGGGCGAGCGGGAGCTCGGCGCCGTGCCGACCCAGATCTTCGTCGGGCCCCGGCGACTCGCGCTGCTCTTCGAGGGCGTGGCCGAGCAGACTCCCGACGAGTGGCTCAAAGGGCCACCGGAGGGGCTTGCTGAGAAGGCGGCGGAAGGCTTCGCCAAGAAGCACGGCGTGCAGGTGGATGACCTCGTTGTGCGCGACGGCTTCCTCGGAGTCGAGCGACCCGGGCAGCCGCTGCGTGAGGTGCTGCCGAACCGACTCGACGCGATCGTGCGCGGGCTTTCCTTCTCGAGGTCAATGCGCTGGGACGACAGCGGCATCCGTTTCGCGCGCCCGGTGCGCTGGCGGCTCGCCAAGCTCGACGGCGAAACCCTCGTAGGGGAGACCAGCTTCGGCCATCGCTTCTCGCACGGTGCCCTCGAGATCCCGAGCGCGGGCGAGTACGCGGACAGCCTTCGAGAGGCCGACGTCGAGCCTGACGCGGGAGAGCGGCGGCGGCAGATCGTCGACGGGCTGAACGCGATCGGCGGCTGGAGCGATCCGGCCGGAGTGCTCGAAGAGGTCGTCTACCTCGTCGAGAAGGTGCTCGTGCTCGAGGGCAGCTTCGACGAGCGCTTCCTGCAGCTCCCCGAGCGCGTGGTGGTGACAGCGATGCAGTCGCACCAGCGCTACTTCCCGCTCGGCAGGAACCGCTTTGCCTTCGTTGCGAACGGCGGCGACCCGGAGCTCGTGCGCGCCGGCAACGAGAACGTGCTCGAGGGCAGGCTCGACGACGCGAGCTTCACCTTCGAGCGCGACGTGCGGCGCGGAATCGACGAGCTTGCCGACCACCTGGGGGCGATCACCTTCTTCAAGGGTGCAGGCACGTTCGCGGACAAGACCGACCGTCTGCGTGAGCTGGCTGCGAAACTCGGAGGCGGTGAGGCCTCGCTGGAGGCAGCGCGGCTGGCGAAAGCCGATCAGGCCTCGGAGCTCGTGCGCGAGTTCCCCGACCTCGAGGGCTACATCGGAGCTGAGTACGCGCGCCTGGCCGGCTACCCCGAAGCGGTCAGCGCTGCGATCGAGGAGCAGTACCTCCCGGACGCCGCCCGCGGCCCGCTGCCTCAAACCGAGGCGGGGAAGGTGCTCGCGGCGGCGGACAAGCTCGACACACTTGAGACTTCGTTCTCGCTCGGCCACAAGCCCTCCGGCTCGCGCGACCCGTACGGCCTGCGCCGGGCGGCGATCGGGCTCAACCGGTTGGCCGTCGAAGGCGGTCTGGAGATCTCGCGCGCCATGCTCGCGGATGAGGTGCGCGAGTTCGTCGAGGAGCGGCTCGAGGGCCTACTCGACGTTCCGGTCGAGTACGTGCGTGCTGCCCAGGCTTCCGCAGCACCGGACCTGAGGAGCGTGGCCAGGCTGGCCGAGTCGCTCCACGCCGAGCGCGAGTCGCAGGCCTTCGATGGCGTGTACACGGCGTACGACCGTGCGCACCGTCTCGCGGGCAAGAGCGCCGGGGACGCCGCTCCGGAGCTCGATCGCTCGCTGCTGCGGGAGGAAGCCGAGCGGGCTCTCGCCGAGGGGCTGGCCGAGGTCTCGATCGACGGCGACGTGCACGAGGCGCTCGAGTCGGGCGCGACCCTGGCACCGCTGATGGAGCGCTTCTTCGAGGAGGTGCTCGTGATGGACAAGGATCCGGCGGTGCGGGCCAACCGCCTGCGGCTCCTGCTCGACGTGCGCGACACGCTCGGCCGTCTGGGCGACTTCTCGCAGATCCCGCGCTAGGCGGCTCTCGGGCGCGACGTGTTTCTTGTTGTCGCGCGTGTACTTGCGGGTCCCGACCCGCCCCCCTGCCATGGCGTTGAGCCTACTCGGGTGGAGCGCACGTGTCTGTCATACGGCTGTGGCGAAACAGAAAACTGCTGATCGGGGCTCGCCGCTCCGGTCGAGGCTACGCTCCCGCGCATGACCAATCAGCCGGTCGAGCTCCACGTCATCTCCGACTCCACGGGCGAGACGGCGGTGCGGCTCGTGCACGCGCTCGAGGCGCAGTTTCCGGAACAGGAGTTCGAGGAGATCCGCCATCCGCGCGTCGAGACCGTTGACGACCTGCACCTGGCACTGAACCGCGCGAAAGGCAGGCCCGCGGTGATCGTCTACACGCTCGTCGAACCCGAGCTGCGCGACGCCGCGCGCGCCCTGTGCCGCCGTTACAAGCTTCACTACTGCGACCTGCTCGGCCACCCGATCGAGGCGGTGGCACGAGTGACCGGCGTCGCCGCGAAGATGACCCCGGGCGCGCGAGCGCCGCTCGACTCGTCGTACTTCAAGCGGATGGCGGCAATCGAATTCGCGGTCAAGTACGACGACGGCGTCGGGGCCGGGTTGCACGAGGCTGACATCGTGCTCGTCGGCGTCTCGCGCACCTCGAAGACACCGCTCTCGATGTACCTCGGCTACCTCGGCTACAAGACCGCCAACGTGCCGCTGGTGAAGGGGATCGACCTGCCGGCAGCCCTTTTCGAGATCGACCAGACGAAGATCGTGGGCCTGACGATCGACGCCGAGCGGCTGCAGGAGATCCGCAAGCAGCGCGCCCGCCGGCTCGGCGGCAACCAGCGCGCCTACGCCGAGCTGGTGGAGATCTACGGCGAGCTGGAGGAGGCCGAGACGATCCACCGGCGGCTCGGCTGCCCGGTGATCGAGATCTCCGACCTCTCGATCGAGGAGACCGCGGCCCGGGTGATCAGGCTCGTCGAGCGACGTCGCGCCGAGGCGGGCACCAAGGAGAAGACGTCGGTCTGAACCCAAAGGAACGTGTTCCGCTCTGGCGCTGGGTGCTGTGGTGGCTGATCCTGGCGTTCGCCGTCGTCGTCTTCTACGTGCTCCTGACGCCGGTCTGGATGGGGCTGCGCGGGTTGGCCTGGCTCGCCGATTTCCGCGCGCGCAGGCGCCCGGGCTACCGCTCGCCGGTCTCGCGTTCGTAGAGCGCAGACGCGATCCACGGCGCCAGCTCGCCGAGAAAGGCAGGGTCAATCGCATGCGGGAGCGGGTACTCCCCGTAGAACACCTGTGCGCCGGCTTCCTCGAGCAGCTGCTTCGCGCGTCTGCTCCATTCGACCGAGATCACCGGGTCATACGTGCCGTGGCCGATCGCGACCGGAGGCAGCGGGGGCTCGAGGTCGAGCTCGAAGCTTTCGACCGTCGGGATGAAGCCGCTGAGAGCCACCAGCGCTGCCGGGCGCGGGCGGCCCCGCCCGAGGCCGAGCGCGTAGGTCATCACGGCGCCCTGGGAGAAGCCGCCGAGCACCGTGCGCTCCGGGCCGATGCCCGTTTCTTCGGCGAGCCCGTCCAGCCACTCGGCCACGGTCCCGTAGGTCGGCAGGAACGTGCTCGGGTCCGGGTAGCCGATCTCCTGCACCGCGTACCAGTGCGCCCCGCCGGGCGGCAGCGAGAGCGGCCCGCGCGGGGTGACGCCAAGCAGGCGCTGCTCAGGGTCGAGCAGCTCGAGCAGCGGAAAGAGGTCGTGCTCGTCGGCGCCGCGGCCGTGGAAGAGGACGAGCAGCCCCTCGGGCTCGCCCGCGGCCGGGCGCGCCCGGTGCTGGATGGTCATTTGCCGGCGCGGGAGGCGCGCGGGTCCGGCAGCGGCGTCAGCACCTGCTCGAGCCGCTCGCGGAGAGGCTCGTAGTCGGGCGGCAGCGATAGATGCTCGCCAAGGCTCTCCAGCGGCTCGTCCGCGGTGAAGCCGGGGCCGATCGTCGCGATCTCGAAGAGGACGCCGCTCGGCTCGCGGAAGTAGATCGACTTGAAGTAGAAGCGGTCGATCACCGGCGTGGGGGAGGCGCCCGCCTCGGAGACGCGCTTCTGCCAGGCCTCGTGCTCCTCTATCGGCGAGGCCCAGGCGACGTGGTGGACGGTGCCGGCGCCGGGAACTCCACGCACGTTGGTCTGGTCGAATGAGTAGAAGCCCCCGCGTTGATCGCCACGGATTTCCCAGGCGGCCGCGCCGGAGGGGGAGAACTCGAGCGCCTGCTCGAGGAAGGCGCGACTCTGCTCGGGGTCCGAGGCGTAGGCGTGGACGCCGTTGAAGCCCTGCAGCGCGAACTCCTTGGGAACCTCCGGGTGGTCGGCGGTGAGCGGCTCGTCCTTGGTCTCGACAACCGCAAGGCCGTGCTCGAGCCCTTCGCGGTCGGAGAAGACGAGGTAGCCGTTTGCGCGATCGATCTCGATGCCCTCCGCGCCAAGCCGCTCTTCCCAGAAGTCGATCGCCTCGGAGGAGCCAACGCGCCACTCGACCCGGTGCACCATCCCGGCTCCCGCGCGGCCGGGGGCGGCCCCCGGGTACTCGAAGAAGGTGATGTCGTTTCCCGGTGCGCCCTCCTCGTCGCCGTAGAAGAGGTGGTAGACGGTCGGGTCGTCCTGGTTGACGCTCTTCTTGACGAGCCGCAGGCCCAGGACACGAGTGTAGAAGTCGACGTTGCCGGGCGCGTCGCCGGTGATGGCGGTCACGTGATGGACGCCTTCGAGCTTCATGGGCGGAGCCTACCCAGCCGGCCTCAGCCTATGCCTGCGGGGCTCCAGGCCGGGTCGAGCACTCCGGCGAACCGGCCGATCCGCGCGGCGCGGCCGCCCGCTGCGGGCATCACCATCAACCACGGCCTGTGGCCCTCCCTCGACAGGACGAAGCCGCTCGCGAAGGCGATCCTCGTGCCGTCCGGCGACCATGTCGGATGCTCGTCGTCCGCGCGGCTGGTCGTCAGCCGCCGCAGGTCGCTGCCGTCGGCGT